>WNFR01003507.1_pt1 | contig 32115 bp, 44 predicted proteins | sample 5400221 | NCBI WGS metagenome assembly WNFR01 (sample SAMN13153357, study PRJNA577476) | soil metagenome | isolation source: 40 cm soil under Madrone tree | place: USA:California | collected 2016-06-14
TTCTCTTCCTTTGGATTCTTGTGGTGGTGGCATTCGGTCTTGTGTTCCACCACTTTTGGGCCAGCACGGTCTACGCGCTTGGCAGGGCCGTTGCCCTGACTCTCATTTCTTTGTTGGGCCTCGCGAGGATCGCGGCGGGAATGTACGGCGTGCACCTCTTACTCTGATGCAGATTGCAAAGCCGGCAGCCGCGCTTGGTTGTCATGGAATGGTTTTGATTGTTTCGCATCATCGATTCGTGAAAGGAGATTCATCATGGGACTTTTAGAACGAGTAAGCACTTTGATTCGCGCGAACATCAATGACATGGTCGATCGCGCGGAAGATCCGGAAAAAATGATCAAGCAGGTGATCCTCGATATGGAGAACCAGTATCTCCAGGTCAAGACGCAAGTGGCCGTGTCCATCGCCGACCAGCACATGCTGGAAAAAAAGTGGCGGGAGAACGATGAAGCCGGCAAGGATTGGATGCGCAAAGCGGAGATCGCAGTGGACAAGAGCCAGGATGATCTGGCCCGCGCCGCGCTGGACCGCTTCCAAACCTCGCAACGGATGGCGCAAAGCTTTCGCGAACAGGTGGACGACCAGAAGTTGCAGGTCGAAACACTGAAGGGGGCGCTCGTGAAACTCGAACAGAAACTCGACGAAGCGAAATCCAAGCGCGATCTGCTTATCGCGCGCCATCGGCGCAGCATTGCCCTCGGCAAAGCGGCGCGCGCGCAAACCGCGATGGGCGACAATTCCAAGAGCGCCACGTTTGACCGCCTCAAGGATCGCGTACAGCACACCGAAGCCGTGGCCACAGCCGAAGTCGATCTCCTCACCGACGACGTCGGCGAGAAGCTGACGCGCCTCGATCGCGACGCCGAGGTGGACCGCCTCCTCGCCGATTTGAAGGCCCGCCGCGGCCTGCCAGAGAAAGTTGGTTAAAGCTTTGCAAGACCCGAACGCACAGACAAGTCTCACGGGGCTTGCGAGGATTGAAGTCCTTTGCGCTTCAAGGGCTTCCAGGCGAAGTCGCCACGCAGGTATTGCCAGAGGCCCTGCAGCCTCCAAACCATGTGCATTTGCCGGTAAGGAAAATGTTCCAGGAAGCACTAGCTCACCAGCCGCGCCACGTCTTGCCAGTCGTTATACCGCTTGTAGGTGATCTCTTCTTGCAGGACAGAGCCGATGGAAATTACGATGGCAAACGCATACCCGAAGATCAGGAACTGAAGAAAAAACTCGCGGCTAAGAACACCAAGCGAGGCCGCAAGAATAATGGTGGCGATCCCCGCGAGCTCGAACACCGGAGCGAACAGCTCAAAGATCCACAAGTACGGCAGAGCAAAACAGCCAATCCTGCCGTAGCGCGGCCGGAAAAGCATGTCGCAATTTGGCCATAGCACGTCCAATAACCCCTTTTACCACCGCTGCCGTTGCCTTCCCAGAGATTTCAGGTCGGACGGGACTTCCGTCCAGCACATGGGATCGGGCACAAAGCGGATTTGATAGTCGACACCTTTATCGAGCAAATGCCGGTGCAGGCGAGCCACCAGATCAAAGTCTTCACCGATGGAGTTAGACCGGTAACCGCCCACGGCACGCACCAGATCGGTGCGAAAGAGGCCAAACGCTCCCGGATGATCCCGCCCACGGCAACGACGCGTTTCGGGTCCTCCAAAATCGGAACCATGATTCGCAGCAGTGCGTCACGTTCAAGCACGGAGTCTGCGTCCACAACGCATACGTACGGGGAGTTTGCCGCGTTCAAGCCGGCATTTACCGCGTCTGCCTTACTGCCTCCGGCTTCTTTATCAACGACCAGCAGTCTGGCGTCGACATCACTCCGGTACAATCCGCGCACCGGCGCGCTCTTAACTTGCGGAATGTACACCGCGCGGACGAGCCGCAAGCGAAACTCCTCGCGCATTTCTTCGAGCGTGCGATCCTCTGATCCGTCGTTGACAACGATGATCTCGAGTTCCGGGTAATCAAGCTCTAGGAGGTTACGTACAGCCACGCGGATAGAGCTCTCTTCGTTATGCGCCGGTGCAATGATCGCGATGGGCGGCGCCATGGGAGAGTCATTGATCCAGTTCAGGCGATGGCTCTCCAGGCTACGCTGATGGGCCGCACTGGTCTTGGGCAATCATCAGCATCATCAAATAGGAAAAATTGCTGGCCAAGTAGTACCAGAATAGCGTGTGGTTCGCGATGTCCAGGAACCGAATCATGGCAGCAACGCTGCTTTACCCGAAAGACTTTCGCTGACCGCGAGTTCTTCGGCAAGAAGAGTCCCCGTCCGCAGCACTTTCCGCAGGCGGTCCCTTACTTCTTCTTCGATTTCTGTGCTGACCTCGAGTTCCTTCTCCAGCTTTGCCCACAAATCTGCATTCTCGAGTGCGGTCAAGTACGCATGCAATCCGTAGCGATCCCCTGTCTCTACAACCTGTTCGAAGATGGGAGCCATGCGGATGTCGAGTTCCACAAGGGCTTCTGCGGCCCGCAATCGCACCAGACGGTTAGAATCCATCAGTCCGCGCAATAAAGAGGGAATCGCCCGCGGATCGGAGAGTTTTCCCAGGCTCACGATCGCTCGCAGACGGACAAACCAAATCGGATCCCGAGCCAGCTCGTTGAGAAGGTCAAACGCCAGGCCAGATTTGGTGTGAGACAGGGCGCGGGCGGCGGCGGCCCGCAATTCATCGAGGTCATCGCCGACAAATTGCAGCAGATCCAAGCCTAGAGACGGAGTTGCTACCTCACCGAGAACTCGGCCAAGGATTTCCCGCAGGGGACCCTCGGCGTGTTGGACGTAGGGGAGAAGCAGCTGCGGTCGTTCCGCGCAACACTGGATCAACGCGCTTTGTAAGGGCAGCGCGGGCACGGACAGTCCCTTTTCGCCCACCCATGCGAGAATCTCCTCCACTGCCTCCGGGCAGGCCATACGTCCCAAGCCTCGCAGTGCGGCCAGCCGTACTTCCAGATCGTGGTCACGCAGCGCCTCCGCCAGGGCGGGAATGCCTTCCGGGGCGCGCGTTCGCCCCAGGGCCACAAGCGACCGCATGCGCCTCCAGCCAGTCTGCCGCCGTGCTTCAAAAATGCGCTTCTCTATCAAACCGCTTTGCCGCAGGAATTTCAGCAGCCGGGCCGACTCTTCTGCCCCAGAGGCTTCAAAAGCATCCAGGGCCATGGTCTCGACAATGCGCCGGTCGAAGGGCTTCTTACGCCAGGTCTCATGGGGAATCTTGCCGGAGATCAGCGCGTCCCATTTCTGCCGTAACTCAAAGACGCGCGCGTCGCGCTTCGCGAAATACCTTCCGGTACGTCCTGCGAAGCAAGATAAACGCCAGCAGCAGCGCATCCGCGACAATCGCCGCGACGATGGCCTTCACCACGAGCGCCGCCGGCCCTAGCCTCCAGAGCCGTTCAAAAACGGATTCCATAACTCAATCCGAAATTCGTGTCCGTTCTGCTTTGGGTGCGTTTCTGATACGAGGCATAACCCGTGACGTCCTGACGGGCATTTATCTGGATGCGCAATCCGCCGCCATACGTTTGCGAAGCGAATCTCCCGATCTGGTCGATTTGCGTGAAATCTTCCGTGCCGGCGGCGAAGGATACATTTCCGGACAGCCGCCTCTCGCCCCAATTCGCCAGAGGGAATCCCAGGCGGGTCATCCCGGAAGGCCGCCATTCCGCCCCGGTCCCTGAAAACGCGCTACGTGCGCCCGTGGCTCCCAGCGTCAGTGTCCACTCGCGTGGGAGGTATGCAATGGCCGTGCCATTCAAAGTCAGAATTCGCGATTGCCGATACCAATACCAATGCTGCGCGTACGAAAATTCCACGGAACGCACGAAATTGCTTTCACCGGTCTTCCATCCATTGTCGACATCAAAGAAAACTTCGCTCTTCGGGATCACGCCATTGTCATGTCCCACTGCGCCGCCAGCGGTAAGAGCTCCCCAGCGGTGTGAGCGTCCCGTAATGCCGCCCGAGAACTTTCCTGCGCGGATTCCTGCTCGTTCATAGAAACTTCCCGCGAAGTTTGTGCCCCAGCGCGGCGTCCATTGTGATGCCAGGCTTACCCATCCGGCGTGATTCGCACTCGTGAAATTAAAGAGGTCGTTGTCCTGGCTGAAGCGCAATTCCTGTCTGGGCTCGCCGCGAAGGGAGATCAGACCGGCCTGCGCCTCGGCGCTAGTGGGGTCCAAACCGAGCGCTTTCCGAAATTCCATTTGAGGTTCGATTCGCTCGCCCTTGCCGCGTAGTGCCCGTGCTCGCGCGGCATGTAGGTCCGCGCGCTTCGGATCAAGCTCCACAGCGCGGCTCAGGACCCGCAGAGATTCTTCCGTTTTCCCTTCGCGCGAGTACACGCCGGCCAGCCCCATCCAGTCGTCCGGATCGTTGCGAGCGAACTTAAGAATTTCCAGGTATTCTTTCTCGGCTTCTGGTAAACGCCCTGACCAGCTCAGAACTCGCGCACGCCACGCCCGTACATCCATGTCCTGTGGAGCCGCAGCCGCCTGCTGGTCGACAATCCTCATTGCCGAAATCCAATCCTGCGCCTCGGCATATCTTCTTACCTCTGCTTGCCACTCGGGCGCTTGCATTTGAGAACGCATTGGCGCGGCTAGTAGCAATGCCCCAGCGACCAGCTCGAAGACGCGGAGCAACACAAAGCCGAGCGTTTCCTGCATGACCCGGGCTCTTGAATTCCTCGATGTAGATTCTTTACACACGACGACGCTCACTTCTATAGCAATAGACAGTCCAATCTCATGGGCGAGCGCGTCCCTGGGAATACCCTAAGTTGTGCAACTTCTTTCGGTTACAAGATGCATGATTTAGATAGAAGGAATCGTTTCCCTGGAAGGAACACTCTCTTGAAATTGACCCAAATTGGTACAATCACTGTTTCGATTTTCGATGCAACCGTCGGATGAACTCTTCCAGGTCACGGATCGCTGCGATTCTTGGAGAATAAGGGCGGAATGAATTCTCTGCTCATCGAAGCGCCGGCTGCTGTTATCGCTGCCGCAAGTCTGGGCGCTTACGCCGCGGTTCATCCGCGTGCGCAGATCTTTGGTCGCACGATTTACAGAACAAACTCAGCACGCAAGCTGGCTCTTACTTTTGACGATGGGCCGAATCCCGCGATTACACCAAAGCTGCTCGAGCTGCTGGACCGCCACAACGCGAAGGCCACATTTTTTGTGATTGGCCGGTACGTGCGCGAATGTCCGGAACTCGTTCAGGAAACCGCCGCGCGAGGACACCTAATCGGCAATCACACAGAGATGCATCCGAATCTTTTCCGGCTCTCCCGCAGAGAAATCCGGATTGAGCTGCGTCTTTGCCACGCCGCGATTTCCAATGCCCTGGGCTCGCCGCCAAAGTGGTTTCGCCCGCCGTTTGGATTGCGAAATCCCTGGGTCATTCCCGCCGCCCGCGAACTGAGCTACCGCACCGTCACGTGGACGCTGCTTCCCGGTGACTGGAAGGAGAAACCAGTGGAATGGCTGATTCCGCGCCTGCAGCCCATCGCCGACCATGCACAGAGGAACCTGGGAAATGGCTCCAACCGCGCCGCTTCTGGCACTGGCGACGTTCTCTGCCTGCACGATGGCGGGCATCGCGAGCTGAACAGCGACCGCTCCCGCACGCTCGCTGCTCTTGAACACTGGCTGCCGCGCTGGCATGACCTCGGCCTCGAATTTGTTACAATCGGGGAAGCGGTGAGCACACCCGCACTTTGATCATGGACGAGCGCCAGTTTTATACAGAGAAAGAAGAAACGCGCAAAGTAAAGCTGATCTGCCCCAGCTGCCGCGGCGAATTCGAGGCTCCGGTGCGCTGGAAGGTCTGCCGGAAGAAAAAAGAATTGCCGCGCGGAATCGGCGAAGAAGACAGGAAAAAGTTCGCCAAGGCCAGTTCCTATATGGTGCGGCTGGATGACTTAGTAGCCTGTTACAAGTGCCGCAAGCGCTTCGAATTAACCGGCCAATCCACGGTTCTCATCAACGATAATCTCGGCGATCCCAACGCCGATCCGGAAAACTTCGGAAATCGCTGAAAAAATTGACGGCAGGGCACGCTCCTCAAATCTCCGGATACATCTCAAAGAAAGCTTCGACGGACTGGCGAAACGTGTTCTCGATCTCTTCCTTGCTGCCTTCGATCAAGTGCATGGCCACGCGCGCGGTGCGGCCGTTCTTCAGCACCACCGTCGCGTCCTTCACTTCGCCAAGTTCTTCCTCGGGCAGCAGCCTCATCCCGTAAATCAACGCCAGCTTCGCCATGCGCTTCTCCTAACTCTTATTTAAGCGTAGCCTTCGTCCTCCTGCCGGTCAAACGACGCCGAATAGAGGAGCGATGGGGTTATACTCAGGCATCCGGGATCGTCTCTTGGTGCATCGCATCAAGCAGCGCGGAGGGATGTCATGAGAGAGCGGTTGCGTCGAGGGTTTCGCCAAAACGTACTTTTGATCGCAAGCATTCTGGCAATCGGCGCTTCCTGCGCCGCGCAACAGCCCGATGGGCCGCAGTCTGACGCGCCGCCTGCCGTCGCACCTAAGCCTGCGCAACAACCGCCACCTGGCTCCGGCGAAAAAATCATCGTTCCTGCGGGTACGAAAGTCGGCGTCGTGCTCCAGAACGGCATCTCCACACACAGCGCCAAAGCCGGCGACTCGGTTTATCTTCAAACTTCCTTTCCGATTACCCAAAACAATCGCATCGTCATTCCCGTGGGATCCTATCTTCGCGGCGAATTGCTGGAAGCCAAGCGCCCCGGTCGCATCAAGGGCCGTGGCGAGTTTCGCATGCGACTCGACACGTTGATCCTGCCGACCGGCTACACCGTCGATCTGCGCGCCGCCCCGCGCAGCGCGGATTCCGGCGGCAATGAGACCATGGATTCGGAAGGCAAAGTCACCGGCGGCGGCAACAAAGGCAAAAAAGTGGGAACCGTTGTAGAAACTACAACTGCAGGCGCGGGAATCGGTGCCATCGCCACGCGCACCGCCAAAGGTGCCGGCATTGGCGCTGGAATCGGTGCGGCCGCTGGTCTCGCCGCCGTTTTGCTCACGCGCGGACCGGATGCCGAACTCCCCCGCGGCTCCACCATGGACGTGGTCTTCGAGCGCGAGCTAGCGCTTGACGGTAGCCAGATTCAATTCAGCAATCTCGGCCAATTTCAGCCCGTCGTGCAACCTCCCGTGCGACCGCAGCCGTAGCCTTGATTCCATTGGCCCCTAAGACATACATTCCCGCAAAAGTGATCTTGAAGGAGCGTGGTGCCTCTGGTCCCTTGCGTCCTCGCTGCGCAGTGCGGGCCGGAGCTTGCCTGCCGCAAGCGCTTCGACCGCCCGCAGCCGCCCTCTGAATTCGCCGGCCGTCAAACGCCCGTCGCGGTAGATGCCGCGCAGAAAATGCGGTTTCCCCTTTCAGTGCGTTGCATTCTGAGCAGGAGGAAACCAGGTTGCGGTACGAATTGCTGCCTTTCCGGACAGCCGGCACGACATGGTCGAGGCAGCGCGCACGGACCGTGAGTCGCCGCAAACAATAGAAGCACACGCTGCGTTCGCGCGCATGAACGGTCTCGCGCAAAGTCTTGTTTTGCCAGAAATCCATCTCCTCGAGGTTGCTCCCGCCAGGCAGCCCCGCCGGGCCGCCAGCCACGGCTTCATTTGCACGGACAGCGCGAATCTCCCAGGGCAGCCGGACCTCGACGACGTGGCCGGCGGAGTGAGAGTAAGCCCCCTTAAATTCAAGAAGTTAACAGTGGAGAGGATGGAACGAGAACAGTCAGACGGGTGGGTTCTCGTTGAGAAGTTGCTTTCCGAAGCTCTCAAGGTTTAAGTGCGGATGTTGCCGGCGGCCGGCCGCGTGCACCACCCGCCTTATGTTACCGTGTACTTCTGCATCCTTCGTGTCGGATGAAGAACAATTCCATGTTCAATCAAAGCTCTTTCTATAACAAAAGGAAGCTCAAGGGGAGAGTGGAAGGCGAGCGGCTTGCGTCCGCGAATACCGTGAGCATCGTTGGGCTCGATACGCAGCATGCCGCTCCCCCAAGCATGTTTTGGTATGATTCGCCCTTCTCCCTTAGCAATCTTATTCGTCCAGAAATAGAGTTTCATTTCAATCATTCGTTGACCGATCTTAGCGTTGCGGGCCTTTGCCTTTTTCATCCGTTCCTCCCTTTGGTAATTCAGGGACAATCCTACCGAGCGATGAACAAAAGAGAGTAGAGAAAGCTAATCAGCAGAGTGATTCCGACCGCGATTTTTTCTTGCTGGGGGAACCAAACGAATTGACGCTCTTTACTTCGGTTGTATAGTTGATAGTGTCCCGCAAGTCCGAGTACCTGGCCGAGGAAGAGAAGCGTGCCGAGACCGAACGCCCATCGGGCCACGCCGCCCCGGACTAGGCCAGAAACCGGCAGGAGCACAACGCCGAGAACGAAGCAGAGCATACCGAGGACGCTCACGTAGTCAGAAGGAACCAGCCAAGGAACGCTGCCCTTGTCACCAACCTCAGACTCACGCTCAAGGCGCCACTCAAACAAAACAACCTGGAAGCCGAGAATAAGGCCCGTAGGAGTCCAAAGGTCTTTTACGTCAGGGTCGATCATTGCCGGAGGAGTTTACCGCATCTCGCAGCTCCGCGTACTTCACAATGCGAAAACCTGACGAGTGGCCGCGCCCCGATTTCCTAGGAATTGCAGAAAATGGGGAAAAGAGACTTAACGCTAGGCGAAACGGGTGTAAAATCCTCGCCAATGTTCCGCCATTTTCGAACCAAAGACCAAATCTGCATTTTGGAGGGTGATATGGCGAGCCCAGAGACCGTCGTAACACCGGTGGCGCAGGCGCGAATAGCGGAGGGCCCATTCGCTAAGTCAGATCGCCTTTTCTACGTGGTCGCTGCGGGCTTGATGCTGATTTTCACGGCTGGGGGATTTCGGAGATTCTATCTGCACGGCAAGGCTCCGTGGGGTGAGATGACCAGCCAGATCGCCCCGCTCATCGTTGCTCACGGCCTCGCCATGTCCAGCTGGGTAATTTTATTTCTGGTGCAAAGCACCCTAATACTGACCGGTTACCGGCGAGTTCATATGGTAGTGACTGGTCGAGTGGGGGCCGTGCTGGCTCCGCTCATTGTCGTTCTCGGGTCGACTGCGGCGGCCTTATCTGTTCACTTCCGACCCGAAATTTATGGGCCTTTAGGGGGGCCAAGATCTTTTCTGGCGACAATGCTCATTGAAATGGTTTCCTTCGGAACTCTCGTGGCAGTTGGATTAGCGTATCGTCACCGACCGGAAATTCACCGTCCGATGATGCTACTGGCCACGATAGTGATCCTATCCGGCGCACTTGGCCGATTCCCCTACATGGAAGACCTTGCGTTCCGTTCACCCTTATACGTTTGGGGACCGGTGTTGCTGGTCGGAGGTTTGCTTTTTCTACTTCAGTGGGCAATGAGCAGGCCGGCAAATCGGTGGTATTTAATGGGCTATGCCGGGACCGTGATCGCATCTTTCCTTTCTGTTGTAGTGGGCAACAGTGGGCTCTGGAACCGGATGCTCAGAACTTTCGTGCCGTGAAAACCTGTTAACACCTTTAAGAGTCTCTGTCGATCCAAATCGCCGATTGCCCGCTGGATCCTTGAAAAGCTGGGTTGCGTTGTAAGCCTCCGTGCATCCCGCAGGGGCATTACCCTCTGTCCCTCCCCCGCTCGGCCCAGACCGAAGCTTCTCACCGGCGCGACGTAATTCCTACGTCCGGTAGCCGCGTGCCGCATACGCCGGTTTTGCGTGTGCGGGTTTAGAGTGAACTTCATTCCCAACCTATTGCATTTTTCACCGCACTCTAGGCAGAGTGATGAGATAATCGGGATATTCGCAGGGCGCCATAATGTCAATTGTCCCAGACAGCGTAATTGTCCAAGACCTGGAGATCCACAGTGGAGAACCCGTTTTCCGTGGCACGCGCGTCCCTTTCCAAACCTTGCTTGACTATTTGGAGGGGGGAGAAACGCTAGATGAATTTCTGAAACAATACCCGGGCGTAAGCCGCGAGCAAGCCATCGCCGCGTTAGAAGAAGCCAAAACTCTCCTTTTGGCTCGCTTCGGGAAATGAAGATCCTTATCGATGAATGCCTTCCAGACGAGCTGAAAGAGAGCGTCGCCGCTTCGTCTATCGCATTGACCGCTCGGACGATGCGAATGCCGCGCTTGTGGACGTACTAGCAGCTCTCAAATTGTCATCGTCATGCGTTACGTGAGTGGCTCCTAGCCCTGAAGCGGGCTAACCTTGCTAGGCTACCCCATCGGCGATACTCTTGCGCAATGCGTCCCCTTCGGTATTCCATCAACGTCACATTGGACGGGTGCTGCGATCATCGTGCAATTTCCCCGGACGAAGACTTGCATCGTCACGCGGCCAAGAACCTGGACCAGGCCGATGCCCTCCTCCTTGGCCGGGTGACTTACGAAATGATGGAGGCAGCCTTTCGGCCGCCGGCGCGGACGGGAGCGAGGCCTGATTGGATGGAACCCTTCGCCCGCACGATCGACGCGGCAAAGAAGTACGTCGTGTCGAGCACCCTGGACCGGGTCGATTGGAACGCGGAGCTCGTGCGCGGGGATCTAGCGAAGGCCGTTCAGCAGCTCAAGCGGGAGTCGGGTAAGGGACTGTTAATGGGAGGCGTGAAGGTCCCGCTGGCGTTGGCGGAGCTGGGATTGATCGATGAGTACGAGTTCGTGGTGCAGCCCAGGCTAGCGGGCCACGGGCCTACGTTGTTCGCGGGGCTATCGAAGCGTGTCGACTTGAGGCTCGTGAGCCGGCTGGAGTTCGCCTCGGGGGCGGTGGCGATGCGGTATGAGCCGAGAAGGTAGCGGGTTGCCCCACCCTCGGGGTTCGAGGGTGGGGATTTTGCCTTTATTCTTTTTCGAAATTCGTCTTCAATCCACTGTCATGCAGGGGCGCGGCGCGCGGACCCTTCCACTGCGGACTGAAATCGCATCGGGCTGAAGCGGTCCCAATCCACGCTCACGCGCTGTTCCGTAATCCACTCGCGGACCAGCCGCGCGGTGATGGGCGTGAGCAGGATCCCGCTGCGGAAGTGTCCCGTGGCCATCAGCAGGCCATCCATGTCCGTCGGGCCGAGAATGGGAAGGTGATCGGCAGAGTCGGGACGCAAACCTGCCCACGTTTCTTCAATGCGCGCATTTGCAAGGCCCGGCGCAAGATCGATGGCCGCCGAAAGGATTTTCTCGATGCCGCCTGCGGTGGTCCGCTTGTCAAAGCCCGTGTACTCAACCGTCGCGCCCGCGACAATTCGTCCATCGTTTCGCGGCACGAGATAGATTTTCTCCGACCACAGCACGCGTTCTATCTTCAAATCATCGGCGCGCAGCGCCGCCATTTGGCCTTTTGCCGGCTTCACAGGTGCGTACCGCGCAATCCCTTCGATCGCGGCCGAGAAACAACCTGCGGCGATGATCGTCCACTTGGCTTCCACTTTTTCATTCTGCAAAACCAATCCCGCGCCACGATTTCCCTCGCGCCAGATCGCTTTCGCTCCGTTTCCAGGAAAAATCTCCGCGCCGCTGCGTTCCGCCGCCTCCAGAATCGCGGCCGTGAGCAAGCGATTGTCAACCGATCCTTCCTCCGGCCGGAGCACCGCGGCTTCGACTTCTTCACTCAAGGCCGGTTCGAGTTCGCGCGCATCCTCCGCGCGAAGCGGTTCCGCTTTCAATCCCAAGCCGTGATGCAGCGCGATAATGGTGCTCAGCTCCGCTTTCGTATCATGCGAGAACAGCGCTTCGAGCGTCCCTTTTGGCCGAAAGCCCGTGCTCTTTCCGGAAATCTCCTCGACCTCCGCAACAAATTGTGGATAAAGCGCGAAGCTTGCCTTTCCCAGCGGCACCATCGCAATTGTTCCCGGACTTTCCGGCGCTGGAGAAAGGATTCCCGCGCTCGCCCAGGACGCTTCCTGCCCCGGTTGCTGGCGATCAAAGACCGCCACGCGCAGACCGGCGCGGGCAAGCTCCAGCGCGATGGCTCCGCCAATCACCCCGCCGCCCGCGATGGCCGCATCAAACTTCTTCATGAAGTTATCTTAGCGCATCCGCCCGCGTGCTTTCCTTGGATGCGCATGATTGTATGAACGAAGTGTGCGCCCGCGAAAGAACTTCGCGTGCGAGCGGAGAAACTAGAGCGAACTGGCCAGTTCCTCGGAGAGGACCTGCGCTTTCTTAGCCAGGCTGCGAGCGCGGCTCCAATCCGTGATCTGTGCAGCCTCGCGCGCATCTTTCATGAAACCTCTGATTTTGGAGACCAGGTCCGTCTGGGCAGCGCTCAGCGTTTTCCCGCGCGCGGCGCGCAAATTCCTCTCCGCAATGCCCAGACTTTCATTCGTCTGTTGCTGGGCGACCGCGAATTCTTGAGGCGTCAGCTGCGGGACGATCGTCGGCGCTTCGGACTTCTCCGTGTCGTTCCCCATTGTCGCGGTCGGCGGAATGCTGGTGCGTGGCCGCGGAGGCGCCGTCCGCAGCGAGTTCAGGCGGCTGGAAGAAGGCGGCAGTTCGAACCGCAGCTCCGGGAGCGGGTCCTCAGAAACGCCATTCGCTTCCGGCGTTTGCTGCAGCGTTACGGGCCTAACTTGCACGGCAGTCGCCCACGGAATATCGGGCCGTCTCCTCATGCTGCATCCACCCGACACATACGCGGCGCAGCACAGAAGAAGAATGATGGAATGTGGAAAGCAACGTGACAACACCGTAAGGCACCAGACAGGGTTTTCCCTCATGTTTAGGCCGCGAGTGGCAATTCGATTCGAAACGTGGTGCCTCGCCCAACCTCCGAGGTAAAGTCTATCGAACCGTTGAGAAGCTGTACAATTCGAAACGTACTCGCGAGCCCGATTCCGCTGCCTCCTGGACGCGTAGTGAAAAACAGTTGAAAAATTTTCTGCCGGTTTTCCGGCGCAATGCCTTTGCCGGTATCGCCCACTGTAATTTCCGCCATTTCGCCGCGCCGACTCAGCACCAGCCGCAATTGCCCGCCGCCGGGCATGGCCTCCGCGGCATTCAGCACCAGATTCAGCACCGCTTGCTTGAGCAGCGCCCGATCCACGTAAACCTCCGGCACATCGATCGGCAACAACTGAGCCAGTTGAATTCTGGATTTCTCAAGCTGGGGTTGCGCGAACTCCAGTACTTCCCTCAAAAGCTCCGCGAGCTGAGTCGGTTCCAGGCGGATATCCATCGGCCGCGTGAAATCGAGAAAGCGCTTCACGACCGCGTCCAGCCGGTCGATTTCTTTGTCCAGCACCTGTACGGCCTGCCGCGACACACCGTCTGATTCTGGGGGCAGCGATTCCTTCAGGTTTTCCAGCCAGAGCCGCATCGAATTCAGCGGATTCTTCACTTCGTGCGCCACGCCCGCGGTGATGCGTCCTAGCGCCGTCAGCCGTTCGCTCACTTGAAGCTGCGTATTGATGTTTTCCAGCGAGTCGAGGTCCCGTAGCGTCACGAGCGCGCCCATGCGTTCGCCATCTTCTTGGATGGCTTGCACGCTGACGCTCACGCGCCTCGGCCCTTCGCTCGTCTCCAGCTCCGTTTCGGCCGCCACTTCACTGAGCTCGTCGCTCTCAATGTGCAGCACCTCGTGCAGCGGATGCCCGGGAGGAAAAATTTCCGTCACGCGCCGCCCGAGGAACTGCCCCGCCGGTTCGCCTAGAAATTTTTCCGCCGCCGGACTGATCATCACCGCACGCGCATCCCTTGTAAACAGCAGCAATCCGTCCTCGAGTCCGGCCATCACGGAATTCATGTTTTCGCGCATGGTGCTGAAGATTTCATGCACGCCCCGCAGTTGCTGGCCGACTTGCGTAATTTTCCGGCTCACCAGCCCGAGCTCATCGCCGCTCCCGCCAAAGCTCTTGACCTCCGGAGAAGGCGCGTCGTATTGGCCTGCTGAGATGCGGTCCAACTGCGCGGCGATGTCCTGCAGCGGCGCCAGCGTCGCTCTGCTCACAATTGCTGCAAGTAAGGTCGACGCCACGACTGCAAGCAGGGCAATCGTCCCAGAAGTCCGCAAGCTTGGGGCGATCTCGTTTAGCAGCAGGCCGACATTCAGCGCTACGCGTACCTCTCCGAATGGTTGGTTTGCATTGTTGAAGGGGTAATCGAGTTCGAAAACCTTCGAGGGCCCGGCAAGCACCTTCACCTGATGCAGGAAATTTCGTTGCACCAGCTGCGACAGAGCCGTTCTCCGCGGCAGAAACGATCCCGGCATGCTTTCGTCGGTCGACACCAGAACCATTCCATTAAGGTCGGTGATCGAAACTTCGTAGATAAGCGGATTTTCTTTTGCCGCTTTGAGCTGCGTGCGCAGTCCTTCATTGACCTCAAAGGCGTGTCTTACGAAGTCGTGGATTTCTTCAGGAGCGTCTGAAGCGGGCCGCAAGCCCTGTTGGCCTGCCTCCACCAGCGCGTGCTTGGCCTGCAAAAACACTTGCTTTTCCAGGTCGTCCGCTCGCGTGTTGGTAGCCTGCAACAATTGATCGAGGAGCTGCGCGGCAAACACGCCAGACAAAACCGCCGCGACGAGCAGCACCAGGCTCGTCATCACCAGTGTAAGTTTTGTCCGCAGCCGCAGCTGCATTCTGCGTCCCTACTCCGCTTCGGCGCGGTCCCCGCCGTATTCTTTCAGCTTATTATGAAGCGTTTTCAAGCTGATGCCGAGCAGTTCCGCCGCCCGTGTCTTATTGTTCCCCGTTGCGCCCAGCGTCTGCAGGATGAGTTCGCGCTCCATCGCATCCACGGTCGTGCCCACCGGAAACTTGATCGCCGAAAGATCGCTCGGCCCTTTTGCCCCCGTCTTTCCGAACTCTCCCGGGAGACAGGCCCGCGTAATCAGATCTTTCTCGCACATAATCGCGGCGCGCTCGAGCACATTCCGCAGTTCGCGGACATTTCCCGGCCAGGTGTGCCCCGTGAAAATGTCCAGAACTTCCGCTCCGATCCCCCGCACGCGCTTCCCGTGCTTGGCGTTGACGTCGCGCAGAATATAGTCGACCAGCAGGGAGATGTCTTCCTTGTGTTCGCGCAGCGGCGGCAGGTGAATATGAAACACGTTCAGCCGAAAGTACAGATCTTGCCGCAACTGGCCGCTGCTGACCGCTTGCTCGGGTTCTTTGTTGGTTGCCGCGACCACGCGCACATCCACTGGAGTCTCGCTCTTGCTCCCCAACCGCCGCACTTTCCGGTCTTCTAATACGCGCAGTAGCTTCGCTTGTGTCGGTGCCGGCATCTCGCCGATTTCATCGAGCAGCAACGTGCCGCCGTCCGCCAATTCGAAGCAGCCAATGCGCCGCTCGGCCGCCCCCGTGAAAGCCCCGCGTTCGTGGCCAAAAATCTCGCTTTCCATCAACGTCTCGGGGATAGCCGAACAATTGATCGCCACAAACGGACCGTTCGCGCGTGATGAGAGCTTGTGCAGCGTCCGCGCCACAATCTCCTTGCCCGACCCCGTCTCTCCCGTGATCAATACCGAAGCCGAACTCGGCGCCGCCATCTCCACGATGCGCATCACCTCCTGCATCTGCTTCGACGCCCCGACCAGGTCACCCAGTCGCCCAGTTTCACGAAGCTGCCGCTGCAGCACCGCGAGCTGCCTTGCATCCCGCGCCTTGCTCAGCGCCCGGTCCAGCAGCGCCCGCAGCACCGGTCCCTTCAGCGGTTTTTCGATGTACCAGAACGCTCCGGCCTCGATCGCCGCCACCGCCCGCTCTTCGCTGCCTTTGCCCGTAATGATGATGGCCGGCACATCGTGGAGTTCCGTCCCAAGCTGCTTCAGCAGGTCCAGCCCATTCATCCCGGGCAATTCCACGTCGGCAATCAGCGTGTCCGGCTGGTAACTCGCAAATTTTGCCAGCGCTTCTTCCGCCGTTCCCACACCTACCACGTCGCAGCCCCACCGCTGCAAGAGCTGTTCGTAGCCCTTGCGAGCGTTGTCTTCGTCTTCGACAATCAGCACGCGGTCCTTCCGCTCCACCATTTCGATGGCCCGCACCGCCGCCCGCGTTTCTTCCCCCATGGGTTCTCAGCCTCTCTTCGGCATGCTCTAAATGAATGGAGTACAGACTACCGTGCTGGACACTTCGACTCTAGCAATCTGCTCGCCCCTTGCCAAGTTTTCTGGCCCGCGAGAACCTAAGGGCCCCGATTGGTCCGCCTCTGAACATTTGAAAATCCTAATAATTGTCAAACTGTGTTCTTTAGGACAGTTCTGCCCGCGGCGTCGTGTGACAGTAATTACCCCTTTAATTAGGCTGACACTGCCTGCCACACCCTTCACAGGCGAACGAAGGAGAAGGCATGGCCACCCACGAGCATCGAATCACGCCACGTTTCAAGCTACACAGTCGACTGTCTTTTCATCGCATGGAGACACTAACCGAGGGCGAGCATCAAGCGAGGACAATTAACATTTCGACGAGGGGCGTTTACTTCGCCACAAATGTCATCCTCTGTGTTGGTGAAGCCTTAGAAGTCCTGCTAGAAATGCCAAAGCGGGTCACTGGGGTGAAGGCCGGTATTCGGCGATTCGCCGGACGCGTCACTCACATCGAGTCAACGAATATGCTTCCAGGACTTTCTGGAATCGGCGTGCAATTGCTTTACTATGAGCGCGATTTGGCAGGAATCTCTAAACCGAACGTGCTCTGAAGATCCTTCTTCAGCCGTTCTCCGTCTTTACCGCTTTGCTCGATGAGAGCCTCGACGGCCTGACTTCTCAAAATCCTGTTGCGGAACGGGTTCCCTGCAGGTGGTGGGAAGGCCCGTTTATCGATTTCGATTCTGTATCGCTTCGCGCGGAACGAGGGCGGGAGATAGCCGTGCTTTTATTCCCGGTGCGAGCCTAATCTGTATTCGCTTTGTCGTGAATCGCTTCGTTACGCATGCGGTCGCACTCCGTGTTAGCGCAACCCGCCAGCCACACATCAAGGTCTTCGGAATCTTCGTACAAGCGAGCGTGGCCGGCCATTCGCTTCATTAGCTCAAACTCCACATTCTCCGCGGCCGTCCCCGATCCGAAATAGCGCATCACCGTCGTACGGATTATTTCGGCATTGTTTTCGTGCAGCGACGTCACCGCAAGGTGGTCGTTCTTGTCGACGGAGAGTCGCAAGAGGGCTTCGTGGTTTGTCATGACGCCAAAGCACCCGGCCTCGACAGAATCCACGCTCGCAACGCAGATGCCTCGCGAAACGTCTTCGAGTTTATCTTCCACGGAATCGTTGCCCAGTACACGGTCGCACTGTTCGTCAGGCTATCGAGACAAATGCGATCTTCGGCTTCCACAGTCGCTTTCTTCAGCCACAGGACCGTGTCTTCCTCGGATTCTTCGATCGCCACGAACCCGCCTTCGCAAGCCGCGGCTTGAAATGCTTGGAGCTTTTCCATGATGCTTCCAGTATAGCTCATTCCCACCCGAACGGCGGTCCGTCAACGACATTTGTTGTTAGGGTAATTCTTCAGATCTTTTAGAAATGCAATCACGCCTTCTAGCGTATTTTGATGGGGGTGTAAGGGGTACCCCTTCAATTCTTGAATCTCCCTTAAAACAGCGCGTGTGGGGTTCTTCCCGATTTGGAGCGCCACACGATCGAGGAACGTCCGTCTCATTCCTTCACGAGGTACAGTGCCCGTTCTAGCTCCAATTCCAGCTTCGCGCCCTTCGGCAGATTCAACTCGTGGCCGCGCCCGGACTCCATCAGGTACGCCGTCAGCGCCCCCAGCGCAGCGCCTTCGGCGGCTTCTTTCTTGTTCTTGTCCTTGACGCCCTTTACGGCCCCGATCGCCGCTCCCGCTGCGGCCGCTTCCGCCGCGTCATGCTGATTGCTGGATCGCCCTTCGATCAATCCTTCCTTCGTGCCGGCCGATTTCACGCTGTGGTCCCCCGGAACGCTCACGACTTCGGCCACGATCGGCAGGCCGCCAAATTTGGTGCGAATCTCGTCAAACGTCAGCCAAAGTTTTGCGCGTCCTGCCACCCCCGCGGGTTCCACGTGGCTGATGTGTCCGCGAATTTCCGCTCCGGCCGGCAGATAAATCCCGTTGCCTGCCTCCAGCGGCTCAAGCGTCTTCACTTTGAACTTTTCGTTTTCTTTGGTGTCTTTGGTGCCCAATTCATCTTCAAGCCGCACCAGAAACTTGGTCCCCGGCGCAACGGCGTAGGTTTCAATCGGCAGCCCGTGCCGTTCCCCGTCCGCCTTCTGTCTCGGTTGTTCGGGCGTCTGTGTTGTTGCCTGTCGTTGCGGTTCCGGACTCTGATCTTGTGCTTTACACGATGCTCCCAAGCCAAGTGTCGCCGCCAACATCGCAACGCTCGCAGGTGTAATACTGAGTCTCCTTCGTTCCATAGTCTCCTCCCGCGAAGTGCTGAGCAAACAGGGAATGCACCTGAGGAGCCATTGCAGGCCGTTTGGGGCTACCGCAAAGGATTGAAAAAGGGACACTTGGACGTACGGACCGACACAAAACAGCGGATGGTAAGGCCTGTGTCGGCGAATCCCACCATCGGTCTGCAAGGGTTTCCCGGCACCCCGTCCCACCGATTTGCGCTGAAGGGGGCTATTTCTCCAGGAAGCACCGGATGCGGCACAAGACAGACCCATACATCGCGGGCGTTACGCGGCCGGTCTGTGTATTTTGTTGGCTTGGGTGATACACGCCAAACAGCCTCGGAAAGCCTGCGGCAACTTCCGCCTCCGCGCCATGCGCGAATTTGTAAAGCGCCCGTGACGCAATCAAGCCGCGCTGCTTCAATATTTCCAGGTACGCGTCCCAGGCTATTTTCCCAAGCGCGAGGATCGCTTTGGGCTGTAATATTTCTAGTTCGCGCTCGAAGTAGCCGCGGCAATTCGCGATCTCCTTCGGCAGAGGCTTGTTGTCCGGCGGAGCGCATCGGCACGTCGCGCTGATATAGGTATCATTTAGCTCCAGCCCATCGTCCCGGTGCAGAGAAGTAGCCTGATTCGCAAAGCGCGCTTTGTGCAGCGCTGCGTACAAAAAATCGCCCGAGCGGTCGCCCGTGAACATCCGACCGGTCCGATTGCCGCCATGCGCCGCCGGCGCAAGTCCAAGAATCAAGAGCCGTGCGTGAGCGTCGCCGAATCCCGGGATCGGCTTACCCCAGTACGTCCACTCGCGATACGCCCGCCGCTTTTCTCGCGCCACTTTCTCGCGGTAGCGCACCAGCCGTGGACACTTCCGGCAGGCCACGATTTCTTCATTTAACACGCGAAGCTGAGAGCCCGTTTCAGGCATTGGCCTCATTGGAGCGACGATTCATCATGCGATTCAACTCGGCGTAGGGAATCGCTCCAGCGAACATCGTCTCGCAAGAGCGCGCTTGCAACATTTCTATTCCAATTCGCTGCACGACTCCCATCGCGGCGCGCATGATCCCCGATCCCGCGCTTAACCGGGCTACCCCGATTTTTTCCAGTTCTGCCATCGGAGGGCATGCCGGGTTCGCAAGAATATTTACAGGAGCCTCCACTGCCTTCACCAGCTCAGCGATCGTTTCGCGGTCGTATAGCCCCGGCACAAACAGGCAATCGGCTCCGGCGTCGCGGTATGCGCGCAACCGTTCAGCGGTTCGTTCAAAGCGCGTGGCCTCTGGACCGATCGGCATCAAATAAACATCCGTCCGCGCATTCAACACGAAAGGAACACCGAGTGATTTCGACGTCTCGCGGATGGCGCGAATCTTTTCCACTTGCAGCGGCAAACCCACATGCGAACTCTCATCATCGCCCGTAACGTCTTCAAGATTCATTCCGATGGCGCCCGCATCGATCGCTGCTTTCACGGTTTCCGCCATGTCCTTCACGGTAGTGCCGTAGCCAGCTTCGAGATCCGCCGTTACCGGAACGCGCACGGCACGGGCAATCCGCGCCACCACATCCAGCATCTCGTCCCGCGGGATTCGTTGACCGTCCGGATAGCCCCGGGAAAAAGCGACTGCCGCGCTGCTTGTTGCAATGGCGGGATGACCGCATTCATCCAGAATCCGCGCGCTTACCACATCCCAAGCGTTCGCGAGCACAAGCATTCGCGGCCCGTGATGAAGCTTCCGGAATTGTTCAGCTTTTTCGGCTTGTACGCGTACGTTCATCGGAAAACCTCCAAGGGAAAGATGCAGGAGTGAACTAGGATTTAGAGCCTAAGGTGGCTCCCCAGCTGGCGAAACGGCCAATTTGGAGGGGCATTTCGCTGGCTGGTTTCTCGCGATCCTTGCTGATCGGCGCGCGGAAATATTCTTTCACTTTTTTTCAGAACTTCCGCCAGAACTACCGCCTGATTGTGTTCCGTATCTTTCGCGCCAAAAAGAAGCGTCAATGTTCTGTGTTCTTTTTCGATTTTCTTCAATTCGGAGAGTAATTCTTTTTTCTGCTTTAATTCCGCGCGGTATCTCTTTTGAAACTCTGGCCATTTGTTTACATCGTGACAAAAAGACTTGCGTAGAGCGTCGCTGGGAGCAACTTCTTTCATCCACAGATCAATCTTGGCTGCTTCTTTTTTCATGCCTCGTGGCCACAGACGATCCACCAGCACGCGCCAGCCGTCTTCCTTTGCCGGTTTATCGTAGACTCTCTTAACGCGCAACATCGCTTACCTCACTGCAGAATCGCCAAGACTTCATCGTGGATTTTTCCGTTTGTGCTGATGAGTTGCCCGGTATAAATCGTTCGCTCTCCGCGCACGTTTGTCGAGCGGCCGCCGGCTTCTTCGACCATGATTCCGAGCGGCGCGAGATCCCACGGCTTCGAAGTCCAGTCGAGCGCAGCCTCGATCGCGCCTTCCGCGACCAGCATGTGCTGCCAGAATCCACCGAAAGAGCGGCTGTTGCGCGCGGCATCAACGAGGGCGCGGATCTTTGCCTGGTCCTGCGCGTTCTTGCTTGGGCCCGTTCCCGTCGTAAACACCATGGCCTTGCTTAGGCTGGTCACATTCGAAACGTGGAGCCGTTTTCCATCGCGGTACGCACCCTCGCCGCGATACGCCCACCAGCGCGAACGCAGGCCGGGCGCGCTCACCATCGCGGCTACGATTTCGCCGTTCGACTCAATTCCCATCAGCGTGCCAAACGTCGGAATGCCGCGCGAAAATTCTTCCGTGCCGTCGATCGGATCGATGATCATGCGCACCCGCCCGGAAGCGCTCGCAGACTTTGCGTGGCCACCGCCCATCTCTTCTCCCAGAACGTCTAGCGGCAATCCGCTTGCCGCCACTTTCGCCCGCGCCATTTCCTCCACGGCGTGATCCGCTTGCGTCACCGCCGACCCGTCGCCCTTCCTTTCGACGCGCAATTCGTCCGCGCGAAAATACCGCATCGCGATCGCATCCGCCTCGTTCGCAATCGCTTCCAAAAGCGCTCCATACTCCTTGCTGTAACCCATTCGTTCTCCCATTTCGTTCGAATGCCGGTTGCGCCGCTATTTGACTCTCCAGCCGCGCACCCCTAGCATACAAAGTTACCGCAATGTCTGCTCACGCCAACACCGGAACCGTGCTGGACCGCATTTTGGAAGCGCGGCGCGCCGAAGTCGACCATCGCAAACGGGTGTTGCCGGAAACCGCGCTAAAGTATGGCGTGAAAGCGGCGACGCCGCTCCGCGATTTTTCCGCAGCGCTGCGCCGCGACGGCCTGAACGTTCTCGCGGAGTTGAAGCCGGCTTCGCCTTCGCGCGGCGTGATTCGCGAGCCATTCGAACCGGTGGCGCTGGGGCAGTCCTTGGAAGCCGCGGGCGCTTGTGCGCTTTCCGTCCTCACCGAAGGCGAATTCTTTCGCGGCTCGCTAAAAAATCTCCGCGATGCCCGCAAGTCCATTCAGATCCCTGTTCTTCGCAAGGATTTTATCTTTGACCCGTGGCAAGTGTGGGAATCCCGCGCCAATGACGCCGACAGTTTTCTCCTGATGGTGGTTGCGCTGGAAGATGCACTTCTTCGCGACCTCATCCTGTTGGGCCGTGAACTGGGCATGGAACCGCTCGTCGAAGTTCATACCGTCGAAGAATTGGACCGCGCCCTCGCCGCCAGCGCGCAAATTATCGGCGTCAACAATCGCGATCTGAAGACGATGACCGTCAACGTAGAGACCTCGTTCGCATTAGCCGGGCGCATCCCCGACGAGTGCATCGCGGTCAGCGAGTCCGGTATTCGGACACATGGCGAATTGCTGAAACTCCGCTCTGCCGGATTCGACGCCTTCCTCGTCGGCACTCGCCTTATGCTGTCGCCCGACCCCGGCGCTGCCCTCGCCGCTCTCCTTGCGCCACCTGCGGACGATACGTAGGTGGCCATGGTCCGCGTCAAAATCTGCGGGATTACCAATGCAGCCGACGCTCTCGCCGCCGTTAACGCCGGCGCCAATCTCCTCGGTTTCAATTTCTATGCCATTAGCCCGCGTCACATCGCGGAGGCCGAAGCGGCAAAAATTCGCCGGCAGCTTCCGAAAACGGTGGATGCCGTCGGCATTTTCGTCAATGCGCCGACGGCGGACGTCGCCACATTGTGCAAGTCGTTGAAGCTCGATGCCGCACAGCTTCATGGCGACGAGACGGCGGAAACCGTTGCCGAGTTGGCCGGCAGCGTCCCGGTCGTCAAGGCCTTTCGCGTCGATCCGGATTTTGACTTGAAGACTCTGAACGATTACCCCAGCGCTTTCGCCTTCCTGTTTGACGCGGCGCTCACAGGCCAATATGGTGGTACGGGCCACACTACGGATTGGGATGCCGCGCGGCGCGCCGCAGTCAGGCACCGTATTATTTTAGCTGGCGGCCTGAAGGTCGAAAACGTGGCTGCCGCGGTGCGCATCGTGCGTCCCTACGGAATCGACGTCGCCAGCGGCGTGGAATCCAAGCCCGGGAAGAAAGATCACGGGCGGCTCCGGGAATTCATTCAGGAAGTGCGCCGCGGCGAACGGAAGTAAGAACGCGGCGGAAAATTGAAAATAGAAACTAGAAAACAGAAGCTAAAAATAGAAGATGAGCTCGATTCTACAATCACCAACGACACCGCCAGGACGCTTCGGCCCCTACGGCGGCCGCTACGTTCCCGAGACGCTGATGGTGCCGTTGTTCGAACTCGAGCGCGCCTACGAGGCTGCGAAGTCGGATGCCGCATTTCAATCGCGATTCAGCGATTTGCTGAAGAATTTTGCGGGCCGCCCGACACCGCTGCAATTTGCTGCGCGCCTGACCGAAAAGCTCGGGGGACCACGCATTTACTTGAAGCGCGAAGATCTGCTGCACACCGGCGCGCACAAAATCAACAACGCCATCGGCCAGGGCCTGCTCGCGGTGAAAATGGGCAAGCCGCGCATTATTGCGGAAACGGGCGCAGGTCAGCATGGAGTTGCATCCGCAACGGTCGCCGCGCATTTGGGCCTCGAATGCGTCGTGTACATGGGCACCGAAGACATGGCGCGGCAAGCGCTCAACGTCGCGCGCATGCGCATGCTGGGCACCCAAGTCGTCGGCGTGGAGTCCGGCAGCCGCACGTTGAAAGATGCCATCAACGAAGCGATGCGCGACTGGGTTACGAATGTGCGAAGCACGCACTATCTGCTTGGCTCCGTGCTCGGCGCGCATCCCTATCCCACGATGGTCCGCGATTTTCAGGCGGTGATTGGCCGAGAAGCGCGCGAGCAAATCCTCGCCGTGGAAAAGCGCCTACCAACGCATCTTTTCGCTTGCGTCGGCGGCGGCTCGAACTCGATTGGTTTGTTCCATCAGTTTCTAGGTGACGCGAACGTGAAAATGATCGGCATTGAGGCGGGCGGCCGAGGCGCCGAACTGGGCGAGCACGCGGCTCGGCTCGCCGCGCATCAGGGTTTTTCCGGTGCGCGTCCGGGCGTTCTTCAAGGAACGTACACATACGTCTTACAGAACGAAGACGGCCAAATTGCCACGACTCATTCGATTTCCGCCGGGCTCGACTATCCTGCGATCGGCCCCGAACACGCCTGGCTCGCGGATCAGCGCCGCGCCGAATACTCCGCGGTGTCCGATCAGGCCGCTCTCGATGCCGCGCGCCTGCTCTCGCGCACCGAGGGCATCATCCCCGCGCTGGAATCCGCCCACGCCATCGCCGGTCTTGTCGAGCGCCTCCCTCAATTCAAGAAAGACGACCTCGTCATCCTCAATCTCTCCGGCCGCGGCGACAAGGACATGGACACTTACTCCCGCCTGCTCTAATCTTTAAGCTTTCCCGAAATCCAATGTCAGCCGTGCCCTCCAACTCGACCCGCATCTCCCAACGTTTTGCCGAACTGCGCGCATCCGGCGAACTCGGCATCGTCGCGTACATCACGGCGGGCGATCCGTCGCTGGACGCCACGCTGAAATTTGTTCTGGCGCTCGCGGAAGCTGGCGCGGACGTGATCGAACTGGGCGTGCCCTTCAGCGATCCGCTTGCTGACGGGCCGACGATTCAGCGCGCCTCGGAGCGCGCTTTGAAAGCGGGGACTACTCTCGCCGGTGTTCTCGGTCTTGTCCGCCGGATTCGCCAGTCGTCGCAAGTTCCGCTGGTTCTCTTCAGCTACTACAACCCCATTTTGCAGATGGGACTCGAAAAATTCGCTTCCGCCGCCGCGACTGCGGGCGCTGACGGCGTGCTTACTACCGATCTCACGCCGGAAGAATCGGAAGAGTATCGGCGCATCCTCGCCGGCCACAATCTCGATACTATTTTTCTTGGCGCGCCGACTTCCACCGACGAGCGCCTGGCGAGGATCGCCGCCTGCTCCTCTGGTTTTCTCTATTTAATTTCTCGAACCGGCGTGACTGGCGCGAAGGATGCCTTGCCCGACGATCTCCCCGTGCTCTTGCGCCGCACCCGCAGCGCGACAAAACTTCCCATTGCGGTCGGCTTCGGCATTTCGCTTCCCGGGCATGTATCCGTTCTTGGCGGTCTCGCCGACGCCGCCGTTGTCGGGTCCGCGCTCGTTTCCGAGATTGAGAAAGCAAAGTCCGTTGATGCAGCTGCCGCGGCGCTTGCGGGACGTGTTCGCTCGTTCAAGGAAGCTGCTCGCCACGGACTCTCGCGGCGGGAGGTGGCGCCATGAGTCTCAGTGATTGGCGACGCCGCATCGATGAAATCGACAAGAAACTCGTGCAGCTCTTGAACGAACGCTCGCAGTGCGCGCTCGAAATTGGGAAGCTTAAGCAAGAGGCGAAAATTCCGCTGTACCAACCCGATCGCGAAAACGAAGTGCTGGAAAACGCCGAACGCAATAATCCCGGTCCGTTAACCGACGCCGCGATTCGCCGCTTGTTTGAGCGCATCATTGATGAGGCCCGCGCCGCGGAACGCGGCGCCATGCACTCCGGCGACGGCGCGAAAAAGGACAAGAAATAAAGCCCATCATTTTCCGGTTATCAAGGGAAAGGTCGAGGAGAACAGAGAGCGCTTATGGTCATCGTGATGCAAGAAGGGGCCACGGACGCCCAAATCCAGCATGTCATCGACCGGCTGGTCGCTAGCGGCTTCAACGTTCATCGCTCGACTGGCGAATCGCATACCGTGCTCGGCGCTGTCGGCGTTCACCGCGACTTCGATCATCGCGATTTCGAATTGCTCGACGGGGTGCGCGAAGTCATGCGCATCACGCAGCCATTCAAACTTGCCAGCCGCCAGTTCAGGCCCGAAGGCACCATTGTCGATCTTGGCCGCGGTGTAAAAATGGGCGGCCCGGAAGTCGTCGTTGCCGCCGGTCCCTGCTCGGTCGAATCGCGCGAACAGATTTTTTCCATTGCTGAGAGTGTCGCCAAAGCCGGCGCGAAGATCCTTCGCGGCGGAGCTTTCAAGCCGCGTACTTCTCCCTATGCCTTCCAGGGAATGGGTGAGCCGGGCCTCAAGCTCATGCGGGAGGCCGCGGACAAATTCGGCCTGTTCACCATCAGCGAAGTGATGGATGCCTCGCAGATTCAGATGATGATGAATTACGTAGACATCTTCCAGGTCGGCGCGCGCAACATGCAGAACTACTATTTGCTGCGCGCACTGGGTGAAATTCGCAAACCCGTTCTCTTGAAGCGCGGGATGTCCGCCACCATGGAAGAACTCCTGATGAGCGCCGAATATATTCTCGCGGGCGGTAATTACAACGTTGTTCTTTGCGAGCGGGGGATTCGCACGTTCGAGACGTACACGCGCAACACTTTTGACATCGCTGCCATTCCGGTCATCAAGAAACTCTCGCACCTGCCGATGCTTGCCGATCCTTCGCATGGGACCGGACGGCGCGACAAAGTGCCGCCCATGGCGCGGGCGGCCGTCGCTGCTGGCGCCGATGGCCTGCTCATCGAAGTGCACAACGATCCGGACCACGCGCTCTCGGATGGCGCGCAGTCGCTGGAGCCAGCGACTTTCACGCAGTTGATGGCCGAGCTGCGGATCATCGCTCCAGCGATTGGCCGCCGCATCGCCTGACCATGCCGGCCGGGCACCTCATCTCGCGCGTAACTATTCTCGGCACGGGGCTGATTGGAGGTTCGTTTGCGCTCGCCCTCCGCAAATACACCACGGAGACGCATATTTCCGGGTGGGATCGTCCCGATGTCGTTCACGAAGCGCGAGGTCGCGGCGCGGTTGATGAATCTTTTTGCGGTGAACTTGCACCTGCGCTGCAAAACGCCGATTTAATCTATATCGCGCTACCCATCGCGGCGACGGTTGATCTACTTCCGGAAATCGCGCGCCACGCTTCTGCGCATGCACTCGTCACCGATGCCTGCAGTACGAAAGTCCGCATCGCCCAAGCCGCCGACGAACTTTTCCCCGATGAAAAAGGTCCGCTCTTCCTCGGCGGCCATCCCATGGCCGGCAGGGAACTGCCGGGAATCGCGCATGCCGACGCCGATCTCTTCCGCGAACATACTTACGCCCTGATCGCAAAATCTTCCGAAGCCGTGGTGGCGGGTGTTCAGCCCCGTACTTCTGCGCCTGCTGATGAATCCGGCGACTCTCACGATCCCCGCGTTTCCGCCTTCGTCAAAATCCTGGAGAAAATCGGCGCGCGCCCGCTGTGGCTTGGCGCCCCGCAGCATGATTATGCCGTTGGCCTGGCCTCGCATCTTCCGCAGCTTGTCGCCGTGGCGCTGGCAGGATTTCTTTATGATCGCCTTGATGAAAACGGCCTCCCGATTACGCTCGCCGGGCCCGGCCTCCGCGATTCGCTGCGACTTGCCGGCAGCCCTTACTCCACCTGGCGCGACATTGTGCTGACGAATCAAGAAGTTCTTGCGGCGGCGCTCGATCTCTTCGCGCGCCGCCTCGACGACCTTCGCGAAAAGCTCGCTTCCCGTGAGTTAGAAGCTGACTTCGACGCCGCCAACGAACTTTACAAACTCTTGCGGTCGCTCTAGCGCGCCGTGTTTCATCGATTTTCGGCGCGCCACCTTCTTACTGGTTGATTGCATGGAAAGGGTTGCGTAACATACGCCGCATGAAACGCGTCCGCGGCATCGGCGGAATTTTCCTCAAGTCTGAAAATCCGGAAGCGCTGCGTGCTTGGTATGCCAGGCATCTGGGCATTGTGAGCGAGGGCGAAGCTGGGACCATGTTCCCCTGGACGCAGGCAGACAGTCCTTCCAAAGATAATTGCACGGCGTGGTGTATTTTTCCTTCCACAACGGCGTACTTTGGCGAGAGTAAAGCGGCCGCAATGGTGAATTACGTCGTGGACGATCTGCGGGCGACGCTGAAGGCGTTGCGTGAGGAAGGCGTCTGGGTCGACCCGAAGGTCGAAGAATACGACTATGGAAGATTTGGATGGATCATGGACCCGGATGGCAACCGCATTGAGCTGTGGGAACCCCTGCCGAAAAAGTAGTTGTCGCTGGCCACTATACGCGTGCTGCCGTGCGTTCTCTCGTCTGTATCGGCGCGACGACCGCCTTCCGACTCCTATGCCCGATGAAGTAAACTTCCCGCTTGCACTTCGGAGCACCGAATGGACAAACGCATTGCCTCCGCTGACGCCGCGATCGAGAAAATACGCGACGGCGCCACTATTCTTATGGGCGGCTTCGGCTTGTGCGGCATCCCAGAGAGTCTCATCGCCGCTATCCGCCGCAAAGGCGTGAAAGACCTCACCATTGTCAGCAACAACGCTGGCGTCGACGACTTCGGCATTGGAGTGTTGCTCCAGCAGCGGCAGGTCAAGAAGATGATCTCGACCTACGTGGGCGAAAACAAACTCTTCGAGCAATTAGTCCTGAGCGGAGAATTACACGTGGAATTGAATCCGCAGGGCACTCTGAGCGAACGCCTCCGCGCCGGCGGCGCCGGTATCCCCGCGTTCTATACACCCACGGGGTACGGCACGATGGTGGCTGAAGGGAAAGAAACCCGCGAGTTTGATGGCCGCATGTACGTCATGGAGCGCAGCCTTCGCGGCGACTTTGCATTTGTCAAGGCGTGGAAAGGCGACCGCTGGGGCAATCTCATTTACCGCAAAACCGCGCGCAACTTTAATCCCATGATGGCGACGGCTGCGGACTTCGTTATCGCTGAAGTCGAAGAACTGCTCGAACTTGGTCAGCTCGACCCCAATGAAGTGCATACACCCGGCATTTTTGTCGACGCCATTTTCCAGGGCCCGAAATACGAGAAGCGCATCGAGCGACGGACGGTGCGGAAGTTGTAGTGGCCGGACTTTAGACCGGTAATTTGTTTTTGAATTGAACTTGTCACTTGCTGGAAACTTACAACTGAGAACTCTCAATGCCGCTGACTGACGACCAAAAACGCGAACGCATCGCCCGCCGAATCGCTCTCGAACTGCGTGACGGCTACTACGTCAATCTCGGCATAGGCATGCCCACACTCGTGGCCAACTACGTCCCAAAAGGCATGGACGTCATCCTGCAATCCGAAAACGGCATGCTCGGCGTTGGGCCCTATCCGCTGGAGTCCGAAGTCGACCCCGACCTCATCAATGCCGGCAAGGAGACCGTCACTGAACTCCCCGGCACTTCCTATTTTTCTTCCGCTGATTCTTTCGCCATGATTCGCGGCGGCCACGTGGACCTTACCGTGCTTGGCGCCTTGCAGGTCGACGAAAAAGGCACGCTCGCGAATTGGGCCATTCCCGGGAAAATGCTGAAAGGCATGGGCGGCGCGATGGACCTTGTTGCCGGTGCCAAGCGCGTCTTTATTGCCATGGAGCACGCGACGCGTGACAATAAACCGAAAATTTTAAGAAAGTGTACGCTCCCGCTCACCGGCGTTGAAGTCGTCGACCACATCGTCACCGAACTCGCTCTCATCGATGTCACTCCCGAGGGCCTCGTTTTGCGCGAACTCGCTTCGGATGCCACGCTCGAACAAGTCCAGTCCCTCACCGAACCGAAACTCCTTCTTCCTCCCGGCGGCCCCAAACCGATGCCGGCCTGAGCACGTAAGTTATGAAGCCGAGGAAAGCAAAACGGGATAAGCCGGCGAAGCGAGAAGCGCTGGCGATGCGCGAGCGGCCGAAGATGCCGCCAATCTCGGAAGAGATGAAACAATGGTCCGCGATGCTAAAAGCGGAACTGATTGGCTGGCCGCAGGTCACGTCCAGACCGATGTTCGGCATGTCGGGCATTTATCGACGCAAGAAAATCTTTGCCGCATTGCCGGTCACGAGGGGATTCGACACTCCCAGCTCCATCATATTCAGATTTGATCCCGTGCCGGCGGACTTGAATCAGCGTGCCCTCAAGGAGCCGCGCGTCACTCCGGGAACGCGCTGGTTTTCCTTCGACATCCAGTCCACGGAAGATCTACGCGACGCCCTGTGGTGGCTCAACCAAGCCTACGAAGCTGCGAAAAAGTAGCCGCCCAACGGCCGCTTCGATTGTTTATTTCTCTTCAGAAGTAGAACCATGCAGGTGCCGGGCAGTGGTGAACGAATAGTGGAAGCCGGACACGATGCTCAGCGCCGTAACCGCATAAATGAGGAACTGGTTAAGACCTGAAACGTGGTAATTGGGATAAGCAGCGCCCAGGACCACGAGGAACACGAGGACTATCTCCGTCGCGGTGGTGAGTTTGCCGTAAAGGCTGGGGGGAAATGGCCGGTAGCCAGAGGTCAGCAGAATCACTACGGCGACAATAAGGATCAGCACGTCACGGCTGAGAACAAGGATCGTCAGCCACCAAGCAAGTTGCCTCTTGAACGCCAGAAGGACGAACGAGGAAGAGAGCAACAGTTTGTCGGCAATGGGATCGAGATACGCGCCGAGGGCGGAGCGCTGATTCAGGCTGCGCGCAAGTAGGCCGTCAAAACCATCGGAAAGGCCGGAAACGACAAGAACCAGAAGCGCCCAACGATAACGATCGTAGGCGATGAGCATTAGAAAGACCGGCAGGAAGCCGAGACGCAGAAACGTGATCTGATTGGGAACCGTCCAGATGCGGCCTTTCATTGTGATTCAGGATAACGCAGTTCAGGCGAATTGCGCGAGATAGTCGGAGAGCGAACGCCCGATTTTTCGCGCGAAGAGCTCGTTCATTGAAGGGATGGAGCCGGAAGGTTCGTCCAGGGAGATGCGCTCAACACGGTTCATGGGAAAGAAAACGGTCGGGAAGCCCATGCGTTCGCCGTCGGGCTCATTGATCTGCCGGATGAAGTGGTCGAAGGAATTGAGGTCGATGCCGCGGACGGTGATCCCGGACGGGTTGATGGCCAGAAGCTCGCCCCACACTTTTTCCTTGGGCGTGTGCAGGCTGACAACGATGATCGAGTGCGTGTCCATGGATTCGGGAGCTAGAGTATCGCACTTTTTCTCAATGCGCCGCTGGACTATCTACCCGGCAGCGGGTCGTGATAATGCAAGATCATCAGAACGATGCTCACAACCACAACCAGCCCAGCCAACCATCCCAATATGTAAGCGGCCCGGCGTTCGCTAGCATTCATCGGCTGACGATCGGCAAATAATTTTCCCAGCCCAAATCCGGCGGCCAGTCCAGCGAAGTGCGCGTAGTTATCGATTCCCACGCCGGAGAACCCGAGAACAAAAAGGATGACCACCGAACTGACCAACCTTGACCGTAACTCCCGCATGTAAGCGCCACCGCGTTTCGTGGTGATCGCCAGCATGACTCCAACCAGCCCTAGGAGCCCGCCGCTTGCCCCCAGCGAATAGTTGTGAAATGCCGCGCTGACCAGGAAACCAAACATTCCAGTGAACATATACATGAAAAAGTATCGAGCGGACCCATATAGCTCTTCCAACGCGGGGCCGAGCTGCATCAGCGACATCATGTTGAACCCAATGTGTATCAGGCCGCCATGCAAAAACATGGCAGTCGCAAGCCTCCACCACTGGTGTTCATAGAATATCGGGTACCAATGGCTTGCTCCCAAACGGTAAACGGTCTCGCCACCCATTCCCCAAAGGATCCGGAAACCACCGCCTCCGGTTTCACTGGCCATGGCCACCCAGCTGATGCCGAACATCAGAATGTTTGCCACCAGCAGCGCCGAGGTCACGGGATTTTCTTGTTCGCCAAAAACTCCGGATAGTTTCTTGCTCAAAGCGGCCAGGGAAAATCGCAGGCTTGCGCCGCATTCGTGGCAGCGCGTCGCGCTGATGCCCACCAGGGCCCCGCACGCGGGACAGATTTTCGGTCGCGGCTGTTGCTCGCCGCCGAAAAGTCCGCGCATCGCATTTTTCAATTTTTCCACACGCCACTGCCACCGGTAGGGAAGCGCCAATGCTCCTCCTTGCGACCCGCAAACGGCGTTCCTATAATACCCAAGTCGCCAAGCTTCTTCTCAGTGCGGCGATTTTTAGGGGGATTTGGCACTCATGGACAAATTCGAAGAGTTCGGCAAGCGCATTGACGAAGAGTTCGCGCGGCTTAAGAGCATCAAGAATTTCGAAGACTTTGGCAAGCGCGTTGACGAAGAACTCAAGCGGGTGAAGAGTTTTGTGAAAGAAGACGTCGCCCCGGAAACGGAAAAACGCACTGCGCAGTTTTTGCGCGAAGTCTCCGAGAAGCTCACCGAGGCTGCGGCATGGATCGAGGCGCGCAATGCCGCGCGCTC
>WNFR01001039.1_pt1 | contig 32099 bp, 27 predicted proteins | sample 5400221 | NCBI WGS metagenome assembly WNFR01 (sample SAMN13153357, study PRJNA577476) | soil metagenome | isolation source: 40 cm soil under Madrone tree | place: USA:California | collected 2016-06-14
AGTTTTTGGCACAATACTGAGTATATGTAGTATCTCAGTATTGGAGGTGTTACATGCCAGAGCCCCTGAATTCTTTGGAAACTCAACGAGCCAAGATTTTGCGGCAATTCCTCAGTTTGGGTGATTTGCGCCCCGGTTCCATTTCTGCCGTCGTGCATCGCTGTGGTAAGTCCTACTGTCATTGTGCCAAGCCCAACGATCCCGGCCACGCGCCGCAGATTCGTGTCCTGCGCAAGGTGCATGGCAAGTCTGTTGCTGAGACCCTTTCCAGCCCGGCGGCGTTCCACAAAGCGCTGGGTGAGGTCTCCGAATTCCACCGCTTTCAGCAGCTGGGTGCCGAGCTCGTGACCCTCAACGAAAAGATCTGCCGCCTGCGACCCCTGGCGCAGGATGCCGGGGGCTGGACGGCAGAGGAAAAAAAACGGCTGCTGCGATCCATCAGGAAGTCGCGCGGGAAATAGATGCGCTGCTGCGAGTGATCTTCACCGCGCGTCGCAAGACTGGCGCACTGGACCTGGAAGCCGTGGAGATGGCCTTGCGCGCCGCCCTGCAGCAGGCCGGTGCCGCTGGTTTGAGCCAACTTCTCCGCCAGGAGTCTCCGGCGGAGTCGCATGTACCTTGCTCCTGCGGAGGTCAGGCCCGCTACAAGGGGATGCGCACCAAGCCGCTGCTTACCGTGCTGGGCCGCGCGGAAATGCGGCGCGCGTATTACTGGTGCTCCCGCTGTCAGCAAGGGCAATTCTCCGCCGACACGGCGCTGGATGTGGAGAACACCGAGCTCTCTCCCGGGGTACGCCGCATGCTGACGCTGGTGGGTAGTGAGTGCTCCTCTTTCGAGCGCGGCCGTGAGCAGATGAAGCTGTTGGCCGGACTGGAAGTCACCACCAAAGCGGTCGAACGGACCACGGAGAGCATCGGTGCGGATATCGCCCGCCGCGAGCAGGACACCATCCAGCAAGCACTGCAACAGGAGTTGCCCATCGCGGTGGGCCAGGGGATCCGGGTGATGTACGTGCAGATGGATGGCACGGGTGTGCCCATGGTGAGCAAAGAACTGGAGGGGCGGACGGGCAAAGGAAGCAACGGACGGGCGCACACGCGGGAGGTCAAGCTCGGCTGTGTCTTCACGCAAACCAAGGTGGACGCCGAAGGCTGGCCGGTGCGGGACGAAAACAGCACCACCTACACGGGAGCGATCGAAACAGCAGAGGAGTTTTCCCGCCGCCTGTACACCGAGGCTCAGCAGCGGGGCTGGGACCGGGCACAGAAGAAAGTGGTCATGGGAGACGGTGCGGAATGGATCTGGAACCGGACGCAGGAAATATTCCCGGGAGCCACCGAAATCGTGGATCTTTATCACGCCCGACAGCACCTGTGGGAGCTCAGCAGCAAGCTCTATCCCAGCGATGTGGCGGCCAAACGACGCTGGGTGATGAGTCATCAGCATTTCTTGGATGACGGCAAGATCGAACCACTGGTGAATCGCCTGCGCACCCTGGGCGCCGAAAGGTTGGAGCTGGCAAAGGACATCGAGACGGAGGCCCACTATTTCGAGCGCAACGCCGCGCGCATGCGTTACCCGAAGTTCCGTCAGCAGGGACTGTTCGTGGGTTCCGGAGTGATCGAAGCGGGCTGCAAGACCCTCATCGGCTCCCGGCTCAAACGCTCCGGAATGTTCTGGACCGTTCGCGGCGCCAATGCGATCATCGCCGTCCGTTGCTGCCGTCACAGCCGTGAATTCGACGACTATTGGGAGTCCCGCCGGGCATGATTGCCCATTCCGGGTCGCGCACCCAGAGCGCGACTTAGTCCGCCGCCACTGCGCGTGCCCTTGCCCAAGCGCGGATGGCTTGCACTTCAAAGCATTTCCCGGAACTTCCTTCCCGATTGGTCCAGGCGGCCAGCTACAATGTTTGTCTATGAAGTGCCCCGGCTGCGGAACCGAAATGACTGCCATGACGCTGGACGGCCACTTAGACACAAAGGTCGCCATCGATGTGTGCGCCACCTGCCAGGCGTTCTGGTTCGATCACTTGGAAAGCCTGCAGCTCTGTGCCGGCTCTACGCTGAAGCTCATGAAGTTTATCGGTGAACACTCGTCGCCGCGGAAGCCATCGCTGCCCGACCCGCTCCACTGTCCGCGGTGCGCAACGACGCTGCGGCTGGCGCACAACATGCAGCGAAACATGCCGTTCACTTATTGGCGATGCGGGAACGATGACGGTCACTTCATCGGCTTTTTCGAGTTCTTGAAGGAAAAGAATTTCATCCATCCACTGTCGGCTGAGCAGATCAAGGAGTTGCGGCAGAACGTTCAGTTTGTGAATTGCTCCAATTGTGGGGCGTCCATCAACCTGGAATCCGACTCTGTTTGTTCCTTCTGCCACGCGCCCATCTCCATGCTCGATATGAAGCAGCCGCAGCGGATGCTGGAGCAGCTCAAACAAGCTGCCGAGCCTCGGCCGCTTGATCCGGCGCTCCCTATGAAACTCGCTTCCGCAAAGTTGGAATTGGAAACCTCCTTGGCCGATCATGATCGCGGTCCGGAATGGTGGAGCGATGCTGGCTCGTACGGCCTGGTGCAGGCCGGCCTGAACGTCGTCGCCCGATGGCTCAGCGACAAGTTGGTTGATTGATCGCGATCGGCCCCACCTTCCGCTAGTGGGTCAAATTGTCCGCGTTGATCGGGAGTTCGTGAACTTTCGCGATTTCTGAGCGTTAATTACGTAGTGAGAGGTTCGCAAGCGGAGGCGGTCCGATGACTGGCGGGTTGTCTGCGAATTTGCGAACGCTGGTCACGTCCGCATTCTTGTTGCCCTTGGTAGGAATTGGTTGCCAGAGCCATGGGGCAAAATCCAAGGAACTCGTGTCTGTTGATTTGAGAAGGCTGAACCCACGTCAGACTGATACATCGTTGCCTGGACAAATATCGCTCTTGCCCATAAAATCAGTTCAATTGTTGCCCGAATCGGTTAGATCGCGTATCCCCAAGATGTCTAATCCGGAAGGACCGTTTGAAGCGGGCGATGCGTCGTTCTTCAACCTTCCTAGACGGAGACTTGTGTTCGGAGGCATTTCGGACCGATATTGCTTGGTGCACTACGAGTATGGTGGCATTGCCCATGGATACCTCACTGCCCTCTTCGAGCTCTCAGGCAAGCAATCCAAAGCTTTGTGGGCTCATGCAGGCGGCCGGTACGCCAGCCTCGACCAGTTTGCCAAAGAAAACCGACCCAGATGAGCTCACGAGTGAGGCAAACTATGCGATATTCTGAGCTCGTTGACAAAGCCCCAAGCCTCGTTTAACGTTAGAAGTTTGAGCGATACGCAAAAGGAGCAATAGATGGCCCAGGGACAGGCTACCAAAGTTAAGAAGAAGAAAAAGTCCGTTTTGAAGCGCGCGGCGCAATCTCGTGAACGCGCCGAAGTCAACCGCGCGAACCGCACCCGGGTCCGTACTCTGATGCGGCGTCTGCGCACCGCCATCACCGCCGGCGACGCCACCGCTGCGGGCAATCTTCTGCAACCCACCATGTCGGCAATCGATCAGGCCATTGCCAAGAACGTGCTGCACGAGAACACCGCCAACCGCTACAAGTCGCGCCTCACGCTGGCCACCCGCGTTTCACACTCCCGTCTCACGGAAGCGCTGCGCGAAAATTCCGAATTCGGCGCTACCTTCAGCGACCACATGCTCGTCGCCGATTGGGAAGCAGGCTCCTGGAAGCAGCCCCAGATCGTTCCCTTCGGCCCAATCTCCTTTTCTCCCGCTTTGACTCCGTTCCACTACGGCCAGGCCATCTTCGAAGGCTTCAAAGCCCACCGCACCGCCAGCAGCGGCCTGGCCCTCTTTCGTCCGCGCGACAATTTCGCCCGCCTAAACCGTTCTGCCGCGCGGCTCGCTATGCCCGAAATTCCAGAGTCGCTCTTCCTTGGGGGCGTCGCAGAATTGGTTCGGCTCGATCGCGAATGGATCCCCCATCGCGAGGGTGGCGCTCTCTACATTCGCCCAACATACTTCGGCATCGACGACACTCTTCTCGTTCGCCCCGCCAACCGTTTCCGCCTCATCGTCATGACTTGTCCCGTTGGTCCCTATTTCTCGCAACCGATTCGTCTTCTCGCCGAAGAGCGCTTCGTCCGCGCCTTCCCTGGGGGCACCGGTGACAGCAAAGCCGCCGGCAACTACGCCGGTGGCCTCCTCGCCGCGAGAATCGCCCAGGAAAAAGGGTTTCATAACGTCCTCTGGCTGGACGGGGTCGAGCGCCGTTACATCGAAGAATCCGGCGTTATGAACGTCTTCTTCGTTCTGGACGGCAAAGCCATTACTCCGCCCCTCAGCGGCACAATCCTGCCCGGCGTCACGCGCGACTCTGCTCTGACTCTGCTTCGCGAGATGGGCACTGCCGCCGAAGAACGCCAAATCTCCATCGACGAAGCTCTCTCCGCGCACGCCGCCGGAAAACTCACCGAAGCCTTTGGCGCCGGAACCGCCGCGATCGTCGCGCCCATCGCATGCATCCAATACCGCGACCGCGAGCTGCAATTTTCTCCCAGCACTGCCTCATCGGTCGCTGCGAAACTCCGTTCCCGCCTCGTCGCCATCCAGACCGGCCGCGAACCGGACACACACAATTGGCTCCTGTCCGTCTAACCTCGCTGTAAAAAGGTGTACTCGATGAACTACTACGCCCTGTTCTATGAACTCGTCAACGACATGGTCAACCGCCGCGTGCCGTTCCGCGAAGAACACTTGCGCCTAGCCCGCGAATCTCGCGAGCGGGGTGAACTCGTACTCGCAGGCGCACTCGCCGAACCTGTCGACCGCGCATTGCTTGTTTTTCACGTCGATGACAAGAGCAAAGTTGAGTCCTTCGCCCGTAAAGATCCTTACGTCCTCAACGGCCTTGCGAAAAAGTGGGAAGTCCGCCCCTGGAACGTCGTCGTCGGCAACGAAAATTCCGCCAAGGCATCGGCCTCCGCCTGCTCGGGCCCGGCATCAGGGACCATCTTGCGTCGCTGGTCAGCCCGCACAACCGAAGCACAGTTGCCCAAATATCTCGAACATTTTTCCACGAATGTTCTGCCCGAGCTCCGCCGCGTCTCCGGCTACCTGGGAGCCACCGTTTCCCTTCGCCGCCTGGAAAGCGAAATCGAGATCCTCGTCGAAACCACGTGGCGTTCCCTCGAAGCCATCCGCAACTTCGCAGGCCTCGACCCTGAAGCCGCCGTCGTCGCTGACCGGGCTCACGCCCTGCTCACCGATTTCGACCGTCGCGTCCGTCACTACGAAATTGCCGTTAGGGATGTCCTGTAGGACGCAGGAACCGTTCTGCGTTCGCATTTATCAATGCGGATGGCTCTCCGGATCAGTCGCGGTTCGCGGTCGAAGCAGCCTTACTCAACCGGCCAAGCTCGAACTCAATCAGAGAATATTTCGCCAGGTAAACGTCTCGGCCATGCCGCGTAAGGAGGAATGCCACCGAGGTTCCGAGACCCGCGTACCTCGCCGCGTTTGCGACCGCTGCATTACTCATTGACGCTCCGATCGCGCGAATGGGAGTCTCGGCAATATCATCGGAGACCTTTCCAAGGGCGTACGCGTAACCCAAGTCGACCAACCCATTCACCATCCCGGGCTTGCGGCCATGCAGCGTGCCTTCTTCGTCCAGGACGAAGCGAGCTTGCGCATCGGCTTCCGCCGCGCTCATCGAGCCGCCGACGCGAAGAGGCTCTCCGTCACGGGGCAATATGCGATCAACGCGAAGATAGAGCTTCCCCGCGCGGCTCAGCATTTTAGGTGCAACGCTGCACACGACCGTGCCCTCCACTAACGTGCCCGGTGCGAACATGCGGCCGGCAACCGCCACGGGTTCCGCCAGTTGGCCCCGGAATGTGTCGCCCTCGTGATTCTGGGAGGCGCGGAGCGCGGTGAGCAAGTAGGCTCGCGCCACACGCTGCTCTCCCGACGCGGCCACTGGCGCGACGATTGGCTGAGCCGGGAAAGGAACCATTGTTTCCTGGCGCAGCGCCATCAGGAGTTTCCCGGACGCTTTGCTTTTCTCTCGCGCTGCACCTGGCGTCTGCAACGATTTGGCCTTCGGCTCTACCATCACTCCGGAGCTGGCGCGCAGAACGCACGCGTCCAACGGCAGCACCTCGCCCGTGGCCAGCAGCAGGTCCGCGGCGCTCAATTCGAGCTGATACTCGGTTGGGCGGCTGGTCTCCAGCGGAGTGAACGCGCGAACAATCGTGCGTCCGGTCTTCCGCCAGAATCCCAAATCCTCGCGGACTTTCTCGATTGATTTTACAGTGACCCGAATCTTGCTGTCGGCGGGCGCTACAATGCGTTCGCCGACGTAGAGGGGCAGCGAGAGGCGGCCTTCGAGCGCGGCTCCCTTCCCGACGTGCCTCCAACTCTTGAGGCCCGGGAAGTCCACACGCAGTAGCGATTCGGTCTCCGCGTGGAGCACGGAAACACCCGGCGGGGGCTCGCTCGATCTTGCTTCTTCAGCAGAATGTTCCTGCGCGAGGAGCACGCACGGGAGAATTGCGAAAATGCCAGCGGCGAAAATCGCCCTTCGGAAGAACGCGCTACGGTCCATACTCCCCCATTCTGAATACTTGATTTAGAATGCGATGACCTACGGTGTGATCGGAGGCCATCAAACGGGGAACCCCACAGGTTCCCCGTTCGACCGACCGAACGACGATTGTGAACGGCTCTAGTTCCCGCCGCCGGCTCGAATGGTGGATGAACTCTCCGTCAAGGTTACGAGCCGCGATGCGCGCCATTGCCTGAGCAACGCTTCACGGTTCTTACTAAGGTCGCGCCGGTCGCGCAAGGTGGGATAGGGGACGTTTTCGCCGACCAATCCCTGCCACTGGATGAGGTTGTATTTCGCAGCGTCCACGCGATCTTCGCGGCTGAAGTCGAAGCCTTCCGTCTTCGCCTCCCAATAGGCTGCGTCGTGAGTGGGTCTTGCATAGAATGCGGACAGCGCATTCTTCTTCAGCGTGTTTTTCGCCGTCGCCATCGGCAAGGGCAGCTGCGTGGTGCGCAGGATGTCCGGCACGATGGAGTTGAAATCCCACTTCTTGGCCGTTTTCGAGAAGGCATCGGTCATGGGACGATCCAGAGCATCAAACGTGCCCAGGTGTTCGATCCCGAGGATGTCGATGATGGTGGCCACCATGCTGACGGTTGTGTATTTGTTGGAGACCACCGCGCCTTGCTTCACGTACGGCCCAGCCACGAACGCGATGCTGCGATGCGCGTCCACGTGATCCGGTCCGTCCTGTGCGTCGTCTTCCACCACGAACACCAGCGTGTTGCCGCTGTAGCGCTTGCTCTTGGCCACCTTCTCCACGATGCGCCCCACGGCATAGTCATTGTCGGCCGTCTGAATCTCCGGCGTGTTCACGCCGTCGATTGCCGAGCCGAAGCTCCCGGTGTGATCGTGCATGACACGCACGAACTCCAGGTTCGGCATGTCGCCGTTCGCCTCGAACTGGTCGAATTCCCGCGCCCATTCATCCACGCGATAGAAGTCGGGGAATTTATTGTCGTATCCGCGGAAGAACTGATCGGTGACCGGACGCAGCGCTCGTTTAGTAGTGACGGAAACTGCAGTGTTGGAATCAAACGGATGCCGGATCGTCGCCGGGATGCCTCCGAGGGAAGCAGGAACGCTGTACGGCCCCAGATCGATAAAGAAGCCATAGTTGCGCACATTCAATCCCGCACGCAGCGCGGAATCCCACAGATACCCGGCACCCTCTTCCCCTTCCGGGCTATCTGGAGCAGAAACGTCCGCCGTGCCCAGCAAGAGATTTTTCTGCACGCTTGGGGGCAAGCTGTTGTACGCCGGGAACGCTGCGGCGCGTTCTTGCGGTGTGGCAAAGCCCACGTTCACGTTGCGGTTCGTGCCCTCATAGTCGTAGTTCAAGCCGCGGCCTGCGTAGTTGATAGGCTCGGTCTTTTCAATGGTGTCTGCGGCACGCGCGGAGGTCGACCAGTTCCAGCCATCGCCGCTCACTTCGCCGCTGTCGTAGAAGTTGTCCAAATCGACGAAGTTGTTCGCCAGCGCGTGAAGGTTCGGCGTCACCGGCTGTGGGTAAACCACGATCGATGGATCGCCGTTGCCTTTGCGGAGGTCGCCTAAAATCTGATCGTAGGTGCGATTCTCTTTAACGATGTAAATGACGTGCTGGATCTTTCCATGAAGGAAGCCCATCATGTCCGCATCAGCAACATTTTGCTGTGCACTATAGTTGTTGTTCTGCGCCACCTGTGCGGTTAGTTCTTCCAAGGCTTCTCCACGCGGCACCGGCAGCGTCAGGAATCCCGCCTTGGTCAATTGCCAAACGTATTGATTCGCAGCACCGCAGGCAGAAAAATCTCCCTTCGTGGCCCCCGCGACATCCGTGCAATTCTGCAGCACTGGCCCGGTGTTGCTCTTGCCGTTGACGACATAGAGCTTCGCGCCATCGGCGCTCACGCTGACGGAATTCGGATACCAGCCGGTCGGAATCAACCCCAGCAATTCGCTTCCGCCGCCGGAGCCGCCTGCGCTCTCTTCATCGCCGCCATGGGCGAGATGAATGACGGCCACCGAATTGGCCCCGCCATTGGTTACGTACAGGAATTGGCCGTCGGCCGACACGGCGACGCTGTTCGGGCTGCTCCCCTTAAATCCATTGTTGTTCGGGAAAACGGAGTTTGGCGCGGTCGTGCCAATCTCCTCGATGATTTGGTCTGTCTTGGTGTTTATGACAGCTACGGAGTCGCTGCTGGATTCCGCTACATAGAGTCTTGTCTGCTTGGGATTGAGTGCAATGCGCGTCGGCTGGCCTTTCACGGAAATGCGGTTCGTAATCGCCGGCGAGTTCGTGGATATATCCACGACCAAGATTTCGCGGTCACGCGCACTCGAAACGAACGCCGTGGAACTACCCTGGACGGCCACCCACACCGGGTACTCCCCTCCCGCCACGCCGTTGCCAGGACGAAGGTCCAATTCGGCCAGAACTTTACTCCCGGCGATGTCCAGCAGACTGATGGAATCGTTCTCGTAATTCGCCACCACCAGCCGCTTGCCGTCTGTGGTCACTGCCAGGCCCATCGCACCCGGCGTGATTGTCCCTAGAGCCAAAGCCGCGGGATGGCCTAGCTTTACCGGAGCACCGCTCTCGGCCCAGCTGCTTCCGTTCCAATCGTAGAAGTGAACGTTGTCGTCCGGCCCGCCACTGACGTAAAACTCTTTTCCGCTTGGATTGAAGGCGAGCCCGTCAAAAGCGTTAGGCACTTGAAGTACTTGTGTTTGTAGCGGCTTCCCGCCGGAAATATCAAAGACAAAAATGTATTCGTTGGATTCATCGGGATTGGTGTTGCCCTTGTTCGGCCCTGACGTGAAATTCTGGCTGTTGTAGCCGCTCGTAAGTATGAGCAGCGTGTTTCCGTCGGGACTGGTTGCCGTGGTCACCGCCTGTCCGACGGTAAAGTTCGGATCGAAAGACAATCCCGGATTCAATGCCTGGAAAGACGATCCGGGGGCAGCCGAGGGCGTGATGCGCACACCCGTTGGAACGAATGTCCCTTTCTTTAGACCGTCGTTATCCGCCTTGGCGGAAATCACAGCACCGATACTGATAGCACTAGAGATCGCCAGCGCGAGTGCAGACAAGCGCACCCACGGCCGGCGGGTTCGGCCATTTCCCAACATTTGTTACCTCCCGTTTGCCCTGCAGATTTCGGGTCTTAAGTCGAGTGGATCCTAAGCATCATTCCCTTTTCAGGTCGTTCGGCTGAGGGATGCCACGTTAGGCGGGCTTTGTTTCAGAAGCTTCTTCCGAAAATGAATAATCCGCAAATATTTTTTAATGTCGTGTGTATGCCGCGATTGTTCGGTGGGTAGGCAATTTCGCGTGAGTCTTGACGTATCCAGTCCGGATAGCGCTATGCGGCACTGTAAACTCTGTGTTCTCCGTGACCTCTGGGTTGTTCTTTTCTTTATCTTCCCGCCGCTTGCGCCTCGGGCCTCGTTAACTCCGTCACCAAGAACTCCATCACCGCACGCGCATCTTCCCCGCCGCGTTTGAGCCGATCATCCGCCTTCTGCAATGCGCGCAATCCACGGAGCAGTCGCGACTTCGAAATCTTGCGCGCGTTCTGTAACGCCAGCTCCGCCTGCTCCGGCCGCATCCCCAGCGCTCGTGCCGCCTGCCATCCATTGGTCACACCCTTCACTTCGCTCGCCTCGATCAGCTTGCGATACATCCACGTCATCGCGCCCAGCATCGGCAGCGGCTCTTCCCCATCTCGCAGCAAGCGGTCAAGAAATTCCAGCGCTTTCCTAGGCTGTCGCGACGCCAGCATGTCCGCTAATTCCCAAACCGTCGTCGTCTTCTCCGAAATCACCAGCGCGCTCACGTCCGTGCGCCCGATCACTTTTTTTTCTGCCACGTACGTCGCCAGCTTGTCGATCTCCGTTTTCAGCCGCATCAAGTCTACCGCCACGAACTCCGCCAAATCTTCCGCGGCGCCCTTTTCGAATTCCACTCCTTGCTCTTTCCCAATCGTCCGCGCTAGCGCCACGGCCGCCGCTCGCCGTTCCCCGGCGTTTTCGCCAAGCCCGCATTCCACCACCAGCGTTTTCTCCGCCAGCAGCTTCCCCAATTTCATGCGTTGATCCAGGCTCGTCGCTTCCGCCACCAGCACCGTGAATGGCGCGGGATCTTCGAGGTACGCGTCGAGCTGCGCCACGGCCTCGTCCCGGTTTTTCTCGCCGAGCTTCTCGATTGCTTCCACGTCCTCGAGGAAAACCACCTGTTGCGGCGAAAGCATGGGAAGCGTCTGCGCCTGTTCGAACGCCGCCCGCGTTTCGCCGCGCTCTGCCGAATACCGCGACACCGCCCAGGTCCGCGACGCTTCCGGCACGAATCTCTCGATCAATTCTGTTCGGCAGGCGTCGCGAAGGTACGGTTCTTCCCCCAGCAGGAGAATTGCCGGAATGGGCTTCCCCTTCTCCAGCCGCGCCAGCAATTCTTCCGGCGATACCCGCGCCATCAATAGTTCTCCGTCACCGCCGCCACCAGCCGCGCCGCAAAGTCCTGCGCCATGCGCTCCAGTGCCGGGTCTTGCTCTTCAAAAAAGTTCTTAATGCTGATTGGGTCGTTCACGTTCGTGGAAATTTCGTACTGGTTGCGGAAAATAAAATTGTCCGTGTGATAGAGAATCTTTCCTGTCTCACGCTCTTCGAACGTGATCTCGCACCTCATGGTGATCAGCATGGTCGTCGCGCGCCCCGTCGCCGTATCAAACAGCAGCGGCACCGCTTCCAAACTAAGCACCTTACCACGCAGCACCGCATGCGCGTTCGCCGGATCGGGCACCACTCGATACGAGGTCTTCGCTAAAAATTCATGCACCGTCGCGGTCGTCAATCTCTGTTCAATGCGGTAGCTGGTCGTCTTGTTTTCCAGCGCCGGCACCGCAATCACGTGAATGCTTTTCGGGAGCGAGTTACTCCGCCCCGCAACGTGGTAGCCACAACCCGCTAAACACACCGCGCCACCCATCACAGCAAGAGCAATCCGCCGCTTCATGGCAGCAATTTCTCCGCCAGCTGCACGGCATTCCACGCCGGCAACCGAATATTATCCGCCGCTCCCCAGATCCACCAAATGTCGCGCCGTCCCGAATCCTGCTCCGGAGCCGCGAGATGGATGGACTTCTCGCCCGCCACGCTGACATTGCTGGGTCCCCCGTCGTCTTCCGAGGCGATTACGAACTCTGCTTCTCTGCAAACTTCAGCGATGCTCTGGCCGTCAGGCACGTCCACTGCCGCGCATGCACTGAAAGTTGCCCCGTAGAAAACTGGAGCGTGCAGCACTTGCAGCGCTGGAAGCGCAACCTTTTTACTCACACAGGCCTCAACTTCCAGGCGCATACGCTCGACAATTCTTCGTAGCTTCTGGCGGCTCCCAGCGCCGAAGCGATCCAGCATGTTGAATGCTACCTGGGCGTCGAAAACCGACTGGCCAGCCGCTTGAAACGAGAGCAACTGCCCCGTTTGGGTTTCAAGCTCTTCGATACCCGCCCGGCCGGCCTCTGATACTGGATGCATGTGAACCACGACAAGATGCCGGAGCCCTAGCTTAGAAAGAGCCAGAGCAAGCCCCGACGTAGCAGTGGCCGCCGCGGAAGGCACGCCGAAGAGCTTTCCGTCTGTAGGGGATACTTGTCCCCGCAACCAATCGAGTTTGGGAAACCACGCGATCACTGCCGTGTCGTCAGCATCCTCGAGCGCAGCGCCAGTAAGATCGATCACGCTGGCCCCGGTGTGCGCCGCCGCCTTCAGATTTGCCCTGCTGAATTCCGGTGATCCCGTGAAGAAAATCAGGCGAGCGCAATCGAAGCTGCCTTCTTCCACCGGCAGTATAACTGCTGGTTCTCCGCCTGCTTCCGTCAATGTTCCCGCGGCAACTCCCTCATCAACCAGGCGCAAATCCCAGCCCGCGAACCGGCTCTCTTGGAGCAGCGACTTCAGCTCCACACCCAGCAGCGAAGACGCGCCCGCAATCACAATCCGGTTGGAATCCCGTTCAAACGAAGGCATGAATCACGCGGTCCGCGAAACCAGACGATGGCGCACGAAGCGCACCAGATGCAGCGCCACGCCCGCCACCGCATACGTGCTCGCTAGGATCACCAATGCGTACTCAGAGTACCGCCAGATCACTCCTACCATCAGGCAGAGCATGACAATCGAAAGCGACGGTTGCTTCCGGGTCCAGGGAATATCCTTGAAGCTGTAATACCGGATCGTGCTCGTCATGAGGGCGCCCAGCGCAGCCGCCAGCAGGAACCAGGCCACCGACCATCGCCAGTCGTGCAGGGGCTCCTTGAAGCCGTGAACCAGTGCCGCAATCATCCCGGCTGCCGCCGGGGTCGGCATGCCCACAAAGTTTTTCGATCCGCCCGGCGCCATGCCCTGCACGTTGAATCGTGCCAGCCTCCAGGCGCAGCAAATCAAAAACGCCAGGCAGCAAACCCAGCCAAACTCTCCAATTTGTTGAAATGCAACCGACCCGTCTCCCGGCAGGCTGCGCACGCCCCAGGCGTACGCCATCACCGCCGGCGCAATTCCGAAACTCACCACGTCGGCCAGCGAGTCGAGTTGCACACCAAATTCCGTGTTTGTGCCCGTCATCCGGGCCACACGCCCATCGAGTGAATCAAAAAGAATCGCGAAACCGATCGCCTTCGACGCGTGGTCAAAATCGTCTCTGCCGCCGAGCAGCGACGCCACCACCGCATAATACCCGCACAGAAGATTCGCCACCGTAAACAGACTCGGCAGAAGAAAGATCCCCCTGCGCAGCCGGGGATTCTTGATTCGGCGCCCCTGGAATGGTATCTCGTGCTGTTCGGGATCGGGCATGGTTACGATCGCTTCCCCGTCGCTGTTAGATTTCCTTCCCTCTCTGCTGTACCCATTCCATCCAATTTATCGGCCACAGGTTTCGCCGGCCACCGGGCGAGCACGCTGGATCCGCCTTTCACATTCTCCCCCAGCTTAACCAGTATCTCTGCCTCTTTCGGTACCCACACGTCCACACGCGACCCGAATCGTACCAGCCCAATCCTCTCTCCGCGAGCCACCTTTTCGCCCTGCTTCTTCCACGAGACAACCCTTCGCGCGATCAGTCCGGCAATCTGCTTGAACACCATTTCTCCGGCATCCGTCGAGAGAGTAAACACGTTTTGTTCGTTTTCCACCGACGCCCGTTCACGCATCGCCGCCAGAAATTCCCCCGGGCGGTATTCCATCTTCGTAATCGTTCCGGAAGCCGGTGATCGGTTCACGTGCACGTTCCAGACGGCCAGAAAAATGCTCACCCGCTTTCCCGGCCTTCCCGCGTTTTCTTCATCCGTGACCACCACGACGCGGCCGTCGCCGGGAGATACCACCGCCCCAGGTTCCGTGGGAATCACGCGCTCCGGATCGCGAAAGAAAGAGAAGACAAACGCGGCGAGCAATACCAGGACAACAGCCGCCGCATACCAATGCAGCAAAAAACTTACACCGCCCAGCAACAACGGCGGCAGCCCAAAGTAGTAGCCTTCTTTGACCATGCTTCCTGAAGTACACCTCGACACTTCCGCGCACGGCAGGCACACCGCGAGCGGGCACGGTCATTCTACGACAGTTTCGTCCGCCACAATGCCGTTATTGGGTGTAATTGGAACGACTGCGTATGATACGCGAAGCGATCCGCTCCATCTCATCTTTGCAGTGGAGCTTCATCTTCTTCAGCTTGATTTCTTCCAGGAGGTCTTCCGAATTCAGGTAGGGTGACTTGGAGATTCTCTGCAGTTCTGCTTCGTATTGCCTGTGCTGCTCTGCCAGACGCTGATACTCGGCGTCTGCCTCGAAGGGTATGTCCCGAGGTGTCCGCTGCGCGCTTGCCATGCGTTCCTCCTGACGATTCCGTGAATGGGATGTGAGCACTACATAAACGCAAGATAGCACTCTGGCTTGCCGCGTCAAGAGGGTATTTACTGTATTTCAGTGCTAGCCCGCGAGCTTCGTCTCCATCACAATCGCGGCCTCATCGGGATCGCGGTAATAGCCCGTGCGCCGCCCCGTTTTGCAAAAGCCATGCTTTCGATAAAACGCAATTCCCGTTTCATTCGACTCGCGAACCTCTAAAAACACGCGACTTACCTGCCGTGCTCGGAATTCATCCATTGCTGCCTTCAATAGGGCCCCGCCTTCGCCCTTTCGTCGCTTTGTCACAACAACGGCGGCGTTTAAGATCTCGGCCTCTCCCCCCACCTGTTGCCCGATGATGAAACCAACGACTTTCCTGTCGCCTTCGCTGACTAGCGCGACAACGCCTCGCCAGCCCAGCAACCCCTTAAAACCCCACTCTGTCCATTGCGAGGCTTCCGGAGATCCCCTCAAAATCTCCGTTACCGCTGCCGCGTCCGCGGGCAGAAACGCGCGGATCGTTGCTGCCGCCTGCTCGCGCTTCGTCTCAGCGGCCATGCGCCGCGTTCCCCTTCCAGAAAATTTCCGCGTCCGGCCGCCGCACGTAATTCGCATCCAGCGCCAACGCATCGGTGAACCGGCCCGCCGCCAATGCCGCCAATCCCATCCGCCCGATCATCGGTGCGCGCACACTGGAAACGCACTCTACTCTTTCGCCGCGCATCTCCCGCGCTTTCCAAGCCCCTTCAGAAACAACGCATTCCGCATCCGTCGACACCCAGGAAATTCCTTCATCACCTGCAAATTCTGCTGCCAATTCAACAAATTTCCCCGGCGCAACCACCATCTCTTCACCCAGCGGTACCAATCCGGTCCCATGGCGCTCATAAACAGCCCCGAATACCTGGCCGCGCTGTGCATTCGCAAATGCCGCCACCCTAGGTCTTCCCCCTGACGCTTCTGCCGCCAGCGCTTCCAATCGCGACACCGCCACGATCCGCTTCCCGTAAACCTCCGCCCAAGCCTTCACGGTAGTCAGACCCACCCGCACCCCGGTAAACGACCCCGGCCCGGCTGCTACTGCGTATGCGCCCACATCCTCCATCTGAAGCCTGCCAGCCAGCAAACATTCGCGAACCGCCGGAAGCAGCCATGAGGAATAATCCTCCTGTGACTCGTGGGCCACAATCTTCAAGACAGCCTCATCCCGAAGCACCGCCACGCCGCCCCTTGAATCACATGTATCTATCGCCAGTACAATCACGTCCGCATTCTACCGTACTCTCCTATTCGGCAGTGCAGCCGACAAATGCAGGAAGCCTTTGCCGCGAAGAAAATGCAAGATTTATGACGGCGATCGGCCACTTTACGGCCTCGAATAGTTGCTAATTCCCATTCATCCGCACACCAGAAATCAACGCCGCCTAGCAATTCAACTGCCAAATTGATGCCTAATTTTCCCTAACCTCCTCATTCCACTGGATATATCTTGACTCATCCAACACAATCTTATATATTCCTTAAGAAGCATCAGCCTAGGGGGGCACCTCATACATATGGACTACAAGATCGGCGACAAGGTCGTTTACCCGAATCACGGTGTGGGCGTTGTTGAGCAGATCAGCTACGGAGTCTTGAACGGCAGAACCGAACGTTACTTCATGATCCGCATTGTTTCCAGCGGCTTGCGTGTCATGGTCCCGCAGTCAAACGCATTGACCGTTGGCCTTCGTTCCGTGATTCGTTCCACGGAATCCACCAAAGTCCTGGGCTTCCTCGAAAAAGGTAAGCTCAACTCTCATCACGACTGGAAGCACCGCTTCAAAGAGAACTCCGAGCGCATGCGCACCGGGGCCCTCCTCGAAGTCGCCGTCGTCCTCAAGAGTCTCGTTTCCCTCAGCCGCAGCAAGCCCCTCTCCTTCCGCGAAAAGAAAATGCTCGAACGCGCGAAGTACCTCCTCGTCAGCGAAATGGCAACGTCGCGCAACACCACCGCCGAAAACGCCGAGGCCACCGTCGTAAAGTCCCTGGCCAAAGCGAAGCTCCAGTTCCCCGTCCTCACCGAGAAATTCGAATAGTTTCCCCGTAGGGGCGCAGCATGCTGCGCCCCATTCGAGCAAGCTTTCCAATCACCCGGCGGGCAACATCAGGTTGCCCGCCTTTTTCTTTCCATGCCATTCACTTCTTTTCTCCGCGTCCTCTGCGTCTCTGCGTTTAACTCCTTCTTCTCTGTGCGCTCTGTGTCCTCCGCGGTCTCCGTGTTAATTCTTCCTCTTTCCCCTGAAACGAGCATCCTCGGCACGGCCGCATTACGCACAAGCTGCAGCTGCAATCGGATTCGCCTTCACGACCGCGAAAGCGCACCAAGCGTGATGCCCGCTTCGCGCAAAATCCGCGCCACTGTCATCGCAATCTCCGGCGCCCCCGGAGTGTCCCCATGAATGCAGAGGGTCTCCGCGTCAACGGAGACTTCCGTCCCATCGCATGCAGTCACCGCCCCTCGTTCAACAATGCTCAACGCCTGCCAGCCAGCTTCCGCAGGATCGCGGATCAGCGCGTCCTCAAACTTACGCGAACGCAAAGTTCCATCCGGTTCATACCGCCGGTCCGCGAACGCTTCGGCGGCAACAACGAATCCAGCTTCCCGAAAGACATCCAGCATCGGCGACCCCGCCAGCCCCACCAGGACGGCATCCCGGTTCCATCGAGCAACGCCTTCCGCAATCGCTTCCGCAATCCCGCGATTACCCACTGCCTGATTGTAAAGCGCCCCGTGCGGCTTGACGTGAACGAGGCGCGCGCCGCAACGGTCAGCAACCTCGGCCAGCGCCCGGACCTGATCGAATACAGAAGCTGCAATCTCCTTCGGCGCCACATCCAACTCCACCCGCCCGAAATTGGCGCGATCGGCATAGCCGGGATGAGCGCCGATCGCCAGCTTCCTGCGAAGCGCCTGCTCGATCGTCGTCTTCATGGTTTGTTCGTCGCCCGCATGCCCCCCGCAGGCCACGTTGACTGATGTGAGCGACAGCATCAGGGATTCCTGCGTGCCATCCGCAATCGCCTCCGGCAGCTCGCCCATATCGCAATTCAGATCGATCTTTAAATGTGCGCGCTTCATCCCAAAATCAGCTCCTCCGATGTCAATCCGATGCAAAAAGTTCCTCCTGCTCTGTCAACAGGGCTCGCGCCGTTTCCCAGTCAACCCGTTCGAATCGAATCTCATCCCGCGGCCGAAGTTGCCCCAGGCTGTGAAAATCCGCCGAAATCACATTGGCAATCTTTGGATAGCCCCCTGTCGTTTGCTGCTCCACAAAAAGAATTATGGGCTTGCCTCCCTCCGGCACTTGAATCGCGCCAAGCGAGACGCCCTCGGAAATCATCTCCCCACCCGAAGGCACCGGGACGATCGCGCCCTCCAACCGAATCCCCATGCGATTGGATTCCTCCGCTACACGATACCTGCTCTCATAAAATAATCGCCGCGCGGACTCCGGAAACCAATCGCTCTGCGGACCCGGCGTCACACGCAAAACCTTTCGAGCCTGCAACTCCTTCAGCGCCCGCGCCGACATACTTCGTTCGCGACTTGATACGCTCGCTGCTCCAATGTTTAGCACATCTCCTTTTCGCAACGCTCGTCCGTCGTGCCCCCCGAGCCCGCTCAAGATGTGGGTCGAGGCGCTTCCCAAAAAAAGTTTTACCGCGATTCCGCCCCGAACGCACAAATAACACCGCGCCCCCGAACACGTGGGCCCCAACCGCAGCGCTTGCCCCGGACGCGATTCGAACGCGGTCCACAACTCAACCGGTTTTCCATCCAAGGTCGCGCCGAAATCAGAGCCCGCCAGCGCTATGACAGCGCCTTCTGGAAACAGAAATGTCCCGCCGAGCAGCGTCATTTCCAACCCGGCTGCCCCCTCAGCATTGCCAACCAATCGGTTTCCCATCCGGAGCGAAATCGCATCCGCCGCCCCGGAAGCTGAAACACCCAGGGGGCCGAAACCTTCTCGCCCGAAGTCTTGCACTGTCGTGAAAAGGCCCGGCTCTTGCACTTGAATCACGCCCATTCCTTCTCCAAAGCCGCAAATCGCTCCGCGGAAATCGGGGTAAAACGCACGCGGTCTCCAATGGACAAAAGGCTCAACTCGTCCCGGTCGGTTCGAAACATCGCCATGGGAGTGCGTCCAAGCAATCTCCAGCCACCGGGCGTGGCGAATGGATACACGCCGGTCTGATTACCAGCGATCCCCACGCTGCCCGCCGGCACCCTTCGCCGCGGCACCGCAAGCCGCGGCGTCACCAGCGCTTCGGACAATTCACCGAGATACGCGAATCCGGGCACGAACCCTAAAAAATAGACAAGATACTCGGCCGAAGCATGCAACTCAATCGCCTGCGCGGGTGTGATTCCGTGCATGGTACACACGGCGGCGAGGTCTGGGCCGAACTCACCGCCGTAGCACACCGGGATTTCCACCTGCCGCGGCTCCGGAAGATCCACCTCCTCCAATCGCCCGAGATATCGCCGCAGAATCGCTTCCACTTCCTCATGCCGCAGCCCAAGTCCATCAAACTTCACGAGCAATGAGCAATAAGCAGGATGAAGATTGCGGATGCCCGCCACAGGCTCCGACTCGAGCAGCCGCAGCAGCTTCACGACCTGCTGATGGGCCTGGAGTGTAATCTCTTGCCCGAAGGAAACCAGCAACGATTGATCGCTGGCAGATTGGAATCGCGCGCCTTCGCCCGCCGAGGTGACCATGTTCGCGAAAGTATACCGCACGCGCCGTTTGAGTCTGAATGGCGCGACGCTACTTGACGATCCAGCCGGGTGCCCAATAGAAAACCGGCTGCGCCTTGCGACGCAACCGGTGATTTGCCGCTATTCTTTGTGCTCAGCGATTATGCCGCGATGAACAGCGTCGTTCCACCGCGATTGACAAGCAGCAGAGCCTCCTCTTTTCCTGCCTTGTGCATCGCTTGCTCGAATTCAGCGACGTTGCGCACGGGCCGATGATTCACTTCTTGAATCACGTCACCCTTGCGCAAGCCGGAATCAGCTTTCGGGCTCGACGGGTCGACGCCCGTCACAACCACGCCTTTGGTGGAAGGCGGCAGTCCGAGTTCCTTCGCGGTATCGGCGTCCAGATTCTCGACGCTCACGCCTTCCAGCGCCTCTTTTGACGCGCCTTCGTTCTGATTCATCGCTTCCTCTTTCGAGGCCGGCAGTTCGCCGAGTTTCACGGAAAGATCGCGCATGCCGGCATTCCGCGAGATCTTCACTCTTACGGTCTCGCCCGGCTGCATCATGGAAACGGTATTCCGCAGTTCGTTGGCATCGTTCACAGATTTGCCGTTGAGCTCCAGAATAATGTCCCCGCGTTCCACGCCGCCCGCTTGCGCGGGACCCTTCGCGCTAACATCCCCAACGAGGGCGCCCTTCGGTTCACTTTGCCCCAGCGCTCTGGCCATGGCAGGAGAGATCGGCTGCACCACAACGCCGAGGTAGCCGCGCGTGACCTTGCCGTGATCCAGAAGTTGGTTCATGACTTGCCGCGCCAGGTTCATCGGAATGGCAAATCCGATTCCTTGATTGCCTCCGGAGCCGTGCGACAGAATCGCCGTGTTGATTCCCACCAGCTCGCCGCGATCATTGATCAGCGCGCCGCCGGAATTTCCCGGATTGATCGGCGCATCCGTCTGGATGAAATCCTCGTAGTCCTCGATTCCGAGGTTGCCGCGTCCCTTGGCGCTTACGATGCCCATCGTGACCGTCTGGCCGACGCCGAACGGATCGCCTATCGCCAGCGCGTAGTCCCCAACTTGCACCTTGGAAGAATCTCCCAGTGTGATTGCCGGAAAATTGGAGCCTTGCAGCTTCAGAACGGCCACGTCCGTCTTCGGATCGGTGCCCACGATTTCCGCTTTGAGTTCACGCTTGTCGGGGAGCGTCACCTTAATATCGGCCGCGCCTTCCACAACGTGGTTGTTGGTCAGCACGTAGCCTTCCGGGCTCACGATGACGCCTGACCCGAGGCTGTGCTCGCGCCGCTCTTTCGGCACTTCGGGTAAATTCCCAAAGCCATGCCCGAAGAATTTCCGAAACAATGGATCCATCTGCATGCCTTCTCCGGCTTCCTTCGGAGTGCGCACCACTTTGGACGAAGAAATGTTCACGACGGTCGGCAAAACCTGCTTCACGATCGGCGCGAAGCCTGTCTTGCTGGCTCCCTCGCTCGGATCCGCGATTTTCAGCGTCGCGTGAAGGTGCCCGCCCGCACCCTGGGTCGTGCGTGCCACGGCAAAGCCGGCCACTCCTCCGCACAGCGCAAGAGCCAGCGCGAACGCCAGCAGCTTGCGAGAATTATGAATACCTTTCATGTTTCCTCCTTGAAGACAATTCAATTTGGCCCGATTTGCCAGCTTCATTGCTCTTTGGTTAGACGTTGGTCGCCGCGTCCCCGCGCCTCCCGGCAAGTTGGTAGATTGGCCCCCGTCGATGGGGTATCGGCCAGGCAGCTACAGAGGGCGCGCTCCAGGGGGCGATATTAGAACTCTGAGGTCGCTTAGCTTGGAGGACGCGATTTCAAGAATTCCAGAACTGCATTTGTAAACAGCTCGGGGGCCGCTTCAATGGCGTCATGCCCCTGGCCTTGCAGCGTCACAAGCGTTTGATTTGGCAGCGCACGGCCAAGAGCCTCAATCGCGACCCGGTGATGGTCGGCCGTTTGAGAGCCCATCACTAGCAACGTTGGAATCATCAACTTCCCAAATTTCGCCGGAACAAATTCGTAGGCATTCAACGCCCGTATTTCCCGGACCTGTACGTCAACGGTTCGCGCCCGTGCTGTCCAGTTAGGGTTCCTTCGCGCCGCAGCGATTCGAGCATCGGACAGCTTCACAATGTCGCGCAGGAACATTTCTAGCGCCGCGTCCTTCTGACCCCTTTGTACAAGATCTTCAAACTTGCTGAGAACCCCGGGGTCCGCTGCCGGGCCATTCACCGGAAACGGTGGTTCATAGAGGACCAACTTCTCGATGTTTCGCGTCCGCAAGGCTGCCTCGGCTGCACAGATGGCACCAGGGAATGGCCAATCACGGAAACCCGTTGGTCCAATGAATCAGCCACGGCTGCAACATCTTCAAATTCTCTCTCCAAGGAATACTCTTGGGTGTCGCCACTCTGGCCGTGACCTCGCCTGTCCATCGCGCAAACCCGAAAACGCGCTGCAAATGTAGGCAGGACCGGTTCCCATCGGCTATGGTCACCCATCCCGCCGTGAACCAGAAGCAGAGCAGGCCCGGATCCCTGACAATAGAACGCAATACGCGTGCCGTCTTTTGAGCGCACTGTCAGTGGCTTCTCTACGATCGAGCTGGCGACAGGTAAGGTGCTAGCAGATGCTGGCGCAAATGCGGCTAGGATTCTCAGGAATTGACGCCGATCGTACGCAATCAGGTTGGGCATGTACTTTTAAACACACCGAAGCGTATCTCTCCAACTTGTTCAATGTAAACGGAAAAAGGAATGGCGCGCCCGGAGGCATTCGAACAGCCGGAGGCCTGGGAAAGGTCAGGAAATGATTCCCTTGCGCACGGCGTAAAGAATCAGCTCCGGCACGCTTTTCAATTTCAATTTTTCCATGATGTTGGCCCGGTGCGTTTCTACCGTATATACGCTCAGATGGAGGAGATTGGCCACTTCCTTGTTGGATTTCCCTTCGGCAACCAATTGCAGAATCTCTCGCTCGCGCGGCGTCAGCAGATCGTAGGAATCTTCGCTGCCTGTGCGCTGCAGCTTTTTCACGTAGTCTTCCAGCATCACCTTGCTGACCGCCGGACTGAAAAACGACTTGCCTTCGGCCACCGATCGAATGGCACGAACCACGTCTGATTCCGCGGAATCCTTCAGAAGGTAGCCGCGCGCTCCCGCTTTCAGCGCGCGCAGGATATAGGTCTCATCCGCATGCATGCTTAGAATGACGACTGCGGCGCCGGATTCTCCGTCTGTGATCTGCTTTGCTGCTTCGATCCCATTGAGATTCGGCATCCCGATATCGAGAACGGCCACATCGGGTTTGACCGAAGCCGACAACGCCACCGCCTGCCGCCCGTCTTCGGCTTCTCCCACGACCACGAGATCCGGCTGCTGTTCGACGATGAGACGCAACCCACGGCGCATCAGCGTGTGATCGTCGGCCAGGAGGACTCTGATTTTCTTCATGGGTTTCCGGCGCTGCCTCCCGCGGCGAGGGGCAGTTCGACCGTGATGGTTGTCCCCGCACCCGGCCGGGAATCGATGTTGATCGTGCCGCCAAGCCGCTTCACGCGCTCCTCCATTCCCAAAACGCCCATTCCCCGGGTGCGTTTCGCGTCGAAGCCGCTGCCATCGTCCGTGATTTTGACGCGTGTGGCGTCACTGGACCGCGTCAGCTCCACGAGCACATTCTTCGCGTGTGCGTGGCGCTGCGCGTTATTCAACGCCTCTTGAATCACCCGGTACACGCATACTTTCACTTCATCCGGCAGCTTTTCCGAAACGTTTTCCGCGTGGACCTTGACCTCGATGCCCGCTTGCCGCGAAAGCTCCCGCGCGTACCATTCCACGGCAGGGACCAGCCCCAGGTCATCCAGCATCGAAGGCCGCAGCAGCAGCGCCATGTTGCGCGCCGTCTGTACGACCCGTTCCGCCACCGTTTTGATGTGTTCGAGCATCTCTCGACTTTTTTCATCGCTGCTTGCCAACTGGTTCGAGAGCCGCCCTACCTCCATGAGCAGCAATCCGAGCGCTTGTCCCACTTCGTCATGAAGCTCCCGCGAAATCGAACGGCGTTCTGTCTCTTGTGCGTCCACCAGCCGGGCGGAAAGCTGCTGCAGTTCGCTGCGATGGAGCGCCAGCTCGGCGTAGCGAACGCGTGCCTGCCGTTCCAGCCGCAGAATATAAAATGCGCTCCCAATCGCCAACACCAGGCCGGACGTCAGCATGATGATCAGTGACTTCGTCAGGCGGTTCTGCAATTCGCTGAATTGAAGGAAAGTCGACTGGTTCGCCGCCGCGGCCTGGTTGTCGTTCAGCAACTCCATCTCTTGCGCGATGGCCGCAAGGCGCTGCTTGCGCGGAAGGATTCCCTCAATGACCAGCTGTTGTGCGCGGTCCCGCCGCTCCGCAGGCGTCCAGGCGCCGGCCGTCCGCATCACATTTTCTTGGTCGCGCAAAAACGCCTGCAGTTGCGCGCAGAGTGCCTGCTCTTCAGGTGTTCGGTCCCCGGGATAGGCGTTGAGCGCAGCCCGCACCGCTTCCGCTCTCTTCGAAGTCTCAGCAGCAACGTCCGGGGCATCCGGCGTCTTGTAACTCAGCAGAACTTCTTCGATATGGTCGCTGTAAATGCTCGCGGACAGGACCACCGTCGCAAGAACCCTCCTGCGCTCCAGTGAATTCGCGCGGGCCGTTTCCTCCGCTTCGTGCAGCTTGCGCAGCGTCTGCAGCGCGCTCGCTCCCGAGTAAACAAGGAGCGCCAGCAATCCGCCGTAGCCAAGCGCCAGTACCGCTCGCAACCGTGAATTTGCTTTCATGATCGCCGCAAACCTATTTGCAGGGCCGTATTCCTATGATTCTTGCCGGCCATTATAGGGTGTACCGGCCCCGCTGCGCAGGCCCGCGGTCCTAGAACCCATGGGTAGACGGTCCGCTCGGACTACCGTCGGCGTCGGGGATCACGAGAGTAAAAGCGTGAATCCAAAACGTGACCGCAGCCTGTGACATGAGGTATTTGGGCTATTTTGAAACTCTCAACGTAAGCGATCAACGCCTTCAAATCATCTGGTGGCAAGTCCACCGCGGGCATGCCGCCCGCATTCATCTTTGCGGTGGGATGCTTAAGAACTTCAGCCAACTGAGCGGGTGGAGACTTAGCCGCGATGCCAACGAGCAGGAGCCGCGGCCGTGCCCACCCCGCCGTCACCGTGGCATGCGTTACAGGATTGCGCTTCGAAAATTGTCTTCCCTTTCGCGGCGAGCGGATCGGTCGGCGCCACATTGTAAGCCCAGCGTGGCAAAGAGTTTGCTGCCTACGTTTGTGCCGAGCGCCCAAGAGCCGCGCGGCCAAAGACTGAATAGGTCGCAGCGGTCATTTAAGACCTTGTAGGGACAAGCTAAGACTGTACATTCTCAGGTTCCGACCCACGACTTGGCTGAGTTCTTGCTCCCTTCAAGACTCGAAGCAGAGGCGCGGCGCACCGGCTACTGGCTTGTTACCGCGGCCACGATTCGCTGCACCATGCCGTCCATTGCCGCTCCCTGATACCAGTGCCAGACGAAGACGATATCGTGGTCCGGGTCGATCCAGATGGTATTCGAGCCGTTGCCGATGGCGGCGAAGCTAGAGGCTGGGCCGCCGGGCCACTGTTTCTGCTCGGTGTTCAGCCACCAGAGATAGCCATAATCCGGACCGTGCTCGCTCGGTGTGACCGCGTCCTTGAGCCATTGCTCGGAAACCATCTGGCGATTGCCCCATTTGCCATGGTTGAGGATCAGCAGTCCAAAGCGCGCGAGATCCTCGGAGTTGATCCATAACCCGCCGCCCCAGCGCGTGCCGCCCGTCACGGATTCGACCTGGCGGCCGTTGATATCCAACTTCGAGTTGTTATAACCCATCCATCGCCAGTTCTGCGAAGCGCCAATCTGGTCCATGATGTTCTCTTTCAGGACCTCCGGAAGCGGCTTGCCGAATAGACGCAGGAGCGACAGGGAAAACCGGTTGATGCGGACGTCGTTGTATTCGTAGTGCGAGCCTGGCTCCTCAATGGCCCGCGGTTTCATCTGGCCCGCACCAAACTGCTCGATCCCCAGAAAATTGGCGTTCTTGCCCCACATCGTGCCTTCCCATTCGCTCGCCTGCTGGAGATGGTTCTTCCAGGTTATCTTGGCGTTGTGGGGGGAATCGTAGCCGCCATCATGGATATATTTTGCGACCGGATCGTTGACGTTCTGGATCAGGCCTTGCGCGACGGCAAGACTGCATACGGTTGAAAGAAAACTTTTGGCCACGCTGTAGACCGGATCATTTGCCTTCGTGTCGCCGAACTCCGCGACAATATAACCGTGGCGAAGAATGATACCGTTGGTGGCCGCGCGTTGTTTCGGCAGCGGCCCGAGCACCGCGCCGAAAGTGCGGACCTGGTCCTTCTCGAAATCCCAAGTGCTTCCGTGGGCTTGCGCGTATTCGATGGCCTGCCGAAGCTTGGCGGCGTCCATGCCCAGCTCGGCCGGCGATTTCTTCTGCCATTGTCCGGGAGCCGGATAGTATGTGGCGATTTTCTGCGCGGCAAGACATGGCGCAAAAGCGGCTACCAGCAGCGGCAGCGCAAACAAAGGAAGTCGTATCGACAGGGATCGGCTCATAGGTAGTTTCTTTTCTTCGCGGAGTGCGCGAAGGCGGTCGCAAATGATCATGTCGGGATTATTCCATTGAGGCATTTCTGAAACAACTACGCACATCAGAGCCGTAATTGCTGCTATGAACTTGCGTGAGGAAAACGAATCGTCGTGCGCCTGCAGTCGGTTGCAAGTGATGACGGCTTCAGTTTATCGGGGAGGTGCGTGGGGGCCGTAGGCCGCCAGGAAACTCGCAAAGCGGGAGACGCTGTAGGTGTCGCCGTCCTCAAATACGTTGGCGCGCTGCGGGTGCAGGACTTTGCCATGCTCGTCGAGCACGAACAGGTACGGATAACCCGGCATCTCTGGGTAACGGGAAAGAAATGCCCTGTTCTCGTTCGCAGGACTCTTGTTGATTTTCAGGGTCACGAAGTTTCGCTCGCGCAGCGCCCGAACGTCATCGTGGTCGGCGAAAAACTTGTCCATGACGTGGCACCAGCTGCACCAATCGCCGCCGACCACCAAAAGGACGTTGCGCCCCGTGCGCTTGGCTTCAGCGAGAGCCTTGGCCAGATCCGCGTCAGGATCGCTCTTGGGATCGTACCGAGTCACCGGGATGTAGCGCCGCGTGCCAGGCGCTGCAGCCTGCCACGTCATTTCGCCAGCATCCGGCGCGGGATAGCGAAGCGCTAGCGAGAAGAAAAGCACCAAGAACATGACTGCCTCCATGGGCCGCGTCTTTCCGGGGATTGCGACAAACTCTGCCGACCATTTTAGCGCCGCTCGGCGGCATTGTTGGCGGGAGTTGTGGCCCACGTGCCCAGAGGGAGAACACAGGGCAAGCCTAGCGGGCACGATGGTCGCAACGGCTAGCTACAGCTAAGCAGCTGAGTCCCGCTCAGCGCTTTGCAGAGGACGCACGAAACACTCGGTTCAGTGGTCTGCTCGGAAGAAAAAGTAGTCGGCAGTGTAAGGCGCGAGGGCCTGCTTGCCCACGTCCCCGGGGACCAGGCATCCGGTAGCTGGAGCGAATCCCCCGCTGGTGTTAAGGCGTTGGATGAAGGTAGTTTTGGTTAGGAGTTTACCGCCGGCTGGCCCCCGCTCCGACCCAACGACCTGCCGCAAGAGGCAGGCAATAGCGCCAGCATTCGGGCAACTCGCATCGGAGCCGGCAGTGATCGCATGTGCCCCGTTTAGACGTCTCCATACCTTCTGCTTTCTCCGGCCAGCGAGGCTATTACCCCCCGCTTTGGGATATGGCACCCCTCATTTGAGCGTCAGAGGGACTTTAACCCTCCAGAACAACGCGCTGCTCAGCGCACACTTCCGGGCTGCCGATTCGCCCATGGCCTAGAGCCCTGTTTACTTGGCGATAGCATCTTCATGAATCTATAGGAGCTGCGCACACGGCGGCATGCTCGACGACTTACCTGTTGTTTTCCCAAAGGAAGTGTGCCATCCTTCCTGTTGGAAACCAACACGGCGGTGCTATGAAACAAAAAACGGACGTCCTGCAGGGCACGTTGGCGCTGATGGTCCTCAAGACTCTCGATGTCCTGGGACCGTTGCACGGCTATGGAATCGCGCGGCGCATCGAGCAGATCAGCGGAGATCTGCTGGCCGTGAATCAAGGGACCCTGTATCCCGTGCTGTTGAAGCTGGAGCAAGAAGGCGCGATCGTATCCGAGTGGGGCGCCTCAGAGAATAATCGCAGGGCGCGCTTCTATCGACTGACACGGGAAGGACGCAAGCAGTTGCAGGTCGAGACTCAAGATTGGGAACAAACAGCGGCGATCATCGGGCGATTCTTCGATGTGAAAACGGAGGATTTGTCATGAAATCTCTGAGGCGCTTCCTCAATCGGCTGTTCAACTCGGCGACCAGGCGGGCACAGGAAGAACGATTGAGGGAAGAGATTGCGGAACATATCGCTCTGCAAACCGAAGAAAATCTTCGCGCCGGCTTATCACCCGGCGAGGCACGGCGCCAAGCCATGCTCAAGTTTGGCGGCGTGGAGGCAATGAAACAAGACTATCGAGCCGAGCGAGGATTTCTATTTATTGAGAATCTGCTGGGGGACTTGCGAAACGCAGGGCGAACGATCGGACGCATGCCGGGGCTTGCGGCCGTGATCATCGTTTCGCTTGCCATCGGAATTGGCGTGAATACAACGATCTTTTCATGGATTCAGATGATCCTGTTCGAACCAATGCCCTCGGTGAGTGGTGCAGCGAACTTTCTACTGGTCGAGCCTCGCGCGGAGACGGGCGGGTATCCAGGCGCTTCCTGGCTGGAATATCGCGACTTGCAGACGCAACTGCCAGCACTGCGGGACGTCGTGGCATTTCAGATGGTGCCCTTTAACGTAGGAGAGAGGGGCCAGACGGAGCGGACGCACGGGCAACTTGTTTCCGGCAATTATTTTTCTGCGCTGGGACTGAAGCCTGCGATGGGCCGATTTATTCGGCCGGAGGAGGCGGAGCGGCCCGGAACTGAGCCTGTCGTCGTAATTTCGTACGATTACTGGCAAACACGGTTTCGCGGCGCGCCGGAGGCCGTGGGACAAACATTGCGCGTTAACGAGCGCGACCTGATTGTCATCGGTGTGGCGCCCCAGGAATTCCAGGGAACAATGGTCCCCTTGAAGTTCGAGCTGTGGGCGCCAGCCACGATGACTCCTGCGTTGCTCGGCGGAACTCGCGACCTCGAAGATCGCAGCATCCGCGCTTTTTCGTTGATCGGAATGTTGAAGCCCGGCGCGACACGCGAGGAAGCGCAGGCGGAGTTCAGCACGGCCATGGCTCACCTTGCGCGCGACTATCCTGAGGCCAGCGCGGGAATAGGCGGTGAGATTCTTACATTCTGGAAAGCGCCGCGCGGTCCGCAGCGGTTGCTGATCAGCGGGCTAGCCATCTTGCAAGGCGTAATGCTGCTCCTGCTGTTGGCAGTCTGCGGGAACACCGCAAACCTCATGCTGGCTCGTGGAAGCACCCGGCAGCGCGAGATGGCCGTGCGCGTGGCGCTCGGCGCGGGACGTTGGCGCATTGTCAGCCTGGTGCTCTCGGAAAATATGCTGCTCGCTCTCCTGGGAGCAAGCCTCGGGGCAGCCATCGCGGTCTGGGGCACCACGGCATTGCGCGTGGCGCCAATGATCGGCGCATTTCCGCTGCGGTTTCCGACAAGAGTGGATGAATTCACCCTCGCCTTCGCGATGCTGCTCGGTGCTGCGTGCGGTTTGATTTTCAGCGCGCCGCCGGCGGTCCGTCTGTCGCAGCTGGATGTGCAGGTCGGGCTTCTCCCCAGTTCCAACACGCCACCCCGCAGCCGTGCGCGCAAAGTTCTGATGGGAGTGGAAGTCGGACTTGCGATGGTCGTCCTGATGGCGGCGGCGCTCTTCTTGCAGAGTTTTCGCTCGGCACGCCAAACGGATCCGAGATTCCGGCCCGGGGGCGTTTTGCTGGCAGCCTATGACTTAAGCGGACGGAATCCCGACGAAGCATCCAAGCGCGAATTTGCTACGCGCCTGCTGGAACGGCTGCGATCCTTGCCGGACGTAGAGGCAGCCGCCATCGCAACAAATGTTCCGCTGGACTTGCATGGAATTCCGGCGCGGCCTTTCACTGTGCAAGGCCGCGTGCGCTCGGAGGCGGGGCAGGATAGAGCCATTTCCAACACGGTCACGCCGGGATACTTCAAGGTGATGGCCATCCCGCTCCTTGACGGAAACGATTTTGCCGAGATGGGGGACAGGGCGGTGCCCGCACAGGCTATCGTCAATGAGGAGTTTGTCCGCCGTTACTTGAATGGCGCGGATGCCATCGGCCGCCGCATACAGACGCGCGCGGGAAGCTTCGCGATCATCGGCGTGGCGCGCAATTCGGTCTACGACGCATTCGGCGAGCCCGCGCAGCCGGCAGTCTATTTCTCGTACCGAGATCGCCCAGCGATCCAAGGCGAGATTCACCTGAGGGCGCGCAGCGGCACTGAAACCGCACTCACTTCGGAAGCGCGTGCCGTTCTGCGCGATCTCGATCCGATGCTCCCTCTTTATGACGTGCGAACATTCTCTCAGCACATCGAACGAAACCTCTATCTTCGCCGGATTCCCGCGCGGATGTTCGTCGTGCTCGGGCCACTCCTGCTCGGCCTCGCGGCGATCGGAATCTACGCCGTGGTTTCGTACGCCGTGGCCGGGCGAACGAGAGAGATTGGCGTGCGGCTGGCGTGCGGGGCCACCAGCGGGCAGGTCGTCCTGCAAATTATTCGCGAAAACTTGGGTGGTATCACCTGGGGCGCGGCTATTGGATGGGTACTTGCCCTCGTGATTTCCGTTCGCGCGACTACGAAGGGCGTGATCAACCTTCCGGTTTTCCTCGGTGTACCTGCGATTCTGTTGGGTGTCGCGACGGTGGCCTGCTGGATTCCGGCGCGGAGAGCTAGCCGGATTGATCCGATGGCAGCGCTCAGGCACGAGTAAAAGCGGGACGTCGCGGCCTGCGCTTTGAGGGGTCACTTTGTCCGGCACATGCGACTGTAGCGCATGTTCACCCCGGAAGAATGAGGGTCTACGAAGAGAAATCCCCTGAGTTTTAGCGGGGTTTGCGGCGCTCTTGCAGTTTTTTGCGCGTGTCTACAGGCACCTTCACGTGGGGCAGGACGTCTGGCAAGCGGATATCCAAGGCCTGCAGCAAATCACGGCAGGCCGGATTCGGCGTGGGGATGCGCAGGCAACTGCCACCGCCATTGCTTTTCATTTCCGTTGCACTCAGCGCCTTCAACTGTTGTAGTCCCTCTTCGACGGTCACGTCCAATGCCGCCCAAGCCCGGCTCAAGACCCCCCGGAGGAGATAGGCCAGCATCACCACCAGAACATGAGCGCGCGTGTGCGCCTCGGTGCGTACATGGATCGGGCGAGTTTCCAGATGGGTGGTCTTGCAGGTGCGGAAGGCCTGTTCGACCTGCGTCAGATCCTTGTAGCGGTCGTGCGCTTCTTGCTTGGAAGCCGCGCTCGCCGGGAGATCTGTCTTGATCACATAACAGCCATCGAGTTGGGCGGCCTCTTCGCGAGCGCCAGAGTCCTCACGCAACACCAAGGTTCGCCCTTGTACTTCGATCTGCAGCCAAGCATCGATTTTCAGTCGCTGGATCTTGGCGCGTACCGCCTTCTCTGCCGTGGCCACCGCCGCGCGCGGATGCTCACGGAGATAGCCATTTCGTTTGACCATCAACTGTTCCACGCGGGCTTGTTTGTCGGCTCGAGAAGCTGCCAGTTCTTCGGCACGAACAGGATTGCGCCGCAGTACGTAACGCAACCCGTCCTGCCTGACCTCGCACACCGCGCTGTCGAACAACTCCATCTGCAGGATGCCCGCTTTCAAAAGTGTTTCGATCTGTGGCTTGGTGATGGCGGTGATGTAGTGAAATCCGACCTTGGCCAGCTCGGCGATCTGTCCGCTCTTGATCATGCCGCGGTCACCTACAAAGGTCACCCGTTCACAACCGAAGCGTTCGCTGGCTTTGTTTACCTGCACCGCAAAGGTCTGGGTATCTTGGGTGTTGCCGCGGAAGACTTCGACCGAAACGGGTTCTCCTTGCGCGTCGCACAATAAGCCGATGACCATCTGTTTTTTGTTTTTCTTGCCATCCCGGCCGTAGCCATAGGCACCGAAGGCGTTGTGCTCCCCCTCGAGGTAGCTACTGGTGACGTCGTAGAGAAATAGCTGCGGTTTTTCTTTTCCTCGCCGAGCAAATAAACGATTCTCGATGTCCTTTTGTTGCTCGCTCAACCAGGTGAGATTGTCGTAGAGATCGTTTTCGTCAAAGCCGCGTTGCCAGCCCAGCACGGCGCCAGCGGCATGGACCTGCGCCAGACGTACGGCCGCTAAGCGGGACCCTTGCTCCAACACGCGCGCCAAGACTTGCCACAATGCCAGGTGACCGGAAAACTCGTCTCCCAGTATTTTGCGCAGGCCCAATCGTTCGGCCACTTGATAGACGGTCCACACGGCGCCGACGGAAGGACCTTGGTGCAGTTCGATCTGTTCAAGAGAAGCCAGAGCAGTGAGATTGTTTTTGTGACGAAGAGCGAGTTCGATGGCGGCAATTTCTTTGGGATCGCAATGGGTGAGGTTGGCGATGTTGCGTTTGCGGACGTGCGTGCCATCGCGATAGGACTCGCGGAGGTAGATGGATTCATAGGACTTGCCGTTGGCAGAGGGCCAGGT
>WNFR01003226.1_pt1 | contig 32078 bp, 29 predicted proteins | sample 5400221 | NCBI WGS metagenome assembly WNFR01 (sample SAMN13153357, study PRJNA577476) | soil metagenome | isolation source: 40 cm soil under Madrone tree | place: USA:California | collected 2016-06-14
ATCCAAGCCTTCGCGTCGCGCTTCTTCGATCTGTTCAACCACTTCGCGCACGCGCCCCCAGTTGGCTTTGGCGCGCATTTTCAAATGATAAACATGGATCGGAATCCGCGACTCCCGCGCGATACGCAACGTCTTGGCCAACTCTTCAAAAATATCGAAGCCTTCGCTGCCGACGTGCACCCCGTAGTAGCCGCCATAGCGCCTGGCCACCTTCGCCATCTCCACCACTTCACCGGGATTCTCCGGCCCTTTGGCGTGCCACGCGGCCGTGAGACCGAGCGCGCCTTCTTCCATCGCCTGGGCAACGAGGCGATTCATCTTCTCCTGCTCGGCGCCGCTGGCCGGACGCTCTTCGAAACCGCAGACGACTCGCTTCACCTGCTGCGGCGAAACGCCGGAAGCGACGTTGATCGAGATTCCGCCGCGCATCACGGTGTTGAAGTAACCGGTGAAAGTTTTCCAATCGGTTTCGATGCCGTTGCGCTTGCGATGTTCGGCTTGGTACTCCTCCAAGATCGCGCCTTCGAGCGGCGCCACGGTCTGGCTCTCGCCGATAATATCCAGCGTTACGCCTTGACGCACTTTGCTCTCGGCGTTGCCGTCGGCGACGATCGGCTGTCAGCCATAGTCGCCTCTCCATTTCGCCGTTAGCCGTGCGTATATCACCCGATCAGGCACGCGACAAGATCGGAGCTCGAACGCGAGACAGATCGAGCTCAGCTGTGCTAAGTAGCTATCACATCAGGAGGCGCAATGATCCGACCTGAGTTCAAAACAATCCTGCTCGACCAGCGCGGCGCGGCGGTGATTCTATGGAGCTGCTTTGTCATCTCGATTCCGATTTACGTGGTGATTTCGCGCAGCGTTTTAGCCAACCCGAACGTCGGGACCAATCCCTCGATTGCCACTCCGGCGAGGGTCATGTTTTGGCTCCTCACCCTCGTCGATCTGGGTTATTACGTTTACTGGCGCAGGCGAAACTTGCCCCCTGATGCGATCGTCCGTGACGCCAAGGCGACGAAACTATTTCGCGCTTTGGAAGAATTTAGGGGCGCTGATGAAGAACGCGCCGCTTACGTGGTTTCGACTTACGTCACCCGCAAAGTCGTGATCTTCGCCATCGTCGAAGCGATCGCGGTCTACGGATTGGTTTTGGCGATCGTTGGACGCTTTGTCCAAGATCAGTATTGGCTCTCCGCGTTGAGCGTCGCGCTGCTGGTCATCGAATTTCCGTCCGAAAAATCACTCGATGCACTGATCCACGAAGCCGAGCAAACACCGGTTGCAAACGCGAGCTGACGGTATCTCACGGGGCCGATCTCCGTTGCCGCGCTCGCGTCGGCGACGCCCTAACACACTGATCCGCAAGCTATGGCGCACGAACGGATGAGTTTAATCATCCACACGCCACTTGCCGCGCTTAGTTGAATGGCGCAACGCCGATTGGAGTTTTTTTAAAAAGATCCGTCGTGACATTTCTTTAGCGCCAAGACGTTGCATATGGTCCGTGGTCATCTGCGAGTCGATAAAATGAAAGCCCCAGCTCTTCAGTTTCTCCACCAGCACCGCCAGCGCGACCTTTGACGCATCCGTCTTGTAGTGGAACATCGACTCGCCGAAGAAAGCCTTTCCCAGTGATACACCGTAGAGGCCGCCCACCAGCTTGTTGGCATACCAGGCTTCCACCGAGTGTGCGTAACCAAGACCGTAGAGACCGATGTAGGCATCGCGCATTTCCGTAGTGATCCACGTGCCGCTCTGCCCTTCGCGGGGAACGGCGGCACAAGCTGTGATCACTTCTTCGAAATATCGGTCGAAGGTGACTTGAAAAATATTGCGACGCAAGGTCCTACGCAGGCTGCGCGAAGGTTTGAATTCGTTGAGCTCTAGCACGAAGCGCGGGTCCGGTGACCACCACAGGATCGGTTGGTCATCGGAATACCACGGGAAAATGCCCACCCGGTAGGCCTCAAGCAAACGTTCGTGAGAAAGATCGCCGCCGACGGCGATCAAGCCGCTTGGATCGGCATAATCCGGCGGTGGAAAAACCATGTCATCGACAAGTCGAAATATGGGCATCGGTGGTAATCCCGGCTATTTTAACGCTCTGCGCGAAAATTTCACACTGCCGAGCGATGCTTGCAAAACAGCCTTGGAAAAGCCTATCCTTCTAACCGGAGTGAAACCTATGTTCAAGCGTATCGATCATGTCGCAATCCATGTTTCAGACCTGGACCGGTCGGTGAAATTCTACGAGCGCCATTTCGGCTTTAAGCATTATTTTCAGCACGCTGCGGGCGGCGGTTTGCAAATCGCTTATCTAAAACTAGGCGATACCGTCCTTGAGTTGACCCATCACCCGGGCGAGACGATGTCAGGGTTTCATTTTTGTCTCGAAACCGATAATTTTGTCGATACGGTTGAGAAGCTTCAGCGCGATGAAGTAAAATTACTCCGCGCTCCACACGACACCGCCGCCCGCGAGTCGCGCGAAACCGGCTGGCGCCGGGTTGTCTTCAGCGGCCCTGACGGCGAGCAGATCGAATTGAGGGGATGATACGAGACGAGAGGCATGAGGTAGGAGTGGAGAAAGAGATGCCGATTGCCGAGGAGTTGACCATGTCTGCCAACGAAGCAAAAACAATTCAAGTTACCTGCCCCTGCTGCGAAGCTACACTGACCATCGATCCGGCGCTTGGCGCCGTCCTTGATCATAAGCTGCGGGCGAACCCGCAAATGGCCGTTGAATTAAAGGACGCGGTCAAACTAGTCCACGAAGAAGCCAGCCGCCGCGACGAGAAATATCAAAAGATCGCCGAAGCGGAAAAGAACAAGTCCAAAGTTCTCGAGGCTAAGTTCCAAGAGCTATTCAAGAAAGCCAAAGAAGAGCCCATCACCAAGCCGCTGAAAGATATCGATCTGGATTAATCCCCGATTCTCGTCGAATTCGAGTCATTTGGCCCGCTCTTCGAAGTCCGTGTCTTTACACGTCGGCTCGACGTCGTAACCGAGATAGTAATAGCGGTGCCACACTGGTTTCTCCTTGAGAGCGCCGCCCGTCCATACGCTGAAATGAAGTCCTTCCATACCGCTGCACGCACGGAAACTAACGCTGTTGCGCGAGTCGAGTTTGCCTTCCACTACTCCGTGAAGGATCCGCAGATCGGCGTGGCTTCCCACGATGGCGATATAGATTTTCCCAGTATCGAGATTCCTGGCATCGAGATCATAGGCGGCGTGGCCTTCAATGTTGTTGACTGCATCGCAAGAACCCGTCAGCAACTTGCGCACGTTGGCCGATCGTATTTCGGCGGTCTCTTTTACGTCTGAGATGGGAATCCAAACCAGTGTCAGCATCTGCCCGGATTTAAGCTTGCCGTTTTTGATCGATAAACAAAATTGCTGCTCGTGCGACGCGCCAACGAGCCCGATGTCATGGTCAAAGTCGATCAAGCCTTGCGCGCTATTCGGAACGGCCGCACCAAGCGTTGCCGCATGACTCAGGGCTAGGATTGCCGGCAAAATCCTCAGCCAATTATGTAGGCTAACCAAATTGAACAGCACGGTGCCTCTACGAGGCCTCGCCTTGAATCCGCTTGCGAAACTCCAGCGGCGCGGAAATATTGTGAAAGACTTCGCGCACGCCACCGGTTCCCGTGAGCGTCACTGAGCCATAGTTCAGAAACCTGCCCATGACCGTTTGATCCACGGATATCGCTTCGACGTGCCGGAGCAGCAGCTCCAACGTTTTCCGGCGCAAAAATCCCACTTTGATAATCACCCTCTTGTTAGTCACGCCAAACTCTGAAGTCGCGTAATCGATAACCGGAGGAAGGAAGGCAAGCAATCCGATCAGGATAACAACGCCGCCAACGATCGGTTGAATGAATAGAAAAATGGCCCCAAGAAAAACCAGCGCGCAAGGTTTCCAGAAAATGATCCAGTGCAATCTCGCTTTGTAGACGATTTTTTCGTCAGGCAAAAGGTTCGATTCGATGTATCCCATGCTTGCTGTTCCTTTATTGTCGGCCGACTTTCAAGTTGACGGCCACTATAGCATGATAGCAGTCCAGGTAGGATCAAGTCCTGAGGCATCTCGCCGCAGATTTGGCTTCTCGCTCGAGTTTGGATAAACATCTAAATCATGCGCGCGATGCTCTTTGAAAGAGCCGGTCAAGCGTTGCGCTTGACAGACGTGCCAACCCCTCGGCCTGGCGCTGGCGAAGTTTTGATCCGCGTATCCGCCTGTGCGGTGTGCCACACAGATCTGCATGTCGTCGATGGCGAATTAACGCGGCCTAAATTGCCGCTGGTGCCGGGCCACGAAATCGTCGGCACGGTGGCGGAATTAGACCAAACCGTCGGTCGCTTCAGGATCGGCGATCGTGTCGGCGTACCCTGGCTTGGCTGGACATGCGACGCTTGCTCTTATTGCCGGAATGGCCAAGAGAACCTCTGCGACCAGGCGAAGTTCACCGGCTATACGATCGACGGCGGCTACGCCGAATATACCGTCGCCGATCAGCGTTTTTGTTTTCCGATTTCCGAAATATACAATGACGTTGAAGCCGCGCCGCTGCTCTGCGCCGGGTTGATTGGTTATCGAAGCCTTGTCAAAGCCGGCAATGCCAAACGGCTCGGCATTTACGGTTTCGGCGCCGCCGCGCACATCGTCGCGCAAGTCGCAAAATATCAGCAGCGTGGGATCTATGCGTTCACCCGTCCAGGCGACGACGAAGCAAGAAAGTTCGCTCTCGGCCTAGGCGCGGTTTGGGCCGGTGGCTCGAACGAACTGCCGCCGGTCAAGCTCGATGCCGCGATCATATTCGCGCCTGTCGGCGCTCTGGTGCCACAAGCGCTCGAGGCCGTCGGGAAAGGCGGGATTGTCGTTTGTGGCGGCATCCACATGAGCGATATTCCCTCTTTTCCCTATTCCACCCTGTGGGAAGAGCGCTCGATTTGCTCCATTGCAAATCTCACCCGCCGCGACGGCAAAGAGTTCATGACTCTCGCGCCAAAGGTTCCTGTGCGCACGAAGGTTGAAACGTTTCCGTTGGAAGAAGCAAATGAAGCCCTAGCACGGCTACGGCATGGAAAAATTCAAGGCGCGGCGGTGCTGGTACCCAAACCAGATTCCGCATGAGCACCTTACCAAGATTATTTCTAGCCGTTTCAATTTCGTCATTCCCTCACGCCTTTAGCGGCAATCCTGACGAATTCTAATTAGCCCGCCGTAAAGAGAACACTTGCGGGTGACGCCATCGGACAACTTTTCAATCAATGGTTTTTTCCCAGAAGCTTGCTACCCAGTCTATTCAGCCGGGGTCTGCAGCGGCTGAATCACTTCACGCGCCAGAATCCCGACCTGCTCGCGCCAGCCTTCGAACGGTCCGCACGGCCGCATGATAAATTTCGTTGCGCCCGCGGCGATATAGGCTTGCACTTTTGCGCGCACTTGGTCGGGACTTCCAAATGCGGTGAATTCGCCAACCGAAATATCGGCGCGCGGCCGAACCGAGCGTCCGGCGACTTCGAACGCTTTGTCAGCATCCGCCGCAAAGTAGAAAGGAATCAGCACGCCATAGTGATCTTCCGGAACTTGTCGGCCGGCTTCGTCTGCGTAGACGCGAATCGCATTGATTCCAGCATCGACCTCCGCAGGCGACACCGAAGAGACCAACCAACCATCGCCCAAACGACCGGTGCGGCGCATGGCGGCTTGGCTGCGCCCGCCGATCCAGATGGGAAGACCATTTTTCTGCCAAGGCCGCGGCATGATCGTGACATCTTGCACGGAATAAAATTTTCCTTCGAACGTGACATTTTCTTCCGTCCATAGCCGCCGCATCAGACCAATCGCCTCATCGGCCCGAGCCGCGCGTTCTTTCTTGTACACGCCAACGGCCTGCAAGTCCTTCGAATCGTCGCCGCCCAAACCGAAAGCGGGAAACAAACGGCCGCGCGAAATGAAGTCCAGCGTCGCCAGTTCTTTGGCGAGAACGATCGGATTGCGCGCCGGCAGCACCAGCGTGCTCGTGCCGAGCTTCATCTTGCGCAATCGCCCCGCGATATAGGAAAGAAACGTGATCGGTTCGAGAATCAACTGACTTGTGACCAGGCGGTCGCTCATCCAGAGGGAATCGACGTCGAGCGCTTCGAAGTAGTCGACGAGATCCACTATCGCGTCGGCGTGGGCGTCCTTAATTGGCCATTGCCCGAGCGCTATCCCGATGCGAACCTTCATGCCGGCCGATTACTTCTCGTACAGCTTCTTGATGAATCCGCTCTTGTCGAGCTCCTCAACGAAGCTTGAGTCGATGAACTCCTCCGGCTTGTGTTTGTATACGTCGGGACGCGTCGCCGCGACGTACTCATAGCTCGTCTTCAGGCCCTTGATGTTTGGATACGGCGCGGCGATACGATGCTTGGCAAATAGTTCCCAAGACTCCTGCGCTAACGAATCGTCGTCCAGTCGCAGCATCTTCTTGATGACTTTCTTCGCGAGATCGGGCTCCTGCTTAAAGCGGGCTATGCCTTCCACGTGCGCGCGCATGTAGCGCATAACAAGGTCGCGGTCTTGCTTGATCTGCGTCCGCGTCGTCGCGATCTCGCTCCACGGATAGTCGACTTCTTTGAAAAAATCCCATAACACGTGAAACCCCGCCCGTTGGGCGAAGATAAAGTTCGGATGCGATAACGTCGCACCCTGAATCTTTCCCTGCTGCAGGGCGAGGAATCGATCGCTATCGGTACCAATCTGAAGAAGCGCGAAATCTTTGTCCGGGTTAAGCCCCTTTTGCCTGGCAAGATACTTCACGAGAAAATCGGTCAGGGACCCAAACGTCGTGACTCCCACGGTTTTTCCTTTGAGGTCTTCGCTTCGTTTAATGTCGGGGCGCACCATCAAAGACTGGATCACGCCCGGCATCGTGTGCGCCAAGATCACCATGTCCGAGCCGGCCAGTACCGCGGTCATGACCGTTGGCGTGGCGATCGGCGAGATCAGCACGCTGCCCGAGATCAGTGCCTTTGAGGCGATGCCGGAGCCGGCTACGGCGACGGGATCGACGTCAAGACCATACTTCTCAAAAATCTTCGCATCCTTGGTAAAATAGATAATGATGTTTCCCATGCTGATCGCGGGCACACCTACTTGTACTTTCCTGAGGGCGCGGGATTGCGCGAAGAGCATTGGCGGCGAGACGAAAAAACCCGCGACTAATAGCAGCGACAACCATTTTGCAATCATGGGATATCCTCCATCGAGTGGCGGTGTTACCTGGCATTTAGTCCCGCGACGGAAGCCTTGTCAATCCAGTGAACGACGTTGACAAGCCCCCGGCTTTTGCAATAAGTCACAAACCATATGTTACCAAAATTACCCCGCGAAACGTTGTTGGATCTATGCCGGCGGATGTTCGTCATCCGCCATTTCGAGGAGAATCTCGTGTCGCTGCATGACAAAGGCGTGTTCGGCGGACACTACCACCTTTACGTCGGCCAAGAGGGCACCGGCGTGCCGGCGATCTCATGTCTGCGCTCGGATGATTATCTTTTCACCACACACCGAAACCATGGCCATCTGCTCGCCCGCGGCGCCGAGCCGAAGAAACTTTTTGCCGAGATCCTCGGTCGCGCCGACGGATTGAATAAGGGAAAAGGCGGTTCATTCCATTCGGTTGCGCCTTCGTTGGGCTTTCTGCACAGCTCAGGCGTCGTCGCCGGCATTATTCCGCTCTCGACAGGCACAGCATACGCATCGAAGGCGCAAAAAAACGGCCGCATCACCGTCTGCCTGTTCGGCGACGGCTCCCTCGAAGAAGGCGCCGCGCCGGAAGCTTTCAACCTCGCCTCGCTGCTTAAGTTGCCGGTGCTGTTTCTCTGCGAGAACAACGGCAAATATGGTGCCGGCCGCGCCGCCGCCGCCGCGCAATCGTCATCGATGGCGGCGTATCCGCTCACGGATTTGCCGAAGGCGTACAAAATTCCGGCGCAGCAGATCGACGGCATGGACGCAGGTTTGGTGCACGCGACGATCTCCGAAGCGGTGACAAAAATCCGCGCCGGCGAAGGCCCGCAGTTCATCGAGGCGCAAACCGTCCGCTATCCCGGCAGCGAGACCAATTGGCCGACCGTACCGCAACCGACGGACACATCGCTCGCGTGGGACGTCAGCAGCGTGCCGGAAAAGGCCCGCGAGTGGTATCGCTCCTGCGACCCGTTGTTGATCTTCATTCGCGAATTGGTCGAAGGCGAACAAGCGAGCAGAGACGAAATCGCCGGCATCGAGCGCCAAGTCAAAGGCGAGATCGCCGCCGCGGTCGAATTCGCGGTGAACAGTCCCTATCCCAAACCGGAAGAAGCCGAGAAAGATTTCTTTGCTTGAGAGTTTACTATGCGAGAACTTGCCTACTACGAAGCGAAATTCGAAGCGCTGGAAGAAATCATGGCGGCTGATGAGCGCGTCCATCTGATCAACGGAACCTTTTTAAGCCTGAGTCCGTACCGCCACGTCTACCAAAATCTCAAGAATAAATACGGCGACCGCATGATTTCGCCGCCGATCTCCGAGCTTGGGTTTTGCGGCCTCGCCACCGGCGCGGCGATGGCAGGCTTAAGGCCGGTCGTCGATCTCAGCACCGGCAGTTTTATTTATGAAGCTTGGCCCCAAGTCGCCAACGAAGCGGCCAATGCTTTTTCCATGTCCGGCGGCCAAACTCGCGTGCCGGTCGTGTTTCATCTGTTTCACGGTCTGCGCGGCGGCGGCGCGGCGCAACACTCCGGCAGTCCGCAAGCGATGCTATGGAATTGTCCGGGTTTGGAAATTGCCATTCCCTCCTCGCCACGCGACGTCAAAGGCTTGCTCAAAACCGCCGTCGCCAGCGACAATCCGACGATCTTCGTCGATCACACCCGATTGTTGGACATGCGCGGCGAAATTCCCGACAACGATAAGCCGATTCCGTTCGGTGTGGCGGACGTTAAGCGCAAAGGAAGCGATGTTACTCTGATCGCGACTTCGTACACCGTGCAGGTTTCGCTCCAGGCGGCAGCCAAGCTCGCTAAGGAAAACATTGACGTCGAAGTCGTCGACCCGCGGACTCTGGTTCCCTTCGACCTGGCAACGATCCTAACTTCGATTGAAAAGACTCATCGCGTCGTCATCGCCGACGAAACACACCAGAGCTGCGGCGTCGCCGCGGAAATCGCCGCGCGCATAGCCGAAAGCGGCTTTGATAAACTGAAGACCCGCATCCGCCGGGTCTCGACCCTGGACGTGCCTGTGCCTTACAGCCCGCCTCTGGAAGCGCACATTGGACCATCGGAATCGCGCATCATAGACGCCGTCAGGGCAGCGGTTGCTTGAGCGCGGACTCTGCGATTTCTCACGATCCACGCTCACTCATGCCGACAAAGAAAGAGAATCCACGCGAGCTCATCGACCTCTTACGCCGGATGTGGCTCATCCGCGCGTTTGAGGAAAAAGCCTCCGCGCTCTACGCCGAACGCCAGATCGTCGGCCTGCTGCATTTGGGTATCGGCCAAGAAGCCGTTGCCGTCGGAGCTTGTAGCTTATTGCGCAACGACGATTATGTCTTCGGCGGCCATCGCTCGCACGGCCACGCCATTGCGAAAGGCGCGGATATCAACAAGCTCATGTCGGAAATTGCCGGGCGCGCCACCGGCTATTGCGGCGGCAAGGGCGGCTCGATGCATATCGTCGCCAAGGAAACCGGCTTCATCACCGCGACCGGCGTAGTCGGCGGAACAATTCCATTGGCGCTCGGCGCCGCCTTCGCCGCGAAGGAAAAAAAGCAACGCCAAGTCGCCGTGGTATTCTTCGGCGACGGCGCCGGGCAAGCCGGGCCGTTTCACGAATCGCTGAATATCGCCAGTCTCTGGCGCTTGCCGGTTATTTTCGTCTGCGAGAACAACGGCTACGCCGAGTTCACGCCGCTGTCGGCGCACACAAAGATTGAAAGGCTGGCGCAACATGCGAAGACGTACGGAATTCCGGCAAGCACCATCGACGGCAACGATCTTTTTGCCGTGCGCGACGCGATGCGGAACGCCGTAGAGGAATGCCGCTCCGGCAAAGGGCCGATATTCGTCGAATGCTTGACCCACCGCATGCGCGGCCACTACGAGGGCGATCCGGCGAAGTACCGCGAGCTATCTCAGCTCGCCGAGTGGAAAAAGAAAGATCCCATCGCCCGCGTTGTCCGCGTGCTGAAAAGCAAGAAGGCGCTCACCGATAAACAGCTGGCAGCAATCGAAAGCGAAGCCCGCGGTCTCGTCGAAAAAGCTGCCGAGTTCGCGTTATCGTCGCCTTGGCCGGCGGCAAACGAAGTGGATAGGCAAGTGACAGCTTGAAGGTTTATGATGGCGATCCGCTTGGCAACAACGATTCACGTATACTCAACTTTACTGTCACCCTGAGCGCCAGCGAAGGGTCTCGTCTCCAGTCGAGATCCTTCGGCTGCGCCTCAGGATGACACGATGATGAACAACAGGTCATGCCTGAGCAAACTTACCTTGAAGCCATTCGCTCCGGTCTCGCCGAAGAACTGCGCCGCGATTCGTCCGTCTACGTCTTCGGCGAGGACGTCGCGCTCGGCGGACCCTTTGGCGCCACCAAAGGACTCGCCGAGGAATTCGGCGCCAACCGGATCGTCAACACGCCGATCAGCGAGGGGACTGTAATGGGCCTGGCGATCGGCGCGGCAACCGCGGGGTTGAGACCCGTCGTCGAAATCATGTTTATCGACTTCATCACCCTCGCCATGGACCAGTTGGTCAACCACGCCGCAAAATTGCATTACATGTCCGGCGGCCAGCTTAGCATTCCGCTGACCGTCCGTGTCCAATGCGGCATCAGCGGCGCCATGGGCGCGCATCATTCGCAGAGCCTCGAAGCGTGGCTCGCCCACGTTCCTGGTTTAAAAATAGTCATGCCGTCCAATCCCGCTGATGCCAAAGGATTGCTGAAGACAGCTATTCGCGAGTCGCGCGATCGTCGTCCACGAGGCCGTCGAGCAAGGCGGCATCGGCGCGGAAATTGTCGCTCGAATCCAACAAGAAGCATTCTATTACTTGGACAGTCCCGTGTTGCGCGTCGCCGCCCCTGTGGCGCCTGTGCCGGCGAGCCCGACGCTGGAGGCACAATTCCTGCCCGGCAAGCAACGCATCCTCGAAGCGGCGCGAAAAGCCCTTGGTCTGCGCCCATAATTGCGCCTAAATGGATTCCCGATCTGGAGGTCTAATATGATCAGGATCGATTCCGATACTCATTTCACACCAATGGATGCTTTTGCCGACCTCGATCCCAAGTACACCGAGCAAGGCCCGCGGATGGTTGCCCTGCCCACCGGCCGTTACCGGATCGATTATCCCGCGCGCGCACCGTTTGTGCCGGCGCATATCAAACCGCTGCGGGTCGACGGCCGGCCGAAATCCGACTTCAAAGTCGAGCCACGCCTGGAAGCCATGGCGCACGACGGCTTCGACATACAGGTTTTGATTCCCAACAACTCGCCCTTCTACTACGAAAAAATATCCGAACAAATTCATCGGCATCGCCGCTGCGCCGCTGCAAGACGTTAAGCGGGGATTCGCTGAAGCCGAGTTCGCCGTCAAAGAGCTCGGCCTGCACTCGGTGATCATCTACCAAAACATCAACGGCAAAGACTTGGACGGCGATTTTCTCTGGCCGTTCTACGAGGCCGTGGAAAGAATGGATGTGCCGCTCTCGGTGCACGGCGTCGACAGCGGACCCTTAATGGGCATCGAGCGCTTTGCCCGTTTCAATCTGGATGTTTGCCTGGGTTTTCCCTTCGAAGTTTTTACTGCGATTTCAGCTCTGATTTTCAGCGGGGTATTAGACCGCTTTCCAACGCTCAAGTTCGGCTTTTTCGAGGTCGGCATTGGTTGGATCCCCTGGCTTCTCGATCGGCTGGAGATGGCTTACGACGCCCGTCCGGCGGCGCGGGAAAAGGCGAAACGGCGCCCTAAGGATTGCTTTAATAACTTTTACTTCTCGTTCGGCTCCGAAGATTCGACTCTCCCGGACGTGGTTAAACGAATCGGCAGCTCGCGTTTGATGATCGGCAGCGACTACCCTCATTCGGATGGCACGTCACCCAATACCGTATCGATGCTAAAGGCGCGCCAGGGGTTGACCCAGCAGGATATTGATAACTTACTAGGCGGCACTGCTGCTGAATTTTTTGGCTTGAAACAGTATCTGTAAGATAGGTTTACGTTTGCGCCCGAGCCGGCCATTGCGAGATGTGGAAAAGGCGCGCCGGCACAACATGGCGCTGCTCACGCCTGTTTATCGCTTAAACCCGATAAATACCGCGTAATTCTGATTCCCTACGTCGGCTGTGGCGCCGCGGAACGTTACTGACCGTGGCAAGGTGTCATCGATGACATGTCGTTGACACTTTGCGCCTGACACTCACCCCTGCTCCTTAGGCTTCATTACCGCGAAAGAATTTGAAAATTTTGCTGTGGCAGCCATTTGTAACCGCTGGCATGTCACTTGCTCAAGACCGTTTACAACAACCTGCAGGAGGAAGGGCATGCAGCCAGCTTCACCGAAACAATCCAAGGTAATTTCAATGGATCGGACTGATTTCCGAGCGGCCAAGTGCGACAAATGCGGCGCCAAGCTATATCCCCAATCGCTCCTCGAGCCGCACCTTTCACGTCACCGCCGGCGTAAACGCTGGTTCAATGCCGAGCTAAGAAAGCTGCAGTACACATTCTCCCACATGCGAGATATCGCCTAAACAGTTCCGCGAACTTCCCCGATTGGGGAAGCTCTCCCCGGCAAGTCCGTGCTCGCCCCCACGAATGCGGGCTTGCCCCCTCCTTTTAATTCGACAAACTCCGGTAGCTCTATTCGAAGAACGCGCCTTCAATCAGCACCGGCTTCGCCGCGCCTTGTTCGTGAGTTCGTCCCGGGATCGCCGAGCCGTCCGGGTTGAGCCGGTGATCCGCTTTGTCCGATCCCGCGCCGATGCGCGCCATCACGAGCGGCTCGGTGCCCGAGTTGCAGAACTGATAGTAGCAACCGGCCGGCAGAACGACTGCGTGGTTTCTCCCGGCATTGACTACCGTCTTGCCGTCTCGTCCGGTGGTGAATTGCGCCGTCCCCTGCAGCACGAGAAACATGTGATCTTCCTTCGTGTGGGAATGCAGCGCGTTTTCGCCGATGCCCGGCGCGTAGCAATGAATTCTCAGTGTCATCAAATCGGTTTCAGCGAGCAGGTCGCGTGTGTGTCCCTCTTTCACGAGCTGCGTCTTGAGCTGCACAACCTTGGCTTGTTTTTCCATAAAGCCTCCTTTGACGGAAATTTTTTAAGTCATGCGATCTTAAGACACCGTCTCTGCCGTTGCAAATCTCGGCACGCTCGGCTTATCTGACGGTTCCGACGAGACGAGATCTCACTTGACGCCGTTGTTCGCCGAAATTATCGCCATCGGTTCCGCCATGGGCTGGGCCGGAGATTCTGTTCTGGTCCGCTTCGGCCTGCGGCAGTCGAATATCTTTGCCGCCATGTTAGTAAGCTATACGGTGTCGATCACCTGCATGTGGAGCTACCTGATCGCTACGACCTCGCTGGAATTCCTCAAGTCGCCGGCGATGATCTACTACTTGATCAGCGGCTGCATGCAGCCGCTTTTTGCGCGCGCACTGTTTTATGAAGGAATTACGCGCATCGGCGTCGCCCGCGCCGGGCCGTTGCGCGGCAGCGAGCCGCTCTTCGCTACCGCCATCGCGATTACAATTTTCAAAGAACAGCCTGGCTGGCTGGTTTTCCTCGGCACGGTTCTAATCGTCGGCAGCCTTTGGCTGATCTCGGGAAAGCAGCAAGGCGCTGCGAAATGGCGCTTGGTCGATGCGCTCCTGCCGATCAGCGCCGGCCTCATTTCGGCCGTCTCCCAAACTCTGCGCAAACAAGCATTGAAAATTATTCCCGATCCGTTTGTCGCGGTAGCCGTGGTGACGACGGTGTCGCTGATCTTACTGCTACTGTTCACGGTCACTAGCAAACGAACCGGGCAATTCCGCGTTCAGCGCCGCAGTCTGATTTTCTTCGTCTGCGCGGCGTCACTGGCAACGCTGGCACAGGTGGCGAATTTCATCGCCCTCGGCGCCGGCCAGCTTTCCGTCATCATCCCGCTGCTCAACACGACGCCGCTCTTCACGGTCCTCTTTAGCGCCGTGTTTCTGCGCAAAATCGAGACGGTAAATCTGCGCATCATTCTTGGCGCGGCCACCATGGTCGCGGGCGTCTTGCTGATTACAATCCGGTGAATGCAATCGACCGAAAAAGGATGAAGTTGCCGGCTTTCATCCGATTAGTCGACACCTCAGCAGGAACGGAAAATAATCAACGACTTCAAATGCTCTCCCGTTCGTCCTGAGCGACGTCGAAGGACTCCGAGAGAGTCTTTCAGTGGCCTGTAAACGTTGCGTCACAGACCGCTTCCGAATATCAAAGTGTTGGGATCAAATCGAAATCTTACATTATGACGCTGAACAGCCTAATTTCGGCTTCGCGATCTCGGAGGGAAGACAGAGAAAGTTTTGCTAGCTTGCCGTCAACGAAATCTCTGATTAGACTAAAAACGCTATGGCCAAAACGATAGAAAAACCCAGGAAGAAACCGAGCAGTAAACCGGCGTCGCCGGTGCAAACGGACGCGCGCAAGGTATTGTTGCTCGACGGCCACTCGTTGGCATTTCGCGCTTTTTTCGCCTTGCCCGATACCCTCGTTACGTCTTCGGGGCAAGTGACCAACGCCGTCTACGGCTTCACCGCGATGCTGATCAAACTTCTCGCCGATGAGCGGCCCCAGGGCGTGGTCGTTTGTTTCGATAAGGGCGCGCCGCAGTTCCGCCTCGACCGTTACGCGGAATACAAGGCCGGGCGGGCGGCGACTCCGGATTTATTCAAACAACAATTGCCATTGATCCGAGAAGTTCTCGCCAGCTTGCGGATTCCCATGGTCGAGCTCGACGGCTATGAAGCCGACGATCTCCTCGCGACCTTGACCAAGCACGCACGTGAAGAAGGTTTTGACGTAATCATCGTCACCGGCGACCGCGATATTCTCCAGCTGGTGCGTGACGGAGTCGTCGTCATCATGACCCGCCGCGGCATCTCCGACGTGATCCGTTATGACCCATCGACCGTGCTCGAACGCTACGGCGTCACGCCGGAAAAATGGATCGATTTCGTTGCGCTCAAGGGTGAAACCGCCGACAACTTACCCGGCGTGCCCGGCGTCGGCGACGACGTTGGGCTCGATCTCGACCCAGCGAAGCTTCGCCTCGAAGCGTGGGACGACGAAGCGGTGCGCAATCTTTTTCACTCACTCGAATTTCGCAGCCTGCACGAGCGTCTTAAAGAACTTAAATTTCACGGCGCTGGGGCTGCATCGCCCGGCTTGGAAATCGTTTCGACTTCGGAATTCACTTCGGAAAGCGAGCTACGTTCGGGCGAGACGATCGCGCTCGCTTGGAACGATGAGTGGCTCGCGGTCAGCGACGGAGGCGGCGAAGCGCGCATTTTGCCGTTTAACGATGCCATGCCCAAGCTTGCCGGCGCTCTCAAAGATCCTCACCGGCAAAAGACTGCCCATGACGCCAAAGTACTTTTCCGCGCGGGGCTCGATGCCGGCGTCGACATCGAAGGTCTACACTGTGATACCAAGCTCGCTGCCTATCTCCTCGAACCCGGCGCTTCGTCAGGGTATCGCCTGCAGGATACCGTCAGCCGGTATCTAGGCGTCAGCCTCGATGCAGAGAAGAGCGACCCGCAACCCGGCGAGCAGGGCACTCTGGCTTTCGCGGCCGACGAAAAACAGAGTGTGTGCCGCGAAGCCGTGGCGATCCGCGTCATGACGCCGGTCGTAGAAGAACAACTCCGCACGCAAGGCGCCTGGGAGCTTGCAACCACGCTCGAGTTTCCACTGATCCCCGTGCTCGCGCGCATGGAACACACCGGCATTCTCGTCGACCGCGACTACCTCGACAGATTGAACACGGACTTCGGGCAAAAGATGACGACCTTGGAGCACACGATTCAGGAACTTGCGGGCGAGCAGTTCAATGTGAACTCCAATGTTCAACTCCAGCGCATTCTCTTTGAAAAATTATCTCTGCCGAAAACCCGCAAGATCAAGACTGGTTATTCCACGGACGCCGCCGAGTTGGAGAAGCTCGCCGGGCACCACTCGATCGTCGCCTCGTTGCTCGAATACCGCGAGGTGTCGAAGCTCAAAAACGGCTTCAGCGAAATGCTGCTCGGCCTCATCGATCCGAAGAGCCGGCGCATTCACACGACCTACGAACAGACCACCGCCGCTACCGGGCGCTTGTCATCGACCGCGCCCAACTTGCAAAACATTCCCATTCGCGGCGACCTCGGGCGGCAGATTCGCCGTGCTTTCATCGCGCCGCCGGGACACGTGTTGCTCTCGGCGGATTATTCGCAGATCGAGTTGCGCGTGTTAGCGCATCTTTCCGAAGACGAGACGTTTTGCCAGGCATTTGCTCAAGGACATGATTTTCACGCGACTATCGCGGCGAAGGTCTATGGTGTCGTATTGAGCGACGTGACTTCGGAGATGCGCAATCAGGTCAAACAGTTTTCGTACGGCATCGCGTACGGCATGTCCACCTACGGCGTGTCGCAGCGGCTCGGCGTCGAAATGGACGAAGCGGCGACTTTCGTCGAAACCTACTACGCGCAATTTCCGAAAGTGAAAGAGTTTCTCGCCGCGCAGGTGGACAAAGCGAAGGTCGACGGATTCACCACGACCATGTTCGGCCGGCGCCGTTATCTGCCTGAGCTGCAGTCGTCCAATTTTCGGCTGCGCGCCTTGGGTGAGCGCATGGCGCTCAACGCGCCGATTCAGGGAAGCGCCGCTGATATACTCAAAAAGGCGATGATCAACGTCGACGCCGCCCTGCGCAAAGAGCCCGTCGCCAAAATGCTTCTGACCGTTCATGACGAATTGGTTTTCGAGGTGCCGGAGGACAAACTCAGTGAAGCGCGCGCGTTGATCGAAAGAGAAATGACCCAAGCCACCGATCTCCGCTGCGGCCTGGCTGTGGAAGTGCACAGCGGCGCCAATTGGGCCGATGCCCACGCGTGAAGCGCTTCACAGAAAATTTCGGGATTGCTCACCGCAGAGGCGCAGAGGTCACAGAGATTCTTTTGCTCTCCTCGGTGTGCCCTGCGCCACCGCGACCTCAGCGTGTTTTCTTGACGTCGAGCTCGGGCGGCCTTTTGAGCTAGCCGCCTTGTGACAATCGCGATTAGGTCAGGTGTCGAGGAACCCGCGGTAACTGATCCGGATCGAATCGAACGCTACTGCCGTCGCCTGACAATAGCTTTGGAAAGCCACCGCTGGGTTGGAAGGTGGAAGCGGGTACCCATTCGGTGAATGTACTCGGGCCGCGAACTTTTCCTCTGTCCCGAATTCAGAAAAGTGCGAGCTGCCGGGGTCTGTCGTCGAAGACGGAACGACCGTCGAGTGAGGGAGAGATCGCCTTTTCGTGGGCAATAATCGCGTCGAAATTGGCCTCGGGTTCGAGGCGGGTTTCGATTGCCCGAACGAATCGTTCGAGGCGCCGAAAGCCCTCGAGTTTGTCCTTGTCGCCGAGCTTTGCTCCGTCGAGTGAGGTTCGGAGGCAGTTAAGGGATTCGTCATACGTCTTTAATGGGACCGGAAATGGGTGGCCATCTTTACCGCCGTGCGCGAATGAAAACCGCGCGGGATCGACAAAACGGCTCGGCGCGCCGTGGACAACTTCGGCAATCAAGGCAAGCGACTGAAGAGTGCGTGGACCGAGCTTCTCCAAGAGCAGAAGTTCGGCGAACTGGTGCAGATCGCGTTCGTACGCGACAGCGAGCACGGCACCGAGACGCTTGAGGTCGATGTTCTCCGCAAGGACTTCATGATGGCGCGGCAGGCGCAGGTGGCGTGCAGTTTTTAAAGTCGTCTCTGGATTTTCGTGAGCGATGTCGAGCAGCGCGGTTTGCGCGGGCTTGGCCTGAGCATCCACGAGGTTCATGATCGTGCCCTGATTCTCGCCGACTATTGCGGTGTGCGGCTCGGCGACGAAATCGCGCACGGCGGCGGAGTGCCAGTGATACCGACGAGCCATTCCGCTCCGATCGTTCAAGCCCTGCTGTACGACGGCCCACTCGCCATTCGAAGTCACGATGAAACTATGGAGGTAGATCTGAAATCCGTCGGCGATCGCATTATTGTCGATGCGCGCGGTCAGCCGGCTGTTGCGGACCAAGGCTTCGCCATCGAACCCGCGACGCTCGGCGATCGAACGCAATTCCTGTGGCGTGTTTCGTGAAAACCTGCCGCGGCCGCCGCAGATGTAAATGCCCAATTCATCGGCTTGCGGCGTAAGGCCGCGCTTGAGGGCTCCCATGACCGATGTGGTGATGCCCGAAGAGTGCCAGTCCATTCCCATCACCGCGCCCAGCGCCTGGAACCAGAAGGGATCGCTCAGCCGCGAGAGGAAGACGGAAGTGCCGTAGTTCCGGACGATGGCTTCGGTGATGGCCGTCCCCAGTTTGGTCATCCGCTCGGCAAGCCATTGCGGCACGTGGCCGCCGTGAAGCGGAAGGTCTGCGACGCCGGAACGTTTCATGCGGTGATTGTAACCAAATATTTACCATGAAGCGATTCAGGCAGGATTATTTTCAACGCTGTCGGTATAGAAAACTGCGCCTTCTGTGTCTACTTACGGTTTTGCATCTTGCCCAAATCACCTGTTTGGATTACGGATTTCCTCTGCTAGTCTTTCAGCAGAGGCGCCAGGACGGTGACGGTGGAAAGGAAAGCGCAGAGCAGCGAGAGGGAATCCTACAAGACCATTTCAACCGCGTACAGCGGAAAACTTCATAGCGTATTCTCCACGAGCTTGCTTAACGCCAAACTGGCGATAAAAGAGAGACCATGCCGGCATACGAAATCTACTTTCATTGCGCTGATTGCGGCAACGAGCATCCGCTACTCGTGAAAATTTATCTCGAGGACGGCCCGGACCATAAGCAAAGCATAGCCGAATCCTTCCGCACACGGCCCATTCCTCCCCAGGTTCTGGCTATCAAAGGCCGCAATGCTCTATGCCTTAAGACGGGAAGGAAGTCTAAGCTAGAAAATGATGAGCAAATTCTCTTGGTGCCGTCTTCGCATTTTCCACCATGACGCGATCGACTGACAGATTTGTGTTTTCGACGCTGTGCGGTCGTGGATCGTGGGAAAGGAAGCGGTTTAAGCACGTCCGGCTACCGAGGAAAATTCCAGGCGCCGCCTGCCGCGAGATCGCGTAGGACGGCGCCTGGAACGCTAGCCGATCAGAAGATAAACCCGTTGAGTCAGTGCCGACATCGCCTCGGCACTTAGTAAATAATCGAGCCTCGCTCTATCTGATCTTTGCGGCGTTCATACTCGCGACGGCTGATTCGCTCACGGCGATAGTCATCTTCGAGCCTGTCCATCTGTCGCTTTGCGTTAATCTCGTAGCCGGCCCCAGTCGCCAAAGCGCCGGTCGCGGCTCCCGCGGCAAATTCGCAGCCAGCCAGAGCCAGACTGCCCAACAATAACAATGTCGCAATCGTTCTCATGACGTTATCCTCCTCTCTAAACTTCCTGGAATAGGGTTTGAGCAACCGTCATACCAGGAACAAAAGCGGCCAAATCTCGCTGAGTTAGAGAATTTAGGGAAACGCGCGCTAGGTAATTAAGCGGATCTGCCGGTAGAAATTACCCAACCATCACAATCTTGCTGTATTTAATAAGAAGACGGGATATTTAGCTTTACTCGTTGACGTCTAAGCTTCTCAGCGTATGACATCAAACACGGCGAGCCTATTTGATTGTAAAACTCTAGATCGGGTGATATTCGCATTTCAGATTTCCTTGAGAGGATAAACAATGAAAACGCGAATCAAACATGTCGCCATCTGCACTGAAAACTACGATCGGATGGCGGAGTTCTACAAAACCATCTTTGGTATGAAGAAAATCACCAACGGCATGACCGACGCGACGGGAAATTATAATCCGGAGCGAGGACATATCAGCGACGGACTCATCGGCTACGCGCTGCTTCAACGGCAACCGGGCATCAGCGCTGGCCTCGACCACTTTGGATTTGAAGTAAATGACGTGGCGGCCGTACTTGAGAAGCTGGCGGAAAAGTATCCGGACGTTTTGGTGTCAAAGACGCTGGACTACGTCCCCTTTGCCGGCATCAGAGCTCACGATCCGACCGGCAATCAGTTCGATATCTCGCAAAATCAAATGGCCAACGTGCGAGAAGGCTACAAAGAAAGCGGCTGGGAACAGCCGCGCAAACTGAGTCATATCGCCATGCGGGCGATCAAACCGGCGCGGCTGGCGAAGTTCTATCAGGACGTCTTCGGCCTGGAGAAAGTCGACAAGCTATCCGATAGCGAAAACTTTTATCTGACCGACGGCGTGGTCTATTTGGCCATTATGCCTTGCGATAACGATTCTTATCGCGGCATGAAAGAGGGAATCCATCATCTCGGCTTCCGCGTGGAAAGTTTGGAGAGTGCCAAAAACGACCTCGAGCAAATCGGTTCGCGATCTGCAGCTGCCGCGCCAAGAAAAATCGATGTCGGTCGAGACGGATCGATTCGGTTAAAAAATCTCCAAGCGTGTCGAATCGGCAAGCACCAGACGTCCGATCCGGACGGCATTCTTTTGGATCTCGCCGAAGAGTAACACTATCGTCGCTCGATCAGATCACGATAGATCTTGGCATACATTTCGAACCCCTTCGCATCCTTAATCGGGTGCAGGTTGCCGCTTTCCAGCAATTTGTCGATGCTCTTGGATTGAGTTGGCACACCGCGGCGCATCGGCAGCTTCCCCGTGCGCCCGAGAACTCTCTGCCCTTGCTCGGAAAGGACAAAATCGATAAACAGCCGCGCTCCGGCGGGATGGGGCGGGGTACGGTTGAGCGCATAGGCGCCCACCGTGCTGAAGTTGGGAGTGTTCGACGCCCAATCGACCGGCGCTCCCTTTTCTTTCATCTCTTCGATCTTCGTAACCTGACTCATGAGCGCGATCGGGTATTCTCCGGCGGCCAAGAGATTGGCCATATGGGCAAATCCTTGCACTGGCCGAAGGTTCTGTTGCGCCAGCTTTCTCATGTAAGCGATGCCCTGCTCTTCCCCTCGAAGACTCGCCATCCCAACGAGGGCGTACGGGTTGTTGCTATTGATGGCCATCTGTCCCTTCAGCTTGCCGTCCAAAAATCCGTCGTAAGTGGTCGGAACATCGCCGCGAGAAATCATCCTGGTGTTGAAACCCGTCACCAAAACGTCGATATCGCCGCCGACCCAAAAGCCGTCCGCGTCGATCGCTTCTTTCATGAGAAACCTGTTTTCCTGCGACTCGTACTTGCCGAGAATGCCATGCTCCTTCAAATAAATCAGATGAAGTAAATTGTTGTAGGCTACATCCGCCAGGAAGTGACCGGCGCGTTGTTCCTGCATGATTTTCGCGAGCTGTTGTGCGGGGCCGAGTCGTAGGTGGCGGACATTTAAGAAGGGGTACTTTTCCTTGATCGCCTTGTTCAATTCATTGAAAGCGCCGACCGTGATTGTCGAGTAGAGCACCACTTCACCTTCCTTGCGCGCCTGTTCCAAATTGGAATTTTGGCCGATCGCAATAGCAGGCCACAAGATTAGGATCGCGCTGAGCAGCGACGAGAGTGGTGATTTCATAGGAAACCTTTGCTAGGTGTTTACGTCGCTAGAAATTTCTCACGATCTCTGCAGAAAAAAAGTGAAGATCGCGCTTTGGTCTAAACACCAACGGACGGAGGAAGAAAAGCAGTTATTCTAATTCTGGACGCGCCACTTCGACACTTCGCAATTCGAAAAACACTCGCCGATGCGACGGTTACTTTCCATACAGCGACTTGATAAATCCGCTCTTGTCGAGTTCGGTTACGAAACTCGGATCGGTGAACTCTTCCGGCTTGTGACCCCAGACGTCGTTGCGTGTCATCGCCACGTACTCGAAGCTGATTTTCATTCCCGGATGATTGGGATACGGCGCCGGTATGAACATTTTCGAGAAAATGTCGTAGGACTCGTTCACCAGGTCGTCGTCGGTCAGCCTCAAGGTTTTCTTGATCACTTTGACACCGAAATCGCGGTTGGTCTTGAACAGCGCGATGCCTTCCAGGTGGGCCTTCATATATTGCGTAATCAGTTCCCGATCGTTTTTGATCGCGGCGCGTCGCGTCGTAATCTCCATCCATGGATAATCGAGTTCCTTGGCGGAATCCCAGAGCATGCTGAATCCCATTTTCCGCGCCAAGCCGTAGCCGGGATGAGATACCGCCGCCGCCTCGACCGCGCCGGCCTTGAGCGACATGATCCGTTCGGTATCGCTGCCACCCGTCGTGATAAGAGTTATGTCCCGATCCGGATTGAGTCCTTTCTTCTTCGCGATCGAGCGAACCAAAAAATCCGTCAACGATCCCAAACTGGATACGCCGATCTTTTTGCCTTTTAAATCCTCCGGTTTTTTAATATCGGGCCGCACCATCAAGGCGTGCACCACAGCGGGCATCGTGTGCGCCAAGATCGCCATGTCGGCGCCGGCGAGATCAGCCGCGATGACCGTCGGCGTCGCGATGGGAATAATGTCCAGGTTGCCGCTGATCAATGCTTTCGAACCGATCCCCGAACCCATGACGGTGATGACCTCGGCGTCGAGTCCGTATTTCTCAAAGAGTTTACCTTCTTTGGTGACGAAGATGATGATGTTGCCCATGCCCACGGACGGCACACCGACGCGGATCTTCTTGAGCGGCCTGCTTTGCGCGTGGCCCGCGCCGGTCATAGCGAAAAGAAAAATTACTGGAGCAACCGCCAAGGCGAATTTAAAACGTCGCATGGAATTATCTCGAATCAAACAACTGGAACATTTGGAACCGTTGGAACCACTGGAACCATCATCACACCATCTGCGCATACCATCAACCATGCTCGCCGTCTTTCCACTTTGATGACCTTGTCCAGCTCACACCTTGCGCGTGCGCATCTGGGCGATGCGGATCGGCGGCGTCCAGGGATTCTCTGCCCACCCTACCCCCGTGCGCCGAACCTGCGCGTCGATCAGGTAAGGTTTGCCGTCCTGTGTTGCCCTGCGCGCGCGCACCAGCGCCTCTTTGAGCTGCCCGGGTGATTCGGCTGCCTCGCCGTCGACGCCGAATCCTTTGGCGATGTGCACCATGTTCATGTCCGGATTGCCCAGATAGTCATGCACGAACTGTCCCGTCTGCACCATGCGTCCACTGGCGACATGCTCGACAGCTCGGCTGTGCGGTCCGGAGTAAGCGTGGTTGTTGTACACGACCGTGATCACCGGCAACTCTTGACGCGCCATATTCCAGAGCGCCGTCGGACCAAAGATGAACGAGCCGTCGCCGACCAGGCAAATGACCTGTTGATTGGGACGCGCCAACTTGACCCCGGCCGCGGTGCCGACGCCGGCGCCGAGATGCGCGCCATAGTAGAAGAACAGTTCCCGACCGCTGACAGGATTGAACTCAAAGCTGTGCAGCCCAATGGAGCCGGCTTCGTGCACGATGATGGCGTCTTTGTCGGCGAACTGGGCGACTTCATAGGTTAGTCTGTCGGCCAGCAACGGTCGTTCATTCCAGTCCGGATTCTTGACGATCTGCGCCCGCAGCGTTTTGGCTTGTTCGGTAAACTTGCGCACTTGCTCGCTGCGCTCCTGCGCCTTCGCCTTGATCGCCGCGGTCATGATGCCTTGCACCGCCGCGATCAAATCATCCAGTCCGTAGCCAACGTCAGCGACCAACGGAGCCTCGGTGGTGATGACGTTTCCCATGCTCCAGCTATCGTTTCTCAGATCGATGAATTTTACGCTGCGCGGCACAATCGGCGCCGGGCTGCCGTGCTGGAGTTTGTTGCCGACGTTGATGACGACGTCTATGTCCTTCGGAAAACTGAGCGATTCCACCCCTCGCCCTGCGATGCTGCCCACCCAGAGATTGTGACTCTCGGGGAAATTGCAGAAAACTTGCCTGACCTGCGTGACGGGCATGCCGATCAGCTCGGCGAGCTTGACGGCCTTATCGACCGCCTTGGCATTGTACAGCTCGTCGCCGACGATCATCAGTGGGCTCTTCGCCTCGACCAAAAGTTTGGCGGCGCGCTCGACCTCTTTAGGATTGGGCCGGATGCGCATGCGCGGGTCAATCTTGTCATGGCTGATGATTTCGGTGCGCACCGTCTCGTCAATAAAATCGGTATGCCAGGAGGCATAGGTCGGTCCGTACGGCGGAGTCCACGCCGCTTTAAAAGCGCGGCGCACGGTCTCCGGGATCATGTCGGCCCGGCGTGCTAACCACGTGTACTTGGTCAACGGCTGAACCACCTGCTCCTGATTGGCGACTTCTTCGAAACCGTCTCGTCCCGATCGTCGCGTCGTATCCGAACGATAAGAGTAGTAGACAACCGGCGTCTGCTCTTTGAAAGCGTTGAACATCTGGCCCATGGCGTTGGCCAAACCGACGAAGCCGGCCTGCATGACAAGTGTCGGCTCGCCGGACGCCTTGACGTAGCCGGCGGCCATCGCCGCGCCCGGCCCTTCGTGGGGCGTTAATATATATTTGAGCTGCGGCCGGTCGACCAAGGCTTCGTAAAAATTCGCATCGGAGCTGGCGGAGTTGCCGAACACGTACTTGACGCCCGACGCGATGAGTTGCTCGGCGAAAGCCGCGCCACCGGTCCCCTGAAAAAGTTTGATGCCTTCGGGCGCAGTGCGTCGTGCGTCCTGAGCTTGGACATGGGGTGTCAGAGATTTTAGAACCGACTCGGCTGCTGCCAGGGAAACTCCGGCTTTGGTCAGTCCCGCGAGAAATCCTCGCCGCGAGATCGTTTTGGACAGATAGCTTGCAACCAGTTCTCTCATCTTCGCCTCCTTTTAGAACCCTAGGGCGACCGCCGATCGCCCCTACATCCCTTTTTGTGTTCTTTGCGTGACTCCAGTTCCCTCGCATTCGCTCGGGACAGGCTTTGTGGTTAATTTTCTTCTCTCATTTGGTTGCCGCCGCCTTTTCACTCTGCGGCCCAAACCCTGTCGCGAGGTAAACCGCCATGGTATTGATTTCCTCTTCGGTCCACAGAGCGCCACGGCCGACCATCCGGTAAAGAACGCCCTCCCACTTACGCTGGTCCTGCTTCAAGTCTTTCCACATCTTTTCGCCATGGCACTGAAAACATTTGTTCATCAGCAGTTCCTTGCCTGGGGCGTCAACAAAACCGCCTGATGCTTGCTCCGCTCCCTGGGCGGCGGATAGGGAAAACACGAGCGAAACCATAAGGCTTGAGAGAACGACTCTGGGGAAAATCATGGACAGAGTTCCTCCAACGGGGAGAATTTGGCCTGGGCGAAATTACTGCCGCCCCGATGCGCTGTCAACCTGAAAAAAGTCGGTAGTGGTTCGGCCAGATTTCAACGTAGGGGCACGCCCCTGTGCGTGCCCTCATTTAGTACAAGCAAATCATGACGAGACCGAATCACTGCCAGTGCGCTAAACGTGTTGCATATACACATCGACCAAGGCCGGTCGTTTTTCTTCTTTGATGACTTTGATCGCCCGTTCCACCGCCGGGCGGATCTGCTCCGGTTCAGTGATCGGTCCCTCGCCGTGAAGACTGAAAGAGCGGGCCAAGTTGGCAAAGTCCACAGGCGGCTTGGCCATTTCCATCCCCACGAGTTTGTTTTCTACTGGCCGGCCGCGGTGGATCGCGACCTTTTCCTGATGCTCCACGTCGTTATAGTAAACACGATTATTGGTCATCACCGTCAACAACGGCACACCGGTGTTGGCCGCAGTCCACAGGGCGCTCGTGGTATAAAGCATCTCGCCGTCCCGCTGCAGGTTGACGCAGATTTTTCCCGTGCCGCGATACGGCAGCGATGCGCCGACCGATGCCGCCGGCCCATAGCCCAAGCCGCCGCCGCCGTAGCCGCCAAGAAACAGCCCCGGCTTGTCCCAAGTCCACAGCCGGCTCGGCCAACCGCGAAAGGCGCCGGCGACCAACAGCCAATCCTCTTTTTTGAGCGCTTCCCAAATCTCGTAGGCCAGCCGCGGCGGCGCGATCGGCCGCTCGTCCCAACGCTTCTTGAGATCGGCTTGCCAGCGCGCATGCACCTCTTCATGCTGCGCCGCCAGCACTTTGCGCCGGTCTTCGACCACGCTCTTGGAAAATTTACCCTGCTTTCTGATCTCTTCGGCGATAGCGGGAAGAAAAACTTTTGTGTTCGCGACGATCGGCAGGTCCACCGGCGCCAACTCCTGAAAGTCACTACTCCATCCGCGCACTACGATATCTTTGAGCGTCACGTTGATCACTTTGCAGCCGGGTTTGGTCGCCGGCACGTTGGCGTGCGTATTGGGGTCCGAGCGCACCAGCGCGCCGTAAAGGTCGGTCACGTCGAGACCCATGATGACGTCGGCGTTGGCGATCAGCTCGCGGTTTCTGCCGGTGAGATTGAGCGCGTGCGTGTTGGGGAAATTCAAACGCGCGCCGAGATCGATGACCGGAATCGACAGCAGATCGGCGAGGGCCACCAGGCTCATCACCGCGTCGTTGTTCCGCCCCACGTAGTCGGCCAGGATCACGGGACTCTGCGCCGTCGACAGTAACTGAGCCGCTTCTTTTATCGCATCGTAGTCCGCCTGCAGCGGCGCCGCTGGACGAAATCGTTTCGGATCGGGCAAAGAAATATCTTTGTCGATCGCGGCCTCCTGATCGGTGACATCGAAACAGAGTTAGACCGGCCCGCCCGGATCGCTCATGGCGATGCGATAGCCGCGCATGATCGACGACGGAAACGCCTCGATGCCCACCGGCTGATCGTCCCACTTGACGAAGTCGCGCACCAGATTGCCCTGCACCTGGGCGGTATGAATCCAGTCGATCCACGGGCGGCGCTTGCTTGAATTCATCGGCCCCGTGCCGCCCATCACCATCACCGGCGTGTGATCGCACCAGGCGTTGTAGATCGCCATGGAAGCATGCTGCAGACCGACCACGTTGTGCACGATGGCGGGCATGATCTTGCCCGTCGCCTTGGCGTAGCCGTGCGCCACCGCCACGGCGATTTCTTCGTGGCAGCAGAGAATCATTTCCGGATTCGGCGTGCGGCCGCTCTCGTAATTGACCAGGGAATCGTGAATGCCGCGAAAGCTCGACCCGGGATTGAGCGCGACGTATTCGATGCCGAGAATTTTCAGCAGATCGACGACCAGATCGGAACCGTAACGGGCAGGCATAAAACCTCCATTGGTTAGGCACGTCTATGTAAAAAAGCTAGAACGACGAACCGAAGAGTTTTTCTCCCGCAAAGGCGCCAAGACGCAAAGAACGTAATTTCAAATTCTCTGAACTTGGCGAGCTTTGCGCCTTTGCGGGAATCATCGGTTTTTTGCGTTTCTTCGCCAAAAAAATGGCGCGCTGTCAGACCCTATTGTCCAAGAGCGCGCCAGATACTGCCGAATTCGTAGCCTCTATTGTACCGGGTGTGGGATATCGATGTCGTAGAGATTCTTGACGTTGGTGTAAACCAGCTTCTTGCGTATATCCGCCGGCAGGTGGCCGAGGTCGCGGTCGATAAATTTTTTCGAATCCGGCCAGGTGGAATTGCCGTGCGGATAGTCGTTGGACCACATACAATTATCCTGCCCCCAATGCTCAAAATTGTGCCCCGCGACCGTATCTCTAAAAAACGTTCCAAAAATCTGATTCTTGAAATACTCGCTGGGATTCTTGGTGATCGGGAGAGGATTCACCTTCTTGAAGCGATTGTAATAGTAATCCCATTGCTGCAGCATGAAGGGCATCCAGCCGATTTCATTCTCGACGCCGACGAATCTTAGCTTGGGATAGCGCTCGAACACGCCGTAAAAGATCAATTCGAAATATGCGTCGATGATTTCCTTTAACTTCAGGTTGACGCTGCCTCGATAAGCCTCAACTCCGGTCCTTTTATTCCCGAACACGGACTCCTTGTGGTAACCATGACCGGTCAGTATGTGCAAATGCACGGGAATTTCTAAATCCTGTGACGCCGCCCAGAACTTGTTGTAGTGTTCCGAGTGAAACGGCAAATCCGGGTGCGGCGCCTGCCAGATGATCGAGCCCTTTATGCCGGCCTTGGCGCAGCGCTCGAGTTCCTTTACCGCTTCATCGATATCGTAGACGGAGATCGCGGCGATCCCGATCAAGCGCTTCGGCGACACGTTGCAATACTCGATCAGCCAATCGTTGTAGGCGCGGAAACAGACTGCCTGGAGCTTACCGTCGTCCATAGCGAAGTGGGGCAACAGATACGTCGGGAAGAGCACTTCGGCGCTTAGACCGTCGGTTTCCATCTCTTTGATTCGGTGCGTTGGATCCGATCCCCCGGGGTGAGTTTGAAAACTGCTTCCGACTTCCAATTTCGGAAAGCGCGGCACTTGATCTTTGAATGACTGCGGCGCTCGCTCGGCGAGAATCTCCGACGGCTCCATCACGTGGGAGTCCGAAGATATTAAGACTTCAAATCCTGCATCACTGCCGTTGCCAGCCATAAACTTTTCCTCCTTGGAACGCGTGGTTTACGTACTTTGAATCTACGGGCAGGTCTACCACCAGAGCCATTGGAGCGTCAAGGTCGAGACGGTTGGAGTGATAGTACTGGAGTGTTGGAACGCTGGGTCTTAACGCATCACTCCATTATTCCACTATTCCATCACTCCATTCCCGAGGCTTCTGAAAAAGCCTCTCTTCCGGGCTGCTCAAAAAGATCCAGAGGCGAGGCGCGCGAAGATCGATCCTTCGACTGCGCTCAGGACAGGCAGGAGGCGTACTCTTGTACGTTGACGCGCAATCGATCGAGTGCAATGAAGCATATGGGTCTCTTTCAGCAGCCCGCTAGAAGAGCCCTTCTTTTTCCAGCTTCCGCACCACCCGGTCGTCGATGATGTCTTCGACTTTGAGCTTGCGGATCGGTTCGCTGGTTCGGCCGAGTAGTCGAATGACGTTGCGCAGGCCATCGGCATTGGCAAAGATGCGCTTTTCAAAAAGCACCCGCATCATTTCATAACCAGCCTGGGCGTCCTCGACTTTCGTCAGCCGGAGCTCCTTCATCAGGGATTTCACCACGACGTTTTTATTGGCCGGATTGTTGACGAAAGTGATCGTCTCCACCAGCGCCCGCAGCGCTCGCTCCGGTAGTTCGGGATTCTTGTCGATCAAGCTGCGCTTCGCCATGACGCCCAGGCCCTGATACGGAATGCCCATCTTTATCAGGTCGGCCATGATTCGATATCCCTGCCGCTCCAACTGCGCGCCGTAGGAATAGCTTAGATATCCGCCGTCGATAACGTTCTGCATCATCGCCTGTGCCTGCACCGACTGGTCGCCCAGAATGCGAAACTGAATCTTATCGCGATCGGGATCGAGCCCCCAGTGATCGAAGGCAAGCATGGTAAACATCCAAACACCGCCGCCGATGCTCTGAATACCAATCCGTTTGCCCTTGAGATCCGCCGGAGAACGAATGCTCGGATTGACGACAAACGCGCCGTCGAGCTTATTGATCAGCCCCGCGATAAAAGCCAGATCGAGACCGCCGGCCATGGCGCCGATTGAAGTGCCGGTAGCCGAGCCCACGTGAAACTGAGTTTCGCCTCCCGCGAGGGCTGACATGCCTACCTGGGCGTTGCGCACATTTACAATAGTCGGATCAATCCCATGCTTCTGAAAAATCCCCGTATCCCGCGCCACCCAAAGTATGCCGCTCCGCTCATTCAAACCCCCAAAGGTAAAGATCGCCTTGAGTGGTGCCGACGCCGCCTTCAGCTCGAGTGGCCATCCCATCATCCAAAGGACAAAAGCGACTACGCTGCTGCAAACGATCCGGTGTTTCATCACTCCTCCTTATCGGTGCGCTTCCTTGTACTCCCGCGCCAGCGCGCTTTTCAAGAAAGAAAGTTTGGATGTCATGAGATTGCCGATCCGGCTGATCAGCCGATGACCAACTCCTTCATCGCCTCCCGCAAATCCGCTCTGCTCGACAAAACCATCCAAGCCATTTTGAAATCACCAAGGAGAGCAAGCAACAGCTCGTCCGATGCTTTCCGTTGCGACGGGCACCAAGCTACCCCCGCGTTGACACGGAATTACGCCCAAGATATCTAGGGGTCAACGACAGCAGGTAGTGACCCAACACTTTTGCGAGCATCGCGTTTCGCATTCCTCGCCGCGTCGCGAAAGTGAATTCCACTAGAACAAAATTGTAACCTCTATTTAACGAGCATGGTGTAGTTTTCACCGAGGCGTCGGCGAAAACGATAATATGATCCCGATCGAGTGAGAAGGAGGTGCGTTATGGCAAAAGCCACGGAAAGGACGTCTTTTACCAAGGACGTTCAGGGACGTTATCTCTGCAATGACATTACCGAAGCGAACGCCTGGAAGAGTAGCGGCGGGCGTCCTTTCGACGTTATCGTGGTCGGCGGCGGCACCTTTGGCGCAGCGATCGCCGAGCATATTTGGTTTCGTCAAAAGCAATCCGGCGGTGGTCTGCGCACCCTGGTCATCGAGGCAGGACTATTCACCGTGCCGGAGCACGTGCAGAACACCGGCATTCAGGGTTTCGCCGATCCCGCCGTGGCGTTCTCCTTGAACGAGAGCGCGCCCCAGCCGGAGCCGCCGCGCAATGAAGTGTGGGGTGTTCCGTGGAAATCGCCGATCCCGTTCAAGGGCCTCGCCTATGCCGTCGGCGGGCGCTCGGTGTACTGGGGCGGATGGTCGCCGCGGCTGCTTGACGCGGAAGTTACTACGTGGCCGACCGAAACGGTGACGGATCTGAACGCGCGCTATTTTGGCGAAAGTTCGCGTCAGATCGGGGTCGATGAAACTAACGACTTCATGTTCGGCGAATTGCATAACGCGCTGCGCCAACGGCTCTTCGACAATCTCGGTGCCGTCGCCGCCGCCATTCCGCTGAGTGAGCTACCACCCTCGCCGTTGCTCAAGGGCGGCGAACAACAGGCAGACCTGTTGAGCATGCTCGGACTGTCTTCGGCCGGGACTCTTAGCATGGATGATCTGCGCAATCTGTTGAAGCTTGAAGCGCCGCTCGCCGTCCAGGCTCGCGCGCCCCACGCCGGCTTCTTTCCCCTGAATAAATTCAGCACCGTGCCGTTGCTCATGAAAGCGGCGCGTACCGCTGTCTCCGATTCGAACGGCGATGACGTGAAAAAAGAGTTTATGATCGTTACGGACACCCACGTGCTTTCGCTGCGCAAGGCGCAGACGGCGGCAGGCAGCTGGAGAGTCACAGGCGTCGATACCAGCAACGGCTTCATCGAACTGGCGCCGGGCGGAGTCGCAGTCATCGCCCTCGGCACCTTGGAGAGCGCCCGTCTGGCGCTCGTCTCCTTCGACGGCACCGGCATCCCGACGCAACCGTTGATGGGAAAAAATCTCATCGCCCATGTCCGCTCGAATCTTGTCTTTCGCGTTCCCCGCGCGGCGATTCCCGGGCTTGCAGCGACCACCAACGAGCTGCAAACATCCGCGCTTTTTGTGAAAGGGCGCGCCACCAGGTCAAACGGCGACCTGCTCGGTCATTTTCACCTGCAGATCACCGCCAGCGGCGGTGGCAATACGATCGGCTCCGAAGATGAGCTTTTCAGGAAAGTGCCGGACGTCGATTTCTTCGATCAGCTGCGCACCTCCACCGACACTCACGTAGCAATTGCGATCCGCGGCATCGGCGAGATCGCCGCGGCGGACTTCAACGATCCAGCGGCGCATCCGAGCCGCGTGGATCTCGACTCGGGCACCGACGAGTACGGCATCCGGCGCGCCTTCGTAACGCTCACAGCGACCCAGCGCGATAACGATCTCTGGGCTGTAATGGATGGGACGATGAGCCAGGTGGCGAACGTTTTCGCCA
>WNFR01001191.1_pt1 | contig 32060 bp, 33 predicted proteins | sample 5400221 | NCBI WGS metagenome assembly WNFR01 (sample SAMN13153357, study PRJNA577476) | soil metagenome | isolation source: 40 cm soil under Madrone tree | place: USA:California | collected 2016-06-14
CCACCTATTACAACCAGCGGCGTGTCCACGCCGGACTGGGTGGACGGACGCCCTTCCAGCGATGCGGCACGGCTGTCTGCCAACCGGCGAATCTACATGACTTCGCCTGGCAATCCGACTGTTCCGGTCTCTTCCACACGCCAATTGCTGCGTGATCAGCAATTCGCCATAGTCACGCTCGGAATTCGCACGTTCAATCGTGGCACCGCTGGGGCGAGCTTTGAGGCCCTGCGCCACGCGCCGACGCTCGGGGAAGCCGGAGACCGATCCGCTTCCCAGCGACAGCAACGTGACCTACGTGGGTCCGATACTCTGGCAGAAAAAAGGCGCTGAAGTACCTGAGTGGATCATCCATCGCGACCGCACCCGACCATTAATCTGGGTGTACTCTGGCAATCCACGGTACGGGTCCGGTGGTGGTACGCTGGATTCCTTTGTCGTCCTCAAGGCATCCATCGCCGCGTTGCGAGGCTTGGATGTCCAAGTCGTTTTGACGACTGGACATCACGAGCTACCGCGGGAGCTTCTTCCTCTTCCGGTCAATTGTCGACATGAAGCCTATCTTCCCGGGCTTGCCATGGCGGATCACGCGGAGCTGCTGATTCACCACGGCGGATATGGATCCCGCCAGACGGGACTCTTTGCCGGGAAGCCAGCGGTCATCATGCCGACGTTTTCCGAGCGCGAAAGCAATGCGCGCCGTGTGGCGGCCCTGGGCGCCGCAATCGTCGTTCCGGTAGAGATTATTGGCGGTCGCAAACACGTCAACCCGGATATCCTGCGGCAGGCCGTGAACTGCGTTCTGGGCAACTCCCAATATTTGGAGAGCGCCCGCCGACAGGGAGTCCAGCTCCGCCGCTACGGTGGGGCGCAAGCGGCCGGGAGGCTCATTGGGGAGTTTGCGGCGCGACGTCACGGATACGCAACGGTGCGCGCTTCAGCGTCTGATTCGAGGGAGAATTCGTGTGCATTGAGCGACCGGTAGAGCGTTCAGCTGGCGCCGACGGCGGCCCTCTCGTTGTGGCGTGTCCCGGGTCGAGCAGTACTACAGCGGCGGGACGGCGAGTTCCATTCATGTGTCCGAGTGGGCGGCAGAGTCGCCGGCTCACGCTCGCCCGTGCCGCACGAGGGGCGGAAAGCGGGCTACCCGGCATTTGCTTCCGCGACGCGACTTAACTGGCGCTCAAGACTTAACTGGCGCTCAAATAGTAGTAGGGTCGAAGACGCCGAGGCGTACAGAACCCCCGATTGATCGCAGAGTGTAGCCTGGACAAACGCCACGCGCCGCCCCATTGAAAGCACTGTCCCTTCGGCCTTGACGATACCTGTGTCAAGCGTCAGTGCCCGAAGATAAGACACCTTCAACTCAAGTGTGCTGTATCCCTGGTTCGGAGCAAGACGCGAATGCACCGCGCAACCGCAAGCGCTGTCCAGAAGTGTCGCGGCGTAACCGCCGTGTATCGAACCAATGCCGTTGTACATCTTTAGACTGGGCGCTCCGACAATTACCGACCTTCCCTCCTCTATCGCGACGAGCGCACATTGAGCGCTGCCTGGATCCAAAACAGGCCGGCTTTGACGTCCGTTTCCCAAGCCACGGAAAATTCTTCCCAACTCAGCTGGTCCAGTCGCCCCATCCGTGGCGTGACACCGGCGTTGAGCGCTAGGATATCCGGCTGAATGTCGGAAAGGATGCGATTGGCAGCGTCGCGATCCGTCACATCGGTCGAGATTGTGGCTACTCCGAGGCGGGCCTTGACGGCTTCGAGTGAATCCGTCCGCCGGGCGACCACGGTGACCCTCGCGCCTTCAGCAACGAGCGCTTCAACCAATCCCAAACCGAGACCGCGGCTTCCACCGGTGACGACCGCGCTTTTATCTTTGAGGCTCATCTGTTCTGCTCCAATGTCTGTGAAGCTAAGACGATTGACAGTCCGCAAAAGAGTCAGGCCCTGATCGATCGCCGCGGCGCTTGCATTTCGCCCTCACACCGCGCGCAGCAGCGGCGATGGGCCCTCTTCCTACCACGGTGCAAGGGATCTGCGAGAGTGCTGCCGAGAAAGACATCATGGGAAAGCCTAGCAATTGGCACCCGGCCTGTCGCGGCGTTTGACGAACGTCGCAGTGCCCAATGTTCTTGTTTCAGGGCCGCTGGTTAGTCTCATCTACCGATCATTGCCAGCACTAGAAGGGAGGCTCCTGGCGCGTCCTCCTGACTCTTCCAGACGCTCTCGAACGTTATAGCTGCGGTAGCAGATCAGCGTCGGAATGCTCTGGCGCAAAGGATGGGCTCGCGCCCCGCAGGCGTATCACCCAACGGAAGGACCATCAATGAAACTCACAAATCGTACCATTCTGATCACAGGTGGTTCAGCGGGCATTGGGCTCGCCTTCGCTCTTAAATTCCTGGAGCTCGGGAACCGCGTCATTGTGACGGGGCGGCGCGAGGCCGTACTCGACGACGACCGAGGCCCGGATGCCAGCGTTCAAAGACTCCGTGAAGATCACCATTCAGCGCTTGTACGCGGATCTGCAGAAGCAGATGGGCGCCGCGCACTTCCCAGCCACGCACGTCGGGTAGATTGTTCGCGGGTTGATGGGCATCGTCGCTTCCAGGCGTCGACGGCAAACCGGCCGAGCTCGGTCTCAGGCATGGTGCGCGCCGGAGCGAGCGCCAGGAATCGTATGCCCAGGTTGAGACGGTCCGATTCCTTCTGGGCGTAGTTCGCGATGAACATCTGGGTGCGCTTCGCACCGGCGTAGCCGCCTGAAATCGGCGATCCTCCGAGAGCCGCGCCGCTGGAGATGAGGATGACCGTGGATCCCGGCGCGAGGGGCGCGCGCAAGGTTTCCCGACAGAATGAAAATGACATCCAGACGTCCGTGTGCCAGTTGACCGAGAATTGCTCCCACGTCAGCTCATGCAGCGGACGGCCGGGCGGTCTGGCCCCCGCGCAGAGAATCACGACATCGGGACGCAGAGCAGCGAAGATCCTCGACGGGGCCGCGTGGGAGGCGGCGTCCATGGCTAGGGTTTTCGTGCCGGATACCTCTCGTGCCAATTGGTCAAGCGGCTCGGGTGTTCTGCCGACCGCCAGAACCCGTGCACCTTCGGCGGCCATCTTGCAGACTATCGCGCGGCCCACCCCGCGCGAGGCGCCCACCACGACCACATTCTTGCCTACTAAAGTCACCATCTAGCGCTCCTCGAAAAAACAGAACTGCGCATCCCTCACTGCATCGGTCGAGCGGGATACCTCCCCTCGAGGTACTGCATGATGGCAATGGATTCGTACAGGACGAAGTCGCCCTCACGCAACGTCGGCACCTTACCGCGGGGGTTGAGCGCCAGGAAATCAGGCTTCTTGTGCTCGCCCTGCGACGCCTGCAGCAATCGCGGCGTATACGGGATTTTCTTGGCTTCCAGTGTCAGCATGACCCTCCAGGCGAAGGGGCTGCCGGAGATCCAAAACAGTTCAAGAGACGTCGAAGTCATGCGTTTTCTCCAAAGCAGAATGAGGACTAGAAGCCGAATTGAAACTCGGCGTACGCGGTTGAGGTACGGCTCAGCCGGCCAAAAAAACTCTGGGGCGGCCCGTGATAGATCTCGCCCCCGACGATGCCCTTTAGATGGTCGGTAAATGCGTAAGTGACTTTCGGGCGAATGGCAGAATCGCCCTTCTTGAACCAGCCTGCGGCGGCGACCTCGCTCTCCAAGGTCTCATTCCAAGCCTTGTAGTTGATCCGCAGCGACGCCCCGTGCATGTCCGTGGCGAGCTGGTTACTCGCCAGATCGACCTGCTCGGCGAGCAGGCGGGTGTTCGGGTTGGGGAGGGATGAGGGCGGGATGAAATCGAACGTCCGTCGGTACAGGTATTGGGCGTTGATGTTGAGTTCTCCCTCGAAGGTACGCTCAATGCCGAGCACGACGAAGAGGTTGCGATTCTTGGTCAGCGGGTCGGTTCCGTCATGATCTTGGGTTCGGCTGTAGGCCACTTCACCCCGCAGGCCAAACCGGCCTACCGGGACCGCGGCGTCGGCGCCGACCACGGACACGGGCCGATAGACGAGACCCAGCGCACGCCCGGACGGCTTAGGCGAAAGGACCGTAAGATCGGGCGTTTGATCAAGGCTGTGCGAGTAGGAGATCGACCAGTCCAGGCCATCGCCCGAGTGATCGAGCTTGATCCCGAATTGCTGCGCCGGGTCCGCTGGTGCGACGTTCCGAAGGGATAGGCCCGCCGGCAACGGCGGAAGGGGCAACACGGGTTCGCGCCACTCGGGTTGCCACAGAGCGATGGCGCGATAAGCACCCGCATTCCAGGTGGCTTGCAGCGAGGTCACTCCTAAGCGCTGATCCTCGTCGTTGGGGGCGAGCAGAGTCAGATCGCGGGTGCTCCACGCGTCGGTCGGGTTGACCTTGTCCGCCCGGCCCCACACGATGACCTGGCGGCCGGCCCGCAGATCAAGCCTCCCCAGTGACACCTGCGCATAGCCCTCTCTGAGTTCCCATGAGGTACCAGAGCTGCGCGCCAGGTCTTGATCCTGCGCGCGACCGTCGAAGTAGGTTTTGACTCCCCAGAACTCGTGAGGCGTTGCCGTGACCCACACCGAGCCGACAGCGTAGCCGGTTCTGTCGCTGAACGACTTGTCCTTCGAGAACTCGTCTGTACGCACGGAACCCGACAAACCCAGGACATCGTGCAACAGTGGAGGATCGGACCGGAGCGGATCGCCATCTGGCGCGCCTCTGGCCTGGGTAACCGTCAACGCCAACCCGCAGGCCACACTAATTCTCCAGAGAGCGAGCCGCGAAGACCGCATCGCCCACTCCGACGTTGGCCTTAAAGTTCGCGAACTCGATAATTGTCTTGTGACCGGTCTGAACGTTCTCAGCAGTCAGCTTCATCGGTTGATAACGGTCGTTTTTGGCGTCGACTCGCTGGACGTCCTCGGCACTGGTTCGTTTCAGCAGCTCGCCGCTCTGGTCGTAGATCTCCCCGCGAACCGCGACATAGCTTTCCTTGTCGATCCAACTGACTCGCTTCGAGTAGCCCGTATTGTCCGCAACCTCGGGCCGCTTCGGCGTCGATTCGACGACGTAGCAATCCCTACCGTCGGCCTTCTCCTGCCGCACCACTTTGTGGTTCCAATCCTCGACCTTGTGGCCGATCACATCTCCGTAGGAGAAATCTGTCCCGACGAAGGAATCTTTCTTGTTGCTGGCCACGAGCCTGCGGACCTTCTTCATCGCCGGCAGGTATATCCATATGTCATCGTCGGCGGCCGAGTGCTCGATGAGCAGCGTCCTCGTTCCGCGCACGTCCGCGGGACTTAAGAAGTTGACCAACCGCCGGTTGTCGGTCGTACCGGCGATGAGCTTGGTCTGTCCATCGGTCTCGCGAACGCGCTGCTGTCCAGCGGCATTGATGAGCCGAAACGTCGAGCGGGTGGTCGAGTCCACTACCTTGATCGAAAGCAGGCTCTTCTGCATGATCTCTTCCGCTGACAGGTCCGCCAGCGCTTGCCCGGCCAGAGCCGCGCTGCCGAGGAGCACCAGGATTAGGCGTTTGATAAGTCTGGGTTCCATGAGAGGTCTCGTGCTTTTCCGTTGAAGATGAATTTTGGCCTGAGCGTCAAGATGAGGGAGGCGAATACCGTCAGGGTCGAGAAAGCGCTCACGACCATGGCGAGTGCGATGAGCAGACCCATCCAGACGTGGACGTTGAATCCCCACGAGGTGACGAGCAAGCCGAAACCGCCCGCCACCGCCGTACTCACAAAGATCGTCGCCTTCCCCGCCGACATGAATGCCCTGCGGATGGCTTCCGCTTCAGGCAGGTCGGACCGGAGTTCCTCCCGCAATCGGTAGGCGAGATAGATCGCGTAGTCGGCTGCGATGCCGACCGCCATCGCCGACACCAGTGCGGTCGGGATATTGAGGGGAATGCCAGCGAGCCCCATGAAGCCGAAATTCGCAAACACCGTGGCGACGAGCGGTGTGAGAATCAACAGACCTGCCAGCGGCGATCTGAACACCAGTGAGGTGAGCAGAAACACACATCCCAAGATCTGCAGAATGTTGAGAACTTTGCTTCGGACCATCTCCTCATGCAGCGCGACGGTCGGAATCACACCACCACCGATGCTGGTCTCGACACCCTGTGGAAATACGCTCGCGGCGTACTCCTGCGTCTCTTTGGCGATCGCCGTCAGATCGGTCGTAAGATCTGACTTATAGAAGATCTGGATTACCCCCTTGCGGTATCCGTAGTCTACGTAGAAGTCGAAATCCCCCGGGTCTCCCGAATTGGAGTAAAGCAGCAGGTATTGCGCCACCAGATCGGAGCTCAAAGGGATGCGATAGGACGCCGGGCTATCGGCGTTCATCGCCTGATTCATGCGTTTGATGAAGTCAGCGAGCGATACCGTCTTGCCGACCATCGGGTCTTGCGCCAGGTGCTCTTGCACCTTCTCCATCGCTTGCAGAACTGCTGGGCTCTTGATCCCATCATCGACACCGGTGTCGACCATCAGGTAAATCGTGTTCGATCCGGCCATGCGCGCGTTGATATTGTTGTCATCAATGATGATTTGCTGCGAGCCGTAGAAGAGCTGCTTCGTTGAGCTCTCCGATTTGAGTCGATACCCGCCGAGGGATACGCATAGGAGGAAGGCGACCGTGATCAGAGTGATGGCGCTTCGGCGTTGGAGCACCATGTGGTATATGCCCTCAAGCAGACGGTCCCATAGGGTCCTCTCCTGCTCACGGCGACGCTCATTGTCGCCGGGCGGTTTCAGCGCCGAGCGCAGCGCGGGAATGAACGTGAACTCAAGCACCATTGCGCTCAGCACGCCGATACCGGTGAGGATTCCGAAGGTCTGGACGGATTTGATCTCGAAGATGTAGAGCGAGAAGAAGCCGAGCGCGGCAACGGTGCATGCCACGGCCATCACAGGACCGATCCGGGTCATCGTGGTGACGATGGCAAGGCGACTAAGCTCCTTGGGGTCCTTGTCAGGCGAGGCTTCTTTGAGCTTCCCGTACTCCTCGTAGTATCGCTTCAAAACCTGTACCGCGTGACCCGCGGCTATAGCGAGAATCAGAATCGGTGTCGTCGCGTTGAACACGTCCATCGGCTGCTTGAGGACGGCGAGCGAGGAGAGAGACCAGATCACTGCGATGATGGGTAACGGATCATCTGGTTTATCCACGTCGTCATGACTAACCTCCTTCGTTTTCTGTCAGGCTGAGCAGAGTTTGAGTGTTCCCTCATGAGTTAAGACCCGAGACGGAGTCAAAATTCATCGGTGTCGGGGGGGCGTTGGCGTCGAGAATTGGGTGCGGCACCGCCCGGCGCGCGAGCAATCATTTGCAGCGGGGGGCTGGTCTGCGCCGACGTACTCGCCGCCACGGAGCGCCCGTCTGGAACTGCTGGGCCGACCTTCTTCGGTGCAAAAGGTGAGCAAATACAAGCAAATACCAGCAATTAACCGATCGCCGTAAATATCGGCCCGAGCAAAGTTCTGGGCCACCGATGAGTTTGGTCACCTCAACTGGTCATAACCTAGTACGAACGGCGTGTTTTCAACCGCTCACCGAGACCGGTTGTACGTGCGCCGCCTTGAATTGCATGTTTTTGGAGAACAAGACAGCAGTGATCTACGGAGCGGCCGGGGCCGGTTGCGCATGCGTTCGCGCGTCGGCCGGCCAGAAATCGCGGCACCCGCTCCAATGCTCTCAGTGCCAACTCGAGGTAGACGTCAGGCCGCTTGCTCATAGACGGGCACTTGGGTTCGCTCGATGACCCGCTTGAGGCGCGAGTCGGCCATGGCTTTCATTTCTACCAGATCGACCTGACGCCCCACCAGACGTTCCACCGCCGCCTTGAATTCGAAGTACTGGTCCGCGGGTCCGTCGCGCCGCGATGATCCGAACTCCACCGCCAGATCGATGTCACTCCTGGCGGGATCGAAATCCGGTCGCAGCACGGACCCAAATGCGCTCAGTCGCCGGACCATAAACCGCCGACACAGGGCGCGGAGCGGCTTCAGGTGGACTGCCAGGGCTTCGGGCGCCGTCGCTTTGGCTTCACCGGGCCTCGCCCGCACGGTGAGTGTCAGGCGTTCGCCAAGACGGCTGGCCATATCCAGCAACCGCTCAATGCTAAAGCGCTCGAGTTGCCCCTGGCGCAGTCGCGAGAAGTCGGCTGCGGCATTACCGGTCCGGGACTCGGCCTCCCGAACGGTCAACCCCTGACGGTCCAGCGCGCTGACAATCCGCCTCGCCAGCAGGATCTTGACGCCCGCTGCCAGCGACGTGCCACCCTCTTCCCTTCCACTTCGCCCGACTGTCGACATAGGGATGATGTTGTCATATCTGACAACATCATGCAAGTGACCGAATTCGGAGCCAGTTTTTGAGGCCCCACAGAACATCCGCCCTGCCGATGGCAGCCACCACAACCAAAATGGTAGTAGCCGCGCACCGCATCACAACGCACTACTCCCCCAAGCGCGCTGGGGCGCCGGCCACCCGAGACTGCGTCAAAAAAATCGGACGATATGACAAGTCCGAGCGAATTCGTTGCGGTTTCCACCCCCACGGACAAAGTATGCTGAATGCGGTTTCAACTTGTGCGTAATGTGGAGGAACCATGCATTCGAATCAAACACCCCGGCGTTTTGCCTTGGGATCCAGAAGCAGCGCGGCACTCTCCGGATTCTGCTGGGTGTTATTTTCGCTTCATGCCTGGGGGCAGCAGTGTGAACCAGAGTTCGCCGGAAATCGGGCACGAGGACAACAGATCGCGACAAAGCTATGCGCGGCGTGCCATGGAGCGGACGGCCGAGGAATGTCCGCGCAGTTTCCGAGTCTGGCCGCACAATTTCCGGAGTACCTCGTCAAGCAGTTGAAAGCGTTCAGAGCCTCAGCGGACGGTAAACCGCTGCGGAGCAGCGAAGTGATGACCCCGATCGCGGCCGCTCTGTCGAACGATGATTTCACCGACGTCGCGGCCTATTACGCGAAACTCGAGCCCAGCGCGGGCGCGGCGCGCGACGCAACGCGGCTTGAGCTCGGTCGCAGGATCTATACGGAAGGTAACGCGGATGCAGGGTTGCCCGCGTGTATCACGTGTCATCGCCCCTCGGGTACAGGCATTCGCCCGGATTTTCCGAGATTGTCCGGGCAGAGTGCGGAGTATCTTGATGGACAACTCACGACCTGGATGGCGATTCGCGGCAAGCCGGGAAAACTCATGACGATGATAGTCCCGCACCTACAACCGAAAGAGAGGCAGGCCGTCGCTGATTACATCAGCCAGCTTCGCTGATTCAAGATCCAGCCCCAAGGATTCGCCCTACGACTCAAGGGCAGCATCAGGTGCGTTGAGCCCTCAAATCCGGTACATTACCCGACAGGTGGGGGAGCTTATGGAACAAAGTGCGCCGATCTGGATTGTCCAGGGGCGGTTCGGTCGAGCTACGGTCAACTTGATTGACCGTGCCTTGGTCGAGCACATGCACCGGGAATTCAACATCCTGTTCAAGCTGGGCGGCGCCGACGCGACCTTCCGTTCGAACGACGCTACCTTGTCATTGGATGACCGCTCGGTCCTCCTGTTCAATCCCGGGGTTCCACACGCCAAGCTCGCGAACCCGGATGGACCGACGATGATCCTGTCGCTGATCATCGAGCCTTCGTGGCTGGTTCGAGTACTCTCTGCACGTATTCCACGGCTGGACAGATTGTTCCCAACTTCGCGGGTGGAGATTTCCTCCGAGGTCATGCTGCACGCTCGCCGGCTGGCCGCGGTCATGTCCACTCACCTCACCGTCGATGCCAGCGGCTGCGAGGACTTCGTTGCCGACTTGGCCGATGCGGTAACGCGGGAATACGCTGACCCGTCGGTGGACCGGGACATCGTCGCGACCGCGCGACCGATCGACTACCGTATCCGCAAAGCCCTGATGTACATCCACGAGCACGCCATGGAGAACCCGAAGGTCGATGATATCGCGCGGCGCGTCGGACTATCCCGCTCGCGGTTCTTCGAGCAGTTCCGGCGCTGCGTGGGTACTTCTCCGCAGCATTATCTGGATTGCAGCCGGGTAGCCATCGCGACTCGCTTACTCAGCACCACGAACCGGCCGCTGGTCGAGCTGGCCGACGAACTCGGCTATGGTAACCATAGTAATTTCACGCGCTTCTTCACGCAGCACGTCGGTGTGTCTCCCAGTCAATTCCGACGTCAGACCATCACGACCTCCGACCACACCGACGAGCGCGGTGCCGCCTGAGCGACGCCCTGATTAGCGAAGAGGGAGCGCGCGCACATTCTGGAACCCTGTCCTACCGCTGATCCGTTCATACCAAGCCTCGAGTGCCGGCATGACAGGCCGCTGCACTGCCAGACTAAACCACCGATGTGCACTGATCCCGACCGGAATGTCCCCCAATGTGAATCGATCGCCGCCGACATATCGCTGCGTCGCAAGATGCGTATCGAGGATCCAGAACATGGCGGCGGCATTCTGGGTGGCCGCCGCGATCTCCGCCGCGTTCGCCGCCTTTTCGGCACGAGGATGGAGCAGCATGAACAGCGCCCGCAACGTCAAGCCCAGGCTGACCAGCTGCCAGTCCATCCATCGATCGATATTTGCGCGCTCGCGTCGGTTTAGATCTCCGGGATAGAGGCGGCACTGGGTATCGCCGGCGGCAAGATACCGCAGGATTGCATTGGATTCCCACAGCACGAAGTCGTCATCTTCGAGGGTCGGGATCAACCCATTGGGATTCTTGGTTCGATACGATGGATCGCCGGTCCCGCCAAAGGCTCCGCCAATATCGATACGCTGGTAGGTCAACCCAAGTTCATCGCATACCCATAGGACCTTTTGAACATTGGTCGAGCTTGCGCGCCCCCAAATCGTCAGCATGGTAGGCGCTCCGCCGCGACGCTGCTGATCCGATAGCGTGCCGGCGCGTCGGCGACGACCGCGTTCCGCAGAACCCCGAGGCCTGAGATCTCCACCTCAACCACATCGCCCGGCCTCATGTGGACGAGTCCCGGAATCTTGAACGGTCCGTGCTGGCGAGCGAGATTCAAGCCTTCGACGTCTTGTGATTCGGCCGGTAGCACTCCGGGCGTACCCATCGCAATCATGTCGCCAGGACGTAGCTCGTAACCTTGGGAAAGGTAGCTGACCACCGAAGAGACATCGAACAGCATGTCATCCAGCGGCGCACGCTGCCGGACGACTCCGTTCACACGCGTCGTGACACTGCAACTCGCGGGATCCCCGAACTCGTCGGGCGTCATGAGCCAGGGTCCGTAGCTGCCCGACGCCTCGAAGTTCTTGCCCAGGCCAAACTGCCGGTTGTGAATCTGGTACTCTCGGACTGACCCTTCGTTCACACAGGTGTAGCCGGCGACATGATCAAGTGCCCGGTCAATGGGAATGTGCCGGCCCGCGCGTCCGATCACGACGCCCAGCTCGCCTTCATAGTCGAACGCGCGGGCAATCTCGGCAGGCGGACACAGGAGTGGTTCGTCCTGGCCGACATAGGACGCCACGGTTCGCAGGAACACCTGCGGGAACTCGCGTGAGGTAGTGAGACCAGTCTCTGCGATGTGGCTCTTGAAGTTGAGCGCGAGCGCCCACAGAGCATTCGGACGATCCAGGAATGGCCGCAAAGTCACATCCGCGATCGAGAGATTCGGTTCCCAGCCTTGGACGGCACGGCGGACGGGTTCAAGACCGTCGCCCATTGCCATGATGCCGAGCAGCGTAGGCGGCAACTGCGGAGCCGCCTCGAGCAATCCGATGAATCGCCTGTCGTCGGCCATGACGCCGATCCCTGACTGGCCGCGATGTTCGTAACGAATGATTTTCATAGCTCTGTTACCGGGAGGAGTGAGCGTTGATGGCCAGGATTCCCGCGAGCACAGCCGCCTCATCGATCTCGGAGGGTGCGCCGCTGGCCGCGATCGCGCCCACCAAATTACCGCCGAAAAAGATGGGCAGCGAGCCGGTGGCCGGCAACAGCGGCGCGCCTAATCCGAGGCCGGCGACATTTCCCCATACCATTGGGTTCTCGAGATAACGCTGCGCCAGAGCGCTCCCGGGCTGACCGCCCGTCGCCGCGCTCGCATAGGCCTTCCCGCGAGCGACCTCAATAGTTACAAAGGGGGCTCCGTCCATCCGGCCGGCGGCCACGAGATGACCCGCGGCGTCAACCACGGCGAAGCTGAGACTGACCCCCTTGTCGCGCGCGTAGTCCATCGCCGCCGCGATGGCTTCGTTTGCCTTTTTGTAGCTGATCAACAATTGCGGCATCGATTCGGATTGATGTTCTGACATTGGTAGATTCCTGGAAATGATTGAATCAGCGTCTCACGTGGTGCGAACCGATCTGGAGGCCAGATCGCGGGCTAGAAGCATCACCAAACCGGCGGCCAGCAAGGCAGGACATGCCATGGCTAAATAAATACGCGGTACCTGCCATCCTTGTGCGACCAGAAGACCCGCGCCGAGAGGCCCGAGTATCGAGCCGAAGCGACCCAGCCCCAGTGTCCATCCCACCCCGGTTGCGCGCGCATCGGCCGGATACGCGTCGGCGGCGACAGCGATCAGCCCTCCGCCGGCGGCGGAAGAAAAGAAGCCGGCGAAGACCGCCGCACCTGCCAAACCCGGAAAGTAGCCGATGAACATTCCCATCGATGCGATGAGTACCGCCGAGACGAGGAAGGCAGTAATGAGCACACTGTGCGGACGAATCCAGCCCAGTATCATGCCGATCAGTACTGTTCCTATCACGCCGCCCGCGTTGTTGAGCGCCAGTACGGAGGCCGCGGCGCTTGCCGACATTCCGGTTTTTTGTAGCAAAGCCGGCGTCCAAAACGCCACCACGACGAGTGTCATCCACGTCATGAAGGAGGCTCCCCACAAGAGAAGGGTGGCGCGCAGGCGTCCGTCCGTGAAGAGCTCCGCAATGGGCGATGGTCTCACGGCCTTCGCTCTCTCCGCACCGGCTTCGCGCTCGAGCTTTACCTCCAATGACTCAGGCATGACCGACATCAGCACGGGTATGAGAATCAACGGCGCGGCGCTGCCGATGAAGAATATGGCTTGCCAACCGAAACGGGGGATGATCGCTGCACTGGCAAAGGATCCGACCATACCGCCGAAAGGCACGGCGGCCCACATGATGGTCACCACTCGTGGTCGCTGCGACGGTGGCGAGAACTCGGATGCAAGACTGATGAAGTTGGGGGTCGCTGCACCCAACCCGAGTCCCGTCAGCAGGCGCCACCCGAGGAGAGCACCATACGTGCCCACCGCAGCGGTTCCTAGCGTGCAGCCGGCGAAGATGGCAGTCGCAATAATCAGCATGCGTTTGCGGCCGAAGCGATCGCCGAGTGCACTGAACGTCAGTGCACCGATGAGGAATCCCACTTGCGAAGCACTGAACACGAGTCCGAACGCACTCAGCTTGATTCCTATTTGCGCGGTGATCGCGCTCGCGGCGGGTCCGAGCGACTGCGTATCGAAGCCATCCAGAAAGGCGACGAGCGAGCATAGTATTATCACGCGTCGACGGTTGGACGGTGCGTCGATTTCCCTCGGCGAAGGCAGGGACGCAACCGTCGGTTCTTGCGGACGCCGGCTGCTCATCACGATGGGACTCGCATCACGAGCCGGGCCGAACACTTGTTGCGATCTGTCGCAGCAGGTCCGCGTTGAAGATCTGCTTCGGCAGCATTCCGTGCACCGTTTTCGCCGGGACCGATGTGTAGACGGTATTCGTCTGATGAGCGTATTGCGTTATGCGAAAGCTTGCGGCGATGCTGCTGAGCGCATACACATCCAGTTTCGACAGAGAGGTCGCGCGGCTGAGCCAATCGATGGTCTGTCGAAGCGACGCCGTCAGGGCGTCTTCGATGCTCTGACCGAAGCCCATGACAATCCAGTGGGAAGGCGTCTCCGCAATGGGTCCCACAAGATCAATGCCCTTGTGGAGTACATACTGGATCCGAAGATCCTCCATTGCGGTTTCTATGGCGGTCTGATCGACCACACCGTCGCCCTGCGCCGCATGCGAGTCACCGGTCCAGAGACGCCCGCCGGAGACCTCGACGGGCAGAAACAGCGCGGTGCCTTCCACGAGTTCGCGCAGCACGATATTGCCGCCATAGTGACCGCTGAGAATCGCGCTCACAGGCTTGTCCCCCGCGGGCTGTGCCGCCATCACTCCCTGTATCGGTGCCAGCGGGATGCGTACGCCCGCGCCGAAATCCGTGAACTTTCGGTCGCCGTCGAAGTGAAGATAGTGAAGATACGGCTCTTCGAAGTCACCGGGAAGCGCGCCGACCCCTTTGGGTGCCGAGTTCCATCCCCAGCTGATAGGGCGCAGGCGCAGCATTCGGCATTCGATGACATCTCCCGGCTCGGCACCCTCCACCGCAACAGGACCGATCAGTGAATAGGGACCTTGCGGGTATCGCTTGCGGATGGGTTCGCGTTCAGCAAAGGACATGCCCTCTTTCGCCTCGTTCCCCCAATTCACCCAGGTGTTTGGGTAGGAGACGACATCCCCCGAGCGAATCGTGAGCACGACAGGCACCGCTGGGTCCATTGTGCCGACGCGCACGGTGTCCTTGTTGGACGGCAGCGCATGCACCGTACCCACTTTGTGCGGATCGAACACCGGTGCGCCGCCGGCGGCCATCTGCTGCGGTACGGCGGATGCGGTGGAGCCGGCCGAGAATGCAGAAGTCATTGCCGTCAATCCCGCAAATCGCACCAAATCGCGCCGGCTGATGCTTCTGTGGTCAAGGATGCTTTCCAAGGAATTGCTGCTCGTACCATCGACGAGCATCGCGTGTGGTGCTGCCGTCGCAGTTTCGGCAGCGGATACGTGGCGTGCACACGGATCGTGAGCGGGACAACAGCCCTGGTATGATGAATCTCGGCTCATGATGATGCCTCCCCGGCAACGCTTAGAAGAAAGGATTCGAACACGCTTGCGAGCGCCAGCGGAGTCTGGAGCATGGGATAGTGACCGGCCTCGGGCAGAACAGCGAGCGACGCGTTTGGAAGAGTGAGCCAGGTCGCGGCAACCACATCGCGCGTGACGCTGCTGTCGTGGGCGCCAACCACAACCCGTGTCGCGATCGGTAGCCGGTTAATATCCGATGCGAAGTCGCTCATAGCCCATGATTCCAGATATCCGCCGAAGGCTTCCGGCCGGCTGACGCGAAGCGACTGCACCGCGATATTTTTCGCCCACACGGCCGGCTCACGACCGCCGGCTGTCCTGCCGATGATGGCTTCCCTCTTCCGCACGTCGTGCACCGCATCCCTGAACATGGTAATTGTTGGTTCGTCGAACGGCACTCTGCCGGCCCATACGGGGGTAATTGCGAGAATACGTTGTACGCGCCTCGGATGGTCCGCAGCGATCCGCAATGCGGCCTTGCCGCCCATGGAGTGTCCCACCAGATTAAACGTGTCCCATCCAAGGTGGTCCGCGAGCGATGCCGCATCGCTCGCGATGGTAAGGATGTCATACGGGCCGCCCAGCGTCTTCGACTTGCCATAACCGCGGTAGTCCATGAAGGCGAAACTGAAGCGAGATTCATCGAGAGCCGGCAGCATGGGCTCGAATACGCGCCAGTCGCCGAACCAGCCGTGCAATACCAGCCCGCGCTCCGGGCCGTGACCGTGAATGAAGTGACCAATCATTGTCGTTCCTTTAAAATCGCACCGTTCCGCTGACCACAAACCATCTCGGGCTGTTGATATGCGCTACATTGAAGGGCGCGCCAATATCGTAAGTCGGGTCGTAGATCGTGTTGAACCGCGCCGACGTGACGTTAGCCACGTGCGCCGACAGAGTCCACCGATCATTCCCGACGTGGGCGCCTACGTCTACCAACTGATAGGCCCGTTGCAGTGTAGAATCCTGAGGATCCCAGTAAGATCGACCGGTGAATGATGCGTTCACGCGGACACCGACGCTGTAGCCCCCGCCGATCTCGCGATTCCACTCCGGCGTGATATTCCCCGAATACGCCGGCGTGAACGGCGCCGTTCTACCCTTGAGGTTGATGGGCAACGACGTGGCAGGATCGATGAAAGGCACATTGCCCCACCGCGCGTTGGTGAATCCGAAACCCCCGCCGAGCTTGAACCCATAAGGCAGGGCCGCCAACAAATCGAATTCTGCTCCGTAGTTCTGCGATGCCCCGATGTTCGAGGTCACTTCGACGATGCCGTAGGGAACGAACTGGATGTTCTGATAGAGCCGGTTGGCATAGTCGATGTAGAACAACGCCGCGTTGAATTGTACCGCATTGGACCAGAGGGACTTCATCCCGACTTCGAAGCTGGTGGCAATTTCCGCTTTGTACGGATGAATGACGCCGTTCTCCTCAATCTCGTCCGCGGGCTCGAAGCCCTTCGCCATCGTGGCGTAGACGTTGGAAGTGGGGCTGAACTTGTACTGCACAGAGACTCTCGGCGAGAACTCGTGGCCGTCGAGATCCGCCGACGCGTTGAGGACCGGCGAGAGCGAGTTGTTGAAAGCCGTCTCTGCGCTCGTATAGTACTCACCGCGCAGACCAAGCTCGAACTGCCACTTGTTCCATCGGTAAGTCACGTCCCCAAACATGGCATACTGCTTTTGGGTCTTCTCATCTCGATCGAGATCGTTCCCCACAATGATGGGGTTTTTGACGTCCCCGGTACTGAAGTTGTCGACGTTGTTGAACTCGATCTTGTGACGTTGGAAAAATAAACCTGCCAGCCATGAAAAACTCGATTCCCCAGTCGATGCCAACCGAATCTCTTGGCTGAGGACACGGTGGTCCTGATTTTGCTGCAGTTTGTCAATTGGTATCGGCTTCTTGGCAAGGTCGGTCACTCCCCGGTTGTATGACCAGAAATACGATGTGTTCGTCGTGAGTGCAACGTCGCCTCCGAACTGATGGTCGACCTGCAGGGTGGGGGACCAAAGACGGCGTAGGAAGGACGGAACGTAATAGTCGTTGACGGAATAGAGGTACGTATGATCGTCGGGCGGCGTGTAAAGCAGGTTTTCGGCGCCGCTGCTGAAGTCGTCGCCGGTCAAGTAGAGATGGACTTTCGTGTCGTCATTGGGCTTATACAATAACGTCACGCGACCGCCGTGATCGAACGTTTCGCCGTATTCCTCCTTACGAAAGGTGTCGTATGTGTAGCCGTTGTGATTGTCATCGTAGAACGTCGCACGCACGGATAGCTTATCGTCAATCAGTGGGCCCGACAGGATCGCCTGGTAATTCCGCGAGTCGTATTGACCTAACTCGACCGTCGCCTCGTTTTGCATCGTCGCCGTCGGTTCCTTCGTGATGTACTTGATGGCGCCGCCGATGTTGGCCCCGCCGTATAGAGTACCTTGTGGACCCTTTAGTACTTCTATGCGCTCGACATCGCTCGGTCGGATGATCTGGCCCTCGAACAGCTGCACGTCATTCACGTAGAAGCCGACACCCTGCACCACGCCGAACGAACCCACGCCTCGCAATGTGACGTCCGGACTGTTGTCGTTGCGCTGCACGATATGCAGATTTGACACAAGTGCGCCGATGTCGTCGATCTGCGTCATATGAGCCTCCGCGATCGTCGAAGCGCTAATTGCCACGATGGACGCCGGGATGTCACGCAAGTCTTCACTGCGTTTGCGGGCTGTTACCAGAATCTCCGCGAGTTCCTCACCAGACTGGTTTTGCTCGCTCTTAGTCGCCGCGGGGACGGCTGCTTGGACGCTATCGTCCGTAGCCAACGCCGTGAAACTGATCGCCCCCAGGACGGTGACCATCGTGGCGCGAATGGCCAGTGCCCCAAGCGCACGCGCGGTCCGCGATTTAGCCGGTGAAAATCTCGTCCTACAGCCCATCGAGTACCCCTTGCTCTTTGTAGACAGCGTTGAGCCCGCTATCGGTCCATGGCCGACAATGCCGCAGCTCCCCTGTGGCCATGCTCACACCATTGGAGCGCAGCGTTATTGCCAAAGTGTCCCGGAGATTACCGTTATGTCCGATTTTTCTTGTACGGAAGGGAATTGCGGGTAAGTCCTTTCGCAAACGGCTCCCGGCGGCCGTCTTGTAAAAATCGGATGATTCGACCAAAAACCGGACGCGCTGGCCATAACCCGCGCGCCCTTTGGACTCATGATGCGTGGAACAGTATGGAGGCGTCCCGCGCGGATGCTCGAGCATTGAACCTGAAATATCGAGGAAATCGAGGATGAGACCCCAAAAAAATCCCGTTTGCGGTTGGCTGCCTCGCCGTGGTGCGCGTGGAATATTCGTGGTCATAATCACAATGTGTGCGAGCACCATTGCCGCGACTCAGCCACGTGCCGAGCCGGAGTTTCGCGTGACGCAGACCACCTGGATCGGCGGCGAAGGTAGCTGGGATTACGCGGAATACGATTCTGCCCGACACCGCCTCTTCGTTGCTCGCGTCGGCGGAGTCTTGGTACTTGATGCGGACTCGATGAAACCCCTCGGTACGGTGCCCGCGCGCGCGGGCACGCGCGCCCATGGGGTCGCTTTGGCCGGCGAACTCGGGCTTGGCATGACCAGTGACGGAAGCGATGAAGTATCGACGGTTTTCGACCTTACTACCCTCGCACCCCTGCGGCAGGTGCCCCTCGGTATTTCACCGGACAGCATCATCTATGATCCTGCGAGCCATGATGGAGTAGCGTTCGACGGCGACGCCAATATGGCCGTGGCTTTCGATCCCCGGGCCGGCAGCGTTTTGGCGCGCATGAAACTCTCCGGCTCGCCCGAAGCGCCGGCCGTGGACGGAAAGGGCCGGCTGTATGTCAATCTCGCGGACACTTCCGAGATTGCTGCAATCGATACGCGAACTTGGAGCGTCGAGAGTCATTGGCCCATTGGTGGCGGGTGCGAGGAACCGACTCCACTCGCGATCGACCGACTCCATGAGCGTCTATTCATCGGGTGCCGCAGCGGCGTTCTGGTTGTACTCGATGCGCGAAACCATTCGCTCATTGCGAGTCTGCCGATCGGCAAAGGTGCGGATAGCGTTGCCTATGAACCGCACTCGAATCTCATTTTCGTAAGCTGCTATGACGGGACGCTCACGATCATCAAGGCAACCTCCCCCGCGCGATACGACGTCGTGCAAAACTTGCCGACGGCTCCTGCTGCGCGCACGTTGGCCCTCGATCCGAGGGGCCCGCGCATTTTTCTCCCAGTCGCCGACTTAGGTCCCCTGCTTCCCAAGACCGGCGACATACCCGCGCGCCCCGCGATTATTCCCTCCACGTTTCGCATTCTGACGGTCGGCCGATGAATGGTGCCGAGCACCCGATCCCAATCTGCCCTTACTGACTTCCCACGGACGACGGCAAGGAATCTTGCCGTCGCCATCAACAGGAGATCTTTGATGTCGAATCTTGAAATGCTGTCCCCGCAGAACTGCGCGCTTTTGCTCATCGACTTCCAGCCGGCGATGTACCAGGGAGTCCAGTCTCACGATCGCTTGACGACCTTCAACAATGTCCAGGTCCTCGCGAAATCCGCACGACTGTTCGGCGTCCCCACGGTTCTCTCAACAGTTGCCGCCGAGAGCTTTTCGGGCCCCTTCATGCCGGAAATTGTCGCACTTTTTCCGAAAAATAAGATCCTCGATCGTACCTCCATGAACTCCTGGCTCGACGCTCCTTTTCGCGCAGCTGTACACGCGACGGGGCGCAAAAAACTGGTTATCGCGGGGCTGTGGACGGAAGCCTGTGTGCTCTTTCCCACGCTGGATCTGCTCAAGGAGGGCTTTGAGATCTACATCGCCGCCGATGCCTGCGGGGACCTTTCGGCGGAGGCCCATGATCGGTCGATGGATCGCATGACTCAGGCCGGCGCCATACCGGTGACGTCGTGGCAGTTCGTCTTCGAGCTCCAGCAGGATTGGGCCCGATCGGAAACCTACGAGGGCGTCATTACCATTTTGAAGGAACACTCGCCCTACGGTATCCAAGTGCGCTTTTCCAAGTGGGCGCTGGGCGAACACGCATCCGAAGCCGGTTAGGGGCTATCACGATGAAAGTCTATCTCGTGTCTCTCTGCATGGGGCTGGTGGTCGGTATCCTCTACGGCTTGGTGAACGTTCGATCGCCCGCACCGCCGGTGGTCGCCTTGGTTGGGCTGCTCGGAATCCTCCTTGGTGAACAGGCACCCCCCTTGATCCGTCATCTCTTGATCGCGTCTCCGCCGCAAAACGGCTGGATTCAACAGATCAAACCCCACGTGTTCGGTCATTTGCCGACCGGACACTTGACGAAGGTGGACCGACCGTGACGCGCCGGTCATCACCCGATATGATTCTGCATCGAGGGCGGTTTGCGACGCTTGATCCGTCGAACCCGTCCGCGAGCGCGGTGGCAATCGATGACGGCCGCTTCACGCACGTCGGTGCCTCAGCGGAGATCATGCCTCTCGCGGGGCCGGGGACCCGCGTCATTGATCTTAAAGGCCGGTGCGTCCTGCCGGGGCTCCACGACAACCATATTCACGTCATCCGCGGGGGTCTGAACTACAACCTCGAATTGCGGTGGGATGGGGTTCACAGCCTGGCGGACGCGATGTCCATGCTCAAACATCAGGTGAGCGTGACGCCCCCGCCGCAGTGGTTACGCGTGGTGGGCGGCTTCACCGAGCATCAATTCATCGAAAAGCGCCTGCCGACCCTCGCGGAACTGAATGCCGTTGCGCCTGAGACGCCGGTGTTCCTGCTGCATCTCTATGATCGCGCTTTACTCAACGCGGCAGCACTGCGCGCCGTCGGATACACCAAAGACACGGTCGCGCCTCCGGGCGGTGAGATTGTACGGGACGGCAACGGCAATCCGACCGGATTGCTGCTCGCACGGCCCAATGCCGGTATTCTGTATGCCACCCTGGCGAAGGGCCCGAAGCTGCCCTTCGAATACCAACTTAATTCCACTCGTCACTTCATGAGGGAGCTGAATCGTCTGGGCGTCACCAGTGCCATCGACGCCGGCGGCGGCTTCCAGAACTATCCCGAGGACTATGCCGTCATCCAGAGGCTGTCCGACGACGGGCAACTGACCGTGCGGATTGCCTACAACCTCTTTACGCAAAAGCCCAAAGCGGAACGGGAAGACTTTCTGCACTGGACCAAGACATCCAGGTACCGGGAGGGCAATGACTATTTTCGGCACAACGGGGCCGGTGAGATGCTGGTGTTCTCGGCTGCGGATTTCGAGGACTTTCGCGAACCGCGACCAGAACTACCGCGCGAGATGGACGGCGAGCTCGAGGGAGTCGTCCGCATCCTGGCCGAGAACCGCTGGCCCTGGCGCTTGCACGCCACCTATGACGAGACCATCCGCCGCGCCCTCGACGTCTTTGAACGAGTCAACCGGGATTTGCCGTTGGCGGGTTTGCATTGGTTCTTCGACCACGCTGAAACGATCTCAGACGAATCCATCGACCGGGTAGCCGCGCTCGGGGGCGGGATCGCCATTCAGCATCGAATGGCCTATCAAGGCGAATATTTCGTCGAGCGTTACGGACCGGCGGCGGCGCAAAGCACGCCGCCGATCGCCAAGATGCTATCGCGGGGGGTGCGGGTATCGGCGGGCACCGATGCCACCCGAGTTGCCTCGTACAACCCCTGGGTCTGCCTAGCGTGGCTCATCACCGGCAAGACCGTCGGCGGTCTCTCCCTGTATCCTCGACATCAGTGTTTGGATCGAGACGTGGCCCTGCGCCTGTGGACGGATCACGTCACCTGGTTTTCCAACGAGCAAGCCACGAAGGGCCGTATCCAGGTCGGACGGCTGGCCGATCTGCTGGTACCCGACCGGGATTTCTTTGCCTGCGCGGAGAGCGATATCGCCGGGACCTCGTCGTTACTCACGCTGCTCGGCGGCCGCATCGTCTATGGTGCCGGCGAATTCGCCGCGTACGATGAAAACCCGCCGCCGCCGGCGTTGCCCAATTGGTCACCGGTGCGCTCCTTCGGTGGGTATGCGTCCCGGGAACGCGCCGAGCCGTCGGTGACTCCGGCGACCTTGCAACCGATGGCGTGCGCGCTGCACGGAAATCACCCTGCCACGGCCTGGTCCACCAATATTCCGACCGGAGACCCAAAATCCTTCTGGGGCGCGTTGGGCTGCGCCTGTTGGGCTTTTTAATGCGACCGCTCACAGAATACGCGGCGCCTCGCGACACGCCCGGGCCCATTGCACGAATGCTCGACAACGGTGTGACGCTCCTGATCGCCAGAATATGGCTGGCATTACCCTTCCTCGCCGGCGGCCTCATGAAACTCATCGACTGGCGAGGCGGCGAGGCGGAAATGCTGCATTTCGGCTTGCATCCCGCCTGGCTGTTCAATCTGGCTTCGTTGGTGACCCAGTTGGCGGCTTCGCTGCTACTCATCCTCAATCGTCGTGTGTGGCTCGCCGCGGGTGCGCTGGGAGTATTCACCGTCACCGCGACTCTCTTGGCGCATCGGTTTTGGGAATTCACCGGGCCGGAGCGCATCGGGCAGCAGAATAGCTTTCTCGAGCACTGGGCGATTTGTGCCGGCTTCGTCCTGGTGACGGTGGTCGCGCTGCGAGAACGCCCATGCGGATGAGGTTATGGATGCGACGTCGATCGCAAGAATCAATTACTCAGTGAAGGAGTTGCCGATGAATCCCAGAGCCCTGTTGGTCACGATCGCTTGGGGTGTGAGCGTCCTAACCCCCATCGCGGGTCACTGCTCACCCGCTCACGAGGCGGCCGCCGCCACTGTCGCGGTCGGACCGCAGTACGACACGACACACGTCTATGTCGCGCCGGCGGACTTCGACCGATTCGTGCAGAGCTTGACGGCCACCTTCGGCGGCTCAACCGCCAAGCAGGGCGTCTTCACTGTGACGCCGACCCCGAGCGAAACCATGTCGCAGCTGGTATTGACACCCGCGGGCACTGTCTCGGTCTTTGGCTTTAAGACGCCCGTTCCCTACCCCTTCGGCGCGGAACGCACCGGGTATCTGGTCAAGGATCTCGATGTCGCTGTGCGCCGCGCGCGCGCCAGCGGCGCTGACATCCTCGTAGCGCCATTTCCGGATCCAATCGGGCGCGACGCGGTGATTCAATGGCCGGGTGGCGTCAATATGCAACTCTACTGGCACACGACCTCCCCCTCCTACGCACCGCTACAACAGATTCCCGAGAATCGCATCTACGTCTCCGCCGTCAAAGCGGACGCGTTCGTCAAGGATTTTCTGCGCTTCTCGGCAGGCCGTGTCGTATCCGATGAGCCACAGGCGCCTGGCGCCGAGATCGGCCGTCCGGCGGATATCTATCGACGCATTCGACTCGAATCGCTCTTCGGCAAGACGCAGGTGATCGTCACCGACGGCCACCTGCCATGGCCTTATGGGCGCGAAATCACCGGCTATGCCGTACCGGATCTCAGCGGCACACTCGAGAAAGCTCGGGCCGCCGGAGTCACGGTCCTCGTGCCGGCCGTGACGTCGAGTGATCGGCAATCCGCCATAGTCCAGTTTCCGGGGGGCTACATCGCCGAGATCCACTCCTCCGCGGCCCCTTGATGAGAACGCGCGGCGCATGAGCCTCGAGCCGGTCTCGGCCGCCATAGCCCCGCCGAGGTCGGTTCCTGCGCTGTTGGCGGGACTCTTGGTGGCAACGCTGGGGCATGCCTCTGGGAATGAAGCGGTGTCCTCGATCGACACACCACCCGAGCGGCCCGCGATCATGTTCAATCGATGGCAAGAAGACTGGTCGGTGCTCGCCGACCCGCGCGTGAAACGCGAGGCCTTTGACAGTCTGAAATACATTCCCCTCTCGTCCGGCCACCCTGCCACCTACCTGTCGCTCGGTGCGGACTTGCGCGAGCGATTCGAAGCCAATGATGCAGCCAGCTTCGGCGTGGGCCCGAATCGCAATGCCGACTACGACATCAGCCGTTTCGAGGTGCATTCCGACCTCAGGGTAGGACCGCAATTTCAGTTCTTCACGCAGCTGCAGAGCGACTACGCCATCGGCAAGCGAGTCCTGACGCCGGTCGACCAGGACCGGTTGGATGTCGAACAAGCCTTCGTCGCATGGCTCCAGCCACTCGCCGGCGGTACGCTTAAGACACGGCTGGGACGGCAGCAATTCGGCTTCGACCTGCAGCGCTTCGTGTCGGTGCGCGACGGGCCGAACGTGCGGCAATCATACGACGCCGCCTGGTTCGACTATGAGCACGGTCTCTGGCGGTACATCACGTTCTATAGTCACCCGGTGCAGAATCGGGACCTGCGGCCGTTCGACGACGTGAGCAACAACCATCTCACCTATGGCGGCTTTCGCATCGAACGCAAGGTGCTTGAATCCGCCGGCGTTGCCGCGTATTACTCTCGTTTCACGCAAGACGGAGCCCGCTTTCCGAGTATCAGCGGCAATGAGCGACGCGATATCGTCGACCTGCGGTTTGCTGGGACCCATCGCGCATTCGACTGGGACATCGAAGGGATGAATCAGACCGGCATGTTGGCGGGGGAACCCATCGAGGCGTGGGCGTTTGGGTCGATCATCGGCGGTACACTGCGCTCGTGGCCGTGGCAACCCCGTGTCGGCCTGCAAATCGATGCCGCGTCCGGCGATCGGCATCGAACCGACCGCGAACTCAACACCTTCAATCCGCTGTTTCCTAATGGGTACTATGTGACCCTCGCCGGCTACACGGGGTTTGTCAATTTCATTCACCTCAAGCCGTCGCTCACGCTGCATCCGATCACGGGCCTCAAAGTCATGGGCGCCATCGGCCTGCAGTGGCGTGAAACCACCGCCGATGCCGTCTATACGCAGCCGGATGTACCGGTGGCGGGCACCGTGGGACATGGAGGACGGTATACCGGAATCTATGGACAGCTACGCGCTGACTATGCGGCCACGGTGCACGTCTCGCTGGCATTGGAGGTCGTGCATTTCGCGATTAGCTCCGCCATTCGACAGGTGGGCGGGCATGATAGCGACTATCTGGGCGCAGAAATCAAATATGGATGGTAGAACCTCATGAAACCGACCCTTCCCACCTTGCTGAGCTTCAATGGTGGATTCGTCGACACGGCGGGTTACTTGGCGCTGCAGGGCTTGTTCACCGCTCATGTGACCGGGAATTTCGTCACCATCGGCGCGGCCCTGGTGTTCGGCACCTCCGGTATTATCGCCAAACTGCTCGCCCTGCCGGTGTTCTGCGCCGTCATCATCAGCACTCGGCTGATCGACTATAGTTTGCCACGGATCGGGTTGCCGGTTCTGCCGACCATGCTCAGCCTGCAGCTGGGCTTGTTGGTGATCGGCGCCGGGTTCGCAATCGGGTGGGGTCCCTTCGCGAACGGCGATGGGTGGCAGGCGATGCTCACGGGCATGACCTTGGTCGCCGCGATGGCGATCCAGAACGCGGTGCACCGAGTGCACCTTCCCACGGCACCTCCCACGACACTGATGACCGGAACGACCACGCAAATCATGCTCGATGTGGCCGACGCCATCCACGGCCTGCCGGCGGAGAGTAAGGTGGCAACCCGATCGAGGCTGCGTCGTATGTCGGTCGCGGTGCTGTCCTTCGCGCTCGGCGCGGCGGCTGCCGCCCTCCTATTTCGTCAATTTGGGATGGGATGCTTCATCGTTCCGCCCGTGATCGCGTTGCTTGCGCGGTTCGCGGATTCGGCCCAACCCGCGGCGTAAGATCCCCAAAGCGGCCGTCATCATCGTCACACCCCCTTTTTGTCCGTTCCGTCGAAGAGATGATGTGAGTCCATCAGCAAGTACCAAACACTCATTGGAGCTGATTGAAGAAAAGACCACGCTATTCTTGGCGGATTTCGAAAGCGACTGGCAAGCAGAGGCAAAGACAAGACACCTACAATTCAATATGATTCATGCGGATGTCATAGTTGAGATCGACCAGCGCTTGCTGGCGGTGATTTTGAACAACGCGATCGGCAACGCTGTAGGACACACAACCTATGGCCGAGTGACGTATTGTTCGAAAACTCGAATTGGCAATTGACAATTTCATATCGTAGCATCAGCGCATGTTCTGGAAGCCGAGAAACTTTCTGGCGTTGCTCATTGCGAGCATGGCGTGCTGGCTCGAGCGGCAGGGGGCCTCGCAAATCGAATATCTGAAATCCGAAAACCGCGTGCTACGATTGCGACTCGCGGGACGACGTATCCTGTTCAGTGATGCTGAACGTCGCACACTCGGAGCGCTGGCAAAGGAAATCGGAACAAGGGCGTTGCGCGAGCTAGACCCGATTGTATCCCCAGCAACGCTGTTGCGATGGCATCGAGAACTGGTGGCGCAGAAATGGACATTTCTGGAGCGACGTCGGCCCGGGAGACCTCGTACCCCTATTGACATTGAGCAACTTGTGGTGCGGATGGCCCGCGAGAACCCAAGTTGGGGTTACACTCGAATCCACGGCGCTTTGAGCAACTTGGATATTAAGATCGGGCGCGGCACGATCCGCCGCATTCTCAAAGATCACCTGATCGAGCCAGCCCCGGCTCGCGGCCGGCGCATTCCGTGGCCAGTGTTTCTCAAAGCACACTGGAAAGCCATTGCGGCCAGTGATTTCTTTACCGTTGAGGTGTGGAGTTGGAAGGGATTGATGACTCATTACGTCCTCTTCGTGATCGAACTGGCCACTCGCCGAGTCGCTATCTGTGGAATCACGACCAACCCGAACGAAGCGTGGATGTTGCAAATGGCGAGAAACCTAATCGACAGCGGATCTGGAGCACTCCTCGGCAAACGGCATTTGATCGTGGATCGCGACACGAAATATTCCTCGGCATTTCGTGCTTTTCTCGCGCGCGAAGGCGTCGACGTGATTCGACTACCGCCGCGTTCGCCAAATTTGATCGCCAAATTTGAACGCTTATTCAGAGCGCTTCGTCAGATCTATAAAAAGCGAGTGCCTATCGAAATTGATACCGATTGGCACGACGATGCTTCGCGGCGCCTTGCGCGCATATATGGATCGTTACCATCTTGAGCGAAACCATCAAGGCCTCGATAACCAATTGATCATACCAGCGCCAGTTCGGGGTCCAAAAATACATCGGATCGATTGCCGATCTCGCCTCGGAGGCATACTACGGTTTTACGAACGTGCCGCGACATGAATGCATTGAAATTTTCGAACAATACGGCAACAGGAGCTGTCGGAGCGCAAATCGAGACTAACTCGTTGATTTAGAAGGGGGAATTGGTAGCGGGGGGAGGATTCGGAATTATAGACAGTCCACCCACCATGAGATTTTCTTCGATATGGCATCCAAGAAATCATCAAATCATCCGTAGAAAAGTGAAGCCAGAAACCAGAAACCTGTTAAGTGTATGATAATGCTAATAGAATTGTCGTCTATTGGGCAGGTCTGCGCGTCACCTTAATCGGTCTAGGCTTGCACAAAACTTCAATATAATTTAAGTTTTGTGTATGAACTCAGTCCCGGTCGCCGAACCCAACTGGCAAGCGCTTTACGACATTGCCGCGTCCCAAGACGGTCTATTCACGACCCGTCAGGCCGCTGCCGCCGGCTATTCGGACCCGCTTCTAGCTCACCATCAAAAGGTTGGGCGCATCGTGCGAATACGCCGCGGAATTTATCGCCTGGTTCATTTCCCGACCGGCGAGCAGGAGGAGCTAGTCTCCGCGTGGCTGTGGACCGACGCAGTGGGCGTGCTTTCGCATCAAACAGCGCTGTCGCTACAAGGCCTTTCCGATGCGCTGCCGGCACAAATTCATCTGACCCTACCGCTGACATGGCGACAACGGCGGCTTCGCGTCCCGAAAGGCCTCGTGCTCCATTACGCCGATGTACCGGCACAAGATCGATCATGGAACGGCGCAGTGCCCGTGACTTCCACCCGCCGCACGCTCAACGACTGCGCCTTCGCGGGCCTCTCTCCCGATCTGCTCCGCCAGGCTACGAAGCAAGCCCTCGCCCGCGGGCTGGTGACGAAGGCGGAACTTGCCGATGTTGAAAAGACTCTCAAGCCCTTTGGGGGAATTAGGGGATGACGGCACGAACGTACAGCTCTCCTAAAGCCTTCAAAGAGGCGCTGGAACAACGACTGAGGTCCGCATCGAAAAACGGTGTCGACTTTGCGCGCCGACGACAGCTACTGGTGTTCGACCGATTCTTGGCGCGCGTCGTCGCCGTTCTGAGGGACACGGTGCTCTTGAAAGGCGGGCTCGTACTTGAACTTCGGCTGGAACGCGCTCGGACCACTAAAGATATCGACCTGCGGCTGACCGGCTCGCCGGAGACCGTACTTGCAGATCTTCAGGAAGCTGGACGGCAGGTGCTCGGCGATTTCATGGCCTTCGAAGTGAGTCGCGACACGGAACAGCCCAAAATCCAAAACGATGGAATGAAGTACGAAGGCCTGAGATTCCGCGCCGAGTGCCGATTGGCTGGCAAGCTATACGGCCAAGCATTCGGCGTTGATGTCGCCTTCGGCGATCCCATTCTGGGCGAGCCCGAAACCGTCGTCGCCGACGATGTGCTCGAGTTCGCGGGTATTGCACCGCCGGTGGTGCGGCTGTATCCGATTGAGACCCACATCGCCGAGAAGCTGCATGCATACACGATGCCACGTGCGCGCCCCAATACTCGCATCAAAGACCTTCCCGACATCGCGTTGCTCGCCACCACGCGGCCGCTCGAAGCAGTGCGACTGCGCTCGGCGTTGGAACGCACGTTTGAATTTCGCGCGACTCATTCCATACCGTCCTCTCTTCCGGATCCACCCGCGAACTGGTCGATCCCCTATCGCGAGATGGCACGAGCGAATGAGCTTGCGTGGACGACTCTGGAACAACTCACCACCGCGGTGACGGGGTTTATCAATCCACTGCTTGCCGATAGCGGTAGAATTTGGCGCCCTGCCGAATGGAAATGGCAGCGATAAGAGACAGCCAAACTTTTCGGTGCGCAGATCCAGCGAGAAACCGACGGCACCTTCGTCGCGGATCAGGGTAGTGGACCAACCGTTCGCGGCCAATGAGCTCCGAATCTTCGAAGAAATGCCCTGCGATCCGGCATTATACGTAGCGATCGAGAAGTCACCGGAGTACCGATGACCTTCCCCAAACCAAGTGCCCTCACAATGATGAAGACCGTTACAAGATCGACAAATTCTTGCGCTATGTGATACGCAGCTATGACGCGACCGAGAGATCCTGTTCTGCAAGAACTCGCCCGCGAGGAAGCGAGGTTGGCGGACCTTGAGCGCACTCGGGATGAGGTGCGAGCCAGGATCGAATCGCTTCGTTCGGAGCTCACTTGCGTCACCGCCGCGGCGTCGCTGTCTCCCCGACTACCGCTCGCCGTTGATTGCAAGCCGCCCCGCACCACTGCCGACAAACTGCAACTGTTCCGATCACTATTTCGCGGCCGCGGGGATATGTTCCCGCTTCGGTTCGTGAGCAAGAAGACGGGGAAGGCAGGCTACGCTCCCGCGTGCTTCAACAAGTGGGAACCAGGATGCCTGCTCAAGAGCGGAGGGAAGTGCAGCGACTGCCCGAATCAGGATTTTGTCCCTGTTAGCGACCAGCTTCTCATCGAACATCTGCAGGGTCGGCACGTCATGGGCGTCTACCCACTCCTCGAAGAGGAGACCTGTTGGTTTCTCGCAGTCGACTTCGACAAGGGTGGGTGGAAAGACGACGTGACGGCGTTCGCCGAAACCTGCCGATCTATCGGCGTTTCCGTTTCGATCGAGCGCTCCCGCTCCGGCAATGGCGGGCACGTGTGGATCTTTTTTGCTGCACCCGTGTCCGCAAACGTAGCGAGACGAATGGGCTGCTACCTGATCACCGAGACGATGAGTCGCCGGCATGAGCTGAGCATGACATCCTACGACCGCCTCTTTCCCAATCAAGACACGATGCCCCGCGGCGGTTTTGGCAACCTCATCGCGCTGCCGCTGCAATACGAGGCCCTGCAGCAGGGCAACAGTGTCTTTATTGACGAGCGGTTCGAGCCGTTTGCGGATCAGTGGGCTTTCCTTGCGTCCGTGCAGCGTATCGAGCCCCAGGCGGCGGAGGCGATCGCGACGGAGGCTACACGAACCGGACAAGTAGTAGGCGTTCGTGTGGCGGAAATCTCGGATGATGAAGAGACGGTGGCCCCCTGGAGGCGATCGCCATCAGGACAGATTTCAACAAAGCGCATCATCGGTCCATTGCCGCGGGAGGTGAAGGCAGTGCTTGCTCAGCGGCTCTTTATCGACAAGATAGGATTACCCGCTGCGCTACTGAATCAGTTGAAACGGCTTGCCGCCTTCCAAAATCCGGAATTCTATAAGAAGCAGAGAATGCGCCTCTATACCGGGACGACGCCGCGAGTGATCTCCTGCGCGGAGGACCTCGATCAATACATCTCGCTGCCCCGGTGTTGCGCCGTAGAGGCCGCGCAGCTGCTCGCTGAGCACGGGGTCACGTTGACCATCGATGACCAGCGCTACCACGGCACGGCACTCAACCTGCAGTTCAACGGCGACTTGACCGCCGTTCAAACGGATGCGGCCCGTGCGCTACTTGCCCACGACACCGGCATGTTTGTTGCTCCGCCGGGCATCGGGAAGACGGTCCTTGGGACCTATCTCATCGCGCAGCGCACCTGCAATACTCTGATCCTGGTCCATCGTAAGCCGCTCCTCGAGCAGTGGATCGCGCAACTGGCGATCTTCCTTGGTATAGATGCAAAACAAATCGGTCAGATCGGGGGCGGGAAGCGCAAGCCCAACGGCCGCCTCGATGTCGCAATGATTCAAAGTCTCTATCACGACGACAACGTCGATAACCTCGTCGCCGGCTACGGACACGTCATTGTCGATGAATGTCATCATCTGCCGGCGTTTTCATTCGAGCGAGTCCTGTCGGAGGTCAAAGCGCGCTATCTCGTCGGACTCACCGCGACGCCCCAGCGGCGCGACGGACGCCATCCGATCACTCAGATGCAGTTGGGTCCAGTGCGATTTCGCGTGGATGCGAAAAGCCAAGCCGCGCGCCGGCCGTTCGATCACCGGCTCATCGTGCGAGAGACCGGATTTGGAATGGACGGCGATCGCTCGACCATCGGCATCCAGGAGCTTTACCACGCTCTCGCGAACGACGGCGCCCGAAATAAACGAATCGTCGACGACGTGATCGCGGTCATACAGGAAGGCCGCTCGCCGATTGTGCTCACCGAGCGTAAGGATCACCTCCAATACTTGGTTGGGGAACTCCGAGGATTCGTACGCCACATCGTGGTCCTGCAGGGCGGGATGTCCGGCCAGGAACGGCGTCGCAGCCTCGATCAACTCGCATCCATTCCCGACAGCGCCGAGCGGCTCATCCTCGCAACTGGCCGCTACATCGGCGAAGGGTTTGATGACGCCCGGCTCGACACACTCTTTCTGGCGATGCCGGTCTCCTGGAGGGGCACGCTGATTCAGTACAGCGGTCGGCTGCATCGACGTCACCCGGCGAAGACTGAGGTTCGGGTCTACGACTACGTTGATCGTGAGGTTCCGATGCTACTGCGGATGTTCGAGAAGCGCCTCGCGGCATACCGTGCGATCGGATACGCACGCGGCGAGGCGCCGCTGGGATTCGCGGAACCTACGGAGGAACGGACCATTGAGTACGACGAGGAGGCGCTTCGCCACTTCGACGAGGCGTATTGATGTTGCAAAAACCAAAAGACGTCACAAATCACCGGATCGAATGAATCGATGAGGCCCAGGCGCGTGAAGTCGACGGATATTTTCCTGGTACGCCGCCGGCTCTCGAACCCTTTTGTTGCTACTCGGTGCCAGCAAATGTGGACAACCTATGGTAGCGCCCTATGCGGACACGTAGCCGAGATTAATCTCGTAATTATTTGATTATAAACAAGAAACTTTGAAATTGGTAGCGGGGGTAGGATTTGAACCTACGACCTTCGGGTTATGAG
>WNFR01000803.1_pt1 | contig 32051 bp, 28 predicted proteins | sample 5400221 | NCBI WGS metagenome assembly WNFR01 (sample SAMN13153357, study PRJNA577476) | soil metagenome | isolation source: 40 cm soil under Madrone tree | place: USA:California | collected 2016-06-14
TCTCGTCGAGCGCTTCTTCAATAAAATCAAACACTACCGCGCCATCGCCACGCGCTACGACAAACTCGCTCGAAATTTCCTCGCCGCTGTCCAGTTGGTCGCAGCTATCATCCTGCTCAACTGAGGACAGGCCCTAGTAGCTGATGTCGGCCTCTGCCGCGGCGCATTCGCCCTAACGGTCGCATTCCAACTGGCGCCGTCACATGGAGTCCGACTGGGAGGGTAGGTCGAAAAGTCGCATGAAAGGCGGTTTGGGCGCCGGCCCACACACTGTATCGACATCGACTTCAATGCGAATTCGCCGTCGCGATTTGTGCAACGCAGCAAGGATGTGGATTGGCAACGCCGCAACCCCTCTTGCAATCTGCCGCGATGTCGGTCATGCGACACACGGCACGCACGGGGTCTAACGAACCTCAAGTCAGTAACGAACTGGCCGGGCGGCAATTTCGAATCTGGTGGATTCAAATGGGCGCCCCGGTCGCATTGCCAGGAGCATAGAAAATGGCGCTCGTCGCAACACGCGACCTGGTCAAACGTTTTGGGAGCCTGACCGCGGTCGATCACATTTCGTTTTCGGTGGAGAGGGGCGAGGTCGTCGGATTTCTCGGGCCGAACGGCGCCGGAAAATCGACCGCGATGAGGATCATCAGCGGTTTCATGGAGCCCACCTCAGGCCAGGCCTGGATCGACGGACACGATAGCCACACCGACCCGATCGCGGCCCGGCGACGTCTCGGCTACTTGCCGGAAGGTGCGCCCGCCTATGCCGACATGACGGTCGCCGCGTTCCTCGAATTCATTGCCGCCATGCATGGGATGACGAAGCCGCAGGCCAATGCGCGGCTCGCCGAACTGGTCGATCGGGTCGATCTCGCGGACGTATGGAACCAACGCATCGAATCGCTGTCCAAGGGCTTCAAGCGGCGGGTCGCCATCGCCCAGGCGCTGGTCCACGACCCCGATGCCCTGATCCTTGACGAGCCGACCGACGGCCTCGACCCCATCCAGAAATACGAAATGCGCGACCTCATCCGCTCCATCGCGCCGCAAAAGGCAATCATCATATCGACCCACATTCTCGAAGAAGTTGAAGCGGTTTGCACCCGCGCCATCATCATCGCCAAGGGCCGCATGCTGGCGGACGCGACGCCCGCCGAATTGCTGGCGCGGGCGCCGAGCCATGGCACGCTTGCGCTCGCGCTTGCCACCGCCGACCCGCAAGGCGCGATCGATATCCTTTCGAAACACCCGGGGGTCGGGCAGGTCGATGTCGTCCAACGGGTCAATGGCGTCACCCGGATCGCGATCCGAACTTCAAAGACCCGTCCCTCCACCGACGAGATCACGAGCCTGCTCGGCCGGTCCAACATCGCGGTCACGGAATTCTACATCGAGCGCGCCACGCTCGACGACGTGTTCCGCCAGATCACAAGCCACCGTGGGGAGAACTGACATGCGTCCGGCGCTCCTTGTATTTCGCCGCGAATTCGCCGCCTATTTCTCGACCCCGGTGGCGGCGGTATTCCTCATCGTCTTCCTGGCGCTCGCCGCCGGCATGACGTTTCTGGTGTCCGGCTTCTTCGATCGCGGCCAGGCGGACCTGTCGGGATTCTTCTTCTGGCATCCGTGGCTCTTCCTCGTGCTGATGCCGGCGATCGCAATGCGGCTGTGGGCCGAGGAACGCCGCAGCGGCACCATCGAGCTCCTGATGACGCTGCCGGTCGAGCCGTGGCAGATCGTGGTCGGCAAGTGGCTCGCGGCCTGGGCCTTTGCGGCGATCGCGCTGGTGCTGACGATGCCGCTGTGGATCACCGTCAACGTGCTCGGCTCGCCGGATAACGGCGTGATCCTGTCCTCCTATATCGGCTCGTGGCTGATGGCGGGCGCGTTCCTGGCGCTCGCCGCGGCCATTTCGGCGCTGACCAAGAGCCAGGTGCTGGCCTTCATCGGCGCCACCGCAGTGAGCTTCCTGTTCGTCATGGCGGGCTTCGATCTCGTCATTTCGGTCGTGCGTCAATGGGCTCCCGGCTTCATCGTCGACGCGGTGCGCTCGATGTCGTTCTTCGCGCATTTCCAGCACATCACCGACGGCGTGCTGGAACTGCCATCGATCGTTTTCTTCGTGTCGCTGATCGTGTTCTGCCTCTGGCTCAACGTTCGCATCATCGAAGTCAAGAAAGCTGCGTGAGATATCGCCATGTCCGACCACACTCAACCGGAAACACGCAAACCGCTCGCGACCGGCCGCATCGCGCTGATCGCCGCGCTGCTCGGCGCCGTCATCTTCGTGTGCCTGAACATCGTCAGCGCCCGGATCTTCCGCGACGCCCGCGTCGACCTTACCGAGCAGCACCTCTACTCGCTGAGCCAAGGCACCCGCTCGCTGCTCGGCGAGCTTAAGGAACCCGTGCGGTTCCGCTTGTTCATGTCATCCGGGCTGACCAAACAGGCGCCGCAGCTCGCGGCCTTCGCGGGGCGGGTGCGCTCGCTGCTCGATTCCTATGCGGCCGCTGCCAAGGGCAACATCATTCTCGAGGTCATCGACCCGAAGCCATTCTCCGAGGAGGAGGACCGCGCCGTCGCCTTCGGCATCGACGGTTTCACGGGTGTCGGCGGCGAGCGGCTGTTCTTCGGCCTTGCCGCCACCAATTCCACCACCGGAAGAGCCACCATCGGCGTGTTCGCACCGGACCGCGAAGCGTTCCTCGAATACGACCTGACGCGGCTGGTATCGGAGCTCGGACGGCGGGGCAAGCCGGTCGTGGCCCTGCTCGACGGGCTCGGCCTCGCCGGCAATCCGATGATGCGGATGCCCGAGCAGCAGGTGCTGGCGCAGATGAAGCAGTTCTTCGACGTCAAGCCGCTGTCCGGGGAGGTCGAGAAGCTGCCCGACGACACCCGCGTGCTGATGGTGGTCCACCCTCAGGACCTCAGCGAAAAGACGCTCTACACCATCGATCAGTGGGTGATGGCCGGCAACGCCACGATGATCTTCGTCGACCCGTTCGCGGAGAACCAGCTCGGCCCGCGCGGCATGCCGTCGCCGAACCCGGCCTCGAACCTCGAACCATTGTTCAAGGCATGGGGCGTGAAATTCGACACCACCCGGGCCGTCGGCGATCCGGACTATGCGCTGCAGACCGAGCGCAATGTCGGCGGCCGTCCGGTGGCCTCGCAAAACCTGCCGTGGATGGCGTTACGCGGCGACGCGCTCGCGCGCGATGAGGCGATCCTGGCGCAGCTGTCCGCGGTCGTGATGACGACCGCCGGCGCCTTCGAGACCACCAAGGATGGGGTCACGTTACGGCCGCTCGTGCGCGCATCGAACGCCGCCGTCACCCTTGACGCCACCCTCGCGGGCGACCGCACCGGCGATCCGCGCCGCCTGCTGGTGGGCCTCACCAAGGCGCCGAAGCCGCCGATTCTTGCGGCCCGGCTGTCGGGCACGATCGACAGCGCCTATCCGGACGGGCTCAAGAAGGAAGAGCAAAAGCCCGACGAAGCAAAAGCCGACGAGAAGAAGCCCGACGAGGCGAAGCCGGACACCGCAAAGGCCGACGAGTCCACGAAGGAAGACGCGAAGGCAGCCGACAACACGCTCAAAAAGTCGGTGAAGCCTGCGAACGTCATCCTGGTCGGCGACGCCGACATGCTGATGGACCGCAACTGGATCCAGATGCACAGCCTGTTCGGCCAGCAGGTCGCGCAAGCGTTCGCCAACAATGGGGACTTCGTCGTCAATGCGGTCGAGCAGATGTCCGGCGGCGCCGCCCTCTCCGACCTGCGCGGGCGTGGGGTCTCATGGCGGCCCTTCGAGCTCATTCAGCGGATGGAGGCTGACGCTGACAGCCAGTTCCGCGCCAAGGAGCAGGAGCTGACCACGCAGCTCAAGGATACCGAACAGAAGCTGTCGCAGCTGCCCAAGGCCGCCGAAGGCTCCAATGAGGTGTTGACGGCCGAGCAGGCGAAAACCATCGAAGGCTTCCGCACCCAGTTGCTCGCCATCCGTTCCCAGCTCCGCGACGTGCAGTTCGCGCTGCGCCGCGATGTCGACAACCTCAAGAACCTCGTGACCGCGCTCAACGTCGGCGTCGTGCCGGTGACGGTCGGGGTCATCGCGATCGCCTTTGGAATGCGCCGGTCACGGCGGCCTCTGCCGAAGAAGCGATCGGACACGACGGCGTAGCCCGAGACGGAGCAGCATCATGAACGCGAAGCATCTCACAACGCTCGCCGCGCTGGCGGCAATCAGCATCGCCGTGACCGCCTGGGTGTTACAGACCAGCGCCCCAACCGTGGCATCGGACCGGCGTGGCGAAACGGTCGTCCCCTCGCTCGCAGCGAAGGCAAACGATATCACCGGCCTTTCAATACGCGACGGCGCCGGCACGCTCGCGATCGAGCGCCGCGACAATCGCTTTGTCGCCGCAGACTCCGGCTACCCGATCAAGACCGACCCGGTGCGCGATGTCGTCGCCAGCAGCGCTGACCTGTCATTCCAGGAAGCGCGCACCAGCGATCCGGCCCGCTACGGCGATCTCGGCCTTGCCGATCCGGGCGCCAAGGACGCCGGCAAGGAGGTCACGTTCCGCACGGCGGGCGGAGACCTCGCAAGCTTCGTGGTCGGCAATCGCGACACGACTGTCGGTGGCCCGACCGGCGGCGTTTTCATCCGCCTCAAGGGCCAACCCCAGACGTTCCTGGCGCGCGGCGACGTGCGGCTGCCGGTCGTCCGTTCGGACTGGTTCGTCGCCTTCGATCTCGACGTCAAGCGCAACGAGGTCAAGAAAGTGGAACTGACCGGCGGCGGTCGCGATGGCGTAACGGCATCCGCAAACGCCGACAAACCCGGCGAACTTGTGCTTGCCGACGTACCGGAGAAGCGCAACCCCGACACCTTCAAGGTCAGCCGGGTCGCGACGCTGGTGGAGAGCTTCACGTTTCAGGACGTACGCAAGGCCGCCAAGCCGGCCGACGACGCGCGTCGCATGGTGGTGGACGCCGGTGAAGGCCTGCGACTCGTCCTCACCACCGTCGGCGACATTACGGAGGGCTGGGTGCAGATCGCGGCGGAAGCCACCAGCGATACCGCCAAGGACAAGGCCAAGCTGATCGCCTCCAAAGTCGATGGCTACGATTTTCGCCTGCCTTCCAATCAGGCCGAAATCCTTGGCTGGACCATCACGGATCTGACCGACGAGCAGAAGGGTTGACGCGTAGCCCCAGATGGAGCACCGGCCGGCCGCTGCTACCTCTCCCCGCTTGCGGGGAGAGGCACAGGGCCGGCGTTCCATCCGGGCTACGGGCCGTCCAAAAACTCCTGCACCGTCTCGACAAAATAATCCGTCTGGTCGTGGTGCACCCAATGCCCGGCATTCTCGACCATGACGACGCGGGCATTCTTGAAGTGACGGGCGCGACCGTCCTCCTGCGGATTGGAGGCCCAGCTTTCCTTGCCGTAGACGAGCAAGGTCGGACACGCCACTTCCGCCCATAGCCGTTCGACTTCCGCCACCGGCAGATCGATGGGCGGGAAGACGTGAAGGTAGGGGTCGAACTTCCAGCTGTAGGTGCCGTCCTCGTTCTGGTTGACGCCATGACGGGTGAGATGGTTCGCCTGCTCAAGCGACAGGCGCTTGTTCGCGGCCTGCATGCGGGCAACCGCATCCTTTATCGATTCATAGCGTCGCGGCTGCCGGGCGGCGAGGCCGCGCTGCGCCTCGATCCAGGCGAGCATGCGCTCGGCCAAAGGCTTGGCGAGGCGCTCGGCCATCGCCTTGGGCGATAATCCGAGGCCCTCGATCGAGACGAGGCGCCTCACCTTGTCGGGATAGATGCCAGCGTAACGGGTCGCGATGTTGCCGCCGAGCGAATGGCCAATCAGGGTCACGGGCGCAAGCTGGCGCTGATGAACAAGTTGCGCGAGATCGTAGATAAGACCCGGCATGGCGTAGCCGCCGTCTTGCGACCACTGGCTGTCGCCGTGCCCACGCAGATCAGGCGCGATGATGTGCCAGCGGTCGCGTAACCGCTCCACCACCCAGTCCCAGCTGCGCGCATGGTCGCGGCCGCCATGGACCAGCACCAGCGGCGGCGCGTCCGGATTGCCCCAATCGAGATAATGCAGACGCAGGCGCTGCGAAATGTAGGTGTGTGAAGTCGGGCTTGGCATCATGATTGGTGTCGAGCACCACGCGCATCAGGCTCTGTCAGCCTTGCCTCTGGCGCGGCGTTTGGCGCGAACCTCGCGGACGGCGTCGTCAACGACGCGCTGCAATTCGCCGGGGTCGGTCTTGGCGTTGCGCGCCTTGATGTCCTGAACGGTGCGATGAAATACGCGCCAGCGGACAGCTTCTTCGATGAACTTCGAGAGGTCGCCCTTCTTCATACCCTGGGCGCCCAGAAAGGTGCGCAGGGCGAGGTCGGTTTCCTTCGAGACCTTGATGTTCCAGCGGACGGCTTCTTCCATTAGGCACCCACATATGTGGATAGACACTTATACACTTATGTAGGCCTCAATGGCTCGGCAGTCAAACGCGCCGTGCGCGACGGGCGGCCCGGATGCAGCCGCCGGGTCCGGCCTTCGGCCGGCCCGATGATAAACTCCGCGTAATCCGGGAACGGCCTGTCCGCTTGGCGATGCCGGTCCCGGATTACGCGACCGAAGGCGGTCGCTCCATCCGGGCTACACTCCCCTCGCGGACCAACCGTAAATCCGCTACCATTCATTGACAATCCGGGACCATATTGACGCATCGACATGCGGTCCCGAACACGTCGTTACGAATTCGAAAAATCTTTTTCACCGGCAAAATGGAGGAACGCATGGTCGCCTTCACGGTCAACGGAGTGCGCAGGGAGCTGGGCGTCGACCCCAACACGCCGCTGCTCTGGGTCTTGCGTGAGCATCTCAAACTGACGGGCACGAAATTCGGCTGCGGCATCGCGTCGTGCGGTGCCTGCACGGTGCACATTGACGGGCAGGCGACGCGTGCCTGCGCCACCCCGGTGTCCATGGTCGAAGGCAAATCCATCACCACCATCGAGGGGCTTTCGCCCGACGGCAGCCATCCGCTGCAGAAGGCGTGGATCGCCGAGCAGGTGCCGCAATGCGGCTACTGCCAGTCCGGCCAGATCATGCAGGCCGCCGAGCTGCTGGCGCGCAACAAGACGCCGTCGCGCGACGAGATCGTCGAACACATGGACGGCAATATCTGTCGCTGCGGCACCTACCTGAAAATCATCAGCGCAATCCAGCGCGCTTCGCGGGAGGGCTGAGCCATGACCGAGCGCATCGACTCACGCACGACCGACCTCAGCCGTCGCGATTTTCTCAGCGCCGCTGCCGGTCTCACCTTGGCTCTGACGGTGGCGCCTGATCCCCTGGCGCTTAACGGCGAAGGCCTTTCGGGCGAAGCCCTGGCGGACGGCCTGCTGTCGCCGAACGTCTGGCTCACGATCGCAACCGACGGCTCGATCACCATCGTCTCGCCCGCCGCCGAGATGGGACAAGGCACATTCACCACGCTGCCGGCAATCATCGCCGACGAGCTCGACGCCGACTGGGCGAAGGTCAAGCCGGTGTTTCCGCCCGAATGGAACGAAAGGAAGTTCGGTAACCCGGGATACGACAACTACGCGTTCCAGACCTCTGCGAGTTTCGCGACGCGCGGCTACTTCAAGGCGATGCGCATCGCGGGAGCTCAGGCGCGGCGCGTCCTCATCGACGCAGTCGCGGCGAAATGGGGCGTGCCAGCGCAAGAGCTTTCGACCGAGCCCAGCGTCGTCGTGCACAAAGCCACGAACCGCCGCATCTCCTATGGCGAGATTGCGGGCTTCGCCAAGCCGCCGGCCGAATTGCCGAAGATCGAGGAGAAGGACCTCAAGCCCGCCGCGAGGTTCCGCTACATCGGCAAGGATCTGCCGCGGGTCGAAGTGCCCCTCAAGGTGACCGGCGCCGCCAAATACGGAATCGACGCCCAGGTCCCCGGCATGGTGTACGCCGCAGTGCTGCAATCGCCTTATCCGGGCGGCAGGCCGGAGACGGTGGACGAGACGCGGGCGCGGCAGGTCAAGGGCGTCACCGACATCGTCAAGCTGCCGGAAGGCGTCGGCGTCGTCGGCACCAGCGTCGAGGCCACCCAGGCCGCCAAGAATCTGCTCAAGGTCACCTGGGGCGACGCGCCGGGCGCGCATCACGACAGCGAGAAGGCGCTTGAGGAGTTCGCCGCCATCGGCCGCGACAAGAGCCGCGAAGGCGTCCCGTATGAAAGCGTCGGTGACGCCAAGGCGGCGATGCGGGGTACCGTCAAGGTCTACCGGGGCGAATACCGCACGCGATACCTCTATCACGCCCAGATGGAGCCGATGAACGCCACTGCCGCGGTCAGCCCCGACGGCAAGTCGGTCGAGATCTGGACCGGGACCCAGGGCCCGACGAGCCTGCACAACCAGGTCGCCAAGCTCATGGGGATCGAGCGCACCAACATCACCCTGCATCAGCATTTCCTGGGCGGCGGTTACGGCCGGCGCAGCCAGCAGGAAGTGGTCATCGATGCGGTGCGCCTCGCCAAGGTAGTCGGCAAGCCGGTCAAGTTGATCTGGACGCGCGAGGACGACGTGACTGGCGGCAAGTTCCGGCCGATGACGGCGCATCACATCGAAGCGGGCTTCGACGCGGGCGGCAAGCTCGTCGCCTGGCATCACCGCGTGGTCGCCGAATCGGTCGCCGCCTATACGTCGATCGCCAACGGCACGCCGCCGCCCCCGCTCGACCGCGTCGTCATGAAGGGCTCGCCGATACCGCAGTATCCGATCCCCAACAAGCTGGCCGAGCATGTCATCGAAACGCGCGGCGCGCGGCTCGCGGCCTTTCGCGGGGTCGGCAACGCCTACAACGCTTTCGCGGCGGAGAGCCTCCTCGACGAGATTGCCAAGGACCGCGGCCTCGATCCGATCGCGTTCCGGCTCACGCTGTCGGAGGGCCAGCCGCGGATGCAGACGCTGCTGCGCACCGTCGCGGAAATGTCCGATTGGACGCGGCGTCGCGACGGACGCGGTCTCGGCGTCGGCACCATGGTCAAAGACGACACCCTGGCGGCAGGGGTCGCCGAGGTCTCGGTCGATCGCGCCACCGGCAAGATCAAGGTCCACAATTTCTGGGCCGCCATCGACGCCGGGCTTGCGGTGCAGCCGCGCAATGTAGCGGCGCAGACCGAGGGCAGCATCGTCTACGCGCTCGGCCACGTGCTGCGCGAGAAGATCACCATCCGCAACGGCCGCGTCCTGGAGTCGAACTACAGCGACTACGAGGTGACGCGCATGTCGGATGTTCCCAACATCGAGGTGAAGGTGGTCTCAACCGACAATCCGCCGACCGGCGCCGGGGAAGACGGCGTGCCGGTGGTCGCCTGCGCGGTCGGCAACGCCATCGCGGCGCTGACAGGCGTGCGCCTGCGCGAACTGCCGTTCGCGCCGGAGCGCGTGCGCGGGGCGCTGGGGGCGTAGGGGCTCGACGGCCTTTTGCCCTCGAGCTTGTAGCCCGGGTTGAGCGCCAGCCAAACCCGGGAACGGCTTTGCCGTATTGACAGGCCATCCCCGGATTTCGCTTTCGCTCAATCCGGGCTACGGTCCTTGACACTCACTATGCTGTCATCGCCCGGCTTGACCGGGCGATCTAGTAAACACCGACCGTGGATACTGGATTGCCCGGTCAAGCCGGGCAATGACACTGTTGTCAGCCTGACCGTGAACCGCTCCAGCTCAGGCTTTGGCCAAGATCGATGAATGGTGCTCTCAAAGGCGCCCCGGCGCGTCTCGTCTTGGATGTCACGACCACGGCATTGTGGTCGGGACCGCCGGCCGGCATCGTGCGGGTGGAAAGCGAATTCGCCCGCTGGGCGCTCGCTCACGTGGACGAACTCGCATTGGGGTTTTTCGATCCCAAGACGCGCGCTTTCCGTGATCTCGATCGCAACGTCGTCGATATCCTGATCTCGCAGAAGGCAGCCATCGATACGTTCTCCTTCGTCAATCCGGCGCGGCTGGGCAGGCGCAAGACGGACCGCATTCCCGCGGCCGTCCGGCCGGCGGCGATGTGGCTCCTGCAATTCCGCCGCATGGCGCTCCAGGCCACGGAGCGCGTGAGGTTGACGACCCGCAGCGAGCGCGTCGCCGCGCTGACGGACCGCCTGCAGCGAGCGATCATGAGTCCCAAGTACCGCGCCCTCATGGTCAGGCCGGACGGCTCGCGCCGCGGATTTCTCCCCGCCGACACGGTGCTGGGCGAGCCGCTGGCGCTCACCGCACGCGACACCCTCGTCTGCGCTGGCGCCGGGTGGACCCACAACGACATCGACGCCATCACGGCGGCAAAGCGCAAGCTCGGCTTTCGCTTCGTGCTGTTCTGCCACGACATCATTCCGCTGATGTTTCCTCACTTCTACAAGGGCGCCGATGTCGAGGCGCAGCGCCGCTATTGCGACCTCGCATTCCCGGCCGCCGACCTCGTCATATGCGGCTCGCGCACCGTGGCGGCGGACGTGCGCGCCTATTGCGACTCCCGCGGGATCGCGCATGGCGCCTCCGCCGTGTGTCCGCTTGGGGCAAACACCAGCACCTCGGCCGCACCGGCGCCATTGCCCGCGGGCCTTGAGGCCGGACGTTATGCGCTCCTCGTCAGCACGATCGAGCCGCGCAAGGGCCACCGCCTGATCTACGACGCGTGGGTGACGCTCCTCGAAGCCGGGATTGCGCAGCGCGCGCGCTTCAAGCTGGTTTTCGCTGGCCGGAAGGGTTGGATGGTTGACGACCTCATGCGGGATTTGCACCGCGATCCGCGCATCGCCGGCACGCTCCACGTCCTTCCCGACGCCGACGATGCGACAGTCTCGGCGCTCTACCGCGACGCCGCATTCTGTCTCTATCCATCATGCTACGAAGGATACGGCCTGCCGTTGGTCGAGGCGTTCCGGCACGGCAAGGCCGTCCTCGCCTCGACCGGCGGCGCGGCGCCGGAAGTGGTCGGCGGATTCTCCCCATGTCTCGATCCGACCGACGGCAAAGCCTGGCAACACATGTTGGCGACCTGGATCGAGGACCCGACGGCCCGCGCCGTCTACGAGACGCGCATCCGCGCTTCGTTCCGGCATCCGGACTGGGACGAATCCGCGCGGACCTTCTTCGCGCTGGTGCGCGGGCAGGGAGCGATCCATCAGTAATGCGCCGTCCATTGGCTTGTAATGTTCCGGCCGATAGTGTGAGATATTCACGCTAGGCCCTGTCGGGCCGCGCTCGTTTGGGGGGCCTTGCTGCGAAATGAGACAGGAGCGAGGTCATGGGCATTCAGAGCATTCTGGATCGCAAAGGCGCCGCCGTCATCACAATCCGCGCGACTGAGACGATCAAAAGCGCAGCCGATCGCATGCGCGCGCGGAGCATCGCCGCGCTGGTCGTGACCAGCGGTGACGCCATCGCCGGTCTCATATCGGAACGCGACATCGTCCATGCCGTTTCGGCCCATGGCGAGAGAGCACTTGCCATGGAAGTGCGTGACGTCGCGCCCCAGACCATGGTCACGGTTGCCCCCGGCGATACCTTGAAGCGCGCCATGAGCCTGATGACGGGCCACCGTGTGCGGCATTTGCTCGTGTTTGCTGACAGCAAACTCGTCGGCATCGTCAGCATCGGCGATGTCGTCAAGCATCGGCTGGAAGACTTGGAGACTGAATCGAACGTCTTGCGAGACGCCTACATCGCGGCACACTGAGGCCTATCAGTTCATCCCGTCGAACACGATGCCAGCGGCCCGATCGGGCCACGCGGCTCTTCCAGCATGAAAGCCGCAAATGCGCGCGGCACCGGGCCGTCGGGAACGACTATGCCGAGCGGCGTGACCTTGGCGTAGAACTGCTCCAGTCGATCGGCGTCCTGGCACTGGGTCACGAACAGCACCGGTTGCGGTGCAGCCGCCGTCAGCCCGCGCGTCAAATCGAAACCGGGCAGATCGTCGACGGTCGGCCACGCCAGGATAAGCTCTGGCTGGTCGCGCCAGTAATAAAGGAGCGAAGCCACTTCGGCGCGCGTATCGCTTGCGATGGTCGAAATGCCGAGCTTGCGGGCGAGCTGCCCGGCGGTGCGACCATAGGCGTTCCAGCCGAGCGTGCGATAATACGGATTGGGCTTCGCGAGAAACGGCACGCGGATGCTGGCCGCGAACGCGTCGGCGCCGATCAACGCGATCTGAGCTGCGAGCCCCAGCGCGAGGCTCGCCCACAGCAGGACCGCTAAGTTATGGCGCACCAGGATCGCGGCCGCAAGCACCGCAAGCGGGATGAACGCCGCGGCGGCCCAGTTCGCATAGGCATGCACCAGGCCAGCCGTCACGGTGACGACGACGAGCGCCGGCAGAGCAAATCCCAACAGGATGCGATCCGTCGCCAACAATGGGCTAGCGCGCCGCTGCTTCTTCTCCCCTCCCCCTTGTGGGGAGGGGTCGGGGGTGGGGGTCGGGAGAGGCGGCACACACTCGCCAACACCTCCCGAGCCCCCACCCCGACCCTCCCCCACAAGGGGGGAGGGAGAAGAGACCGCCCTGCCAAATGCGACAGCCTCGCGCCCCAATAGCGCGATCGCCACGCCGAACACCGCCGGTCCGAACACCGCAAACTGCGCCGCCAAGAATTCGAGCGGACGCATCAGGCTTGGTTCGATCGACTCGCCGGTGATGTTGCCGCCTGCATAACGGAATGCGACAAAACCATTGGCGGCATTCCAGACGATGTTCGGCGATACCACGATGAGCGCCAATCCGAGCGCCAGCCCAAGCTCGGGTCTTGTGAGCAGCGCACGGGCCCGCTTGTCGAACGCCGCCGCAAGCACAAGACCCGGCAGGACGTAGACCATGGCGTACTTGGCAAGCAGCCCCGCCCCGATCGCGAGGCCGAGCACGAGCGCCCAGCGCCAGTCCGGCTTTTGCAGCAAGCGCGCATAAGCATAGAGCGCCAGCGCGAAGAACAGCACGAGCGGCACGTCCGTCGACACGATGCGTGCCGAGAACACCGAACCAGTCCCGAATGCGGCCAGCATCGCGGCCCAAAATCCGGTGCGCTCATCATAGAGTGCGCGCCCGGTCGCGTAAGCGAAGAGGCTGATCCCGAGATTCATGAGCGGCGCCGGAGCCCGGATGCACGCTTCCGACGGGCCGCAGACATGCTCGGCCGCCGCGATCAGCCATGCCAGCAAAGGCGGCTTGGAGAAATACCCCGGAGCCAGCTCGCGCGACCATGCCCAATATTGCGATTCGTCGAAGAAGAGATCGACTGCGGAGAAGCGCAATGCGACGAGGCGGACAATCGTCAGTGTAGCGACGATGAGCACCGCGGTCCAAAAACTCCGGCTCGGAGACATTGCTGAACCAGCAGGCGATATCATCACTGACGGAGTGCTGACGGTGTGGCGGCGCGGACGTCGATCAATAGGCCCTCGATCGGCTAAGTTCAATCAATCGACGCGGCCTCAGGGGCTGCAGCATGCAGGCGCCGTGCGGGGACCGAGCGGTGATTAGGTATCTAAATACCATAAAAGAGACAAAAGAGACTCCTGGAGGCGGATTTAGACAAAACGAACTAATTTTGGAATTCCCAACGAAATCAATGCCGTCCGGTTTTCCGGCCACGGCGATCCTGGATCATTGGCGAGCAGAATCAGCCATGGATAAGTCTCTCCGGCAAAGTGTGGTCATCGCCCTCCTGGTGGCGGGCGCGCTGTTCATGGAGCAGCTCGACGGCACCGTGATCGCCACCGCGCTGCCCCAGATGGCGCAGTCGTTCGGAGTCGCGGCCGTCGATCTCAACATCGGGATGTCGGCGTATCTCCTCACCGTTGCGGTGTTCATTCCGGCGAGCGGCTGGATGACGGACCGGTTCGGGGCGCGCACCGTGTTCGCCTCGGCGATCGTGACGTTCACGCTCTCCTCGGTGCTGTGCGCCGCGAGCGGTACGCTGTGGCAGTTCACCTTGGCGCGCGTGCTGCAGGGCATCGGCGGCGCCATGATGGTGCCGGTCGGGCGGCTCATCGTGCTGCGCAACACCGAGAAGCAGCACTTCGTGCGCATGATCGCGTACCTGACCTGGCCGGCCCTGACGGCTCCGGTGGTCGGCCCGCCGCTCGGCGGGCTCATCACCACCTACAGCTCGTGGCATTGGATTTTCCTGCTCAATGTCCCGCTCGGCGTGGCCGGATTGGGGCTGGCCCTGATCCTCATTCCGAACTCCCGCGGCGAGGGCAGAGGAGGATTTGACTGGAGCGGATTTGCCCTGACCGGGCTCGCGAGCTTCAGCCTGATGTACAGCCTGGAAACGATCGGACGGGGCAGGATCGACTGGTTCGTCGCCGCGCCGCTCCTATGCGTTGGCCTCGGCGCCGGAGCCTACGCGGTGCGCCATGCGCTGCGCGCGGTCCATCCGCTGCTCGACCTGGCCGCGTTCAAGGTGCCGAGCTTTGCGGTCACGGTCGGCGGTGGCGTGCTGTTCCGGACCGCCATCAGCGCCGTGCCGTTTCTGTTGCCGTTGATGTTCCAACTGGCGTTCGGGCTCAGCCCGCTCGACTCCGGCCTGCTGCTGCTCGCCGTGTTTGCCGGCAATCTCGGCATGAAGCCGGCGACCAGCATGGTGCTCGGCCGGTTCGGCTTTCGCCGCACCTTGATCTGGAACGGCGTACTGGCCATGGCCACGGTCTTCGCCTGCGGCTTGCTGACCGTGGCGACGCCGACGGCGGTCATCGTGGCGGTGCTTTTCCTGAACGGGCTGCTGCGGTCGATGGGATTCACCACCATCAACGCGCTGAGCTTCAGCGATCTCGACCAGGCCCGCATGAGCGGCGCCAACACGCTCGTCAGCATGCTCCAGCAGATGGGAAACGCGCTGGGCGTCGCCGGCGGCGCCATCATGCTGCGCGCCGCCACGCTGACGCATCCGGGCGACGCGGAGGTGACCGCGGCGGACTTCCACTTCGCCTTTTGGGCCATCGGGCTCGTCGGACTCATCGGGGTGTGGCACTTTCGGAGGTTGGCCCCGGATGTCGGCGCGGCGCTGCGGGGGAAGAAGGGGTGACCCTTCGAGCACGCGCCCCCTCTCCGGGTCGTGGCCGGGCTTGTCCCCGCCACCTCCGCCATGCGGATATCAGCCGAAATGCAGCAGATGGCAGACGCCGAGAAGGCCGTGCAGAAGCGCACTGGTCAAGTAGCAGAGACTGAGGGCACCATGATCCCCATGGCGGGATAAGGCCGCCGCGGCGCCGTATGTGCCGGCTTGCAGCATGTAGAGGACGACAAGCGGGCTGTGGGAGAGGAGATCGAACATAGCCGGACCTCGCGTTTGCGATTGCACCGGCTCTCCAAAAAAACCAAACTCCCGGAAAAGTAGTCGGCGTCGTCGGAAACGCGGAAAGAATTGGAAAAGTGGCCTCGATTTCGCACCAGGCGTCATCGGACGAGCGCGCTCGCTGGAGCTTCGCCCGGCTTCTCGACTGGCATCTGACCCGAGGGACGCGGCCAACCGGCGATCCGGACATGCCCGGCCGGCAATGGACCAACAAGGAGCTGGCATCGCGTCTCGGCAATGACGAGCGCAGCATCCGCAACTGGCGCACCGGCCGGAACGTCCCGCCGGAAATTGTCTCGATCGAGCGCGAGCTGTTCGGGGACAGCCCTGGTTACGCAGCCTGGCGCGCCGAATTCAGGGAGGCTCACCGGGTCGCCAGAGCGTCGGAGCCAGCCCAGGACGGCACTGGCGCGTCCAAGCCGGCATCCATCATTTCTTTGCCGTATCCGTCGCTTGGCAGCCTGTTCAAGGGGCGCGATGAGTTCCTGAAGGACCTGCACGCGAGCCTCTCGCGCGGCAGCGGCCGCACCGCGATCGTCGGCAGCGCGGTTTACGGTCTCGGCGGCATCGGCAAAACCCGGGCCGCGGTCGAATATGCCTGGGCACACGAGCAGGACTATACGGCGTTGCTGTTCGTGATCGCGGAAACGCCGGAAGCGCTGCGGCGCAACCTCGCGGCGCTCGCCGGGCCGCTGGCACTGAACCTTGCCGAGCAGCACGCCACCGAGGAAGAGGTGCGCCTTAAGGCCATGCTCGATTGGCTCAAGCGGCATCCGGGATGGTTTCTCATCCTGGACAACCTCGATACGGAAGATGCTCTTGAGGAAGCGGAAAACCTGCTGAGCACGCTCACCGGCGGGCGCGTTCTTATCACCAGCCGGCTTGCGAATTTCGCCGGGCATTTCGATCCGCTTGAGCTTGATGTGCTCCGCATTGAGGATGCGGTCGCTTTCCTGCTGGAGCGCACCGACAGGCGCCGGCACAAGACGCCGGACGATGCCGCAACGGCGCGACAGCTTGCGGTCGATCTCGGCAGGCTCGCCCTCGCGCTCGAACAGGCCGGCGCCTATGTGGCGAAGCTCGGCATTTCATTTTCTCGCTACCGGGAACTGTGGCAGGACAACTGGGACAAAGTCGCCGGATGGTCGGACGAACGAATTACGAAATATCCGCGCGCCGTTGCGGTAACCTGGCAGACATCCGTCAACCAGCTCACCCCGGCCGGCCGCCGTCTGCTGGAGCGGCTTGCGTGGTTTGCTCCCGAACCTATGCCGAACTTTCTGCTAGAAGTGCCGGTGCCCGATGTTGCGGCTGATGACCTCGCTGAAGCGCTTGCCAATCTCGCCGACTACTCGCTGGCACGGCGCAATCCAGACAAGCAAGAATTTAGTGTACATCGGCTGGTGCAGGACGTGACGCGGCGCGGTCTTGCCGAGCAGGACCGCCGACGCAGTCTGATCGAAGCGCTCGCATGGGTAAATGCAGTCTTTGTGGGTCATCCGCAAGACATTCGAACCTGGCCTCGCCTAGATCCGCTCGCGACGCACGTGAGCGTGATCGGGCAGCAGGCGGACGAAGCCGAAATCGGCGAACCAACGACCCGATTGATGAGCTGTCTCGGTCTGCTGCTATTTTCCAAAGCCCGGCACGGCCAAGCGGAGCTGCTCTTGCGGCGGGCCCTGGCGATCGACTACGCGAGCTATGGCTCCGACCATCCTGAGGTTGCGGCAAGTCTCAACAACCTCGCTGAATTGCTACGGGCTACAAACCGGCTAAGCGAGGCAGAGCCGATGTATCGCCGGGCGTTGGCGATCAACGAGGCGAGCTACGGCCCCGACCATCCTAACGTCGCGGCAAGTCTCAACAACCTCGCTGAATTGCTGCGGGCCACAAACCGGCTGAGCGAGGTGGAGCCGCTGTTTCGGCGGGCGCTGGCAATCACCGAGGCAAGCTACGGCTCGGACCATCCCAACGTTTCGCCCCATCTCAACAGCCTCGCCGAATTGCTGCGGGACACAAACCGGCTAAGAAAGGCGGAGCCGCTGCTTCGGCGAGCACTGGCGATCGACGAGGCGAGCTACGGACCCGACCATCCCAACGTCGCGGCGGACCTTAACAACCTCGCCGGATTGCTGGCGGACACCAACCGGCTGAGCGAGGCGGAGCCGATGTACCGGCGGGCGCTGGCGATCGACGCGGCGAGCTATGGCCCCGACCATCCCAACGTTGCGAACGATCTCAGCAACCTCGCTTTATTGCTGAGGGCCACTAACCGGCTGAGCGAGGCGGAGCCGATGTACCGGCGGGCGCTGGCGATCGGCGAGGCGAGCCACGGCCCCGACCATCCCAACGTTGCGATCCGTCTCGGCAACCTCGCCGACTTGCTCGGGGCCACTAACCGGCCGAGCGAGGCGGAGCCGCTGTTTCGGCGGGCGCTGGCGATTGACGAGGCGAGCTACGGCCCCAACCATCCCAACGTTGCGGCGGACCTCAACAACCTAGCCGGATTGCTGGGGGCCACAAACCGGCTGAGCGAGGCGGAGCCGATGTGTCGGCGGGCGCTGGCGATATTGGTCCGATTCACTCGGGCGACAGGTCACCGGCACCCGAATTTTGACACGGGTCTCGCCAATTACGTCCAGGCACTAGCCGCGTTGGGCCGGACCAAACCTGAGATCGAGGCCGCCCTTACATCCATTTGGCAGGACGCGAGTTCGCCACCGCCATGACCCCCGCCGTCTCTGTCATCATGCCGGTGCACAACGGCGCGGAGTGGCTGGCGGAGGCCGTCTCGAGCGTCCGGGCGCAGGACTTCGGCGACTTCGAACTCATCATCGTCGACGACGGATCGGATGACGGCACCGCGGCCATGCTCTCCGGTATCGCCGCTGCGGACCGCCGCATCCGCCTCCTCCATCAGCTGCCGCAGGGCATCGTGGCGGCGCTCAACAAAGCGATTGCGGAGGCGCGCGCGCCCTACCTGGCGCGGCTCGACGCGGACGACCGCGCGCGGCCCGATCGCCTTGGCAAGCAGTTCACCTTCATGCAGGCCCATCCGGAGATCGGACTGCTCGGCACCTTTGCGGAGCGGATCGACGCGGCCGGCAACGTCGTCGGCCGCCTGGCGCCGCCGACCGACCCGGCAAGGCTCGCGCGGGTTCTCGCGCGCACCAATCCGTTCGTCCATTCCTCCGTCATGATGCGCACCGCCCTGGTGCGCCGGAGCGGCGGCTACCGCGCCGCATTCCGGGCGGCGGAGGACTACGATCTGTGGCTGCGTATGGCGGAGGCGGGCGGCATCGCCAATCTGGCGGACTATCTCACCCAGTACCGCTGGCACTCTTCCAACCTGTCGCGGCGCGACGCGGTACGGCAATCGTTCTCGGTGCGGCTTGCGCAGCGATCGGCCGCGGGCCGGCGCAGCGGCGCCGGCGATCCGGCCGATACCCTCACGGCGCCGCCGGATTGGTGGGCGAGGGAAGCCGAGACGTCGTTTTTTGCCGATGACGTCGGTCTCTACCGCTTGCTCGATGCGGATGCGGTGGACGGCCCGCAGCACATTCGGGCGGCGTGGGACCGGCTGTTCCGGCTCAATCACGTCGAGCGCCGCCTCGCGCAAATGCGATTGCGGGCGATGCTGCGCGAGATGGGGGCGCCGATCGGCCCGCAGCACCTGTGGATCGCGATGCTGATCGCTGCGCTGCATCCGGGGCGTGCGCTGTCGTTCGTGTGGCGTGGGGATTCACCCTCCCCTGGAGGGGGAGGGTCGGACTGCCGAAGGCAGTCCGGGGTGGGGTGACGGCGACGCAGTAGATGATAGCGACGCCGCGTATGCGGAAGCGCCGTCACCCCCTCCCGGCCCGCTGGCGCGGGCCGACCTCCCCCCTCCAGGGGGAGGTGATCACCGCCGCCGTCGTCTCATATGCGATTGTCCCTATTCCTGCGGAGCGCGGGACAAAAAGTGCGCAGTACCAAATGCATTGCCCGGCTTTCAGCGCGAACCGGAACTCGCTCCACGCCCGCGCCCAGACTCATGCATGTAGATGACCTCCCCGCTCGCGGGCTTTGCCCCGGCTGCCGCCGGTGACTTGCGGCGAACCCGCTCTGCCGCAACGCCGAGAATCATTTCGGCCGCGCGCATGCGGCCGTCATAGAGGAAGGGTTGCGCCCCGTATCGCTCGGCCGCTGCCGACCACCGGCTGCGCCGCGCCGCATCTTGCGCGACCGACAACGCCGCGGCGAATGCCCCGGCGTCGAACGGCTCGTCGACCACAATGCCGGCTTCCGCCGCAATGACGTGCTGGGCATATCCGCACACCGACGTGGTGACGACCGGCAAGCCGTTGACGACCGCTTCGAGAATGACAGTTCCGGTGGTGTCGTGTCGCGCCGGATGAACCAGGAGATCGGCAGCCGCCATCACGTCCGGAATGTCTTCCCGGTGGCCGAGGAACGAAATGCGGTCCGCGACCTTGAGCCGCTTTGCCCGCGCCGCGAGCGCCGCGGCGGCACGGGTGCTGGTTTCGACAAGCCCGACAACGAGGAGCTTTGCGTTCGGGAACTGGCGCAGCGCCCGCACGGTGCGGTCGAACCCTTTGGTATGGGGCTGCACCCCGATCGCGATCCACACCCAGTCGCGCGGCGTAAAGCCGAAGTCCGCGCGTCGTGCATCGCGCCTGCCGTTGCGGCGATACTGCGGACAGCGACGCCCGCTCGATACCGTCGGCGGCAACAGCGCCAGACGCTCCGCGGACGTGTGCCACACGTCGCGATACTCGTTGAGCTGCCTCTGGCTCAACATCAGCACTTTGGTCCTGCGGCCGGGCTCGAAGGTGGCGCGTTCGAGCGCCAGATAGCTGCGATAGCGGGGGATCAGAAAGCGAAAACGCTCCTTCCTCATCCGGAAATAGACCGACGGATCGGCGCAATAGAGCACATCGAGGTGGGTCAGCTTGTCGAAGCCGACGGCGAGGTCAAATTGCTGCACGGCGGCCGCCCACCGGAACGAGGTGGCGAACTCTTCCAGCATGCGGTGATTGGGCCGCTGCCTGATCGGCAAAACCACCACCGCGAGGTCATCGGCAAAGTCGCTTTCGTCCTTGAAGGAGGTGAAAATGATGACGTCGTGTCCGCGTTGTCGACAGTGCCTTGCGATCTCGACGCAATCGCGCTGCAGGCCGCCGCCCGGAAAAAGCTTCATGATGGCGAACGCGATACGCATCGACACCTACGCGGATCGGGCACTTCAAAGCCCGATTGAAGCAACACTGCGGGCCGCCAAGATTTCGACACGGTCGGCCTGACTATGAAGTCGTATATCGTGGGGGATGCCGGGACAAGAGCGCCCGGTGGCCTGACGAAGATCATCCGCCGACGTGTCGCCGGCGCGACACTTGGTTGAGGCCGAGAGCAGGGCAAGTTCGTTTCAACCCGCCATCTCGTGGATCGATTTTGCCGGTCAATCCCTGGATCAACTCCGGTGAGCAAATGACACCGACAGGATGATCCGGGCCCAAAAAATGCATTTGGCTTGAAAACCGTCCCGGATTGCATCATATATGGCCTGGAGCGGATGATTGGCCTTGCCCGATCATAATGGCCGCGTGCACGAATCCGAAAGCTGAGCTGAAAACGGTTGTTCCGGTTTCTAAGGCTTCTGCGGCGGTCGGTTTCGGCCTTTCTGTTCACAAAACGGCAGCCCAGACCACGCGGGATGTCATCTTTACCCGCGATATGCGTCGCCGAGTTGTATCGGCGGACGCCGCTCGCCAATTGGAAAGTCATCGGTTGACCCCTTTTCAAAGTTTCGGCCTCGCCGAACCTATCGCTCGCGCACTTGCCGAGGAAAAACACCTAGTCCCCACTCCCATCCAAACACAAACCGTGCCGCTCGCCCTCGCCGGACGAGACATCATCGGCATAGCGCAGACCGGTACCGGCAAGACCGCCGCCTTCGCGCTTCCCATCCTGCACCACCTTGCCACCAAGCGGATACCGGCTGAGCGCAAAAGCTGTCGCGTGCTGGTTCTCAGCCCGACGCGAGAGCTCTCCAGCCAGATCCTCGACAGCTTCCGTGCCTATGGTCGCCACGTCGCTGTCACCAGCGCCCTGGCAATCGGCGGCGTGCCGATGGGAAGGCAGGTTCGCGCTCTCCTGGGTGGCGTGGATGTTCTCGTCGCCACCCCTGGCCGGTTGCTTGATCTCGTGCAGAGCAACGCGCTGCGGCTTAACCGGGTCGACTACCTGGTCCTCGACGAAGCCGATCGCATGCTCGACATGGGCTTCATCCATGACATCCGCAGGATCATGGCGAAGCTGCCGGCGCAGCGGCAAACGCTGCTGTTTTCCGCCACGATGCCGCAGGCCGTTGCCGAACTCGCTGCAGCGATGTTGCGAAACCCCGCAAAGGTGGCGGTGACTCCCGTCGCCTCGACGGTCGATCGCGTGACCCAGCGCATCGTGCATGTGGACCGGCAGGGCAAGTCCGCAGTGCTCGCCGATCTCCTGCGCGACGAGCCGATCGACCGCGCCCTTGTCTTCACTCGCACCAAGCACGGTGCCGACAAGCTGGTGCGCGGGCTTGGCAAGGCCAGCATCCGCGCCGAGGCCATTCATGGAAACAAATCCCAGAACCAGCGCGAGCGTGTGCTGGCGGCGTTCCGACAGGGGCGCCTGCGCATCCTGGTCGCCACCGACATCGCGGCGCGCGGGATCGACGTCGAAGGCATTTCACACGTGGTGAACTACGATCTGCCCAACGAGCCGGAATCCTATGTGCATCGCATCGGCCGCACCGCACGGGCCGGCGCTTCCGGCACGGCGATCTCGCTTTGCGATGCCGACGAGATGCCGTATTTGCGTTCGATCGAGAAGCTGATCCGGATGTCGCTGCCAGCGACCAACCAGCGAAGCGGCCCGGTGCGAACCACTCAATCGGCAACGAAGCCGCGGCGCAGCCGTTCGCAGGCCGGGGCCGAGAACCGACATCACAACGGCGGAGCCGCGGGGCAGTCAAGGAACCGGCAGCAGAATTCAGGCCGCGCGGGTCCTGACAAAACCCCGAATGCGACCGATTTTGGCCCTTCCGGCGCCCGCCACGCCCCTGCCGGTCACTCCGCAGTTGCGGGCCATCCGGCCCCTGACCTCAGTCGCGTTGCATTTCTAAATCGTAGTATCCAACCGCGCCGCGATTCTGCCGCATCGCCGATCGACTGGAGTGAGAAAACATGGCGAAGGAAGAGCTGATCGAATTCGAAGGCCTGGTGACCGAAATCCTGCCGGACACGCGGTACCGGGTAAAGCTCGATACCGGCCATGAGATCATCGCCTACACGGCCGGCAAGATGAAGAAGAACCGGATCAAGACGCTGGCCGGCGATCGCGTCATCGTGGAGATGTCGCCCTACGATCTCGAAAAAGGCCGCATCATCTTTCGCCACAAGGACGACCGCGCCAGCACCTCCCGCCCGCCCGTGCGTCAGCAATTCCGGCGGCGGTAGAGCTTGTTCAGGTATCAGTAATCAGAGATCAGGGATCAAGAAGGAGGCTGCGGAAGTAGTCCCCTGATCTTGATCCCTGACTACTGATCACTGATTACTGATCTGTGCCAGCATCTTCTCAAAGCTCGCCGTGAGCGCCGCCTCGATCTCGGGCCGGTTCTCCAGCCGGCTCACCAGCATGGCGGCCGCCTCGATGGTGGCAAGGCTGTCGCGGCGCGGTTCCCGACGCAGCTGGCCGTAGCGCGACGGCCGCCGCGGCCCCAGAATGACGCGCCGGCACTTGAGCATCCAGGCATTGCGCCACCATAGCGCCTTGGCCTGGCTCCAATTGCCGTCGAGCAGCACAACTCCCTCGATGTCGCGCAGCAGGACGTCCTGGTTGGATTCCGGCTCGCCCTTGCGGTTGAGCACCACGACCTCGCGGTCGGGCGCAAGTTGAGCCGCCTTGGCAGAGCCGAGATAGAGGACCGCCCAGCGGTGCGGATCGGCGGGGCGACCGAGAATTTTGGTGAGGCTCGGCCACGATAACCCGACTTTCAGGATAGCGTGGCGGAAATGCCGGACGGTGAGGCCGGCGGTGCCGAGCGTGCGGTCTCGCTCCTGGGGATGCTGGAGGATGAGGACCTGAATACGGTTGTCGAACGGCACAACGGTGTCGTGCGAACTCGTCGCCGCCGGTCTGCCTTCTCTCTCGTGTTCGGCGCTGGCCACCACTTCCGGTTCCATGTGCTGCATATACGCCCGCGCCGTCTTGCCTTCAATCGCATGGCTAGAGGCGCCATTGCTCTACTCCGATACTGCGTCGATAAACGCCTGATCGGCGAGCCCGGAGGAGCTTGCGGCGACGGCCAGCGATTGGCGGTGCGCCTCCGAACGGAAGGCGGGCGCACGCACGTCCGGCACCCAAATCTGGATGGGGGCGAAGGCCTTGCCGACGAAGGCGCTCACGATGTTGCTGCACCTTCACGGTTATTTCACCTCAACCAGCTCGATCGCCTCCCGGCTGGGCCCCTCGATCATCGCGGCGCGGGTGTCGCCGAGGCGGTAGGCTGCTTCCAGGATGGTGACTCCTTCGTTGCGCAGCTTGGAGAGCCAGGCATCAAGATCCGTAACGCTGAGCCCAATGTGGTCATAGAGGTGACCGCGCGTACTCATCAGCGGCTTGTCGCCCTGCCGCATGTACCAGGTCAGCGCCACGTCGCCAAAGGTCACGGCGGCGGTGGGGGTACGGAATGCGCCGTCGGGCTCAAGCGCCGGCCACGTGCGGTCGGCGCCGCGCGCGACCTTGCAGTTCTCCTCCATGCGTTGCGCCTCGCCACTGCGGCTCGGCACGGCGGCGGCGCCGAGGTGCTTGCCGTACCAGAGCTGGGCACAGAACGGATCTTCCTGGAACATGTGGACGTGGTTGAAACGTTCAGCCGGGAAGTTGCCCTGATATTCGATCAGCGCGTTGTCGGGCCCCGCCATGTAGGCAAAGCCGGCGCCGCCGGCAGGTTTGATACCTTCGCTGCGGGCGGCAGCTATCTGTGATTTGGTCAGACCGAGCACGCCCCCGGTGCCGGGCCACGTGTCGCTGCTCAGGAGCACCGAGCCGCCTTCGTCAGTGGTGAAGAGCGGCTGCAACAGCACCTCCGGCTTGGTCTTGTAAATCGCGAGGTTCTTGCGCACGTCGACCACGTGCCAGCCGAAATGCCAGATCGCGGTCTGCGGTAAAATTGGCGCGGCAGTGGCGACCTTGTTGAACAGCACCATCACGTTGTTGGGCGATTTGAGCGCCGCGATGCCACCCCAAGCTGCCTTGGCGGTTGAGGGAAATTGCCGGGTGTAGAAAGCGATCGCGGCGTCGGGATCGACCGTATTCAGGTGCAGGTGATGGAACGCGGGAGCCGGCAGCGCCGACTGGGCAACGGCGGGAGATTGGCCGGCGAATACGATCATCGTTGCGGCGAGCGCCGTCGGAGCAAGCGTCTCGGACTTGACGGCACCGCTCATGAATTGCCTCCCGTGTGTGATGAATATTGGTTGTTGTGGACGCGCATTATAGCAATCTGCCCCACCCTACGCTTCGACGTTGCGAGACCATTGGCAGCCCGTTAGTAATGATGATAAGCTAACAATTAGTGGGGCAACAATTAAAAACGATGCACGTCGCGGGAGGCCCTATCGATGAAATCCACCTAGCCGCAACAGTCCCTGCTGCCGCTCCTGCGGTCGCGACAGGTTTCGCTAGAAGCGCTCCAAGGCTAGCGAGCGATCCCGTTGACGCAACGGAAGCAAATTGATACTCGCCCACGATAACATACACATACCCGCGAGATGCCAATCCGGGTAGGGGGGGACCCTATATGCATCTGATCCCACAGTCTTGGTCGCATCTGCACATTCTTGTGAGCGTCTTCCCGTCGGTCGGGCTCATCTTTGTGCTCGGCTTTTACATTACCGCGTTGGCCACAAAGAATGAGGTGATCAAGCGAAGCTGCCTCATCCTTTTCGGCATCTTGGCCGTACTCGCCATCCCGACGTATCTCAGCGGCGTTGGGTCAATGGAGCTTCTGTCCCAGGACGCCAAGATTTCTCAGAGCGTAATGAATGCTCACTACGGCTGGGGCCTGGGCGCGCTTGCGATCCTGTTGATCACCGGCGGCTACGCGGTGGTCGAGCTGTGGCGCGTCGGCAAGCCCTCCGACCAGGCCCTCAAAGTGGTGCTGGGTCTCGCCGCCCTCACGGTGGTTCTGATGATTGTTGCCGACGAGCTCGGCTGGGAAATCAGCCACCACGAATTGCAGCGGGTCGTGACGGGTGCCGCCGCAGCCACTGCGACGCCGCAGGCGTGGTCGCACGTACACATGATCTTGAACCACTTCCCGACCGTCGGATGGGTGATGGCGCTCACCTTCTACCTCATCGCGCTGGTCGCCAACAACGACGCGTTAAAGCGCGCCGGCCTTGCGGTCTTCGTCATCCTCGCGATCGTCGGCGTTCCGACCTATGTCACCGGCGCCGCGGCGATGTGGGCGCTGACCGTCCCGCCCATCCCGGAGATTTCCAAGGCCGTCATCAATGCCCATCGCGATATGGCGTTGTGGACGCTCTTTGGCCTTGGGTTTACCGGGGTCGCCGCCTGGGTCGAGATTTGGCGGTACCGCTATATAGGGCGCTTTTCCAGCACATCGCTCTATTTGGTTCTTGCTTTCGCGATCATCACGCTCGGCATCATGGCTGAAACCGGGCACCGCGGGGGGCAGATCAATCATCCTGAAATCCGGGTGGCCACGGATGTGCTGCCGACCGACCCGACGGCCGGCATTTCGCCTGCCCTTGAGTTGCTCATCAATAATGTCATCTGGTTTGTGCCCTGGCAGACGGTGCACTTCTTCGGCTTCACGCTGATATTCGCGACCGTGCTGATTGTCGTGCTGCGCATCCTGGGCTTCTGGAAATCGGTGCCGTTCTCCGCCGTGCACCGCTTGCTTCCGATCGGGGTTGTGGCAGTGGTGATGAATGTTTTTACCGGCATGCTGATGTTGCTCGCCGACACCTACCGCTACGTGGTGAACGACTACACGTTCGCGCCTAAGATTGCTTTCATCCCGATCGGCGCAACGGCGGTCCTGTATTTCTCTTTGTCGGACCGACTGTGGAAGCTCAAGGCAGGAGAGGATGCTCCCGCCTTCGCCAAGGCGGTGGCCATCCTGGTCCTCGTGTGCTGGGCGGGCGTGATCGCCTGCGGCCGCCTGCTGCCCTATCTGTAGTCAGGAGAGCGGCCATGACGAACAGCATCAATATTCTTCTGATGGTCCTTGCCGTCAACGGTTGCGTGCTCGCCGTTGCTTTCGCAGCACTGTATCGCCTGAACAGGGCTGTGGACCAGTTTGACCGCTAGCTCGCCACTGTGAGACGGGCATTTATGATCGAGGGAGGGCCTAGACAGTGCTCCAGTATCTGGAAGATTCGGCATTCTCAGAATGGGCGAGAGGGGAGTCGTTGTGGGGTTGGCCGTTCGCGCTGACCATACATGCGCTGGGAACCGCCGTCGTCATCGGTTTCATCTTCATCTTTGGACTGCGACTGCTGGGATTCTTCCGGACGATTCCGCTGACGTCGCTCAGCAGACTCTTCCCGGTCGTTTGGGTTGCGGTCGCATTGCAGTTCGCGAGCGGATTCACCCTGTGGATGACGAAGCCGTCGAAATATGTCACCGACGGCGCCTTCTTGATCAAGTTCACGCTGGTTATCACCGGCCTCGTGGTGACTTGGTTTTATTTCAACACGATGCGGCGGGAGAGTCCGGAGTGGGAGGCCAAGGGCGGGATTTCTCAGCGCGGATATCGGTTCGTCGCCGCAACCATGGTTTGGTGGGCCGGAGTTCTTGTCGCTGGACGACTGACCGCGTATCTCGGGCAGCTATACGCGCAGTAGCGTACGAATGATGTAGGGGCGACCCTTGTGGTCGCCCTGCTCCCGGCGCTCGATCAGCTATGATCGCGCCGTTGGTGGCAAGCCGGGCGGCCACAAGGGTCGCCCCTACAGCAGTCATAAATCGACACCGACTCGATCGCCCTACCTACGCGCCCCGCGGCGGATTTCTCGCCGCGGGGCGCAATCGTTGCCGTTACCGGCGTTGCGCCAGGCGCCGCTCAACCCGCAAGCGGGTTCGGCCTGATCTGCAGCTTGAACACCTTGGGTTGCGCGTCGACGCCACCTTCGCCGTGGAAGTTGGTACGGGTGCCGGACGTGGTCCACAGGCCCCTGCCCTGCCAGCCGCCGTTCGGATCGTCGATGCGGCCGTCGGCGTTCTTGGTGAAGAAGCCCATCGGATAGGGAACCCGCAGCGTTACGAACTTGCCGTCAACGATCGCGGTCAGCGATTCCCCGCCGTTGGTCGAAGCGATCGGCACGTTCGCGCCGAGCCCCAGCGTGTTGAAGCGATCAACCCAGATATAATAGGCGTGCTCGGCGCTGCCCTGGTCGGTCACGCCCTTGAACTGCGGACCTGGGAACCTGTAGAGGGTCCAGCCCTCCGGACACAGCTTGCCGGTGATCGCTTCCGGCCCGTTGATCGGCTTTAAGCACTTCTTGCGATCGAAGCTCGCCATGTGGCCGCTCGAGAGCACCGTCCACACCACGCCGTCCGTGGTGAGGTCGATGCCGCGCGAGCCATAGCCATCATCCGGCGGCACGAACAGTTCGGCAAGCGCCGTCTCGCTCGGGTTTGCGCCCGGAATGAGGTGGATGATGTAGCCGGGCTGCTCCATGCGCGAGAAGCCGACATCCATCGACTGTCCCCACACGGTGTCGTCAATCGGGCTCGGCTGCACGCCGTAGAACGCCGCCATCACGCGCTTGTCCTTCGACGGATCGAGCGGCTGGTTCGCTTCCACGTAGGCGTCGCGCTTGCCGTTGCCGTTGGTGTCGACGATGACCGGCGTCCAGCCCTGCGCCTTCACGTCATCGCCGGTCTCTCCGTAAAGCTTGGTGTTGAGCCAGCCGACCACGCCGCTTTGCGGGCCGCCTTGGCTGATCCACAAGGTGTTGTTGGCGTCGTGGCCGAAATAGAGATGGTGGGTGCTGAAGCAGGTGTTGATCAGCGACCACTTCTCGGTCTTCGGATCGTACATGGAGAGCTGGCGCCCGGACACCGGGATCGGCGCTACCTTGGCGGAGGGATGGTCGGATCCCTGCTTGCAGAAAGCCGGGTTTTCGTCGGGCCGCAGCTTCGCCGTAAACCACAGCCGTCCCTTCTCGTCCATCATGGGATTGTGGATCGAGGTATGACTGTCCCAGATTGGATCGTCGCCCCAGTACACCGACGGCCCCATGGTGTTCTCCTTGGTCGAGGGCGTCTTGGGGTCGAGATAAGGATGCTTGATCATGGTCGCAGTGTTCTTCACCGGATCGAGCACCGGCACGAAATCGGCCGCCTCTTCGGGCGAGCCGTAGATCAGGCCGTTGGCATTGAGCCGCGGGTTGCGCTTATCCGACGAGATCGCGTCGTGGAGGTAGATCTTCGGCGTCGACCAATCCCACATGCTGATGACGACGTTGCGCTCGATGCCCTTCGGGCGCTCCGGCTTTGCCGACGGCAGCTCGCCTTTGGCGATGCGATCGGTCCAATCGGCGTAGAGCGACAGGCCCTTGGTGGGGCCGAGACGGTTGATGGCGAGCGCCATATTGGCCATGGCCTGGCCGGATTGCACCCGTCGTTCCCACGCCTCAGTGGAGTTCTTGAAGGTGCCGAGCTTCGAGGACAGATGGCGGATGCCGTTCGACCCGAGCGCGTGGCACGACTGGCAGGCATTCTTGACGGTGTCGATCCAGAAGTTCTGCGACTTCATGAACTCCGGAATGCCGTTGCCCTTGGCGCCGGTGCCTGGGAACTGATCTTTCGTCGGTATCTCAAGCATCGAGTACCAGTACATGCCGGGGTAATATTCCGCCGCCGCGGCTTCGGTCGGCGCGGGCGTCGCAGCGAGATTGACAAGCTTGCCGGGAGCGCTCTGCACTTTGGGAGAATCAACGAGCCCGTAGCCGCGCACCCAGATGGTGTAATTCGCCTTGGGAAGATCCGGAATCACATAGCGGCCCTGATCATCGGTCACCACGATCTTGGCGAACTTGGTGGCGAGATCGTTGGTCTCCGCGATCACCCACACGCCGGCTTCGGGTCCGCGCGGTCCGGTGACGACACCACCGATATCGTCACCATCGATCGTGATGCCCGCCGCTTGCGCCTGCGCCCGCACCTGAGTCGGCGCCGCGATCGCGAAGGCCGCCACCGCTATCGCGGAGGTGCCTAAATACAATGCCTGTTTGATCGTCATCTTCCGCTCCGTCATCGCGTCCGGCCCCCGGACTGCTCTAATCTTCAATGCTAGCAACTAAAGTGCCGGCGGGTAAGGCGGTAGACGCGGAATTGAGCATCGATCTCAATCGTGCGGAGCCTGGGCTACCGGATGATGTCGGATATCGCCGCAGCAGAAATCCGCGCACCATCAGCGCGTCGTTGGACGGCACGACAATCGGTGACACGGCTGCTTACTCTGGATTACTGCGTTGCAACAACCAATGGAGCGCGAAAAACACTTTTGCAGTGCGATGGCCCTTTTGCCCCGCGGAAGACGAGCAGGCCCGAGTGACTGGGTTCAATGAGTTCGGTGGAGGAAACTGTCAGCGAGACAGTTGCACCCGCAGCGCTCATCACAACTTGAGTGCGATAAATCACAGAGAAATAAGTGAGAAATGAACAGCAGATGAATGAAGGCAACGTTGAAAAGACCAAATTTGGGGCAATTATTATATCAGTAAGCACAATCTGCTAAGGCAGAACTGCTCTCGAGACATGATGCATCAGCAAAAACGCTTTGGGGGCGATGGCGGTCGAAGACAGGCAGTGATTTAGGGAGATCTCACGATGAGAAAGATCTTGATTATCGGTTTGGCGGTGGCGGGCATCGGACTCGCCTGGACATCCGGCGCGTCTGCCCTACCGGTCAACGGCACGGTTATCGGCGATCTTGCGACCGCGACTGACCACGTCACGACGGTCCAGCATTGGCGATGGGGCAGCTACGGCGGGCATTGGCGATGGGGTAGCCGCGGCGGCCACTGGCGATGGGGCAGCCGCGGCGGCCACTGGCGGTGGGGCAGCCGCGGGCGACGGTGGTGAGCCGGAGCGACTCTCGGTTGCTTTGAATCACCTGCGTCGTCGTCGCCGGGCTTGTCCCGGCGACCCCGAATGTGAGGGCACCAAGCGAGAATAGTCGGCGTGGCCGGGACAAGCCCGGCCGCGACGTGGGAGAAAGCCAAGCGCTGACCAGAATGCGCTCTAATCAAGTTGATGACCTCATCGGGCCTGGCCACGAGAGCGCCCCGCCCCTTTTGAATTTGCGACAAGGCAGAGCTGGCGTGGCGGCGCACGCTCTCCGCAATTGCCTCACGGCGTCCTTTTCTTCCTCGCGTTCGTCGGCGCACTAAAATCGCTATCCGCAGGCTCTGCCACGAAGCAGGCGTAATAGCTCGCCGCTCGGACCCTGGTTCTTGCGCATTTGTCTACGCCGTAGAGGTCGCTTTCGCTTTGGTAGGACGCGTACGGCTTGATCAGGAAGCGGACCTCACCGTTCGGCGAACTGCCGAAACGGTCGATCTTGCCTTTGAGGCCGGGAGAAATTTCGAGAATGGCCTGCCGCAGTGTCTCACCTTCGATGAAATTGTCCGGCAGCTGATCGAACGGCCCATCGAAATACGTATTGAGCCGGTAGTTGCCCTCGTAGACACCTACAAGAATCTTGCGGTCAAGAAGGCGGTCCCGGTAGAACACAAAACCGGTGCGTTTGCCGATGAGAATACGATTGGCGCGCCGACTGGCGAAGAATTCGTCCGCAACCTTCACGGTCTCATCGAGAATATAGTAAAAGACCTTCAGCTTCGAATTGTAGACAAGGAAGAAGCGAATAGCCGACTCATCGAAGATCGGACCAATAAATTTCTCGCCGGGCGCGAGTGCGCTAGCCGGGGGCTTTACCTGCGATAGATCATTGAGCGCGAAAATGACGCTCTTTCCGCCGTAGGACAGGCGATAGATTAACCGCTCCATCTTTTCGATACCGACCCCGCGGGAACTGTCGAGGACGACGTGCGTTAACGGGGAGTCCTGGCGCCATTCCGACCAATCCTGATAATAGACGAAATGCACCGTCGCCTTATCATCGTCGCCCAACTCGATCCTGATATTTCCCGCATACGGCGCGCCGCCGTGCATGAAGGTGAAGTAGTAATAGTTTTCGGTCGGGTAGACATTCACTCGATCCGGAAGACTCTTCAAAACGAACGCGAACACGGCCATCGGATCGTCCACGGCGAGCGTCGTCGCCTGCGTCACCTCCTCCACGTAAGCCTCGTTGGTATGAAGTTTTGGAGGTCCTTTGTCTTGACCCGCTGCCGTGCCGATCGTGACGGCGAACACCGCGAGCGTCGTGAAAAAGCCGGCTCCACGCGTCCTCTTCGAATAAAGGCCGAGGCCGCTCAGCATTTTGTCCATCACATTACCTCGCGAGCGTCGCTCAGCACGGTCAACCTTATTGTCTTGGATTCTCAAACGTCGACAATTCACGTTCGAATGCTGCAAGAATACAAATATAGACGATACAAAAGAAAGCGGCGGGAACGTGGT
>WNFR01002662.1_pt1 | contig 32051 bp, 31 predicted proteins | sample 5400221 | NCBI WGS metagenome assembly WNFR01 (sample SAMN13153357, study PRJNA577476) | soil metagenome | isolation source: 40 cm soil under Madrone tree | place: USA:California | collected 2016-06-14
AGGGTGCGATCGCCTCGAAATACCGCAATGCCGGCCAGACCTGCGTGTGCGCCGACCGCATCCTGGTGCAGGACGGCGGCTACGACGCCTTCACCAAGCGCCTCGCCGAGACCGCGGGTGCCATGAAGGTCGCCGACGGGTTCGAGCCGGGTGCGGTGATCGGCCCGCTGATCGACATGAAGGCGGTCGAGAAGGTCGAGGCCCACATCGCCGATGCCGTCAAGAAGGGCGCCAAAATCGTCACCGGCGGCAAGCGCGCCGCCCAGGGCGGCAGCTTCTTCGAGCCGACCGTGCTGACCGATGTGACGACCGATATGGTCATCACGCGGGAAGAGACTTTCGGCCCGGTCGCGCCGCTCTACCGCTTCAAGAGCGAGGACGAGGCGATCCGGATGGCGAACGACACCGAATTCGGCCTCGCCGCCTATTTCTACAGCCGCGACATCGGCCGCGTCTGGCGGGTCGCCGAGGCGCTCGAATACGGCATCGTCGGCATCAACGAGGGCATCATCTCGACCGAGATCGCCCCGTTCGGCGGCATGAAGGAAAGCGGCATCGGCCGCGAAGGCTCGAAATACGGCATCGAGGAATTCCTTGAGGTCAAATACCTCTGCATGGGCGGCATCGACCGCTAACTTTGGCAGCGCGCCGGAGGTGGTAATGGGATAGCCCTGACATCACCGCCGGCGCGCAAGCCCTGTTCTCAGCAAAAATTTGAGGACCTCGGCTCTGCCCAGGCTCTTTGGAACATTTCCTACTCGCATTCTAGAAGCCGAGCTTGGTATGCGATGCGAACTTATCGAATGTCTCTTTTTGCAGCGCGCTAATCGAGTCGACTACCCCTACGAAGTTCGGGACGGCTTTCGAAATGCTTTCGTTCGAGATGCGATTCCGGGAAAAGGCATTCTCTAGCTGATTCGATAGCGAAAGCATCATATCAACTATGGGGCACCAGAGCTTCGCGGCGGTGCCAGGGCTGACGTTTTTCGAGAAGTGTAGGTCGAAGCGGTTTGGGATCGGCTTACCGAGGATTGTTTCCATGCATTGGGATATGACATGTACCAGTAGATAATTCGCTCCCTTCTTATTTAGGAAAGCCAAACTAGTGTTTTCGATATTCGTCAGTGACGACGAATCATTCTTATATTTTTGAGAGAGCTCCAATTTGCGGTCGTTCGCCGCGCTGAGGAGAGAGTAGCAAAAGACGATGTGTCGGGCGGTTGTCCGGTCGGTGAAGATCTGTCGGTAATTCTTCTCATTAGTCCAGAGTTCCGATTTCTTGTCATAGGCGGTAACCGGATCTCCGTGAAACGCTGAGAGTGATTGCCCTACAGTGTAGGACGGAAGTGTAAACTTGCTCCTCTTAATGGCATCGCTGGCACCTCCCCGGCGTCCGCCTTCATATTCGGCGTCTGGTATTGCCTCAAATTCGGTCCGCAGTCGTTCCTGTATCGAATCAGTGCTTCTGAAGTCAGCGGCTTGAAGTTTGTTCTGAGAGTTGTTGAAGCGGACGACGTTCGCAATTATCGCGTCTTTACTCGATTTGACAAACCGTATTGCAACCTGCAGATCTGACGATGGTGTCTGTCCGAGGTTGGCAATCGAGCCAGTCGTCTGGGCTCCGTTCACAATCGAGATGCCTGTGATTTTGAGCCTCCTCCCACCTCTCGAGCGCTTTCCGAGATCGTAATCCAGGACGAGGGCTGTGATGCCATTATTATACACGTAGAAATTCCTTGGCTGCTCGTCTGCAGTCGTCTTGATTCCGTTATTTATGTTCGAGTCGCTCTCCCTCGAGCCAAGGTATCCACGTAAGTTCGCGGAAAAAAGGTCGGTCTTGTAGCGGTGGTAAAGGTCATAAAGCCAACTACCGTTAACCGTAGTGACGACAGATGTCCAATCCGCTTCCTTTATCTCAATCGCATCAGGAACTGTTGTTGTGATCTCGTCGGTTACGATTACGGTCCTTTCGGCCTGCATGTAGAGCCGGTCCAGTTCGGCCTCGGAAATCTCCTCCGCAAAGATGTTGATATCCTGACCTGAGGGGTACTGTGACAGTGCAGCTCTAGCGGTTTTCTCAACGGCACGAAGCTCATCCTGGACATTCTTTGAGCACGGCAGGTTGTGGACGTACCAGATATAGAATTGCTTGATCTCGCAGGCATTGATGGCGGCGCGGAGCTCGTCCGCCCTTCCCTTGAGCGCATCCGGAAGCTCATCCAGATCCGTCGAAAGCAGCCACGTGAGGGCGGTATTTAGATAAGAAGCTTTATTCGCAGGTGCAGCTTCTCTAATCTTTCTCGAAATATAGCACTGAGCAACTACAGCGATCTGCCTTTCCTTATCCACATAGACCACGTCACATTTCTTGTCGTCTCCACCACCAGTGATGGACTCGCTCGCGATCGTCTGTATGTCATCGAGATCGAATCGCAAATTTATCGCAAAAACACCAATCGCGTCGTCAGTCAGCGAGTAGTTTGATTGCATAACATTGAAGGCGTTCTGCCATCCTGCAAATACGATCTGATCCATGCCCCGTCTCAATGCAGATTCGAAATAAACGTTAACCATAGTATAGGAGATTTCATGGCCTAGTGCAACTTTGACGTAATTTCGCGTAATCAAGGCAGTTAACCCAAGGCGTGCGAAATTTCCGAAGAATAGCTCGATTCGCTTTGGGCCGAACGCGCCCGCGCGTGCCAAGGGGCGACTTTCCTGTGTCACCGGGCCGTCAAAGAAATCGGCGGCGAGATGACCCCGAACCCGATCGCCCGCAAACTGACCTTCAGCGGCTCGACCGAAGTCGGCAAATTGCTGATGGAGCAGTGCGCCGGCACGGTCAAGAAATTGTCGCTGGAGTTGGGCGGCAACGCGCCGTTCATCGCCTTCGACGACGCCGATATCGAGATGACGGTCAAGAGCTTGCCCCTGCGGAGGCAGGGGGCGCGATCGCCTCGAAATACCGCAATGCCGGCCAGACCTGCGTCTGCGCCAACCGCATCCTGGTGCAGGACGGCGTCTACGACGCGTTCACCAAGCGGCTCGCCGAGACCGCCGGGGCGATGAAGGTCGCCGACGGGTTCGAGCCGGGCGCGATGATCGGGCCGCTGATCCTTTCATTGCTGACGACCGGCATCCCATGTTCGACATCGTCGAGCCCAGGCAGGGCGATGCCTCGCCCCGCCAACTCACTCACACGATAATCGCATTGAGTTCCTTGCCGGCGTGTTCGGGTACCGACAACCAAACGCCGGTCGCCATGGCGATCATAAAGGCGGGGATGCACAGGAAGGCCAGCGCGAATGACCCCGTCGACTGTTGCAGAGCGACCGTGACGAACGGCCACAGCACAAAGCCGACGAGATAGGCGATCGCCCACACCACGCCGTTGGCGGCGCCGCGGATGCGGGTCGGGAATATCTCGGCGGTCAAGGTCGTGCTCGGTCCCCAGAAGCCAAGAAACCCGAAGCTCCACGCCAGACCGAACACCCACAACAGGATATGGCTGTCGGTATAAACCCACAGGGTCATAAAAATGGCGCCCTCGATCAGCATCGCAATGAAGCCGATGCGGCGGCCGATCCTGTCGGCCAGCCAGCCCGCCAGCCACAGGCCGAAAAAGCCGACGATGCCCCACCACACATAGAAAGCGCTGTATTCTTGCGTCGACCAGTGCTTCTCGGTCGACAAGTAATAGGGCATCCAGCTGCCTACCGTGCCAAAGATGCAGCAGCTGGAGCAGGCCACAAACAGAGCGACCAGGGTCGCGGGCAGCACATCCGGCATAAAGACCTGCTTGATCCCCACTCTGCCGGCCTTGGCATACCACGCCCCGTCGTCCGCGTTGACCGCGCCGCCGGCCGACAGGGTCTCGGCAATCCGCCGTTTGCGGTCCTGCGCGCGCACCCAATACGGCGATTCCGGGCAGGTCGCGCGGATATAGATCGCCAGCAACGCGATCACCGCCGGCACCATCACCGCCACGCGCCATCCCCAGAAAGCGGCGGCAATGCCTGAGATGCCCCCGGCCAATGAGACGCCGAAGCACCACGTGGCGCGATTGATGCTGATCACCCGTCCGCGCAAGCGCGCCGGCCAGGTCTCCGCCACCAGCATCGAACCCAACGATCATTCGCCGTTAAGCGCGAAGTTCACCGCCGATCGCCCGGCGACGAACACGGCAAAGCTCGGTGCCAGCGCCACCACCGGCATCAGCAGGGAGAACATGGCGATGTTAATCGCCAGCAAGGTGCGCCGCCCATAGCGATCGGCGAGCCACGGCCAGAAGTACAGTCCGGCGATGCCGACGAACAACGCGATCTGCAGCCCCGAGCGATAGCTCGGCAGATCGAGCGCGAATTCCGTGATGACCAGCGGCGACACCAGCGAGAACACCATGCTGTCCATCCCGTCGAAGCCCCAGCCGAGCCCATTGGCCAAGGCAATGTGCCAATGTGTCGTGGTGACCTCCGTTCCACCGGCGACTGCGCGAAAATTGGCGGATTGGAGATGCTTCCGCTCAAGCGGTCCGAGGCCCGGGCCTGCCAGATCTACCGCCGTGTTGGTCATGGCTGCTCCCCCAAGGTGTGCCCCGGTTCCGCCGGACGCGTGGGCGATGCATGGAATTCTTGCCAAATTACGGGATGCACCGCGATGCCGCCGAACCGATCGAACAGATCATAGTCCAGGAAGGGCACCGCCGGTTTCCACACGGTCGGGCGCTCTCTTCCGACAGCTTTCTTGGATGAGTGGAGCGGCAAGCGCGAGGAGGCGCGTCGCGATCGTGATCGCTTGCGGGGTCAGATTGTCTCGACGACCCAGGCCGGCCGTCAACATGAGTGTCTGCTCTGGGCGGGCCAAACCGCCGGAGGGATCAAAGAAATCCTGTCGGTAGGCGAAATTATGCGCCGACTCATTGCCGAGACCGAAGCAGCGCTGTCGAGAGCGCCGGAACTCGGCGAGGGTGCTTCGCAGCGAGCAAGGACGGGCGCAGCGATAATGTAAACGGCGACGACTTCGGCTTCTTCGCACCATGGGGAGACGAGCGATCCGTAAGCTGCTCTTCACCGGCTCGACAGTGCGCCGGCACGGTCAAGAAGCTGTCGCTCGAATTGGGCGGCAACGCGCCGTTCATCGTCTTCGACGACGCCGATATCGAGATGGCGGTCAAGAGCTTGCCCCTGCGGAGGCAGGGGGCGCGATCGCCTCGAAATACCGCGACGCCGGCCAGACTCGCGTCTGCGCCAACCGCATCGTGGTGCAGGACGGCGTCTACGACGCGTTTACCAAGCGCCTCGCCGAGACCGCCGGGGCGATGAAGGGCGCCGACGGGTTCGAGCCGGGCGCGGTGATCGGCCCGCTGATCGACATGAAGGGGGTCGAGAAGGTCGAGGCACACATCACCGACACCTTGAAGAAGGGCGCCAAGGTCGTCACCGGCGGCAAGCGCGCCGCGCAGGGCGGCAGCTTCTTCGAGCCGACGGTGCTGGCCGACGTGACGACCGACATGGTCATCACCAAGGAGGAGACGTTTGGTCCGATCGCCCCGCTCTACCGCTTCAAGAGCGAAGCCAAGGCGGTCAAGATGGCCAACGACGCCCCCACCCTAACCCTCCCCCGCTCGCGCAGGGCTGTCCGGGGAAAGTTGAGGAGCCATTCGTGCGAGCGTTTTGCTCCGAATTTTACCTCCAAAAACCCCTTGCCTGGGCTCGTCCCGGGCATCCACGTCTTGACGCAACCGCAATGTCCGTAAAGAAGACGTGGGTGGCCGGGCCAAGCCCGGCCACGGGGATACGCTCGGGTTGCACAGGATCGTGGCCGCACCACCCATTACGATTCCCCGGACAGCCCTGCCGCTCGCGGGGGAGGGAAGGGAGGGGGCGGCCCGCGACATCGGCCGCATCTGGCGCGTCGCCGAGGCCCTCGAATACGGCATCGTCGGCATCAACGAGGGCATCATCTCGACCGAGATCGCCCCGTTCGGCGGCATGAAGGAAAGCGGCATCGGCCCCATCTGGCGGCTCGCTGGGGCTCGAAATACGGCATCGAGGAGTTCCTCGAGGTCAAATACCTCTGCATGGGCGGCATCGACCGTTGAGTAACCAACGTCTCAACGCAGAGGACGCCGAGGGTCTGCAACGAGCGCATAATGAACGTGGCGTTCTCTGTGCATCCTTTGCGCCCTTTGCGGGGAATCATTCTTTTTCCTGACGAAATCCGAAGGCCTGGGAGGTGGGCAACGTTGCGGCTGGTCAGCGCGGCTCCAACCGCAATGTGGTCGGCAGGACCTCGGCGCGAACCATCGCCTGCGCGTAGGGGCTCTGCTGGTACTTTCTCAAATATTCGCGGCTGGCCCGCGCGATCGCATCGGCGTCGCTCGCCGGGAGCGCCTGAACCCGTAGCCGGCGGCCGGCAAACTCCAATGTGGCGGACCCGCCCGTCGCAAGGTCCCTATACCAACGCCCCTTGCTGCCGCGCACCGAACGCACGAAAATCTCGTCGTCGGCCACCACCCAGATGACCACCGCACTCTCCGGGTGTTTCTCGGTCCGGATCGCGACTTCCGGGAAATCCCGCAATTCACGCAGGGTATCCGCATCGAATTTCGCCATTGCCTTTCTCCCTTATGACGCCGTCCTCCGTGGTTCCCGTCGGCTTTTACGCGCTACCAAATCCGCTTGATGCGAAACCGCCTCAGAGGGCGGTTTCCAGATCGGTTTGCGTAAAATCGTCGCCGACATAGAGCAAGGGACAGGAATGCTCCTTCGCGACTTCGTACGAAAAGCAGTCGCCGAAGTTGAGCCCCGCCGGGTGCGCACCTCTTCCCCACTGCGCGTAGGCTGCGGCGATCCGGCGTGCCGAGGCCAGCGTTACCGATACGATCTCAAAGCCGAGCCCATCGATCATGCGGGTCACTTCTTCGCCGACGTTGCGCCTCGCCGCGACGATCAAAGCTTCCGCCACGGTTCCGGCGGAAATCACAACCTCGGTCTCGGTCTCCAGGACCCTTATACAGGCATCCGCTTCCTTTTCTCCGAGCGCGATCGCCATCAGCGCGGAGGTATCGACGGCAATCACCGCGGCAAACCATCTGGTCCAAAAAGGAAGTCTTGGCTTCGTGCCGCGCTCTCTCCCGCCCGCGCCTTGGCGGCTCCGGCGGACCTTATCGCCTCGAGGAGCTTTCTGCGTGCCTCGGGGGCGATGAGTGTTTCGACGGGCACCAAGCTTACCACCGCATGCCCATGCCTGGTTAGAATGATCTCTTCCCCCGCTTCGGCGCGGCGGATCAATTCCGTCAGCTGCCCTTTGGCGTTGGTCACTGCAACCCGCATCGCTCATCCGCTCCTAACCCGGGAATAGATTGCATATGGACCAGTTTCTGGTCCATGTCAATCCAGGCGACATCAAAGTGGTCGGTGTGACCCGGCGGGTCCAAGGAGATCGGCGGCGAGCTGACCTCGAACCCGATCGTCCGCAAGCTGACCTTCACCGGCTCGACCGAAATCGGTAAATTGCTGATGGAGCAATGCGCCGGCACGGTCAAGAAATTGTCGCTCGAATTGGGCGGCGACGCGCCGTTCATCGTCTTCGACGACGCCGATATCGAGATGGCGGTCAAGAGCTTGCCCCTGCGGAGGCGCCATCGCCTCGAAATATCGGAACGCCGGCAGACCTGCCTGTGCGCCAACCGCATCCTGGTGCAGGACGGCGTCTACGACGCCTTTACCAAGCGCCTCGCCGAGACCGCCGGCGCGATGAAGGTCGCCGACGGGTCGAGCCGGGTGCCGTGATCGGCCCGCTGATCGACATGAAGGCGGTCGAGAAGGTCGAGGCGCACATCGCCGACGCCTTAAAGAAGGGCGCCAAGGTAGTCACCGGCGGCAAGCGCGCCGCCCAGGGCGGCAGCTTCTTCGAGCCGACCGTCTTGACCGACGTGACGACCGACATGGTCATCACCAAGGAGGAAACCTTTGGCCCCGTCGCTCCGCTCTACCGCTTCAAGACCGACGCCGAGGCCATCAAGATGGCCGCACCCACAGCTTTACGCCACCTTCCGGGCGTCGTCGCCGCGCGGCGGCCCCATCAGGGCCGGCTGGAACAGAACCGCGGCGGCCAGCGTGCAGACCAGCGCCAAGGCCATCAGCTTCCCCATGCTCGATATGCCCGGCTGGTCGGAGAGCCAAAGGCTGCCGAACGCCGTCGCCGTCGTCAGCGCGCTGAAAAACACGGCACGCGTCAGGGTTGACTGCAGCAGGTTGGTCCGGCCGGCTCGCCAGGCCATGATGTAATAGATCTTGAACGCCACCCCGACGCCGAGCAGCAGCGGGAGCGCGATGACGTTGGCGAAATTCAGCGGCTCCCCGAGCAACACCATGACCTCCAAGGTGACCGCGCCGGCGACGAGGAGGGGTACGAGGGTCAACAGCACGTCACGCAAGTGCCGCAAGGCGATCCACAGCATGACGGCGATGACGAGAACCGCCAAGGCACCCGCCTCGATGAAGGCCCGGACCACCGTATGCTCTGCCTCGATGAGCCACACCGGTGTGCCGGTGACGTCCGGCGCGATTGCCAGTACGGCGGCGGCGAACCGCCGCGATGTAGCGGTGTCGTTCGGGTCACCCCCGGGCAGCACCTCGATGCGCGCGCGGCCGTCCGGGGCCACCCAGTCGCGCGCGAGCTCCGGCGCCACCGACTGCACGGTGACGCGCTCCGGCCGAAGCATGTCGCGGAGGCGGTCGAGGTCGAACCTGAGCGGCGCGATCAGCGCGTCGCGCGCCTTATCACGCACCGAGGAGTCCGCATTGGCGAGCCGGTCCAGGAGGCCCGACAACCGGGAGGCCGCCGCGATGGCGTCACCTCCTCCCGCGGTGGCGAGGCGTCTCAAATCCGTTACCGCCGCGCGGATCGCGCCGGCGGTCTCCTCATCAGACGGCGCTGGGCGGGTCGCCGAAGGATTGATCGCCGGCCCGAGCGCCGCGGCCGCTCTCTGGATTACAGGCAGCTTCCGGTCCTGGTCGTTCGGCACCAGGTTGTGGATCGACCGCGTTCCCGAAACCTCAGGGAGGCCGGCGGCACGTTGGGTGATCTGGTCGACCTCGGCGACCGAAGGCGCGACGATGTTAGCCGAGCTGATCCCGATCTCCGGGACCGCGATCAACTCGCGGTAGGTGCTGACCGCCTCACCTTCCGGGTCCTGCAAGTGGATCGGATCGAAGTCGAAGCGCATTCGCGACAGCAGGGGCATGCCCGCCAGTACCACGATGATGGTTCCCACAACCACGGCGATGCGGTGCCGAGCCAGGAATCGGTCGGCCGGCGCGAGCGCGACAAAGCCCATCCGGACCGGCTCGCCTGGCGGACCGAGGACGGTCAGCAGAGCTGGCAGCAGCGTGATAGTGCTGACGAACGCAGCCAACATGCCGAACCCGGCGATCAATCCAAGTTCAGCGATGCCGCGGTAGGCCGTTGGTACGAACGAGAAGAACCCGAACATCGTGCCGGCCGCGGCCAGCGCCAGGGGCCCTCCGGCCCTCGCTGCGGCACCCCGCAGCGCCGCGCGAACCTCGTCGCGCTCGTAGCGCTCGGACCGGTAGCGCACGGTGAACTGGATGCAAAAATCGGCGGCAAGGCCGATGAAGAGGACCCCGAAGGCGACCGAGATCAGGTTGAATGCGCCAACCATCAGCAGGCCCGCAGCCGCAGTCACGACAAAGCCGACGCACAAGCTGACAAACACGGCGAGGTTGGTGTGAGCCGAGCGCAGCGCCAGCCAGAGGATGAGGAGCACCGCGAGCACCGTTCCGGCAAGATTGGGCAACATCCCCTTTCTGAGCGTTACGAACTGCTCGTCGTTGATCACAACCTGTCCGGTCAGCCGCACCCTTGCGCCAAACATTGGACCGAGCTGCAGCTCATCCGCCGCCTGCCTGATCGCGTCGATCGCCGAGCGGCCGGGCTCCAGGGCGCTGAAATCGAGTTTTGGCTCGATCTGGATGAGGCCCCGCGGCTCGTCTGGTGCAGCGGGCTTGCCGTTCATCAGCACGCGCCACGAGAAGCTCGGAAAGCGGCCGGCGAGAAGGTCGTCCAGCGTGTCGGACAGCATGTTCATCGGCCCGGCGAGCGCGTCCGGCGGCATGCGGCGAGCCTGCACCGCCCCGATGCCGAACGTCAGAGCGTGCATCACGCCACGCAGGCTCGGATCCCCGGCGAGCATCTCGATCACCGGTTTGGCCGCGGCGAGCCGGCCCGCGGTGTCCGTCACCTGATCGACGGGAGGAAACAGCAAGGCGCTGCGCTGCAGGAACTCGCTGCCCTCCGGCCGGCGGACCGAAGGAAAGCGGCCATCACGTGTCCGAAGTTCCGCCGCCAGCCGGTCGGCCGCCATCTCCACCAGCTCCGTCGTCGGGCCTTGCACAACGACGAGGATCTGATCCTGCGGGAACGCCTCCCTGTAGGCCAGCTCGTGCTGGCGCCATGGCAGATCCTTTGGCAGGAGCTGGTCGGTATCGGTGGTGATGGCGAAATGCGTGGCCGTATAGAGCGCAGAACTAATCGCCAGCACCGCCGCAATGACGATGACCGGCCATGGATGGCGCGTGCAGAAGCCGACCATCCGCAAGACCGCCGATGTCAGCATGCCTCTATTCCCCTGCGCCCGGGTGTTTCCATCCGACTTGCTTCGAATAGGAACACCGGTGAACGTGCGGGCGCTTATTCTCTACCGCCTCTGACCTCTAACGCCTCTGACGGGCAATTCGTTGCAAAGCCCCGGCCAGAACAGGGTCGGCAACCACAATTTTCAGGCAACCGGATCCACGGCCTCGCCGCCTATTTCTACAGCCGGGACATCGGCCGCATCTGGCGGATCGCCGAGGCGCTCGAATACGGCATCGTCATCAACGAGGGCAGCATCTCGACCGAGATCGCCCCGTTCGGCGGCATGAAGGAGAGCGGCATCGGCCGCTGAGCCGTGGCCACACCCTGGCCCGCTCTCCACTCGGGGTGAAGGGAGGGGCGTGGCGGTGGGCCCGTCAAGCTACGGTTTTGAGCTGAGATCGGGCTTGTCGGTATCGAGATCGACCGGCACCGAGACATGCTCGTGAATGATTTGCCACCGGCCGTGCGCCTTCTTGTAGACGTCGGTCACCCGCACCGTGAGGTTAAGCTTCTTGCCGTGCTTGTCGGTGCCGGCCACGTGCTGAATGCTGTGGCTATAGGCGAGGTTGCGGTCGGCGACAACGTCGAGGTCGGTCAACTCCATGGTGATCGGGCCGTCGAGGCTACCGAGGAAGGTTTGCCAGTCCTTGCGGTAGGCCGCGGCGCCAACATATTGCCGCGGCGGAACCACATCGAAAACGACCAACGTCTGGTCGGGCGCGTACACCTTCATGATCGCGTCCACGTCTTTCGCCTTGAACGCGGCGACAAAGCGATCCTCGAGGGCTCTGATTTCGGCTGGGGCGTCGGCCCGGGCCGGGGCGCCGAATACCATGATCGAAAGGATAAATAGGATTGCGGTAGCGCCGACCTTCAGCTGCTCCACGATCTGCCTCCCATTGTAACGTGCGTGATTAGCGTCGAGTTATTCTACTGCTATCACGGAATCTCCGATAGCTTGACGACGAAGATCGGATATCCTATGTATATCCCAAATGACGCGTGGAGAGGCCGATGCAAGTGCAAGTCGCACGCTGGGGTAACAGCCTTGGCCTGCGCATCCCCAAAGATATTGCGCTTCGAGCGGGCCTGCGAGAGGGAACTCGGGTCGATGTCGAGGCGGAGGGCGACCGTATCATCATTTCTCCCGCTCGCCCACGCTATGTCCTCGCCGATCTGTTGAAGGGGATGACCCCGGAGGCGATGCGGCAGGCGTTCGATTGGGGACCGGATAAAGGTCGCGAGATCGTCGAGTAAGGCGATGCCGTACGCGCCGGAGGCGGGCGACCTCATCTGGGCCGATTTTGATCCCCGCATCGGTCGCGAGCAGAGCGGACGACGCCCCGCGCTGGTTGTCTCACCAGCCGATTTTTGCCGGGTCACCGAGTTCGCGATCGTCTGCCCGATTACCTCACGGGTTCGTCCCTTTGGCACTAGCGTTGTCCTGCCGACGGGGCTGCCGGTTTCCGGGGAGATCTTGACCAGCCACATGCGCAGCATCGACACGCTGGCGCGCCCGATCAGCTACGCGGGAGCCGCGGTTCCCGCCGAAATCCTGCACGAAGTGCGGATGAAGTTGGCCGCGTTGATAGGGCTCTAGCGCAATCTTGTCAGGCCGGCAAAGGGGATCGGCAGTGGGCTGACCCCGAACCCGATGTTGTAATCGGCGTCCCGCGTTTGCGGTAGCTGTTCGCCTCTGCATAATTGGAGCATAGTCGCTCAGCGCGCTGCGGTTGGGGGCGACGGGGATGGCAGACTGCTGGGTCAGGGCCCTGCGAAGCGACCGCGGGGGCAGGGGCGACCAGGTTTTCGTCGACGGAAATTACGTCGACCCCGCGGGCGTGATCGGCACGCCGTTCGTGACCGACACCGGTGAGCACACGTTCGAGACCGTCGACGCCGCCCAGCAGCCGACCTGGCAGAAAACCCAAGTAATCAATCGGCCGCCGGGCAACAGCGTGCAGCATCCGGTGGCGGTGATCCTGATGCCGGCTTAGGGGCGGTCATGCCGCCGCCTCTGGTCCGCTTGTCCGTCTGCGCCGCACTGCTTCTCGCCGCCGCCTGCGCGTCGCCCGTGCGCACCACGGAACTCGTCCGGATCGACGAGCGCGCCGGCTACCGTTACACCGCCCTCGATCAGAAGGCGCCCACGACCATCGATAAGTCCGCGGTGATCATGAGCTTCTCGGGCGGCGGCACGCGAGCCGCCGCGTTGGCGGACGGCGCCCTGCGCGCACTCGCAGCCACCGAGGTGCCGGGCACGGCCGGCCGGGTGCCGCTCGGCAGCCAGATCGACGTCGTCTCTTCGGTCTCGGGGGGCAGCGTCACCGCCGCTTATTTCGCGCTGACCGGCACCGACGGACTGCACGACTTCGAGCAGAAATTTCTTCTCAGCGATGTCATGGACACGCTGATTACTCGAACGCTGTCCAATCCGCTCCAGCTTGTCTATCCGCGAATCGACATTCTCTCCGACTATCTCGACGAGCAGGTTTTTTCCCATAAAACCTACCGGGACCTGATCGCGGTCGACAGTCCCGGGCGCAACCGCCGCCCTTACGTCATTTTGAACGCGGCCGACATGGCCAGCGGCAGCGTGTTCTCCTTCACCCAGGACCAGTTCGACCTGATTTGCTCCGATCTGGGTGATCTGAGGCTCGCCGATGCGGTGTCCGCCTCGGCTGCGTTCCCCGTCGCGCTGTCGGCACTGACCATACGCAACCGTGCGCCTTGCAGTCCGCAGCAGTCTGCTCCCGAGACCGCCGGCACTGGCTGGAAGCTCAAAGATGGTTGGCCGGAGCCGTTGCGGATCATCAACGATCGCGCTGTCGAAACCGATCTCGGTGTGAGTTACCCCGCGGCCGAGAACCTGGCGCGCTTTCGCCGTGGGACGGTCTCTCTGACTTATCTCAACCGCGACAAAGGCAAGGATTACATTAAGCACCGGCAAGGTCGACAAGCTGCTCTTCGTCGTGGTCAACGCCCGCTCGCAGGCCGATAACGATTTCGGGTCCCGGGCGCGGCCGCCGGGCCTGGTCGACACGCTGATGGCGGCCATCGGCACGCCGATCGACGCGACGAGCTTTCAGCTGCTCGGCCAGCTCGACCGTTTGATCGACGATCGGTTCAAGCCGAAATCCTTGGTGCTGGTCGGCTTCGACCTGATCGCCGACCCCGGATGCCGCGCCTATTTTTACAACATGGCGACGTCGTGGGCGCTGCCGCGCCAACAGGTCGAAGACCTGATCGCGCTGGGAGAAGCGATGGTCCTGCAGTCGCCGCGATACCGGCAGTTTGTCGCCGCCCTCCACGCCACGGTGCCGACGCCGCCGCGATCGGTCGAGCAGATCTGCCAGCCGCACCACATCGCCGTGAAGACCACGGCAATAGACCCCGAGCCGGCGGGGCGATGAAGGTCGTCGACGGGTTCGCGCCCGGTGCCGTGACAGCGGGGGAGGGAGGGGAGGGGGCTCGCCGCCTATTTCTACAAGCGCGACATCGACCGCACCCGGGGCGTCGCCGAGCCGCTCGAAGGGAAGCGCTATCGGTCGCGAAGCTCAAAATACGGCATTGAGGAATTGCTCGGCGGTACCGGATACGACGCGACGTCGGATGTGAAAGCAGCCTTCGCCCACCGGATGAGGGATCGCCGCCCTTCATCCCCGGCGTGCAGTCCGGGATCGTAAGAGTCACTGGACAAGGAGATACGTGCCGAGTAGCGGCTGCTGGCCGATGCCCGGCTGGGAATAGTCGCATACGCCGTTTGGGAAGATGCTGCGCAGCTGGTTTTGTTCCGCCGCGGTGAAGGCTGCGTTGTAGTCAGCGAAGTTGATTGGCTTCAGGGTGCACTTCAAGACATCTCGCGTCAACGCCTGCCCGGCTTCGAGCTGGGGCTGACTAAAGTAGGGATAGATCTTGTTGCACTGCGTGTTGGGGTCCAATGTCGCCGGCTCGACGATTTTATTGCCCTTCAGGTCCCAGCAGGTATCCGCTGCGTCGAACGGCTTGTTGCCGACCACCTTGTCGGGCGAGAGTGGCTCGGGGTCGGCGACAATCTTGTCCAGCCACGTGTTCAACAGGTCGAGCGACAGTGCTGCCAGGTCGATACCACTCGTCGAACCGCTCCTCCAGATGATCTGGTTATCCGTCCGGCCATTGGCCTTCAACAGGCGCGCCCTGACGATCTGGTCTTCTAGCTGGTCGTGAATGTCTCCGACCGCGTCTGCATTGGTCCGCTGGGTGATGATCGGAACCGTGGCCAGGCCGCCCCCCATGAAGCTGTTGAGAAAGCCTCCGCTGTAGACCCGCATCAGCGTTTGCGGATCCGTCGCCGTGCGCTGCGATTGCGGGTGCCCGTCGACATCGAAGCCGCCGACCGCGGCATTGAGTTCGAGAAACTCGGCCGTGCTCAACAGGCCCCGGTTCAGGGCATTGAGGCCGTATTGCACGCCGATATTGTCGGTGGGTCGGTAGGCAAAGCCGGTTTCCGGATCTCGGCCCAGCAGATTGGCGTTGGTGTCAAAGAAGTCGCATCGCGGTCCGGTCGGGTTGGTTCTGGGATTGTAGGGCTTGTTCGCCGGGCTCGTCAGACCGCAACCCGGAGCATAGTCGGCGACGATGATGTTCGCGAAACCCTGGTCCCAGCCTTGACAGATGGCGGCATTGAACCCGTTCACGACGTTTTGCTTTGCCGTCGTCCAGGTGGCGGGGTCCATGGCGTAAACCCGATTGAGCAACCGGCATTCCCAGACCGTCGGCATCAACGTCTCAGGGAATGAGATGCCCGGCTGGATGCCGTCGAGAAGGCCTGGATACAGTTGCGTGATCAGGTATTGCTGAATTGCGCCTCCCGAGCCGCCCACTCCGGCCGTCCACTTCGCCACGCCATAGTTCTTGATGAAATACTCCTTTAGCATCATCAGCGTTTCCCCTTGCAAGTGGGGATTGGCGTGCTGCTGGTTGAACAATTCCGTTGAATTGGCGAAGGCAAAGCCGCGCGACAGCTCGTTGTCGCTCAATATCGCGTCGGCGCTGATGACACCCTGATTATACTGCGCAGAGCCGCAGCAACCGAATGAAACGATCAGCTTGCCGTTCCAGCCCAGTCCCGGTTTCCATTGCCCAGGTGAAGACTGCGCCGGGTCGTCCAATATCGCGATGCGATATACGCCGCGATTGATCGTGCCGGTCTCCACCCGCACGATGTAGGGCACCGTCCTATTGTCGGTGGTGGTCGTGGAGACCAGATCCGTCGGGCGAGGGCCGGTGGGGTTGGTGAGGACCTTGAAGGTTTTGCTGGTCGATCGGTAGTAGTAGGTTGTTTTAGCTGCTGCCGAGCAATCTGCGTCGAGCGGAGCCCCGAGGCCATTTTGCGTCGTCCGGCATTCGTAAGGGGTAATGTGAGGTCCAGAGAGGATTGGGCCCGTGATGGCATGGTTCGTGAGCGTCAGCTGAGACGACGCGCTTTGGTTGCGCTCGTCTCGCACCAGCAGGCTGTTGTCACCGCGCCGGAGGCTCTTCACCAGACCCTGCAGCGTCTGGCTGCCCGCAGGCGTCTCCTTGAAGACAGAGGTGACTTTGGCGTTGTTTAAATATACCCCCACCTGCGTCAGCGGAACGGCGGGTGGCACGCCGATGCGTATCAGAGCGCTGTCCCCGCTCATCAAATCGTCTCGCGACGAAAGGGTGGTGATCTGGAATTGCCCGCTTCCCGTCTGGGTGTGAGGCATCGTTAGGTGAACCGTGTCGGCGCCCGCGCGCGCATGCGTCGAAAACATCCCGGTGCCGATGACGATCGCGAAGACAACCGCGATCCGCGCCCAACTGAGACTAAGAAGACGGGGATCCAATGAGGGCATCAATCGCTTCACCGCGGAGGAGCAGCAGATCTTCTCGGCCGGCGTCGAAGCGTTTTCGGCGGGAATGGCGGCGGCGCTCGCGACAAGCTACGTTGCGGTAGCGATCTCTCTCCCGCTCCAAGAGGCCGAGGCTCACCATCGCATCGGCACTGATGCGCAATGTGCGGCGCGGAATGCCACATTTCGCGGCGAGCTCGTCGAGCGTTGCCGGAGCACCCGCCAGCTCTTCGAAGACGCCGATCTCGCTGGCGATAAAAAGATGCTTTGCCGCCATGAACCCCATCGCGATCCGCATGATCGGATCGGGTGTGACCTCCGCCATGATGTGCCCCCTGTTGATGTGAGCCATGCTTAAGCCGTGCATCCTCTAAGCTTAACGTTAGTGGAGCAGGGAGGCGACCGCAATTCCCCGGGCAATTTGTGTGGCGGGAATTTGCGTTCCGGTGGCGCCGTTCCACCGCTTCAAGATCTAGCGTGATTGGTCAGGCTCTCACGAATGCGGTTTCCCGGATTATCTCCCGTCATATGCCTGCCGCAGTGCCGCCAGGTCCAATTTCTTCATCTGCAACATGGCTCGCATGACGCGTCCGGATCTTTCGCTGTTCGCGTCGGCCATCATCTCGAACAAGGCGGCAGGAACGATTTGCCACGAGAGCCCGTATTTGTCCTTCAGCCAGCCGCATTGCTGCGCCCGGTCATCGCCACCTTCGCGCAGCGTGTCCCAATGGCGATCGACCTCGGCCTGCGTCTCGCATGTCACGACAAAGGAAATGGCCTCGGTGAACTTGAAATGAGGTCCGCCGTTGAGCGCGGTAAATTCTTGGCCCTCGAGCTGAAAGCTCACGGTCATCACCGATCCTTCCGGTCTTCCGTGAACCTCGAATCCTTCCTTACCGTAACGGGTGATGACGCCTATCGCTGAATTCTTGAAGAGCGAGACGTAAAATTTCGCTGCTTCCTCCGCCTGATTGTCAAACCAAAGACAAGGCGTGATCTTCTGCGCGATAGCCATGGCACTCCCTTTCGAATTTCCAATGCGGCGGTGGCGCGACCCAGTCGGCGACGTCCTTCAACCGCCCGGCCCCTAGCCGACCGATGAGCAGCACCTGAGCGCCAAGGCCCGTGTCGAGAGCGACCTAGGTGCACTGTCCCGGCCTAGACAATTCTGGCCAATACGGCGGCAACGTGCCGTTCATTGTATTCCTAGGCTGAGGCCGGGCAACGATAGCAAATCGGGCATCGTCGCCTTTTTCTACAGCTGCGACGGCCGCCAAGGCTCGAAATACAGCATCGAGTTCGCCGCCCGGCACTTTCTACCGCGCAAGCGCGTTCGCGGTCGTCCGCCCGACAACCTCCCGCGTCCGTGCGTTCGGCTCGACCTGGGGTTCGCTTTACACGAGCGCCCGCTCTCGAGGCAGTGTGACCGGGATCTTGTAGAGGCTCACGGCGTTTTCAAAGACTAGTTGGTTGAGAGCTTCCTTCCCGAGAGCCGCCTCCGCTGGGGCGTGCCCCATTGCCCTGGAATCCGGCCAGGGGCTATCGAGGCCGGGGAAATCGCTGGCCCACAGGAAGTTACCCAAACCGATCTCAGGCACACGCCGAAATCCGCCCTCTTCCTCGACCTCGAACGTGAAGAAAACCTGGCGCTTGACGAACTCGCTCGGCTTGTCGGACAGCGGGACATCTGGCTTGAAGACGCGGGTCGATGGTCCGCCGAAATCGTACTCACGGTCGAAGCGCCAGAACATGAAAGGCACCCAACCGACGCCGGCCTCCTCGAGGACGAAGCGCACCCTGGGGTGGCGATCACAGATGCCCGAGAAAACGACGGCGCTCATCAGTTCGGCCATCAGCCCCATCGGGAAGTTGGCAACCGTCATCAGGGACTGGTTGCGTGGTGCCAGGCCCGAGACGCCCACTCCTATCTGGCGCGACCCGCCGCGAGGGTTCGCGTGAAGGTTGATCGGCAAGCGCGTCTCCGCGGCTGCCGCCCAAACTGGCTCCCACATCTGGTGCAGCACCGGTTCGGGAGCGCCAACCCAGTCGAAGATGACCCCGGTGGGCAGGCCGAACTCTGCCACCCGCATCAGCTCCGCGACGGCCTCCCCAGGGGTCTGGCAGGGTAGGGGGAGAAGCATGATGAACCTGCCGTCCGACTCCTCATAGAGTTCCCGCGCCCAGTCATTGGCGGCTCGCACGCAGGCAGCACGCAGTTCCGGATCCTTGATGGCCGATATTTGCTCGTAGGGACCGTTGACGAGTTCGGCATCGACCCCGTCCCGGTCCATATCCTCGCAGCGATACCCGGCATTGGCGGCGCGGAAGATGCCAGGCTCAGGCTCCTCCGCGAGGCCCGCCCGCGTATAGCAGTTGACGGGTCCCCTGCCCACTCCAGCCCAGCCGACCCCGCTCCAGGGTCGCCCCTCCACGATCCATTGTCGAGCCCCGTCCGGCCCCTCTACGACTCTCGGCCCGTCGTCCTGGAATTTTCTCGGCAGACGCTTCGTCCACAAATCGAAGGGAAGGTGCATCAGCCGGCAATGTCCATCCGCGGATATCACGCCAAATCTCTTCTCCATCGCGCGTTTCCCCTTTTAGCGGGTTGACGGATCAAACTCCTCGCCCGAACGCTACGATGATAAGCCCCGGAGGTGCGCCTCGTCGACGCCCTCCATCTGCAATGGGTCGAATGTCGGGCTAGGACATTTCGCGGCGGCAGTGGCGAATGGATACGTCGATCTCGAAAATCCCTTGACAACTTACTCTTACGGTAGGCGATTAGATTAACCTAAAATTGGAATCAGAATTTCCGACCGGCCGCCGAACATTGCTCCTCATTTCGTTCGCAAAAATTGCCGGGGCGGAAGAGAATTTTGTGAGAGGGAGGGACCTAGCCATGCGCATACGGAAGGCCAAATTGGCCGCAACATTATTTCCGTGGCACATTGGCTTGCTTGACATGATCAATCACAATGCCCTGGTTGGACGCTGGATTGCGGAGCAGCGTGGACGGATACCTACCTTCGAAAATCTGTACGATTTCTATCGCTATGTTCATGGCGAGGTATGCAGCGGGACCGCAATCGATTTCTTGGAATTCGGCGTCTACACGGGACACAGCATCAGATTCTGGTCTCAAATGAACCGTGATCCGCAGAGCCGTTTCATTGGCTTTGATTCGTTCGAAGGATTGCCAGAGGACTGGCTCGGAAACTACACCAAGGGTACATTCGATGTGGGGGGCGCGGTCCCGCAGATCGACGACGAGAGGGTTAGCTTCGTCAGGGGCTGGTTTCAGTACACCCTGCCCGGCTTTCTGAAAGGGTTCACGCCCAGATCCCGCCTCGTCGTTCATAGCGACAGCGATCTGTATTCCTCGACCCTTTTCACTCTGGCCAACCTCAATATGCTGTTGGTTCCGGGAGCGGTGCTCATTTTCGACGACTTTTGGATGCCGACACACGTGTTTCGTGCATTCGCTGATTATAGGAGCGCCTTCTGGCGCTCGGCGCATCCAGTCGCGATGACCTCGGATTATGCGGACCAAGTGGCGTTCGTGTTCGACTGAGTGCAATACCCGATTATTCCCGGTTCTGGCCCGTTCAATATCTGGTAGGTGTACCGTGTCTGGTCGGTTTTGACATGACATGCGCCAACCTACCGAGCGATGTCAGTCACTATCTCTGCCATCTGCAAATATTAAAGTGCGCGATTGACAGGAGGTCGGGGCGGCGCCCTGCTGTCTAACGACCGAAGCTCGCTCGGCTCGTAGAGCCGGCTCAGCCAACCTTGAAGAGATCTTGCAGAGGGGTGTCATCTCTATATTGCGCTTACACACAAATGTCGCATAATATATATTATGGAAAATAGACTCGGTTTTCCGTCGTAAGGCGTCCCAAGCCGAGCAGCAACGCGGCGCGTCGCCTGCACCTTAGGCCGCATCTCGTCGATTGTCCGTTCAGCGCAGCGGCGTCGAAACCACTCGTCCGCTTGCGCCCGAGCCGCTTAACACCGAAACGTCTCGCAGAAGCATGGCGCGTTATCCCCGGATGCGGGCTAATTTTTTCTGTTGTACATAGGCAAGCTGCTGAACCGCTCTGCTGGAGCCCGGCTCGATCGCGAGAACACGCCGGAAGCATTCCTCGGCGTCGTCCCAGCTTTCCAGGCTTAGGTATGTCAGGCCGAGGTCATTCCACCCGGATTGGAATTCCGGGGCTAGCGAGACCGCAAGTCGCAGGCTGTCCAAAGAGCCCTGCACATCGCCCAATCGCCGCAGGCAGCTGGCAAGGTCGAAGTGGCCGGCGGCATCGTCCGGCTCGGCCGCGACAAGCTTGCGAAAGTAGCCGACCGCTTCCTCGACACGACCGCCGGCGAGCAGCATTGAGCCAAGCGTAGCGAGCGCGGCAGGATAATCCGGCCGAAGCGTCAGCGCGTTGCAAAATGCGGCCTCGGCCTCCCCCTGCCGACCGAGTTGCTGTAACGCATAGCCTAGATCGAAATGCGCATCCGGACGCACCGGAGAAATCACGATTGAGCGGCCAATCAACTTGACGGCGTCCTGATGGCGTCCGCGGATGCCGGCTATCACACCAAGCCAATGGAGTGTCTCCGGGTGCTGCGGCACCTTTTCCAAGACCTCGCGGTAGAGGGTTTCCGCGCGGTCGAGATCGCCCGCCTGGTATTGCTCGGCCGCTGCGCTCAGCGCCGCAATGACCTCATTCTGCAATGTACGGTCTGCATCGTCGACGGCGCTCTGGTCGGAACTGTCGTCCGCCGAAGACAGGGCTCTGAGCAGGGGCTCGAGGTGCCGCTCGTAATTCCGCCATCGTTCAACGGACCGATCGTAAAGCGGTTGCCGAACCTGCCAGCTGCTGGCGGTCGCGACGGTTCGCTGAGTGCGGTGGAACTCGAGACAAGTAGGCTCCCATTCGAGCCCGAGGAATGACACGAGCTTTTGGCTCTCGCCATCAAAATCCGCTACCAGCTTTTCGTAATTGACCTCCAGAATGGGGAGCGGCAGCACGCGACGCCAATGCTCGATCAAACGATCGATCTGCACCTGTCGCCTTCCGCAGTCAGCCAGATCGTATGAAAAGCCCAGCATGCCCGGCGTGAATTTCTGAAAGAAGCATGACAAAGCGATATCGCGCGGATCGCGTCGACAAAAGATGATTCTGGCCTGCGGGTACAATGTCGCCACCAGGCCGAGATAAAGAACATTGTCCGGCATCTTGTCGATGACCCGCTCGGCGCCGCTGCCGATCTCGCGCAGCCGCTGGAGATGGCCGCCGGCAGCGCGCCTGATGACGGTTTCCTCCCAGCGGAGTTCGGGGCCGTGACCGTCGCTGGGCGGCCCGAAATCACCGTACATTCGGCCGATGTGCAGGAGCTCGCCGGCTCCGGACACGCGCGAATGGCTGGCGGCAATCTGCTCGACCAGGCTCGTGCCCGAGCGCGGCATTCCGACGATAAAGACCGGGACCTCCGATCGTGTGCCCCAACCGGCGACCTTGGCGAAGAAGCCGGGCGTGAAGGCGGCGATGATCTCGTCGACTTGTCGGCTCAACCCCGCCGCGTCGAACCAGTCTCCCGCGGCCACCCGCGCCGCCCGATACATCGAATTCGCCCGTTCGTAGGCCGCAAAGGCTTCATCGAAGCGGCCGGCATCGTCCAGCGCCTTACCCAATGCGAAAGCAGCGGCGCTGCGCTCCTCGATCGGCAGGTCGGCAGCGTCGGCAAGCGCTGCGATGCTGGCCAATTCCGAGCCGTCTGCGGAAAGCTGCTCGCCGAGAGCGAGGTTGCGGTAGGCGTCGGCGAGATGCGGTTTCAGAACGAGCGCGCGGCGAAAACAATCGACCGCCTCGTCAAATCGGCCAAGCGAACGCAGTGCCGTGCCGAGTTCATTCCATGTCGTCGCACTGTCGGGGACAAGAGCAATGACCTGCTTGTAGTTCTCGACCGCCCCCATCATGTCACCTGCCAGTCGCAGGCTCGTGGCACGGCTATGATGTTCGGTCGCGGTCGGCATCTACAGATCGCCTAGCGGCAAGTAGGATTCACACGGAATTCTTGACAGAGCATGGTTTACGAAGACCAAACGTCGCACGCAGCGGACCTCTCAGGTCAGGAATTGCCGGAATTCGCGGAGCCACGGCTCGTAATGGCGCCAGCGCGCGACCGAAGTCGTGTAGACCGGCTGTCGTGCCTGCCAATTGCTCGCAGTCTTGATGACGCTTCGGTTGCGCTTCGAGTGCAGGCATGCCTCGTCCCATTCGAGACCGCAAAATCCAATTATTTGTCGCGTCAGCCGTTCGCGGTCGGCGACCATCGCCTCGTAATCGATCTCCAGGAAGCGGTCGGCTGGGAGCACCTGACGCCAATGTGCCATCAGGCGCAGGTACTGCTCATAGAAGAAAACGATGTCGCCTCGGTCACAGGTAAAATCTTTCATCGTGCCGAAATAGGTAAAGTAGATCGATAAGCAAGTATCGACCGGGTTTCACCGGCAATGGATGATGCGGGCCTGTGGGAAGATTAGATGGATCGGACCAAGAACCTGGAAATTCCCCGGCGTCTTATCGGTAACCCGTTCGGCCGCCGGCGAAATGCCTCGCAGCACTGCAAAATAGTCGGTGGCCAGATTGCGCGTTGGCGCCGGAACCAGCTCAATTGGAGCAAACTCGGCGAGTCCCGGAAACCGCTCGCTCCAGAAGGTGAGTTCGCCCCCCGCGTCCATCTTTGTATGGCTCGAAAGGATCTGCTCTACCAGGGTCGTGCCGGAGCGCGGCATGCCGACAATCAGAATCGGCAGCTCACTCGTGGAGCCGAACGGCTTATGTCGGGCAAAGAATTCGGGCACGTAGGTTCCGATGATCGTGCCGACCTCGGCGGCGAACTCACCTCGGTTGGATGTTCGCCCGGCAAGCTTCTGCAGCTGCGCCTCGATCCGGTTCGCCTCGTCAAAATGACGCATTGCCTGCTCGTACTCCGCCAGGTCGTCCAGTGCCTTGCCGAGGGCAAAATGAAGGTTAACGCGATCCCCGTCCGCCAGACCTTGATCGGCCAGCAGCAAACCCATCCTCTGCAGCAGCGGTCGCTCGGCGGCGGTGATGGCTTGCCGTGGGTGAGGAAGAAATAGGAGAGAGTATGCCGCGGCTGCAGAGCAATCGTCTGTTCGAAAAAAGGGGCAGCCTCAGCGAACCGGCCGGTCCGCGTCAAAAGCTCGCCCAGGATGAATGAGCGACGCCGAGGTCCGGCTTCAGAGAAATCGCCCGTTCGAAGCAGGCGATCGCCGCATCGAGCCGGTTCGCAGCGAGATAGGCGTCGCCGAGATTGTTCTGAGCAGCGACCGTGCCGGGGCCGAGTTCGACAGCTTTCTCGCCGATTGAAATCGCTTCAACGAGCTGTCCCTGCGACTTCAGGAGATGACCTAGGTCGCTGAGGGCATCGACGGATTGCGGCTCCAGAGCGACGACCTTGCGCAGAAACTCGATCCCCAGCGCCATCCGGCCGGTCCGAGCGGCAATCACGCCGTAGAGGTGAAGGGCCGACACATCCCGCGGTTCGCGAGCCAGATCCGATCGCACCCCTGCTCCGCATCGGTCAGCCGGCCCGCCTGATAGTCCTCGAGCGCCAGGTCCAGAAGCTGATCGATGTCGTCTTCTATGGCTGCTCCTCCGCATTCGCCGCCGCCACGAGCACGGAGAGCAGCGGAGCCAAGTGGCGCTCGTACTTGCGCCATCGTCCAACCGAGCGATCGTAGAGAGGCTGTCGCACTTGCCAGCTGCTCGCGGTCGTAATGGTCCTCTTCGTACGATGGAAGTCGAGGCAAGCGGGCTCCCACTCTAGATCGAGAAAACTGATCAGCCGCCGGCTCTCGCCCTCGAGATCGCTTACCAATGCCTCGTATTCGACATCGAGCATGCGCAAGGGAAGAACCTTGCGCCAGTGCGCGGTCAGACGCTCGGTTTCGAGATATCGTCTGGCGCAATCTGCAAGGTCGTAAGAAAAGACCAGCTGTCCCGCCGTGAACTTCTGGAAATAGCAGGAGAGGCAGATGTCACGGGGGTCGCGCCGACAGAATATGATGCGTGCCGCGGGGAAGAGCGTCGCGATCACCCCGAGCTCGAAGACGTTGTCGGGCAGCTTGTCGATCACTCGATGGGCGCTGCCGCCGACGGCGGCCAGGCGTGTCAGATGTTTGTCGGCAAGGTGCCGGACGGTCGCCGCTTGGCGACCCGATGCGACGTGGAGCGGATCGAGCTCGGCAGCAAGTTCGCCGATGTCCGTCAGTTCGCCCGCGCCGAAGACCCGCGAATGGCTGGCGGCGATCTGCTCGACCAGACTGGTGCCCGAGCGCGGCATGCCGACAATGAAGACGGGAAGGTCGGACGGGCTGCCCCAGTCGGCAACGGAACCAAAAAAAATCGGGGTGAAGGCGGCAATCTTCTCGTCGATTTGCCGGCGCAACATCTCGACATCGAAGCGCTGGCCTGCAGCAGCTAGCCAAGCGCCATAGATGTGATTCGCCCGATCGTACTCCGTAAAAGCCTCGTCGAACCGCTCGGCATCGTCGAGCGCCTTGGCCATCGCGAAACCTGCTGCGGCGCGTTCCTCGATCGGCAGGTCGGGTCTCTCGGAAAGGTCCGAAAGGCGCGTGATTTCCAGTTCGCCCGCGGCGAGTTGTTGGCACGTGGCGAGGTTGCGATAGGCGTCGGCGAAATCCGGGTTGATGGCCAGCGCCCGGCGGAAGGCGTCAACCGCCTCCTCGAAGCGGCCGAGGGCACGCAGCGCGCGGCCGAGATCATTCCACACCACCGGCTGGTCAGGGCTCAACGAAACCGCTGTGCGGTAGCTTTCCACCGCGGCCTCCACGTCGCCGGAAAAGCGCAGCCGGGTGGCAAGGCCCAAATGAGCAAGAACAAAGTTAGGATTGAGCTCGATGGCGCGGCGATAGCATTTCACGGCTTCCTCGAAGCGCTTGAGGTCCGCGAGCACATTGCCGAGATTGGTATGCCGCGCGGCATTGTCGGGTTCGAGCTGCACTGCGCGGCGGAGCGCCGCCTCGGCGTCCTCGAACCGGCCGAGCCCGCGCAAGGTATTGCCGAGATTGTTGTGAGCCTCGGCCAGGCCCGGGGCGAGTTCGACTGCTCGCCGGCAGCTCGTCAGCGCGGCAGCGAAGTCGCCCTCTTCGCAGAGGAGGCAGCCGAGGTTGTTGTGTGCCAGCGCCAACTCCGGCTGTGCGGCAATGGCGCGGCGATAACTGACGCACGCCTCGGCCGAACGGCCGGCAGCCCGCTGGGCGTTTCCGAGGTTGGAATGGGCCTCGGCAAGATTGGGCAGCATCGCCACCGCCTTGCCGATCAGCTGGACCGCCCGCTCGGCGCGCCCCTCTCCGAGCGCGAGGAGACCGAGCAGGTGAAGCGCATCGGGATTGTCAGGATCTTTATTAAGGATTTTACGATAGAGCGTGGCGGCTCGCTCCAAGCGCCCGGCTTGGTGGTGCTGAACGGCAGCCGTCAGTTCCGCCGCCAAACCCGCTTGGCGCCGGGCTATCCGATTACCCACACCCGCCATGCTCCGCCGATCCCGATCCCCGCAATTCGAACGTGTCAGAGGTTTGAAGGCCAATGCGCGATCGAGAGAGCGGCGATAGACCAGCCCCTGTCGAGACGTGCCTGAAATCGCAGGATATACCGCTTGCGACTGTCGGTCTGCCTTCTTCGTGGTTATTTTCGCAACTGATTGGATCCCGTTAGAGCCTGGCTCAAAATGAAGTTCGTCTTCACAATGGGTCACCGTCACCCCCGCGAAAGCGGGGGTCCAGAGGCAACCGCTGCGGCCTTGCCGCCCCCTGGATTCCCGCTTTCGCGGGAATGACGACAAGGGTGCAGTGACTCATTGAAGATTTGTGATCCATTCTTGGTCAGCCTCTGAGGCAACCCATGGTGTTGATTGCAGCCGATAACCTGCGGGTCGAGCGCTCGCTGCGAAAGATTGTGGCGCTCTCAGAGGAGGCTGGCGCCGAGTTTAGCGACGATCTCGTCCTCAAATCCGTCGACGGATATCTGAGCGTCGAAGCGCCGCCGGAGAGCGCCGGAAAGGTGCTCGTGCGCCTTCCCTGGGACTGCCTTGTTCCTTTCTCGCCGTTCCGCCTGTCCATCGTCAATGATGATCTTGCCATTTCATCTCACGAGCAGGGTCTGACAGACGAATGCGTCGTCCTTATGGAAGCACTACTTGAATTATTTAACCTCACCGGCAAGGTCGCCCACCATCGTCGGACCTCTCCGTGGCGACTTATCATTTCATACCCTGCAATATTGGAATGTGTTAGGCAAGGACGAGATCGGGGAGATTTTGCATTATTTCAACAGTTTATCGTATCCGGCAACGAAGATGAGCTGATGCTGCAATCGTTCTTGAATTCCAGAGTGTTGGGTTACAAGGCATCCACAACGGCACCGCCCTATCCGGTTTTGATGCCGGTTATTGACTTATTTAATCACCATTTCCAAGGCGCCTTATTTAAGATCGACGAAGTCCCTAACAAGGAACGCTCTCTGGCGATAGCACGATCCATGCCTTTGCCGGGGACGGGGAAAGAATGTCTCGCCTGTTATGGTGCGCATGACAGCTTTGATACGTGGGTGACCTACGGCTTTGTCGACCAGTCGGCGCTCTTTGTGCGTTCCGTCGCGATGACGATAGATCTTCCCAGCCTGGGGACGATCCGGCTGACGAATTTCGACAAAACCCGCGACCGCCGAGCTTTGCCGCCGTCGGTGAGCGACCTCCACTTCTACATTCCGGCGCTTCTCGCAAGGAGAGCGGATCATATTGAAGTCGGGCGCCTCCTCATTCCGGGTCCATCAGCACCTCGCGCTCTCCGGCGAACCTTGCATTTCCTGATCGCGGAGATGAGCCCCGGCCATGCGAGGCAGCGCGATCTGGTCGTGGAGGCCGAGCGACAGATCATCACGGCCAACCAAGCTTACTACCGCGATCTCGTGGCTTGCATGCGGACGCTGTGCCCGCAAGATCATCTGCAAAAGCCGATTTTGGGGGACTTTATTCATATGTGCGAATTGCAGCTGGCCCGCATACAGAACTACCTCGGTTATACCAAAGGGTAGTCGGGGGCTAGGCTAGTCGTCGGAATTCTTTACAAGGCAGCGTTGATGGCGTAAAGGACGGGACGGCTGCGGAGCAGCCGTCCCAGGAAGGTGCTGAAAATCTTACGAGGTCCTGCGGCGGCGGGCGAAGCCGAGACCCGCAAGCCCGACACCGAGCAACGCAAGCGACGCCGGCTCCGGAACCGACGGAGGGTTGATCGTGATGGTACTGATCGAGCCGGCGGGCCTCCCCAAGGTCCACTCCGCGACGCCGCCCAGGCCTAGAGGAGTGGAGAAGAACACGTCACCTGCGGTGAAATTCGCGTTGATGTTCTTGAAGGTGACGCCCGCGAAAGCTCCGTGTGCGTTGGCCGCATAGTTGGAGTTGCCCGTGGTGACCGGGCAGTTAGCAGCACCAATCCAGGTGAACCGGGAGGTCTCGCAACCGCCGTCACCGTCAAAACCAAAGATGCCGTTGCCGAGCCCGGGAGTTCCGCCCGTCAGATGGATCGTGGAAATCAGGGTTGTCGAGTTGTTGATGATGCCGACGAGAGCGTCGTCGGAGCCATCATAGTTGGCCTTCCCGGAAGGATTGCTGGTCACGATCGCACCGTTTTTGGCGATCGTGATCAGGTCGGTGCAGTCTGAGGTGGTCTTGCCAGTGCCGGTGTTGTCGACAATCGTCGTGCAGGTCGCCGCCTGCGCGACCATCGGCACGCCGCAGATCCCGAAAAGCGCGCCGCCCGCCAGCATGGTGCCGGCAAGAAGATGATGTTTAAAGTTCAGTTCCATCAATTTGATCCTCTTACAAGGTGATGCGTGATACGTCGCATCTTCTTCAGCAAGGAGGATGCCAAGTCGGTCTTTTGAAAGTTTATCAGTACGTTACGAGAAGAGAAGCCCGCCGGCCGTGGCGTCAGTGTCGGAAATCTTTACGTGAGGGAAGCTGGCAAGCCCTGGTCTCCGATGGAATGTGTCGCGTTATGCCGTCTGTCTACCGCTGTTTGCGCCTTATCGGTCGATTTCGAATCTGTTCAGCTAGGCGGCTTTGGCGGAAATCAACGGAGGCCCGTGAGGGGTGGCCCATTTGACCGGACGAAGCCGACGGAGCGGCCCTCTGACGATCCCGAGTGTAAGAGTGTCCGACATGGGTCGGGGATATCGAGGACGAGACCGTCGCACCCCGGCTCGACCCCGCTCGGCAATTCGGCGCTGAGCTCGCGATAGTCCATACTCTGATCCATATGCGTCAGCACCGCGCGGCGCGGTCGCACGCGGGCGATCCAGGATAGTGTCCGTTCGAGGTGGCTGTGGGTCGGATGCGGCGCACGCCGCAGGCAGTCGACGATCCACAACTCGATGCCTTCGATCGTGGCGAACGCCGCATCGTCGAGTTCGGTGACATCGGTCGAGTAGGCGAACCCGCCGATGCGCAGGCCAAGGGTCGTGCTGAAACCATGATCCTGCGCGAAAGGCACAATCGGAATGCCTTGGATCTCGAACGGACCGAAGATCTCATGAGGCACCAGCGTCGGCTTGTAGTAACGGCCCGGCTCCCGAATCGGTTCGAGGGCATAGCCAAAGCGGCGACGGATCTCCGTCAACGTCTCGGCATTGGCATAGAGCGGGATCGGCCTCTGCATCAGCCGGTTGACCGACCGCAAATCATCGATCCCATGCAGATGGTCGGCATGGGCATGGGTCACCACCACCGCATCGAGCCGCCTGACGCCAGCGTCGAGCAGCTGCTCGCGCAGATCGGGCGAGGTATCGATCAGGATTGACGTGCTCCCGATCTCGACCAGCACCGAGACCCGGCGCCGGCGGTTCCGCTGGTCGGTAGGGTCGCACCAGCCCCAGTCGGGGCCGATCGCCGGCACACCGGTCGAGCCGCCGCAGCCGAGGACAGTCACCTTCATTTCATAGAGCCGCTGGGCTCGCCTTTGTGAACAGGCGGAAGAAGTTCTCGCACGTCGCCGTGGCGAGGTGCTGCGGGTCGAGCCCTTTGAGCGCCGCGACGGCAGCCGCGGTTGCGGCGACAAAGGCCGGCTCGTTGCGCTTGCCCCGATACGGGACAGGAGCGAGATAAGGAGCGTCGGTCTCGACGAGCAGCCGGTCGAGCGGCAGGTCGCGCACGATGGCGCGCAGCTCTTCGGCATTGCGGAAGGTCACGATGCCGGAGATCGAGATGCAGAATCCAAGGTCGAGCGCCGTCTCGGCGAGGGCGCGACCGCTGCTGAAACAGTGCAATACTCCCGGCGGCGGCCGTTCCTCCTCGATTATCCGCGCGATTTCCCGATCCGCCTCGCGGGCATGGATGATCAGCGGCAGACCGCTCGCGCGCGACGCATCGATATGGGCGCGGAAGACCGCCTCCTGTGTGTCCCGAGGGCTCAGATCGTAATGGAAGTCGAGCCCGGTCTCACCGATCCCGATGACCTTTGGATGGCTCGCCAACGCGACCAGCTGCTCGGAAACCAGCGCGGCGTGATCCGCCGCTTCGTGCGGATGGGCGCCGACCGAGCACCAAATCCCGTCATACGCCTCCGCGATCGCCCGCACCCCATCGAACTGATCGAGCCGCGTGCTGATCGTCAGCATCGTTTCGACCCCGGCCTCCCGGGCGCGGCCGATCACGGCTTCCAGCTCCGAGGCGAAATCCGGAAAATCGAGATGGCAATGGCTGTCGACCAGCATCGACGCTCTATCCCTTGCAGTTTACCCAGCTGGTTCTTCGACAAAGCGTGGAAAGACGCCTTCCGGCTTTGGCAGGCGAGTTCCCGGCACGAGAGGAACGCCCGCCAGGGCTTCAAAACGACGCGTCGCTTCGGGCACGGCGAGCTGGTCGAGGAGCTTTCCGGCGGCGCCCGGTACGAAAGGCTGCACCAGAAGCGCCAGAAGCCGGATCGTCTCGGCCAGGGTGTAGAGGACCGTGCGCATGCGGGCCGGGTCGGTCCGGCTGAGCGCCCACGGGGCCTGTTCGTCGACATAACGGTTGGCTTCGCCGACGACACGCCAGATCGCCTCGAGCGCCAGATGAAAGCCCTGCTCCGAGACATGCGCTCGCACCGCATCGAGAAGACGGCGCGCCGCGTCCAGCAATGCCGTGTCGACTGCGCCGAGGGCGCCGGGCTCGGGCACGCAGGCCTCGCAGTTGCGATTGATCATGACCAGCACGCGCTGCGCCAGATTGCCAAAATCGTTGGCGAGGTCGCCGTTGAGCCGGCTCACCACAGCGCGGTGTGAAAAGTCCCCATCGCTGCCGAAGGGGAGCTCTCGCAGCAGGAAATAGCGCACTGGATCGAGCCCGTAGGTGTCGACGAGCTGTTTCGGCGGGATAAAATTTCCGAGCGACTTCGACATCTTCTGCCCCTCGACCGTCCACCACCCATGAGCGAAGACGCGGCGCGGCGGTTCGAGCCCGGCGGCCATCAGAAAGGCCGGCCAATAGACCGTGTGAAAGCGCAGGATGTCTTTGCCTACTACATGAAGAACTGTAGGCCAAAGGCTTGAAAAGTCGTTATTTTGGATGTCGGGGTAGCCGACCGCAGTGATGTAGTTGGTCAGCGCGTCGAGCCATACGTAGATCACATGCCGGGGGTTCCCCGGCACCGGGATACCCCAGCTAAAGCTGGTTCGTGAGATCGACAGATCGCGCAAACCGGACCTGACAAAGCTGATCACTTCGTTGCGCCGGCTGCGCGGGGCGATCGCATCGGGGTTCGCGTCGTAATAAGCCAACAGCCGGTCCTGCCAAGCGGAAAGCCGAAAGAAGTAATTCTCTTCTTCGAGCCATTCGACCTCGGCCCCGGTCGGCGCCTTCCCTTCGACGAGTTCGCTCTCGTCGTAAAAGGCCTCGTCGCGCACCGAATACCATCCGGCAAAGGGCCCGAGATAGATCTCGCCGCGGCGTTCGAGCTCTTGCCAGATCGCCTGGACGGCGCGAGCATGGCGTGGCTCGGTGGTACGGATGAAATCGTCATTGCTGATGTCGAGGAGCCGTGTCATCTCGCGGAACCCCGCGGAATTGCGGTCGGTCAGCTCCTGCGGCGAGATCCCGGCAGCACGCGCCGATTGCTCGACCTTCTGCCCGTGCTCGTCGGTTCCCGTCAGAAATCTCACCCGACGCCCGTCGAGCCGCATGAAGCGCGCCAGCACGTCACACGCCACCGTCGTATAGGCGTGGCCCAGATGCGGCAGGTCGTTGACGTAATATATGGGGGTCGTGATGAAGAAGGGTCGGTCCGCGGTCATTACTCTCTCCAGACCCCCGGATATGGGCCGGGATCGATCGCGATCCAATCGGCGAACCGCGGTACCGTTTCTACCGCGCCATCTCTTCGATCGCAAAGAATGCGCCGAGCATGGTCTGCTTGCGATCGAGGTTGAGCTGATCGGTGCTGACGAAATCCCGATC
>WNFR01000807.1_pt1 | contig 32019 bp, 25 predicted proteins | sample 5400221 | NCBI WGS metagenome assembly WNFR01 (sample SAMN13153357, study PRJNA577476) | soil metagenome | isolation source: 40 cm soil under Madrone tree | place: USA:California | collected 2016-06-14
CAAACCCGACTACTCGCGCGCGGTGGACCTGCTCACGCGCGCGGCGATCCGCGAGATGATCGTGCCGTCACTGCTGCCGATCCTGGTGCCCATCGTACTGGTGTTGGTGATCAACACCCTCATGGGGAGCGGTGCGGGTATCCGCGCGCTCGGTGGCCTCCTGATCGGTACCATCGTCACCGGGCTGTTCGTCGCCATCTCCATGACCACCGGCGGCGGCGCCTGGGACAACGCCAAGAAGTACATCGAAGAGGGTCACTTCGGCGGCAAGGGCTCGGACGCGCACAAGGCGGCCGTCACCGGCGACACGGTGGGCGATCCATACAAGGACACCGCGGGACCGGCCATCAATCCGCTGATCAAGATCATCAACATCGTGGCACTGCTGCTGGTGCCGTTGCTTTGAGCTCACGCCCGCGGCGTGGGTGCGGCCTCAGGCCGCCAGCAACAGCGGCTGCGGCCGTCCGATCGCATACCCTTGCAGGTAATCGACACCCATCCTGCGCGCCACCTCGACTGAGGCCGCGTCTTCCACCTGTTCGGCGATGACCTTGAAGTTGAGCGTGCGGGCGAGCTTGATCATCGCCGCCACCATCGCCTGGTTGACGGTATCGCGCGCCAGGTTGCGCATGAAGGAGCCGTCGATCTTGAGGTAGTCGAGTGGCAGATTCTTGAGATTCGAGAACGAGCCGACGCCCGAGCCGAAGTCATCGAGCGCGAACTGACATCCCATGCCGTGCAGCACCCCGACGAAGCGGCGCGCGAGGTCAAGGTTGGCGATCACCGCGCTCTCGTTGATCTCGAAGCACACCTGCGCGGGCGCGACGCCGCTGGTATCGAAGCACTCGACCACGAACTCCAGAAACTGTGCGTCTCCGAGCGTCTGACCGGACACGTTGATGGCGAGGCTGCGGTGGGCGGGCACGGGGATCGCCCCACGGCCCAGCGCCGCGAACGTCGCCTGCACCACCCAGCGGTCCACCAGCCCCATGAGCCGGTAGCGTTCGGCCGCCCGCATGAACTCCGCGGGCGGCAGCTCGTGCCCCGCCTCGTCCTGCAGCCGCAGCAGCACTTCCAGGGCCGGGCCGCCGTCATCGCCGTGCGCCGGAACGATCACCTGCTGGTACAGGTGGAAGCGGTTTTCCTTGAGCGCACCCTGCAGGCGCTGCAGCCACTGGATCTCGCCCGTGTGGCGCGCCAGCGCCTCATCGCGCGCCGAGTACACCACCACCCGTCCCGAACCCTGCTTCTTGGCGACGTAGCAGGCGGTATCGGCAGCGGCCAGCAGCTCCTCCAGCGTGCCGCTCTCGCGCGAGATCTCCACCAGGCCCACCGAGACGCCGATGTTGAAGATCTTGTCCTTCCACACGAAGCGATACTCGCCCACCGATCGGGTGAGGTCATCGGCGATCTGCCGGGCCTTGTCCAGCGGACAGCCGACCAGCAGCGTGCCGAACTCGTCACCGCCGAGACGCCCGACCGTGTCGCTGTCGCGCACCGCGTCGCGCAGCAGCTTGGCGACCTCGCGCAGCATGCTGTCCCCGGCGAGGTGACCGCTGCTGTCGTTGACGATCTTGAATCGATCGAGGTCGAGATAACACAGCACGTGCTGGCCATCGCCACGGTGGCCGCTCTCGATCGCCTCCTCCAGGCGCCGCTCGAACTCGCGGCGATTGACGAGTCCGGTGAGCGCATCGTGCGTCGCCTGGTACGACATCTGCCGGTCGAGACCGCGCATTTCGGTGACGTCATGCAACAGCACCACCGCGCCGATGAGCTCCTGGGCGCTGTTGCGGATGGGCGAAGCCGACAGCTCGACGGAGCGCTCGTTGCCGTTGGTGCGCGACAGCAGCAGGGCGCGCCGGCTGAGATTGACGGGCGCGCCACTGGTGAGCGCCTGGTGCACGGGATCCGAGAGCAGCCGCCGGTCGGTCTCGTCGACGAGACTGACGATGTCCTCCAGTAGCTTGCCGAGCGCCCCTGCGGCGGCACTGCCGGTGAGGTGCTCGGCGGCGGGATTGAGGAAGGTGATGCGGCCGTCCTTGTCGGTGGCGATGATCGCCTCCGCCAGGGACTGCAGCGCCAGCAGCTGCGGTTCGGACGCGCCGTCGCCGCCCAAGCGCAGTGCCGGCGTCGTCTGGGTGGGAATGATCTCCACTCCCGTGATCAACAGCGCACTGCCGTGGTCGAAATCGACCGGCGTGGAGCTGATCTCCAGGCGGCTGAGCTGGCCCTGTAACCCGACCATGTCGATTTCGTAGCGCTCGGCGGCCGGCTCCCCCGACAGGCGGCGGCGGATGTTTTCGGTCACGAGCTCGGAGTATTCCGGCGGCACCAGATCGGCGAGCCGGCGCCCGACGAGATCCACGCGATCCACGCCGACGAAGCTCGCGAACTGCCGGTTGGCGTACAGGATCACCTCGCGATGCACCAGCACCGCCTCGTGAATGCGGTCGCCCAGGTCGGCGAACAGTCTGGGTGCCTGGGCGGTATCGTGCTCCGTGCCGCCGGCGGCGCGTGTCAACAGGTAATTGACGGCCGTGACCAGGCCCGCGACTTCAGCTTTGTCGCTGCCGAGTTCCACCCGCTCGGGGAGCCGCCCGCCGCTGGCAATACTCTGCAGCTGCTGCGACAGCTGCGCAATGCTGCGCAACTCGCGACGCTGTAACCCATAGAGCACCAGGATCAGAGCGGCGATCAGCGCGAACAGGAGGCACAATAGCCCAAGGATCGACATGTATAATTCTTCTCAAGCCTTCCGCTTGGTTTTACCGCGCGGTCCTCGGCACTCTAATTCGATTTGTCGTGCCTGAGGCTTGCGGTCCAGGCAAGCATACCGCACGCACCCCCTCGCCCCGTCGGTATTTCACCATATCTCGTCGCAAGTCCGCTTGGCAGCGCGCGGGAAAACCCTTAACTTCTCCGGCCTTTTCACCGTACGGCAATAAGTACAATCGGAGCGCCCAGACGATGCACACGGCGGATGCCCGCGAACAGATGATCGAGCAGCAGGTGCGCGCGTGGGACGTGCTGGAGGAGCGCGTGCTGGAGGTCATGCGCCAGGTGCCGCGCGAGCTGTTTGTGCCGCAGGGGCAGCGCTACCGCGCGTATGCCGATGTCGAGGTGCCGTTGGCGCGCGGACAGCATATGTTGCGTCCCAGCGTGGCAGGCAGGCTGCTGCAGGCGCTGCTGCCCCAGCCCGGGGAGGCCGTGCTGGAGATCGGGGCCGGCAGCGGATTCGTCACGGCGTGCCTGCGTGCCATGGCGGCGCAGGTGCGGTCGCTGGAGATTTTTCCGCAGCTTGCGGACGCGGCGCGCCGCAATCTCGCGGCGCTCGGCATGCGCGATGTCGAGGTGCTGGACGCGGATGCGCTCAACGCCGACAGCGGCGCGCGTTACGGCGCCATCGCGGTAACCGCTTCGCTGCCGCTCTACGATGCGCGCTTCGAGCGCATGCTGACGCTTGGCGGGCGCCTGTTCGTGGTGGTAGGCGAGGCGCCGGTGATGGACGCACGCCTCGTGCGGCGCACGGCCGAGGACGCCTGGAGCGTAGAGAGCTTGTTCGAGACGGTGATCGACCCGCTGGTGAATGCCGAGCGGCCACCGGGATTCACTTTTTGACCACTGATCGCATCTGTCCGTTGAATGAAGGGAATGCTATGAATCGCGCGCAGACTCTCGCACTGGTGTTACTCGCGTTTTCGGGCGCCGCGCCCGCCAAGGACCTGGTGGGGGTGTTCGAAGACGCAGTGCACAACGACCCGGTCATCCGCCAGGCCGATGCCAACCGGCTCGCGGCGCGCGAAGCTCGCCCCCAGGCCTGGGCTGCGGTGCTGCCGCAGCTGAACGGCACCGCCGGCGTGACGGGCGACCACAACGCCGGCGAGCAGCCCTTTTTCGGCACGGGGCCGAACGGCACACCGTTGGTGACGTCAGCGCCTGCGGTTGTGGATACGACCACCAAGACGTGGGCCGTGAATCTGCGGCAGAACGTGTTCTCGTGGTCGAACTGGATGGCGCTCAAGGGGGCCGGGCGCGAGGTCGCCCAGGCCGAGGCCACCTACCAGGCCGCCGAGCAGCAGCTGATCCTGCGCGTCGCGCAGGCCTACTTCAACGTGCTCGCCGCCGAGGACGGGCTGGAAGCCAACCAGGCGTCCCTCGAAGCCATCTCCCGCCAGCTCGATCAGGCAAACAAGCGCTTCGAGGTGGGGCTCATCGCCATCACCGATGTACAGGAAGCCAAGGCGGCACGCGACACCGCCGCCGCGGCCGTGATCGCCGCCAAGCGCACGCTCGCGACCTCCGAGGACCAGCTGCAGGAGATCACCGCGGAGAAGTACCCGCAGCTCGCCAAGCCCGGCGCCGACATGCCGCTCAAGAGCCCGGAGCCCGCCGACGAGAGCCGCTGGGTCAACATCTCTCTGGAGCAGAACCTGTCGCTCATCTCGAGCCGCCTGGGGGCGGAGATCGCGCGCGACAACGTGCGCGTCGCCGTCGGCGGGCATCTGCCGACCCTCGACCTGGTCGCGGGTCGCTCTTTTCAGAGGCAGGGTGTCAACGAGAACTTCGCGGGTGAGCGCTTCGGTTACGATAGCTATTTCAACGATCGGCAGATCGGCCTGCAGCTCACGGTGCCGATCTTCAGCGGCGGCTTCACGCAGTCGAAGGTGCGACAGACGCAGTACCTGTGGATCGCCGCCAAGGAAGCGGTCGTGCAGAGCTCACGCGCCACCGAGCGTCAGGCGCGCGATGCCTATCTCGGCGTGATCAGCGGAATCGCGCGGGTGCAGGCGCTGCGCCAGGCGCTCGAGTCGAGCCAGACGGCGCTCAAAGCCACCGAGGCGGGCTACGAGGTCGGCACCCGCACGGCGGTCGACGTTCTCAACTCCCGCAAAACCCTGGTGCAGGCGAAGACCGACTACTCCGGCAGTCGCTACGATTACATCGTCAGCGTGCTGCAGCTGCGCCTGGCGGCCGGCAATCTCGACCGCCCGCAACTCACCGAGATCAACAGCTACCTGACGGTGGACGCGCCGACCTCGCCCCCGGTGACGCCCGAGAGCCTGGCGCCCACCATCCCGCCCACACCACCGCCGCCGAGCGGCAAGCCCTAGGGCCTTACGGCTCGTTCAGCAGCGGTTCGATCAAGCCCAGCAGCTTCGCCAGCGCACCGCGGTTGCTGTCCACCGAGGCACGTGCCTGCGCACCGATACGGACCCGGGCCTCCGGGTTCGCCAGCAGCGCCGCGGCGCGCGCGCCGAGCTGCGCTGCGTCGTGCACGACCTCGGCCGCGCCGCGCGCGATCAGCAGGCGGGCAATTTCCTCGCTGTTGGAGTTGTTGGGACCGGTGAGGATCGGGACGCCTAAGGCCGCCGGCTCGAGCAGGTTGTGGCCGCCGACCGGCACCAGGCTCCCGCCGACGAAGGCGACGTCGGCGGCCGCATAGAAATCCAGCAGTTCACCGAGGGAGTCGAGCAGCAGCACCTCGCATTGTTGGGCCGCGCTGGCTGCGCCCTGCGAGCGGCGCACGAAGCTCACGCCGGCCTGGTGCAGTAATGCCGCGACCTCGGCGAAGCGCTGCGGATGACGCGGCGCCAGCACCAGCAGCGCCTCAGGGTGCGCCGCGCGCACGCGCCGCTGCGCCTCGAGCAGCGCCTGCTCCTCGCCCCCGCCGTGCGTGCTGCCGGCCACCCACAGCGCTCGAGCGGGCGCGTACTGCTCACGCAGCCGCGCGCCGCGCTCCACGGTCCGCGGCGGCAGCTCGAAGTCGAACTTGAGATTGCCGGTCACGTGGGTGCTGGCAGGATCTGCGCCCAGCGCCCGGAAGCGCTCGGCATCCCCCGTGCCCTGGGCCGCCACCACCGCCGCCTGCGACAGGGTGTCGCGGAACAGCGCTCCCAGGCGCCGATAGCGGCCGACCGAGCGCGCCGAGAGGCGCGCGCTCGCGAGAACCAGCGGCACGCGCCGCCGTCCGCACTCGCGGTACAGGTTCGGCCACAGCTCGGTCTCGACTATGACCGCGAGCCGCGGCTGCACGCGCGCGAAGAAGCGCCGCACCGCGCCCGGCAGATCGAACGGCACGTAGCGCACCTGCGCGGCGTTGCCGAACAGCGCGCGCGCCCGCGCGGCGCCGGTGGGCGTGAGAGCCGTGACGGTCAGCGGCAGGTCCGGATAGCGCTGCCGCAGCACGCCCACCAGCGGGGCGCAGGCCTGCACCTCACCGACCGAGACCGCGTGTATCCATACTCCGTGAGGCGCAAGCCGCGCGCCGAACCCGAAGCGCTCGGCGAAGTTGCGCCAGTAGCTGCGGTCGCTCAGGCCGCGCCACAGAAACACGGCAGAGATGATCGGAGCGGCGAGATATACCGCGAGGAGATAGACGAATCGCAACTGAGCGCCCGCTGGCTTTCAGGCCGCCGGCGGCGCGGGGGTGCCGGAAGACTGGCGGTAACCGTCGAGCAGTGCGTGCCAGTCCGCCTCGCCGAAGCGCTCCGGCGGCAGCGCCCAGGTGACCTTCTCCACCGAGCGGCGCAGGCGCACCAGGTTGGCGTCGCACCACAACCCGGGCCGGCGCAGCTGGCAGCGATCGAAGTCGATGAGGTACACGGCCTCCTCGCTCAGCAGCACGTTGTGCGCATTGAGATCCGCATGGCATACCCCGAGATCGTGGAATCTGCGGATGCAGCGACCGATGGCAATCCAGGTGAGCACCGACAGGGCCCCGGTGCGCAGGCACTCGCTCAGGGATCCGACTACGGCCACCCGCTCGGTGATGATGTCGCCGGTGTAGGTGAAGCCATGGTGGCGGTAACGCGCAGCGAGCGGCGCCGGCACCGGCAGCCCCGCCCGATGCAGACGGTAGGTCAGCTGCCACTCCTGGAACGGCCGCGTGCTCTGCTCGCCTTGCCAGACATAGCGATCGCCGGAGATGCGCGTGATCAGGCCGCCGCGGCGGTAGTGGCGCAGCACGTAGCTCTTGCCCGCGGATCTGACGAAGTGGGTGGCACCCCGGCCGCGCGCCACTCCATCGAGCTCCCCGCGCGCCGCCCAGTACTTCGGGTCGAACCAGTTGGGACTCAAATTGCCCACACGCGAGGCGTCATATAGCATGGCGCCGCCCGCGAGGGCGCCGTGTTTCACTTCGGGGCCAAGCGCCCAGCGCCCGTTCACAAACCTGACTCCATGATGTTGCCTCTCGCCGAACCGCCGCGCAGCGTCTGCATCCTCAGGCTGTCGGCGATCGGTGATGCCTGCCACGTGGTGCCGATCGTGCGCACCTTACAGCAGGCGTGGCCCGCGACGCAGCTGACCTGGATCATCGGCAAGACCGAAGCGCGCCTCATGAGCCTCATCGAAGGGGTCGAGTTTATCACCGTGGACAAGCGCGCAAGTCTCACCGCCCTGCGCGCGCTGCGCAGGCAGCTGCGCGGCCGGCGCTTCGATGCGCTGCTGCACATGCAACTCGCGCTGCGCTCGAGCCTGGTGGCGCAGTGCGTGCCGGCGGCCGTGAAGCTCGGCTTCGACCGTGCGCGAGCCCGCGAGCTGCAGTGGCTGTTCACCAACGCGCGCATCGCCGCCCACTCCCGCGAGCACGTGCTCGACAGCTTTTTCGGCTTTCTCGCCGCACTCGGCATCGGCGAACGGCTGTTGCGCTGGGACCTGCCGCTGCCGGGCGCTGCGCGCGCCTACGCCGAGCGGCTGATTCCGGACGCCCGGCCGACGCTGGTCATCAATCCGTGCTCCAGTCATGCGCTGCGCAACTGGCGGCCCACGCGCTACGCAGCGCTCGCGCAGCATGCCGCCAGCCGCTTGCGGATGCGCGTGATTCTCGCCGGCGGACCGAGCGAGCTCGAGCGGCGCACCGGCGCTGAAATCGAGCAGGCCTGCGGCAGCGGGCTCGTTAACCAGATCGGCAAAGACACGCTGCCGGAGTTGCTCGCCCTGCTGTCGCGGGCGAGCGTGCTCGTGAGCCCCGACTCGGGGCCGGTGCACATGGCGACCATGGTGGGCACCCCGGTGGTGGGGCTGTACGCCGCCACCAACCCGGCGCGCAGTGGCCCGTACCTGTCAGGCCGATGGTGCGTCGACGCGTACCCCCAGGCCGCGCGCGCCTTTCGCGGCTGTGAGCCCGGCGAATTGCCGTGGAACCACAAGATCGAAGAGCCGGGCGTCATGGACCTCATCAGCGTCGCCCAGGTCACCGCGAAACTCGACGAGTTGCTAGGATCACGCCCATGAAGGACATTCTCGTTCCCATCTCTCCGGGCGAGCTGCTCGACAAGATCACCATTCTCAGGATCAAGCAGGTGCGCATCCTCGATGCCGCCAAGCTCGCCAACGTGAAGCTGGAACTTGCGCTGCTGGAGCAGACCTGGCGGGACTGGGGCGGCACCGCGCAGGACGTCGCGCTCGATGAACGCGCGCTGCAGAACGTCAACGAGCGCCTGTGGGACATCGAGGATCGCATCCGGGACAAGGAAGCCAAACAGTGCTTCGATCGGGATTTCATCGAGCTGGCGCGCGCGGTGTACGTGTCCAATGACGAGCGCGCGGCGATCAAGAAGCGCATCAATCTGCAGCTCGGATCGCGGCTGCTCGAAGAGAAGTCGTACCGGCAGTATCGGTAGGCGCGGGGTTCGGCGAAATGAGGATACACAAGGCATTGTTGGTGACGGCGCTGAGCTTCGTCAGCCTGGCGTGGGTCGCGCGCGCCGGCGTCGCGCAGCAGCAGGCGCCCGGCCTCTACGGCGATCTCGCCTGGCGGATGATCGGGCCGTTTCGCGGCGGGCGCACCCGCGCGCTAGCCGGGGTGCCATCGCAGGCGAACGTCTTTTATGTGGGCGCGGCCGATGGCGGCGTCTGGAAAACCGACGACGCCGGCCGCACGTGGCAGCCCATCTTCGACCACGAGCCGACGCAATCGATCGGGGCGATCGCACTGGCGCCTTCAGATTCCAACATCATGTACGTGGGAAGCGGCGAGGGGCTGCATCGACCGGACCTGTCGGTCGGCAACGGGGTCTATCGTTCCACGGATGGCGGGCGCAGCTGGGCACATCGCGGCCTGACCGACGGGCAGCAGATTGCGGAGCTGGCGGTTGACCCCCGGGATCCCGATCGCCTGTTCGCCGCGGTTCTCGGCCACCCCTATGGCCCGAACTCCGAACGCGGCATCTATCGTTCAGCGGACGCAGGAGTCAGCTGGCAACGGGTTCTGTACCGCGATGAAGACACCGGCGGCTCCGCGGTCGCCATCGATCCGGTCCACCCGCAGACCGTGTATGCGGCGCTCTGGCAGACGCGTCTCGGCCCCTGGGAGGACAAGAACGAGTTTCAGGGCACCGCGGGCGGCCTGTTCAAGTCGACCGACGGCGGGACGACCTGGAAGCGCCTCACGACAGGCCTGCCGGCAAACCTGTCGCAGATCAACATTGCGATCGCACCGAGCGCACCATTGCGCCTGTACGCGACGGTGGGCACCGACGAACCCGGTGACTACTCCTCGGCGGCGGGACTTGGCGTGTTTCGCTCCGACGATGCCGGCGAAAGCTGGATTCGCATCACCTCCGACCCCCGGCCTGCGCTGCGCATCGGCGGCGGCGATCTGCCGGCCGTACGCGTCGATCCCTCGAACCCTGACGTCGTGTACACCGCGGGCATCGTGACCATGAAGTCCAGCGATGGCGGCAAGACCTGGCTGTCACTGCGAGGCGCACCGGGCGGCGATGACTACCAGAACCTGTGGATCAACCCGAACGATCCGCGCATCATCGCCCTGGTCGGCGACCAGGGCGCGATCGTAACCGTGAATGGCGGTCAGACCTGGAGCTCGTGGTACAACCAGCCGACCGCGCAGCTCTTCCACGTGAGCGTCACGCCTACTTTTCCGTATCGCGTGTGCGCCGGGCAACAGGAGAGTGGCTCGGTGTGCATCGCCAGCCGCGGCAACGACGGCAGTATCACTGACCGCGACTGGCATCCGGTGGGGGTCATCGAGTACGGCTACGTTGCCCCGGATCCGCTCGACCCCGACGTGATCTATGGTGCCGGGCGCAATGAAGTCTCCAGGTTCCACTGGTCGACCGGGCAGGTGCAAAACGTAACACCGATTCCGGTGCGAGGCCCCGACGTGCGTGTCGATCGCACTGAGCCGCTGTTATTTTCGCCGCTCGACCCGCACACGCTCTACTACGGCGCCAACCGGCTGTACAAGACGAGCGACCGGGGGGCGACGTGGCAGGCGATCAGCCCCGACCTCGCGCGGCCGCCGGGCGCAATTCCCGCGAGCGTCGGCGCGCTGCATCCGCCGGGCGCGGAGCGCCAGCGCGGTGTCATCTACGCGCTGGGAGTCTCCCCGCGCAGCATCGACACCTTGTGGGCTGGCACCGATGACGGGCTGGTCTGGGTGACCGCGGATGGCGGGGGACAGTGGTCGGACGTCACGCCGGCGCCCGTTACGGCCTGGAGCAAAGTCACGCAGATCGAGGCGTCTCACTTCGACGCAGATACCGCCTATGTCTCGGTGAGCCGCATGCGCATCGACGACCTGCGCCCTTACATTTACCGGACCCACGACCGGGGCAAGACCTGGCAGGCGATTGCCGGCGGCCTGCCGCCGGATGCCCCTGTGAACGCGGTCCGCGAGGATCCTGAGCGAAAGGGATTGCTGTTCGCGGCCACCGAGAACGCCGTGTGGATGTCCTTCGATGACGGGGAGCACTGGGACTCGCTGCAGTTGAATCTCCCCCACACCTCGATGCGCGACCTGTGGATCCACGACGACGATCTGATCGTGGCGACCCACGGCCGCTCGATCTGGATTCTCGACGACATCTCGCGGCTGCGGCAACTCACGACCGCCGCCCCCATGCACGCTGTGGTACTTTTTCGCCCCGCCGGCGCCTACCGGGTGCAACGTAGCACCTGGACCGATACGCCGATTCCGCCGGACGAACCGCTGGCCGAGAATCCCCCCGCGGGCGCAGTCATCGACTTCTTTCTGCCGCACGACGCCAAGCCCCCGGTGATGCTCGAAGTGCTCGACAGCAGCGAGCATCTGGTGCGCCGCTTCAGAAGCGACGATCGTCCCGAGCCGGGCGCGGAAGAACTCGCCCGCGAACTCATTCCGCAGTATTGGCTCAAACCGCCGCGCGTCCTGCCGGCGCAAGCCGGCATGCACCGCTGGGTATGGGACCTTCGCTACGCGGCTCCCGTCACCAGCGCGCGCGGTTACCCGATCTCCGCGGTCCCGCATGCGACGCCACAGGGGCCGGAAGGTCCGCTCGCGCTGCCCGGACTTTACCTGGTACGCCTGACAGTCGAGGGTCGCCGCTTCGAGGCGCCGCTGACTGTGAAGGTGGATCCGCGCCTACGGCTTCCCGCCGGCGCTCTCGAGGATCAGTTGCGCCTCGCCACGCAGTTAGCCAGGCTGCTGAGCGAGAGCTCCCGGGCACTGCTCGCGGCCAAATCCGAACAGACGCAGCTGAAGGTTCTCGCGCCCGCCGGCGCGACGGCAGATGCGGTTCGCGCCTACCAGGCGCGACTGGCAGAGTTGTTAGGTTCGAGCGACAAGAAGGAGGACGACGCGCAGCAAGACCGGGCTGCCTCAAAAATACTCCTGCCTGCGCTGCAGGGCTTCATTGCCACTCTCTATACGGACGTCACCCGCGGCGATGCCGCCCCCACCGCCGCACAGGTGAACGCCACTGCGACGTTGCAACAAGCGCTCACGGGCCTCCTGAGTACCTGGCAGCAGCTGCAGGCCGATCTTCCGGCACTCAACGCACGCCTGCGGGCGGCGAAACTCGCCCCAATCCGCGCGGAGCTCCCGCCACCGAGGGACCTCAACGCGGCGGATAGGGACTGAGCGCGAGCGACCAAGCCGCGCGCCGACGGCCTCACCGCCGCAGCGTGTACTCCGCGCCACAGTAGGGACATTTCGCCCAGCCGGTCTCCTCTACGGCCAAATACACGCGCGGATGCGAGTTCCACAGATACATCTGCGGCATCGGGCAGCACAACGGCAGATCCTCGGTGCTGACTTGGTACTGGTTCTGCGCGTTGGCTTCAATGAGCGGTTTGGCCGTAGCGACCATGGGCGAGATTTCTTCCGATCCGCAGATGCGAGGGTGCCGATTATACCTGCGCACCCGGAGGCTCAGCGGCCAGGGTCGCGTTCCACAGCTGTATCACGGCGGCACGCGTGTCGCGGAACTCCGCCGCCGGCACGATGGGCGCGGCCCCCTCGAGGGACAGGTGATGGGTGCCGGCGCGGTACGCCCGATAGGCCCGGGTGAGCAGGTCCACGCTCGCCTGCGGCACCAGGTTCGCGGAGGCCACGGACTCCAGCTGGCGGATGGTGTCGGAGAACATCGCCACCGGCGAGTACTCCCGCGCCCACAGTAGCGCCCAGTACTGAGCAAGGAACTCGATGTCGGCGATCCCGCCCGGGTCCTGCTTGATGTCGAACCGCAGCGCATCGCCCGCGGACAGCTCCTTGCGCATGCGCTCGCGCATGTTGCGCACCTCCTCGCGCAGCTTGTCACGGCGCACGTGCTGGCACAGTACCTCGAGCCGCACCCGCTCGAAGCGCGCGCGCAGCTCGGGGGAGCCCGCCACCGCGCGCGCGTGCAGCAGCGCCTGGTGCTCCCAGGTCCACGCTTCCTGGCGCTGGTAGTCCGCAAACGCCTCGATGTTGGTGACCAGCAGACCGCCTTTGCCGCTCGGGCGCAGGCGCACGTCGACCTCGTAGAGCCGACCGGCGGCGGAGTGCATGGTCAGGAGGTGCACGATGCGTTGCGCGAGCCGCACGAAGAACAACTGGTTGTCGATGGGACGGGCGCCGCTGGTCTCCTGCCGCTCGCCGTGCGAGTCGTGCAGGAACACGAGGTCCAGATCGGAACCGTAGCCGAGCTCCATGCCGCCGAGCTTGCCGTAGCCCACCGCGCAGATGCTCACCGGGCGCACGCCCGCGCCGTCACTGCACATGGGGACTCCGAACTGCGCGGTGATCTGCCGCCAGCCCAGCTGCATGGCGCGCTCGACGATGAGTTCGGCGATGTCGGTGAGCCGGTCGCTCACCTGCATCAGCGGCAGCACGCCGGTGAGATCCGCGACCGCGACGCGAAACAGGGCCGCGCGCTGGAACTGCCGCAGGGCCTCCACCTGCTGCTCGGGATCGTCCGCGCGCAGCTGTTCCATCCTGAATTCGAGCTCGCGCGCGAAGCCCGCACGGGTCGGCGGCTGCGACAGCAGTCGCTCATCGATCAACTCATCCAGCAGCAGCGGATGCGCGGCGATCTGCGCCGCGAGGAAATCGCCGTGACGGCACAGCTGCACCAGACGCGCGCGCGCCGCGCCGTTCTCTCGCAGCAGTGCGAAGTACGCTGAGCGCTTGCCGGTCGCCTCGATGATGGCGAGGATCCGTCGCAGCACGGGCACCTGGGCGCGCACTCGCGCCACGTCCGCGAGCAGCGCCGGCAGCAGCGCCTGCAGGCGCTTGCGCCCGGGCTCATCGAGCTTGCGCACCAGGGCCGAGGCGCGCAGCTCCAGCAGCAGGCGCGCCACTTCCGTGCTGTCGCTGAAACCGGCGCGCGCCAGTGCCTCCACCAGCGCCGCGGTTTCCGCCTGACTGTCCCAGAACCTTCCCAGATCGATGCGCACGGCGCACCTGTCGGGCTCAGCCCCGCCCTGCACTACCAGGCGAAAGTGGCGGCTGACCCGTGCGCGGTGCTCATTGAGTTCCTGCGTGAGCGAGAGCCAGTCGCGTGCGCCCATGGCGAGTGCAATGCGCTCGCGCGCGAGCGGCTCCGCCGGCAGTCGATGGACCTGCGCGTCGGCGAGCATCTGCAGGCGGTTCTCGAGCCGGCGCAGATAGACATAGGCCGCCCGCAGTTCGCCGGTAGCCTCCGGCGGCAGCAGCTGCGACTCCCCGAGGCACGCCAGGGCGGCGAGGAGCGAGGAGGTCTGCAGGCGCTGATCGCGGCCGCCGCGGGTGAGCTGCAGCGCCTGCACGATGAATTCGATTTCGCGGATCCCGCCCGGACCGAGCTTCACGTGATCGGCGAGCTCGCGCCGCTGCATCTCGCGCTCGATGAGAGTCTTCATCTCCCGCAGGCTCTCGAACACGCCGTAGTCGAGATAGCGGCGGTAGACGAACGGCCGTATCGCTGCCGCGTCAATTTCCGCGTAACGCTCCGCACACGTCACCGGGCGGGCTTTGACGTACGCGTACCGCTCCCAGTCGCGCCCATGGCGCGGCAGGTAATCCTCGAACGCGGCGAAGCTCGCCACCAAGGGGCCCGAGTCCCCGAAAGGCCGCAAACGCAGATCAACGCGCAGCACAAAGCCCTCGGACGTCGGCGTCTCCAGCAGCCGCACCAGCGCCTGACCCAGGCGCGTGAAAAACTCCTCGTTGGCGACGCCGTGCGGGCCGTCGGTTTCACCGTGCTCGGGAAACAGCAGCACCAGATCGACGTCGGAAGAGAAATTCAGCTCGCCGCCGCCGAGCTTGCCCATGCCGATGACGACCAGGGGCTGAACCTCGCCCCCCGCTGAGCGCGGCTCGCCGTAGCGGGCCGCGAGTGCGCGGCGGGCGTGAGCCAACGCGGTGGCGATCGCCGTATCGGCAAAGGCCGTGAGATCGGCCAGCGTTTCGCCGAGATCCGCCCAGCCGGCGAGATCTCGCCAGGCAATGCGGGTGAGCTCGCGCCGCCGCCAGCGGCGCAGCTCGCCCTGGAAATGCGCCTCGGGTGTCGCTGGGTCCGGGGGCAGCAGCGGGGCGCGCGCCGCGAAGTCCGCCGCTGCGAGGCGCCGCTGCAAGTCACGGCCGCTGATGAGGCTGGCGAAGCACTGCGCATCGCGCGCACAGGATTGCGCCACGAAATCGCTGGCGGCGAATACCGCCTGGATCGAGTCGCGGATGGCGGCCGGCGCATTGCCGAGCGCCGTTCGCGCGGCGTCGTTGGCGTTGAGCGCCTCGAGCGAGCCTGCAACGAGACCGGCCAGCTCCGTGCTGAACCCGACCCCCGGGGTCACCGGGGTCCCCACGAAATCGCGCGTCTTGCTCGACGGTGATCGCTCTCCAGTCACGACAGGCGCGATTTCATGGGGTGGCTAGTTCCAGATGTTGCCCCCGAGATCGTGGAACGCCGCGGTGTCGAGCCGCCGACTCAGGCCCCTGAAGCGCGAGGATGCGGCATACACCTGCGCGCCATCCGAGGCATCGATCGAGGCCGTATCGCCCTCGATCAGGCTGTTGTCGATGTGGACGTTGGCGGCGCGGGCCGTGACCCCGACCCCGGTGGCACTGATGTGGCTGTTGGTGATGTGAATCTCGCAGCCGTCTTGCGCGCTCACCGCGTCGCCGTCGAACTCGAGGTTGCGGTTGTCGATGTGCAGCAGCCGTGAGCCCTGGCACACGATCGGCTCGTGGCGCCGCTCGACTGCGGCGCTGGTGACGGTGCTATCGCGCACCCGCCCGCCCGCGGTCTGCGCTGCGGTGGAGGCAGCCTTGATGGTGTAGCCCGGCCCTTCCTTCAACACTCGTCCGCCCCCCGCCGTCGCGGTCTGCGCGGCGGCTGCAGGCCGTGAGGACTGCGCGCTGGAGTCTTGCGGGCTTGCTGCTTCGCCGGCGCCGGCGAGCGAGCCGTTGTCGGCAGTGACCGGCGCCGTTGCCGCTGGCGCAGCCGTGCCGGCCGTCGTCGCCGCGGCTGCCGGCGCTGTCGCGGAGAGCGATGGGCCGGCGATGAGCTGGTCGGCGCGGACCATATGCAACTCGCCCGTGTCCTTCACCCGCACGGTAAAGGTACCGCTGTGCTGGTCGGCGGCCACGACCTCGAGCCGGTCGTTGCGCTCGAGCGCCGCCCGCGCCCAGCCCATCTGGTCCTGGCCTTCCCGCGCGCACGCGGCGAGCGCCAGAAGAGCAAGGCACGCGGCGCCCCGGAGAGCTCGGTAACGAACAATAGCCATGGTCGGCCTCCTTGGTAGGACGATAAACCTTAGGCGCAGGTGCGGGAAGTAGCTGCACTGCGACGCGCCGCGCAGTCCCCGCCGAGCGCGGTGGTAGCGCGCGAAGCGCGCACAAAAAAACAGGCCCCACCGGGTGGGGCCTGCGAGGAATGCGCGGAATAGGGGGTCTTGTTCCGCGGCTTTGGGGGTGGCGTCGGGCTGAGAGCCCGACGCGAACCCTTGGCTGTTATGTTAATCGGCTGTTGATTACGGAAGCGATACCTCTTTAGAGAGGGTCTTACATGTCCATTCCGCCCATGCCGCCCGGCGGACCCGCATGGCTGTGCTCCTCGTCCTTCGGGGCCTCGGCGACCATGACCTCGGTTGTGAGCAGCAGGCCCGCCACGGAGGCGGCATTCTGCAGCGCCAGCCGCGTCACCTTGGTCGGGTCCAGGATGCCCGCTTCGAGCATGTCACCGAACTCGCCCGTGGCGGCGTCGTAACCGAAAGCGCCCTTGCCTTCCTTCACGCGGTTGAGAATCACCGCGGCGTCCTCGCCGGCGTTGTCGACGATCTGCCGCAGCGGCTCCTCGATCGAGCGCGAGAGAATGCGGATGCCGACCGCCTGGTCCTCATTGGCCGCCTCGAGCTTGTCGAGCGCTTTCTGCGCACGGATCAGCGCCACACCGCCGCCCGGCACCACGCCCTCTTCGACCGCTGCGCGCGTGGCGTGCAGCGCGTCCTCGACGCGGGCTTTCTTTTCCTTCATTTCGATTTCAGTGGCCGCACCGACCTTGATCAGGGCGACACCGCCGGAGAGCTTCGCGACGCGCTCCTGCAACTTCTCCTTGTCGTAGTCGGAAGTGGCCTCCTCGATCTGCTGGCGGATCGACTCGATGCGCGCCTTGATGTCAGCGCTCTTGCCGGCGCCGTCGATGATCGTGGTGTTTTCCTTTTCCACGACGATCTTCTTCGCCTCGCCCAGGTCGTTCAGCGTCGCCTTCTCGAGCGACAGGCCGACCTCGTCGGAGATGACCGTGCCGCCCGTGAGGGTGGCGATGTCCTGCAGCATGGCCTTGCGGCGGTCGCCGAAGCCCGGAGCCTTGACAGAGGCCACCTTGAGGATCCCGCGGATGTTGTTGACGACCAGCGTCGCCAGTGCCTCACCCTCGAGGTCCTCGGCGACCACCAGCAGCGGCCGTCCGGCCTTCGCCACGCTCTCGAGCAGCGGCAGCAGTTCGCGGATGTTGGAAATCTTCTTGTCGACCAGCAGGATCACCGGCTTTTCGAGCTCGGCGGTCTGGTTCTGCTGGTTGTTGATGAAGTACGGCGAGAGGTAGCCGCGGTCGAACTGCATGCCCTCGACCACTTCCAGCTCGTTCTCCAGTCCCGAGCCTTCCTCGACCGTGATCACGCCTTCCTTGCCCACCTTCTCCATCGCCTCGGCGATGGTCTTGCCGATCGACTCGTCGGAATTCGCCGAGATCGTGCCGACCTGGGCGATCGCCTTGGAGTCCTTGCAGGGCTTGGAGAGCTTCTTGAGCTCCTCGACGACGGTGCCGACTCCCTTGTCGATGCCGCGTTTGAGGTCCATCGGGTTGCGGCCCGAGGACACCGCCTTGAGTCCTTCGCGCATGATCGCCTGCGCAAGCAGTGTGGCGGTCGTGGTGCCGTCACCGGCCTCATCCGAGGTGTTGGACGCGACTTCCTTCACCATCTGCGCGCCCATGTTCTCGAATTTGTCCTTGAGCTCGATTTCCTTCGCCACCGACACGCCGTCCTTGGTGACGGTCGGGGCGCCGTAGCTCTTCTCGAGCACGGCATTGCGGCCCTTGGGGCCTAAGGTCGCCTTGACGGCGTTGGCGAGGACGTTCACGCCCCTGAACATGCGCTGGCGTGCGTCGTCGCTGAATCGGACTTCTTTAGCAGGCATTGTCTTGATCCTCGCTTACTTGCCTTCAATCACGGCCATGACGTCTTCTTCGCGCATGACCACCAGTTCATCCCCGTCGACTCTGACCTCCGTTCCGCTGTACTTGCCGAACAGGATCTTGTCGCCGACTTTGACGTCGAGAGGCCGAACCTGGCCGTCCTCGAGAATCTTGCCCTTGCCGACCGCTACGATCTTTCCCTGCACCGGCTTCTCGGCCGCGGTATCGGGAATCACGATGCCACCCGGGGAGGTACGCTCCTCTTCCAGGCGCTTCACGATGACGCGGTCATGAAGAGGACGAATCTTCATGGTTAACGCTCCTTAAGATTTACGATGAATGGGGTGCTTGATGCGCCCAGGCGGCTATTAGCACTCTCCTGTCGCGGCTGCTAATAATAGGGACCCGGCCTGCGAATTCAAGTCGCCGGAAGGGCTTTTTTGCGATCATGGCCGCTTGCAGGCGCTCCAGGGCGCCTGAGCGGGCGGTGGGGCGGGAACGGCAGCGGCACCTCCCGGGGATGAACCACAGTTCCTGCCACTCATCAAAGGGCTGAGCTATAACACAGCCCCGAAGCGATGAGACTTCCCGTAAGGCACGCTCGTGACCAGGATTAGACATATTTCGACCGCCCTGCTGCTGATGAGCCTGGGGCTGCAGGTGCAGGCGCAGACCGCAAGCCCGGCCCCGCCGGGCTCCGCTCCCGCCCCCTCGCAGGCGGCCTCCAAGGGGGGCATCAACGCGCTCCTGGACTCGGTGCGGACGAGCGGGGATGACTTCCTGCCCCCGGACCGGGCGTTCCGCTTCGATGCGCTGCCCGACGGTACCGACCGCGTGCGCCTGAACTGGGAAATCGCCGACGGCTACTACCTCTATCGCGCCCGAATCAAGGTCATAACGCCGAGCACGCGTGCGCAACTCGTTGCGCCGCAGATGCCCCAGGGCCAGATCAAGACCGACGAGTACTTCGGCAGGCAGGAGGTCTACCACCACGAACTCGTCGCCACCGTGCCGGTGCTCCGCGCGAGCGGCGGTGCCTTCGAGCTGCCGCTGCAGGTGACCTACCAGGGCTGCGCCGACGCGGGTCTGTGCTACCCGCCCATTACCAAGGACGTGACCGTGAATCTGTCCGCAGGCGCGGCGTCCTCCGCCGCCGGCGGCCACCCTGGGGCAGACACCGATGGCGTCGCCGAGCAGGACTGGTTCGCCTCGCTCATCCGCTCGGGCAATCCCCTGGCCATGCTCGGCTGGTTCTACCTGGCAGGACTCGTGCTCGCATTCACGCCGTGCGTGCTGCCGATGGTGCCGATCCTCTCCGGGATCATCGCCGGTGGCGGCAGGAGCCTCACCACCACGCGCGCCTTGGCGCTGTCGGTGACTTACGTGCTCGGCATGGCGCTCACCTACACCCTCGCCGGCATTGCCTGCGCGGCCGCGGGCCGGCAGGTCCAGGCCGTGTTCCAGCAGTGGTGGGTGCTGGCACTGTTTGCGGCACTGTTCGTGGTGCTCGCGCTCTCGATGTTTGGCCTGTTCACCCTGCAGATGCCGGTCGCGATCCAGACCCGCATTGCCAACATCAGCAACCGCCAGTCCGCCGGCACCTTCGGCGGAGTCGCCGTCATGGGGGCGCTCTCGGCTCTCATCGTCACCACCTGCGTGGGACCGGCGCTCGTTGGAGCGCTGCTGGTGATCAGTCAGACCGGGCAGATGGCGCGCGGTGGCGCGGCACTGTTCGCCATGAGTATCGGCATGGGCACGCCGTTGCTGGTGGTCGGCGCCTCGGCGGGCCGGCTGCTGCCAAGGGCCGGACCCTGGATGGACCTGGTGAAAAAGCTCTTCGGCGTGATGATGCTGGCGGTCGCGGCGTGGATGCTCGCGCGCATTGTGCCGGAGCGCGTGGCGCTCTCGTTGTGGGCGGTGCCCGCGCTGATCCTTGCCTGGCTCCTGTGGTCGCAGACGCGCGGCCACTCTGTCGCCACGTGGGGGCTGCGCGCCGTGGGCGTGATCGCAGGCCTGTACGGCGTGGCCCTTACGGCGGGCTCTGCGCTCGGCGGCACCGATCCGCTCGCGCCGATTCCCGCCTTCGCCGCCAGGGCCCACGAGCTGCCGTTCCGCAGCATCAAGTCGGTCGCCGATCTGGACCGCGAGATCGCGCAGGCGAAGGCGCAGAGCCGCGGCGTGCTGGTGGATTTCTCGGCGGACTGGTGCACCTCGTGCAAAGAAATGGAGCGCTACACCTTCACGGATCCGGCTGTGCAGGCGGCGCTCAGCGCCGCGGTGCTGTTGCGCGCCAACGTGACGCAGAATGACGCGGATGACCAGGCGCTGCTGAAGCGCTTCGGGATTTTCGGACCGCCGACCATCGCCTTTTACGGGATGGACGGCCAGGAACGCACCCAATATCGGGTCGTGGGGTACATGAAGGCGCCAGCCTTCGCCTCCCGCACCCACGCCGCGCTGCACCCGCCTCCGTGAGCGATCCGCGGCCCTCGCCTGGCCGGGGGGACGATGCGCTCGGCGTGGCGCTCGCCGCCGCCGTACTGGTGGCGTCCGCCGCCGGCGGCTTCCTCGTCTACCACCTCACGAGCCCGCCGCGTGCGAGGCTGTACGCCGCACCCACGCCCCTACCCCTCGCGCCTGCTGCCGCACCTGCTGAGCCCGCGGCGGTACCACCCCCGCCGGTCCGTAAGGTCCCCGAGGTGCTGCCAGAGCTTGCGCTGCCCGGGCTGGACGGCACGCGGCATCGGCTCACCGACTGGAAGGGCCGCCCGCTGGTGGTGAATTTCTGGGCCAGCTGGTGCGAGCCCTGCCGCAGGGAAATTCCGCTCTTGAAGAGCTTGCGTCGCGAACGTGCGACAGATCACCTCGAAATTGTCGGCATTGCGATCGATTTTCGCGATGCGGCGCAGAAGTATGCCAAGGACAGCGGAATCGACTATCCTCTGCTGGTCGGCGAGCAGGGAGGATTCGAGGCCGTCGCGGCCTTTGGAATGGATCCCGTCCTGCCCTTCAGTGCGTTCGCCGACCGCGCCGGCCGGATCGTCACGCTGAAGGTGGGCGAGTTGCACCGGGACGAGGCCGACTTCATTCTGGAGCGCATGCGTGAGCTGGACCAGGGACGCCTGAGCCTGGCCGCTGCTCGGGAGCAGATCGCGACCGGGATCAGCCGCCTCAATATGCGCCGGTCCACCGCCGCGGAGGGCGCCGCGCGCTAGACTCAGTCCTGCCAGATCCTCGCAAATCGCAACAAGAAGTATCCTAATGCGGGCGAATTAGGTTACATTCGCGCCGGTTCGCTTAGGTTGACGACTCACAAAGAAGTCACGCCTCCATGGCCCGAGTGCTGTTATTGAACGGCCCGAACCTCAATCTGCTCGGCACGCGGGAACCGGCCGTGTACGGCACCGACACGCTCGAGTCGATCGAGAAGCGCTCGGCGGCGGTCGCCGGCGAGCTCGGGCACGAGCTGATCGCGTTCCAGAGTAACGCCGAACACGAGCTCATCGATCGCGTCCATCGCGCCCGCGCCGAAGGCGTGGCGTTCATGATCGTCAATCCGGGCGCGTTCACGCACACCAGCATCGCGCTGCGCGACGCCATCCTCGGCACCGGCGTGCCGTTCATCGAAGTGCACCTGTCCAACACGCACGCCCGCGAGCCGTTTCGCAGGCATTCCTACCTCTCGGACATCGCAGTCGGGGTCATCACCGGCCTGGGCGCATTCGGTTACGAGGCGGCCGTGCGCGCCGCCGCGCAACGGCTCGCACCCGGCGCCTGACGTCCGACGTTTCCGCAATTTCCGCTTTCTTTGGGGGCATTCCCGGCATGGACATTCGAAAAATCAAAAAGCTGATCGAGTTGCTGGAGGAGTCCGGCATCGCGGAAATCGAGATCAAGGAAGGTGAAGAGGCGCTGCGCATCAGCCGTATGCCGGTGGCTGCAACCCACGCAGCTCCGCAGGTCGCGCACCTGGGGGTCCTCCCAGCCGGCGCGGGCGCCGCTGCGGCCACGGCGTCTGCGGCATTGCCCGCCGCTGAGAGCGCCGCCCCCAAACCTAAGCCCAACGAGCACGTGATCACCGCGCCCATGGTGGGAACTTTCTACGCCTCACCCTCCCCCGGCGCGAAGGCCTTTGTCGAGATCGGCGATGAAATCAAGGTCGGCCAGGTGCTGTGCATCATCGAGGCGATGAAGATGATGAACCAGATCGAAGCCGACAAGGCCGGCCGCATCACCTCGGTCATGGCCCAGAACGGCGATCCGGTCGAGTTCGGCCAACCGCTGTTCGTCGTCGAATAGGCCCTCCATGATCGAGAAGCTCGTCATCGCCAACCGCGGCGAGATCGCGCTGCGGATCCTGCGCGCCTGCCGGGAGCTCGGCATCAAGACCGTGGCGGTGCACTCCACCGCCGACTACAGCCTCAAGCACGTGCTGCTCGCCGACGAATCGGTGTGTATCGGGCCACCGCCCGTGTCCGCCAGCTATCTCAACATGCCGGCGATCATCAGTGCGGCGGAAGTCACCGACTCGGTCGCGATCCATCCGGGCTACGGCTTCCTGTCCGAGAACGCGGACTTCGCCGAGCGCGTGGAAAAGAGCGGCTTCGTGTTCGTCGGCCCCAAGGCGGAGACCATCCGCGCCATGGGCGACAAGGTATCGGCGATCCGCTTCATGAAATCTCACGGAGTGCCGTGCGTACCGGGTTCGGATGGTCCGCTGGGCGAGGACGCGGACGAGAACCTGCGCATCGCGCGCGACATCGCCTACCCGGTGATCATCAAGGCATCCGGCGGCGGCGGCGGGCGCGGCATGCGCGTCGTGCACGCCGAGGCCTCGCTCCTGAACGCGATCGGCATCACGCAGGCGGAAGCGCGCGCAGCCTTCGGCAACGACCAGGTCTACATGGAGAAATTCCTCGAGCGGCCGCGGCATATCGAATTCCAGGTGCTGGCGGACGCGCACGGCAACGTCATCCACCTGGGCGAGCGTGATTGCTCGATGCAGCGGCGCCACCAGAAAGTGATCGAGGAAGCGCCGGCACCGGGCATCACGCTGCGCCAGCGGCGCTTCATGGGCGAGCGCTGCGTGGAAGCCTGCCGCGCGGTCGGCTACCGCAGTGCCGGCACCATGGAGTTCCTGTACCAGGACGGGGAGTTTTACTTCATCGAGATGAACACCCGCATCCAGGTCGAGCACCCGGTGACCGAACTGATCACCGGCATTGACCTGGTGAAGGCGCAACTGTTGATCGCCGCAGGCGAGCGTCTGGCGTACACGCAGAGCGACGTGCAGATCCGCGGCCATGCCATGGAATGCCGCATCAACGCCGAGGATCCCAAGACCTTCATGCCGTCGCCCGGCCCGATCCGGCTGTGGCACGCCCCGGGTGGACCTGGCATCCGCGTCGACAGCCACGTCTACTCCGGCTACAACGTCCCGCCCTACTACGATTCGCTGGTGGGCAAGGTCATCGCCCACGGCGACACGCGCGAGACCGCCATCGCGCGCATGAAGAATGCGCTGGCCGAAATGGTGATCGAAGGCATCAAGACCAACGTGGCACTGCACCAGGAGATCTGCAACCACGCGGCTTTCCAGAAGGGCGGCACCGACATCCACTACCTCGAGCGGCGGCTGGGTCTGCGCTAGGCGGTGGCCGCCTATCTGGAGCTGACGTTCGATCTCGGATCGCTGGATCCGCAAGCCGCGGAAGACGCCTGCTGGACCTGCGGCGCGAGCGCGGTGACGTTCGTCGACGCGCGTGATGATGCGGTGCTCGAGCCCCTGCCCGGAGAGTTCCGTCTCTGGCCGCGGACCCGCCTCAAATGCCTGTTTGTGCAAACCCACGATGCGCCCGGAATCAGGCGTGCGCTCGGCGCGGCCTTAAGTCTGGACCCCGCCCTCATCGGCGCGCAGGAGCTGCCCGAGCGCGTCTGGGAGCGCGAGTGGCTCAAGGACTTTCACCCGCTGCGCTTCGGGCAGCGTCTGTGGGTATGCCCACACCATGAGCGCGTCAGCGAGCCCGGCGCGGTCGTGGTGGCGCTCGATCCGGGGCTCGCTTTCGGCACCGGCAGTCATCCGAGCACGGCGCTGTGCCTGACGTGGCTCGATGCGCACCTCGCGCCCGGTGCGCGCGTTATCGACTACGGCTGCGGCTCGGGTGTGCTGGCCCTCGCCGCCGCGAAGCTCGGGGCGGCGCAGGTGCACTGCTTCGATATCGACCCCCAGGCGCTCACGGCTGCGCGCGCCAACGCCCAGGCGAACGGTGTCGCGCAGCAGATGCAGGTCCACGATCGCGCCGACACTCTGCCGGCCGGAACCGATGTGCTGCTGGCGAACATTCTGTCGGGACCCTTGTGCACGCTGGCGCCGCGCTTCGCATCACTGCTGCGCCCGCGCGGGGAAGTGGTGCTCGCGGGGCTCATGCAGCACGAGGTCCCCGACGTGACAGGCGCTTACGGCACGTGCTTTGATGTCGCCCCGTTCGGCGAGCGCGACGGGTGGGTGGGTCTCGCCGGACAACGCCATTGATGCTCGGCAGCCACGCAGCTCTGTCATGTTCACAGTCTGTCCAAAGTGTGCCCTGACCCTGGTGGTGACCACCGAGGATCTGCGCGTCGCCCAGGGTTATGTGCGCTGCGGGCGCTGCTCGAGCGTGTTCAATGCGCTCGCGCGGCTGGCGGAGGATCGAGGAACGCCCGAGGAAAGCGTCGGGCCGGCACCGGCAGCCCCGGCAGCCTCGCCACCCAGCGAACACACGCCCCCGCAAACCCCACCGCCGGCGTCCGCCCCGCCGCAGAGCGTGAGCGACGAGGACGCGATCCCGGAGGACGCGCTCGAGTTCGATCCCAGCAAGACCGATGTGTCTTCCGTGTTCGTCGAACCGCCGCCGAACCCGCAGTGGACGGCGGCGACGGGCACCTTCAAGGCCATGATCGCCGCGAATCAGGAGGCCGCGCAGGCGCAGGACTCCGACGCCCAGATCGATGTAGACATCGACCCGGAGTTGCTGGCCTCCTTACTGCACATCGAGCCCCCCGTGCCGCCGGCCCCGACGGCTGCACCGCCGCCGGTAACGCCTCCACCGATCAGTCCGCCGCACCCCCGGCCGAGGGAGGCGACCCGCGCACCGGACGCACCGACCGCCGCCGCAAGCGCGGCTCCGCGGCCCGCCCCGCGGCCGGCGCCGCCGCGCGCACGCCCCGCGCCCGAAGCCCCCGTGAGAGCGCCGCACAAGACACGACCCCGTGCGGACGTTGACCAGAGTGCCGGGATGGAGCGCCTGCTGCCGCACCTGTGGCGCGCCGGTGCCGGTGTTGCGCTCCTGGTGCTGCTCGCGCAGATCGTGAATCACTATCGTGACCAGCTCGCCGCCACGGCGCGCTTGCACCGGCCGCTCACCGCGTTATACGCGTCCCTCGGAGTGGCGCTGGTGCCGCGCTGGGATCTGCGCGCGTATGAGGTGCGCCAACTCGGTGCGTCCGTCGAGCCGACGAGCTCCGGCGTGATCACGGTGCGCGCCAGCATCAAGAACGCAGCCCCGCAGCCTCAGCCCCTGCCGCTGCTGCGGGTCACGCTGCAGGACCGCTTCGGCAACCGGATCGCCGCGCGCGACGTGGCGCCGCCGTCCTACCTGCCACACGCCCCGCCGGCGTCTGCGCTTCTATCCGCGGGCGAGCGCATCGACGCCGAGATGGGATTCGTGGACCCGGGCGCCAATGCCGTGGGATTCGAGATCGACGCCTGCCTGCCAACCAGCGGCGGCGAGGTCACCTGCGCCAACGACGCCATCGCGCGCTAGAGAATGAGGTGTCGCTTGCGGATCGGACCTTACATCCTGCCCTCGGCTGTCGTGCTCGCGCCCATGGCCGGGGTGACCGATCGCCCGTTCCGCGTCCTGTGCCGCAGACTCGGCGCGGGCCTGGCGGCCTCCGAGATGATCAGCTCGGACACGCGGCTGTGGAATACGCCCAAATCGCGCCATCGCATGAACCACGAGGGCGAGCCCGAGCCGCGCGTGGTGCAGCTGGCCGGCGCCGACCCGCAGGCCCTTGCGGACGCGGCGCGCGCCAACGTAGCACTCGGTGCGCAGATCATCGATCTGAACATGGGGTGTCCGGCAAAAAAAGTGTGCGGCAGGCTGTGTGGTTCGGCGTTGCTCACCGACGAAGCGCTGGTGGCGCGCATTCTGCAGGCGGTGGTGAACGCGGTCGACGTGCCCGTGACCCTCAAGATCCGTACCGGCTGGGACCGCCAGCACAGAAACGGCGCGAACATTGCATGCATCGCGCAGGAGTGCGGCATCGCCGCGCTCGCGGTGCACGGCCGCACGCGCGCGGACTTTTATGAAGGCGCGGCCGAGTACGACACGATCCGCGCTATCAAATCGCGCGTCCGGATTCCGGTATTCGTGAACGGCGATATCGCCACGCCGAAAAAAGCGCGCGAGGTACTTGATTTCACGGGTGCGGACGGAGTAATGATCGGGCGCGCGAGTCATGGTGCGCCATGGATCTTCCGCGCTGTCAACGTCCATCTGGAAGAGGGAATTGCGCCGCCGCCGCTGCTGCGCGCCGACCTGCGTGATATCATTCTGGCGCATCTCGACTCCCTGTACTTCTTTTACGGCGAGGAGAGCGGAGTCCGGATCGCGCGCAAACATCTCGGCTGGTATTGCGGGCTGCTGGATGAGCCGGCGCAGATGCGCCGGGATCTGATGGGGGCTGAGAGCACGGCCGCACAGTTCGCGCACGCGCTTAAGCATTTCGAAGAGTGGGTGAGCGAGGCTGCGGTGGCGGCCTGACGAATGGCTTTTTTTCCTTTGGGGGGTCTCACCATGACCGCAAAGAAGAGGACGCGAGCTCGTGAAGCCTTTGTCGCCCGAGCCAACGGGCGGGAACTGCCGCTGCGCAATCATGCCGAGCGCGCCCTGAGCGATTACTTCACCAGCCTGAACGGTCAGCGGCCCGCCCATCTCTACGACCTGGTGCTGCGCGAGGTCGAGGAGCCGCTGTTTCGCGTCGTGCTCGATTACGCACAAGGCAACCAGAGCCGCGCCGCAGGCATTCTCGGCATCAACCGCGGCACCCTGCGCAAGAAATTGAAGCAGTTCGGGCTTGCCGGCTCCTGAGCCGCACGCCCGCCGCCGGCGCCGGCGCGTTTGAGAGATGAAGCCATGCGGCCGCCGGTACGCCGCGCGCTCCTTTCGGTTTCCGACAAGACCGGCCTGATCGAGCTGGCGCGGGCTCTCGCCAGGCGCAACATCGAGATCCTGTCCACCGGCGGCACGGCGCAACTGCTCACGCACAACGGCGTGCCGGTGCGCGAGGTCGCCGACTACACCGGCTTTCCCGAGATCATGGACGGTCGGCTCAAGACCCTGCATCCGAAGATTCACGGCGGACTCCTGGGCCGCCGCGGCGTGGACGACGCCGTCATGGCGCAGCACGCCATCGCGCCCATCGATCTGCTGGTGGTGAATCTCTACCCGTTCGCGGCCACGGTGGCCCGGCCCGGCTGCCGCTACGCCGACGCCGTCGAGAACATCGACATCGGGGGGCCTGCGATGCTGCGCGCGGCGGCGAAGAACCATGAATCGGTGCTGGTGGTCGTCGATCCGGCGGATTATCCGCTGCTGCTCGCTGAGCTCGATACGCACCAGGGCGGCAGTGAATTTGCCACGCGCGCGCGCCTCGCCGCCAAGGCCTTCTCCCATACCGCCCGCTACGACGCCCTGGTCGGCGGCTACCTGTCCTCACAGCAGGGGCTGCCGGGTGAGCCGTTCCCCGCGACCCTGTCACTCATGTTCGAGAAGGTGCAGGACCTGCGTTACGGGGAAAATCCTCACCAGACCGCGGCGCTTTACCGCGACCCTGCCGGGCGCGGTGCCGGCGTCGCCGCTGCGCGCCTGCTGCAGGGCAAGGACCCTTCGTACAACAACATTGCGGACGCGGATACCGCCGTCGAGTGCGTACGGCAGTTCACACAGGCCGCCTGCGTCATCGTCAAGCACGCCAACCCCTGTGGGGTCGCCGTGGCGGCAACACCCCTCGACGCCTACGAGGGTGCCTACCGCACCGATCCGACCTCCGCCTACGGCGGCATCATCGCCTTCAACCGCGAGCTCGACGCCGCCACCGCGACCGCGATTCTCGAGCTCCAGTTCGTCGAAGTGCTGGCGGCACCCGCCGTGCACGCCGCGGCCGCGCGCGTGCTGGCCGGCAAGCCCAATGTGCGGGTGCTGGTGCTCGGGGAGTTGTCAGCGCTCGCCGGCGGCGAATTGGAGCTGCGCAGCGTTGGCGCAGGACTGCTGACGCAGTCGCGCGATCTGGCGGACCTGCCGGCAGGCGAGCTGGCCGTGCCCACGCGCCGTAAGCCGACGGATGCGGAGCTCGCGGACCTGCGGTTCGCCTGGGCTGTGTGCAAGTTCGTGAAATCCAACGCCATCGTGTTCGCACGCGCAGGCGCCACCATCGGCGTCGGCGCAGGTCAGATGAGCCGCGTGTATTCCACGCGCCTCGCCGCGATGAAGGCCACGGACGAAGGGCTCACGGTGGCCGGTTCGGTCATGGCCTCGGATGCGTTCCTTCCGTTCCGCGACAACCTCGACGTGGCCGCCGGATACGGCATCCGCGCCGTGATTCAGCCGGGCGGCAGCAAGCGCGATGCGGAGGTCATCGCGGCCGCCGATCAGCACGGTATGGCCATGGTATTCACCGGCATGCGGCACTTCCGGCACTGATGAAGGTTCTGATCGTCGGCGGGGGTGGTCGCGAGCACGCGCTCGCCTGGAAGTGCGCCGCTTCGCCGCGCGTCGCGGCCGTGCTGGTGGCTCCCGGCAATGCGGGCACCGCGGGCGAATCCAGGGTACGCAACGTGAACATCGCGGCGGAGGACGTCGCGGGGCTCGTGCAGCTGGCAGCCTCCGAGCATGTCGACCTCACCATCATCGGACCTGAGGCACCGCTGGTCGCAGGCGTCGTTGATGCATTCGCCGCCCGGGGACTGAAGTGCTTCGGACCGAGCCAGGCCGCCGCGCGGCTCGAGGGCTCCAAGGCCTTTGCCAAGGAATTTCTGCGACGTCACCGCATTCCGACGGCGCACTCCGCGACCTTCACGCCTGACAGCTTCGATCCCGCGTGGCTGCGCAGCCAGCGCGCGCCGCTGGTGGTCAAGGCGAGCGGCCTGGCCGCCGGCAAGGGTGTGGTGATCGCCGACTCCATCGAGGAGGCGCACGCCGCGGCGCACGCGATGTTCGCCGGCCGATTCGGCGACGCCGGCCGCGAGGTGGTGATTGAGGAGTTCCTGCGCGGCGAGGAGGCGAGCTTCATCGTCATGGCGGATGGCAGGCACAGCCTGCCGCTCGCCAGCTCCCAGGATCACAAGCGCCGCGACGACGGTGATCGCGGACCCAACACGGGCGGCATGGGCGCCTACTCGCCCGCGCCGGTGGTCACGCCGGCGATGCACACACGCATCATGCGCGAGGTCATCGAACCCACTATCCGCGGACTGGCCGCCGAGGGCATGCCTTACACCGGATTCCTGTACGCCGGACTCATGATTGCGCCCGACGGCACACCGAACGTTCTGGAGTTCAATTGCCGCTTCGGCGATCCGGAGACGCAACCGATCCTCATGCGCCTGCAGTCCGATCTCACGCTGCTGTGCGAGGCGGCACTCAGCGGCGCCCTCGACACCGTCGGCGCGCAGTGGGACCGGCGCGCGGCCCTCGGCGTAGTTCTGGCCGCGGCCGGCTACCCGGACCAGGTGAAGAAAGGCGACGTCATCGAGGGTCTGGAGCGCGCCGCCCGCCTGCCGGGCAAGCTTTTCCACGCCGGCACCCGGCTCGAGGCCGGGAGAGTGCTGACCAACGGCGGTCGCGTGTTGTGTGCGGTCGGGCTCGGTGCGAGCGTCGGCGAGGCGCAGCGTGAGGCCTACGCGCTGGCAGATACGGTCCACTGGCCCGGTGTGCACTACCGGCGCGACATCGGCTATCGCGCAGTGCAGCGCGAGCCGGTCCGGTAGCCGGCCACAGGTCGTGCAGTTCGATCACCCCGCTCCTCACGTCGTGGAGCTCGCAGTGCAGCCCGAAGACATCGACGCCTACGAGCACGTCAACAACGCGGTCTACCTCACCTGGCTCGACCGCGCTGCCTGGTCGCACTCCGCCGCGCTCGGCGTGCCGCTCGAGCGGTGCGTCGCGCTGCGCCGCGGCATGGCGGCACAGCGCATCGAGATCGAGTATCTGCGCGCGGCGGTGAGGGACGATGTGGTGCAGGCGGCCACCTGGATCGCCGGCACCGACGGGCGGCTGCGCGCCGAGCGGCGCTTCCAGGTGCGGCGCAAGACGGATGGGGAAACGCTGGCGCGCGCCCGCATCGACTACGTGTGCATCAATCTGGAGTCGGGCCGCGCGGTACGCATGCCCGAGAGCTTCGCCCGCGCCTACGTGGTGACCCCACGCGCGTGAAACGCCCGTGCCTCCTCAGAAGCTGAAGCGCACGAACGCCTCCGGTCCGCTGATGCTCATGGCGAACGCGCCCGGAAAGGTGCCGCTTCTGCGGGTGAGCGAGGTGCGGATGGACGCGTAGCCCAGGCCGATGGCGAAGTTGGGATTCCAGCGGTACTGGATGTCCTCGTGGCTGTCGGCATACCAGCCGCGGAAGCCGCTCAGCGTCGCCTTGAGATACGCGCCACGCACAGTCGCCGCCCAGCGGCTGGAGATGCGCCACGTCAGATCGAGCGGCAGGGCGGGAAACGGGGTTGCCGCCGTCACTTCCTGTCGCTGGTTCTGAGCCGGCACCTGTCCGATCGCATCCACCTGCAGGAAGTAGATTCCGAGGCCCGTGCCGACCTCGAAACGATCGTTGCGAACCGGCGAGTAGGTGTAAGTGATATCGAACTGGCGCCAGTCGAGCGAGGTCTGCGTCCGCTGGCCGGCGGCGAAGGTCTGGTTACCGAAGACGACATCGTTGGCAAGCACCCTGCTTCCCGAGCGATCGGCCTCGAAGTAGTCGACCCGCACCTTGCTGCGCTCGCGCAGCCGGAACATGAATTCCACGCGCCCCTGGTGCAGGCGCTTGGGAAGTCCCAGGTCGTGCTCGCCGTTCACCGGCGTGCCGGTCATCCCCTGGAAGGAGCGATCGACCCGGAAGTGGGTCCGGACCTGCGGGTCAAAGAAAGTGCCGCGAATGTAGAAATGATCCGTGATGGGGCTGGGGGTCTCGTGCCGGTGCGGCGGCAGCGGCGCCCCGGAATTCGGATCGTGGTCGCGGTCGGCAAACGCCGGTGCGGTCGGTACGCCCAGGATGACCGCGGCGACCGCGAGCCAATTGCGCATGCGGGCTGGACTCCTCCCGCTTAACCAGCGCGGGTTGCGCGAATCTTACTGATTCGAGGGCGCAATGTACCAGCGTCGCCCCGCGGCGACGTGATTCGGTCCGCGCCGTGCGTTGCCGGGCTGTTGGAACGCGCGCGCAGGCAGGCGCGGTGAGCGGCTCAGCGCTTCATCGCCTCGAAGAAGTCCCCGTTCGACTTGGTGTCCTTCATCTTGTCGAGCAGGAACTCGATCGCGGCGAGCTCGTCCATGGGGTGCAGGAGCTTGCGCAGGATCCACATCTTGGCGAGCTCGCCCTGGTCGGTGATGAGCTCCTCCTTACGCGTGCCGGAGCGGTTGATGTTGACCGCCGGGAATACGCGCTTCTCGGAGATGCGCCGGTCGAGGTGGATTTCGCTGTTGCCGGTGCCCTTGAACTCCTCGTAGATGACGTCGTCCATCTTCGAGCCGGTATCGATGAGCGCCGTGGCGAGGATCGTCAGGCTGCCGCCCTCCTCGATATTGCGCGCCGCGCCGAAAAAGCGCTTCGGACGCTGCAGCGCGTTGGCGTCCACACCGCCGGTCAGCACCTTGCCGGAGGACGGCACCACGGTGTTGTAGGCACGCGCGAGCCGGGTGATCGAATCCAGCAGGATTACCACGTCCTTCTTGTGCTCGACCAGGCGCTTGGCCTTCTCGATAACCATCTCCGCCACCTGCACGTGCCGGGCGGCGGGCTCATCGAAGGTGCTCGACACCACCTCGCCCTTCACCGTGCGCTGCATCTCGGTGACTTCCTCCGGCCGCTCGTCGATGAGCAG
>WNFR01000808.1_pt1 | contig 32002 bp, 35 predicted proteins | sample 5400221 | NCBI WGS metagenome assembly WNFR01 (sample SAMN13153357, study PRJNA577476) | soil metagenome | isolation source: 40 cm soil under Madrone tree | place: USA:California | collected 2016-06-14
ACGGCCACTGTCGAATCCATTCAAGCCAAACTCTCTCGCTGCCGCCAGACCCTGGAGCAGATCCAGCCTGGATGTACGAAACCGCGAACAAGAAAGAGGCCCAATAGATTGTCTAGCTAATTCTTGGACACTACACTAGGTAGGGAAGAGGGCTGAGAGCCTGGGCGATATCCGCGGTTGAAATTCCGCTAGAATTGCTGAGAATTATCCTGCCGGAACCCCGGCGGCACAAGCGCACCCGTCAGCGAAGAACGGACGGCCTGGCGCGTGCCGGACTTGGGAAATACGATGTGCCAGAAGTCGATGTTGGGATTGGCGAATCCAATTCCCACGAATCGCCTTTCCCGCTTTTCCCGTAATGAAGTCACGAAACATTCGGTCGACTCCGAAGTCATCTCATTGATGACGCGGACGTTTTGACCGGGGATCAAAGGGGTATCCATCAGCACAAGCGCTCCGTTAGCGCTCACGGAGTAGGTGGAGGCCTTAAGGTCGATGGTTTCGCCTTCGGGCAGGCGGCAGCGCACCGTCAGAGGTACCTGAAGGGAAAGACGCGTGGTTCGCCGACGTTCGGGATATCGAGTTCTCTGCATAAAGTCGCCTTGGGTGGACACTCAAAACTCTGCCGTGGATGTTGTCATGATCCCGGTTAAAAGGCAAGGATTTTGAAGATTTGGAACTCCTAGTACTTTTTGAGCCGATGGATTGGTGAATCGCTTTTTTACTTGAGGGCGGCGATCACAGCATCCGCGAATTCCGCCGTGCCGGCATTGCCGCCAACGTCCCGAGTAGTGTGCTTTGCCTCGCGGTAGACCTTTTCGAGGGCATTCTGGATGCGCTCCGCCGCGGTCCGTTCGCCAAGGTGGTCGAGCATCAGAATGCTGCTCATCAGCAGGGCTGTTGGATTAGCCAGTCCCTTGCCGGCGATATCTGGCGCGGTCCCGTGCACGGCCTCGAACATGGCGCATTCGTCCCCGATGTTGGCGCTGGGCACCACGCCCAGGCCGCCCACAAGCCCCGCTGCCAAATCGCTCATGACGTCACCATAAAGATTCGGCAGCAAGAGCATGTCAAATTGCAGGGGATCCATCACGATCTGCATGCAGGCGTTATCAACGATGAGTTCTTTGTACTCGATAAGGGGGAATTGCGCCGCGACAGCGCGGACCGATCTCAGAAACAAGCCGTCCGAAAGCTTCATAATGTTGGCTTTGTGAATGGCATGAATCTTTTTTCGGCCGTGCAGCCTTGCGTATTCAAACGCAAATCTGGCGATCCGCGTAGAAGCCCGCTCGGTGATGATCTTGAGGCTCTCCACAACACCGGGAACGACCTCGTGCTCGAGGCCTGAATACAAATCCTCGGTGTTTTCCCGCACGAGAATCAGGTTCACGTTTTCGAAATGAGATTTGACACCCGGCACGTTTTTCACGGGACGCAAATTGGCGTAGAGGTCGAGCGTTTTGCGCAGCGCCACGTTCACGCTGGGTGCGCCGCCGGCGATGGCCGTGGCCATGGGGCCCTTCAGCGCAACGCGGTTCCTGCGCACGGATTCCACAGCCGCCTGGTTAACGCTTATTCCCTGGTCGGAAGAGCTATCCGAGCGTCCGGCGATCTCTTCCCAATCGATCTGCACGCCCGCGGCTTCCAAAACACGACGCGTTGCCGAAGCTACTTCCGGGCCGATTCCTTCGCCGGGGATCAGGGTAACCCTGTGTTTGATCATTGCATCTTATTGTAAGCGAAGCATCCATGCTTGTCGAAATGCCGTGATAGCAGGCGTTTCATGACGGGAACATGGGCTTGCGCAGGGGTATGAAAGTTCTGGTATAATCTAACTATTGATAGGTTCGCGGGTACACCCGCGAGCGGAGGCCAAGAGAATTTATGATCAATTTAACGCCCGTTGCAAGTACCAAGGTCAAGGAAATCATGAGCATGCAGAGCCCGGTACCGGCCGCTCTACGAGTGGCTGTGGTCGGTGGCGGCTGCTCCGGGTTCCAGTACCACATGGCGTTTGAAAACCAGACCAGCGATGCGGACCAGGTGTTTGAGTTCGATGGTCTGAAGGTCGCCGTCGACCAGATGAGTTCCATGTATCTGGACGGGATTGAGATCGATTACATTGAGACGATTGAAGGTGCGGGATTCAAATTCAACAATCCCAACGTGAAGAGCACCTGCGGTTGCGGCAGCTCCTTCAGCGTCTAATTCCGTGTAAGGAAGCGCCCCGCGCGCTTTCAGAACCTTTTTTGGGCTCCTGAGCGGTATGTTCAGGAGCCTTTTTTATGCCCTCTAGCCAATCCGACTGGGACGCAAAGCACAGGCTCGTTGCTGAGGCGCCTCCCTGCGAGCCGGCGAGTATCGTTCGCGAACTTTTGCCGCTGCTGCCGGTTGGCCCGGCGCTGGACATTGCTTGCGGCGCGGGAAGGCATGCACTGTTTCTTGCCGCGCGCGGCCAGCACGTCACGGCGGTAGATTTTTCCGGCGTTGCTCTGGACATTTTGGAAGGTCGCGCACGCGGCATGCGTGTTCCAGTGCGCCGCAGGAAAAGCCTCCATGAAGCTGGGCGGTCTTTTCGCGGCGGACTCGAGTTGATACAGACGGACCTGGAGCGGACGGAGTTCCCGGAGCGCTGCTACGATCTGATTGTGTGCATTCAATTTCTGCAGAGGTCGCTCTTTCCACAGATGACCGGCGCTCTTCGTCCGGATGGCGTTCTGCTGTTTGAGACTTACACGCGCGCGCAACTTGAGTTTCCGGGCGGCCCGCGGAATCCGGCCTACCTCCTCGAAACCGGCGAGCTCAGAGAAGCTTTCCCGGAGTTGTCTGTGATGTTTTACCGGGAATTGCGCGCCGGGCAGGGAATCGCTAGCCTGGTCGCAAAGAAGCGGGAAAAGCGGGGTTGAAGACAAATTGTCAGTTAATAAATCATATTGCGGAGCGCCTATGATTGCAATCTTCGGGTTCCATCCGTATCCTAAAGTCCGGGCATGAAAATAGCGCTCGCGCAGTTCAATCCCACCGTTGGCGACTTCGCAGGGAATGCCGCTCGCATCCTGGGCTTGGCGGGGCAAGCCCAGCAGCGAGGGGCAGACCTTGCTGTTTTTACCGAGCTTTGCCTGTGCGGTTATCCACCTCAGGATCTTCTGGAGCGTCCGGCTTTTCTTGACCGGAACATGGATGAACTGAAAGCGCTTGCCGCCAAAATCCCTCTGCCGACGCTGGTCGGCTACGCCGGGCGTGTGAAGCAGGGTGCGGGCAAATCCGTGGCCAATAAAGCGGCGCTGCTGTGCGGAGGGCGAGTCGTCTTTGAGCAGAGCAAGATGTTGCTGCCGACCTACGATGTATTCGACGAGTCGCGGTACTTTCAGCCTGCCGATAAGCAAGTGGTCTACAGCTTCAAGGACGAAAATCTTGGCATCACCATTTGCGAGGATGTGTGGAACGACCCGAACTTCTGGCCGACGCGCTTGTACGAGCGCGACCCGGTGGTGGAACTTAGCAAGCAGGGAACCAGCGTCCTGCTGAACATTTCGGCTTCACCCTATACGATTGACAAAAGAAATCTGCGCATTGAGATGCTGCGCGCTATCGCGATGAAGCAGCGGCTGCCGGTGGTCTACGTGAATCAAGTTGGCGGCGACGACAATCTGATTTTTGACGGTGCGAGCATGGCGATTACCGCCGATGGGCGCGTGGCCGCACAAGCGCTGGCGTTCCAGGAGGATCTCGTCCTCTTTGATACGGCCACAGGTCTGGGCGAGATTCACGAACAGCCGCCGACGGAAATCGCCTATGCCTACCAGGCGCTGTTGACCGGCACGGCGGACTATGTGCGCAAATGCGGGTTCAAGAAGGTTCTCGTCGGCCTAAGCGGCGGCGTTGACTCTGCCGTGGTTGCCTCGATCGCCGTGGACGCGCTTGGGGCGGAAAACGTCCTCGGGGTTTCCATGCCGGGACCTTTTTCTTCGGCAGGCAGCAAGAGCGACGCGGCAACTTTGGCGAAGAATCTTGGCATCCGGTTCATCACCTTGCCGATTACGGATGTTTTTGAAGAATACAAGCGGGCGCTGGCACCCGCGTTCGGCGACCGGCCGATTGATGTGACGGAAGAAAATATTCAGGCGCGCATCCGCGGAAACTACCTGATGGCGCTCTCCAACAAGTTTGGGTCGATGGTTCTCAGCACCGGTAATAAATCGGAACTCGCGGTCGGATACTGCACACTCTACGGAGACATGGCTGGAGGTCTTGCAGTAATTTCCGATGTGCCGAAATTGATGGTGTACGAACTGGCGAGCTGGATTAACCGCGAGAGGGAACTGATTCCCCGGTCGACCATCGAGAAGGCTCCTTCGGCCGAGCTGCGTCCCGACCAGAAGGACGAGGACAGCCTGCCGCCTTACGACGTCCTTGACCGAATTCTGAAGGCCTATATCGAAGACTTGCGGAGCCCCCAGGAGATTGCCGATCATTACGGCTTCGATTTAATACTGGTCCGCGACATCGCGCTCCTGGTGGATCGCAACGAGTACAAACGCAAGCAGGCCGCGCCGGGCCTGAAGATTACCTCGCGCGCGTTCGGCTTTGGCAGACCTTTTCCGATCGCGCAGAAGTTCATTCCTTAGATCCATGAGGTCCTCGTGAAAACAGCACTGAGCCTTTCCTTAATCCTTGCCTTCAGCACGATTGCGCCTGGAGCGCGAGCGCAACAAGCACAATCGGCGACAGTTGCACCCGCGACGGCTGCGCCATCGCCAACACAGAAGAATATCGAGGCATACCTTCGACATCTTTATGCGTTCGGTCCGGATGTCTTGCTGGTGGTCGGGCCTCCGAAAGAAACACCGGTGCAAGGGCTGCTCGAAACCAACATCGACCTCACCATCGGCGACAATAAGCAAGCGGTCAAGTTTTACGTAAGCAAGGACGGCAAGTTTCTTTTCCACGGTGATTTGTTGGACATGACGAAAGACCCCCTCGTTGAGAACCGGGCACGGATCCAAATCAACGACGCGCCCTCGCTGGGCGACAGCAGGGCCGCGGTCACGATCGTCGAATACTCGGACTTCGAGTGCCCGGTTTGCCGCAACCTTCACGACGTAATCCGCGGCATGCTTCCGAACTATGCCAGCAACGTGCGCCTGGTCTTCAAGGACTTTCCGCTTGAGCAGCTTCATCCGTGGGCACGGACCGCAGCCATCGCCGGCCGCTGCGCGTACCAGCAGGACCCCAAGGCTTTTTGGAAGATGTATGACTTCATCTACGACAATCAGGAAATCATTTCGACGGCGAATGCCTGGACGAAAATGACGGACTACGCAGGCCTGTCCGGACTGGAGGCCGATGGGTTTAAGACCTGCATGGCCAGTCCGGCAGCCGCAGCGGCCGTAGATGCCAGCCGCGCAAACGGCCAACAACTCGACGTGAACAGCACCCCGACGGTCTTCGTAAATGGGCGGCGCATCGTGGGCGCCGATCCGCATCTGCTTGAGCAGTACATCAACTACGAACTCGCCCAACAAAAATCCGGGAAAACCGCCGACAAGAAGTAGGAGGGAGGGAGCTGGGCTCTGGGCTGGAGTCTGGAAGGGGCGCGGACTCAGGCCGATTTTGTAGTTAACATAATATAACTTATAGGACGCATTGTCAAGAGGAATCTGCGGACTCTTGCGGCTTTTCTGTGGAATTCTGGCTGTACCTTACAAGGGTTAAGGCCTTCTGGGGGTGTACTTCCGGCTGGCGCGGGGGGCCAGCCGGAAGTGGAATTGGGCGGCATTTTGTCGAGACGCCGGAGGTTTGCTTGGTTGGTCTCCAGGCCACGTACGCGATGCTTTCCTGCGAATGCCGATCTTCTTGTTGTGCATTTTTCAGAGCTGGGGATAGTTCGCAACTCAGTTGCTTTGGTCCGCTTGGGTCGATTCCCTTCCAGTTGGTTCCCGCGTTGATTGGCATTAACGACGCGGGTGATATCGTTGGCGCGTACGATCTTGGTGATCAGACTACAGCCATTGGATCCTGCCGCGGTTCCCATGCAAACCCTGCCCAATGACATCAACTTGCAGAGTCTTATCATTGGCTTCTACGGCGACGCGGCTGGCAATGTACATGGCTTCACCCGTCATCCGGACGGACATTTCCAAAACTTTGACTTTCCCGGCGCCGACATAACGTTCGCGTGGAAGGTCAACGACTTGGGGCAGCTTGCTGGGCAGTACACGACAAATTTTCCCGGGCACGGGTTTGTCCTAACCAACGCCGGGGACGACGACGGGCGAATGTCAGCCTCGAATTACTTCTCGTTCGACTATCCCGATTCGCAAGGAACTGCTGCACGGGGGCATCAACAACGACGGCCAAATCGTTGGGCTCTATCGCCTTCGGGGCCGTCCGGCCAGACACGGATTCCTCGCTACGCGAATCGGGGACGACTAAATCAGTTAATCCAGAGACTAATGAATGCAATGCGACTTTTCTCCGACATTTATTGGGGGGGGCGCAGCGTTGCTCGCCAACTTTCAAAGCCTGGATGCGAGGTTTTGGAGAGGGGAACCACTTCCCTGCTGATTCACTGGCCTCTTGCTAATGGAATCCGATCTTGGCCATGAGCTGGGCGAAGCGAGGGTCGGAGCGGATGGGGCCGGCCATGGGATCGACGTTCAAGTAGACGAGGCGGTCGATGCGTTCCTGGTAGGCGAGTTCGAGCAGGCGGAAAGCTTCGTCCGCTTCGCCCAGGCCGACGTGGATAGCCGCCGGGTACAAACTCGGAACGAACCGTGTGCCCGCGAGTTGCTGGAGCTTCTGGAGGGCTGCTCGAGCTTCTTGAACATTGCCTGCCAGGGCCTGGGTGTGGCCATAAGCCATGAGCATCGCGGGATTGTCCCCCGAGAGCTGGCGGGCGCGCTGAAAGGTTTCGACGGCCCGGGGATACATTTTCTTCTCGCGATAGGCGGAGCCGAGCCAGAACTGCGCCAGCAAAAAATCGGGATGGAGTCTGACGACCTGCTGCGCTTCGTCGATGGCGGCGTCATACTCCCGGCCGTAATAGTAGGTTTCAGCCAGCACGGTGTGATAGAGCGGGGCGACGGGGTCAAGGTCGAGGGCTTGCCGAACCTCGGTGAGGGCTTCGGCGTTGCGCCCCTCCACGATCAGCAAATGACAATACCATTCATGGGCGGTGGGATCGTTTGCGTTAAGTTCAATCGCCCGGCGCAATTCTTTTTCGGCGGTCGCTAGATCCCAGTCGTAGCTCATGGCCATGTTGCCGAGGACGGCGTGAGCTTCGGCTAGCCGGGGATTGAGTTGCAAGGCGCGCTGGGCGTCTTCCCGTGCCTTGGGCTTGGCATCGCGCGGGGGGATGCCGTCGTTGGGCACCTGGCCGAGAATGGCGGTGGCCTCGGCGAGGCCGGCGTAAGCCTCCGCGTATGACGGATCGTCGTGAATGGCCTGCTCAAAAAATGCGATGCTGCCGCGCAAGTCGCCGCGGCTGCCATAGGCAAATTTGGCCTGATGGTACTCGTGGCGGGATTTGGCGATCTCCGGGGTGCTGGCGCGAACGGTTCCGGACCGCAGCGAGGGCGGTGGTTGTGGACTGGGCGGCACTGGGAGGGTTACGAGAATTTGCCGGGCGATCGCGGCGGAAACATCCGATTCGACTTGCAGGACATCGGAGAGTTCACGAGTGAATGAATCGGCCCACAGATGCGTCGCATCGCTGACCTGGATCAATTGGACGTCAATGCGCACCTGGTTGCCGACGCGCTGCACACTGCCTTCGAGGACGTACTGGACGTCCAGTGTGCGTCCAACGTTTGGAATCGTCTGGCTCGAGACAATGTTCGAGGAGGTCGCTGCGATCACGCCAAGATGCGGAGGATCCAGCTGGCCAAGCTTTGTGCGGATGACGTCGGTGAGGCCTGCGGTGATGTAGTCTGGCTTGGAATCGCCGCTCAGATAAGTAAAGGGGAGGACGGCAAGGCGTACTCGCTCAGGAGCGCGAACGGGGGAATGCAGCCTCGAAAAGGTACCAAGGACCGCTAGGGCAAGCAGTGAACCGCCCAATGCTGCCGCTCCCAGCCATTTTCCAAAGCGTTTTTGACGGGTCTTGCGTTCAGCTTCGACATCGTGATCGGGCTCCGGCGAAACCTGGCTGTCTCCATTTGTGCCTCCGGAACTGTCGGAGACAGGGTGCGTGCCGGAATCATTGGGATCCGGATCGGGGACGAAGGCGGCATCGGCTTCCGGGTCGTCCACCGGCTGGCGCTTTCTGATCCAATCATCCAGCTCACTTGCGTAAGCATAGACGGTGGATTTTTTCTGGTGCTCGTGGCGTTTGACAGGAAGTGCTTCGGTCTTCTCCCAACGCTGCACAGTGCGGACTTCCCGGCCGAGATGGGCGGCAATTTCCTTCCAAGAAACCAGTTTCTTCTCAGGAAGGGGCGACCCTTCGGGACTAGGCGGGAATCCGTTTTCCGGCATTACCAGGGGCGCAACTTTGAAACGATAGATTGCGCGGATTATACCCTAGGAATTGTGCCGAAATTGTGAAAAGCGTATCAATGAGCGGCTTTGGCGGCACGGGCGATGCGGCGCCAGGCGGTGCCGCCGCGGGCGATGCGCAAAGCGTCGTCGCGTTCGTGGGTGAGCGAGGTGGTTTTCTTGCGTTCATCGGTGAGGTGGTCCTGGGCGGCCAGGAATTTGGCCTGCACGCTGGCGACGGCGCGGGCTTCGCCGGCTGTGGCGCTGGACTCACGGCAGTGGGCGCAGTGCCGAAAATCGTCTGCCAGCGTACCGCCGTGCCGGTGTCCGGCTGCCCGGCGTAACTAGGGATCGCGAACTGGCTGCCCGCCTGCGCGCCTCCCGGAAACGCTTCGTTGTTGAAGCTGAATCCCACGTCGCCCGGCATGAGGGAAATCGGCGGCGTCACATTTTGATAACGCTCCTTTTCGACCGCGGTTTCGGCAAGAAGCCTGCTGCGAACACACCAATATGGTGATCTCGCCAGGCGGCGCGAAAGTCTTGGTGGCACAGGCTTTAGCCGGTGCAGATGGAATATTGGAGAGTCCTGCGAGAGAGGGCCGAGAGCAGCCCCAAAAAGCAAAACGCCTCGCCATTGCGGAGGCACAACTTTCTACAAAAACAAGCGTATCATAGCCGTACTTTCTTCATCAAGTAAGTTACACGCCGGAAGCACTCGCGCGGCTCATCGCCAATCCGCAGGATCGCTTCGAGGCGGTGCGGGCACCCATCGAGAAGCTCGGTGGAAAAGTGCAGAACTCCTACTTCGCATTCGGGCAGTATGACGCTGTGCTCATCACCGAGATGCCGGACAACGTTTCCGCCGCTGCGATCGCCCTGGCCTTCGCCGCCGGCGGTTCCCTGCGCAACCGCCAGACCACGGCGCTCATGTCCAACGCCGAGGGCTTGGAAGCGATGCGCAAAGCCGCGACCTGCGGCTATAAGCCGGTCGTGGCGGCCGCCGGCGGTGCTGCAGCGCGCCCGTAATCGTAACCTCGCACTAAGTGCGCAGCCCCAAGCGTGGAAATCGCCCAGCCCGTCGAGCAGGCTCAGAGCACCTGGGACGTGTGTGTGTTTCAGGGGTGCTCGCGGCTCGAAGAGCATGTTCGACCCCATCGAAGGGCCCTAGGCCGGTCCGAACACGCGCCTCGGCTTGGCCACCGTGGCGATCTGGCACAACGCCGACCACTACGGCCAGATGATCATTTATCTGCGCTTGAACGGCATTGTCCCGCCCGCCAGCCGCGGGAATCCGCCCGCGCTCTCCGGCAATTACCGAGATTTTGCGGCGTTTTCTTCATTTGTACATAAACGTCCAATTTCTAGAGCTTGTACGTTTATGTGCAATAATGAATACTTGCACATTTTCGTACAAGCTGGTATTCTTGGCAAGGGTGCTTTATGCCTTCCACAATCTACGCGGTGTTGATCGCGGACGTCATGGAATCGCGCGCCCGTGCGGATCTCCGCAGCCTGCTTGGAAAAAAGCTTGCCGCCATTTCAAGACGCCATTTGAGCCGGGAGCTCATCCAGCTGCCGTATTCCGTTACCGCCGGCGATGAATTTCAAACCGTTACCCGCAACCTGCCGTCGATACCCGCCGTCATCCGGGATCTCCGTGCCGCTCTCAGGCCGCTGTCTCTCCGGATCGGAGTGGGGTTCGGCAGTGTTTCCGGCCGTATTCAGGCGCCCGTAAACCGCCTTGGCGGCGAGGCTTTTCAATCCGCGCGAAAGGCCATCGAAAACATCAAGACCGGCAATCTCTTCAAATTCCAGGTCCTGACCGCTTTTGTGTCCCGCTACGAACACTTCGACAAAACCATCAACCTGATCTATGGGCTCCACGATACGCTGGTTCTGAAGATCACCGAAAGACAGTGGGAGACCATCCAGGAATTCCTGGACAGTCCGACACTCGAGCACACCGCCAAGCGCCTCAAGCTGGACAACTCCACCGTTTCCAGAAATCTAAAACGGGGGTATTATTGGCAATTGACGGAAACGGTTAAGACGGCAGGATCGTTAATCAAGCGGACTTTTTGCTAGTTGCACAGAAACGTACAATAATGGAAACTTGTACATAAACATGCAACTCCTCCTTCGAGCCCTTCTGGCGATCTACCTGGCCCATTTATTGACCGATTTTGTTTTTCAGACACACCGCCTCGTCGAGCAAAAACGGCGCGGAAATTCCGCCGCCTATTTGCTTCACGGGCTCATTCACTATCTCTCCGCGGTCATCATCACCGGTTTTGTCCTGCGCGGCTCCATCCTCTCGCTGCGCACGCATCTGGTGATCGCGGCGCTAACGCTCGTTCATCTGCTGATCGATCTCGCCAAAATACAGTTAACCAAAAAGTATCCGGTCTGCGACGGATCCTGGGCCTACGTAAGCGATCAGCTCCTTCATTTCCTCACCGTCGGTCTCGCCGCATGGCTGCTGTCGCCTGCCGCGCCGCTCAGCGAACTCAGCGCTTTAACTCAAAATTCCCGGGCTATTCCGAATAAGTTTCTTGCCGTGCCGGTGATTTACGTGGGCGTGGTCTTCGGCGGCGGATATCTGATCCGCTTCCTAGTTCGTTTCCTGGCGGCAGGCGTAAAGAGCCATTCGCTGGAAAGAACCAGCGAGCAATTGCAGAACGCCGGGCTTTACATCGGCTGGCTGGAACGCTTCCTGGTTGTCACTGCGTTACTGCTGCAGTCACCGGCAACGGTCGGCCTGATCCTGACGGCAAAATCCATCGCCCGCTATCCGGAGTTCAAGTCCGAGCGCTTCGCGGAATACTTCTTGATTGGCACGCTCCTGAGCATCTCGATGGCGCTCCTCGGCGGAGCGCTTCTGGCGAAGCTTCTTTTCGGCCAGGTGCGATTCTCGGGATAAGATCTGCGGACCGGTCCTCACAAGGGGAAACCCGTCACGCGCTGCTTCGCCTCTGCTAGAATCTCCGCATGACCGCTTCCCCGGTTTCCCCGCGCTTAGCGAACATTCGCCTGCATCCCGTCAAATCGCTCGATCCGATGCACGTGAAGGAAGCCCGCATCGGCCCGAGCGGCGGCCTTGAATTCGACCGCGCCTGGGCGCTCTATTCCGCTGACGGCCAATGGTTGAACGGCAAGCGCTCCGCAGCCATCCACTTGATCCGCGCGGCTTTCGCGCCGGACGTCAGCTCTGTCACGCTCTCGGTTCCGGGTGACAGCCGCAAAACCCCGACCAAAACATTCGCCTTCCCTGGCGACACGGCAGCCGCCTCCCAATGGTTTTCCAAGTTCTTCGAGCAGCCGGTCACCGTCCGCCATTCTCCCGAAGGTTTTCCAGACGACGCTATCGCCAACGGCCCAACTATTGTTTCCACTGCGAGCTTGCAGGCCGTTTGCGGACTTTTCCCCGGCATGACTATCGACGATGCGCGCTTGCGCTTCCGCACCACACTCGAAATTGATGGCGGCCGCTCAGCCGTAGCACCAGAAGAAGTCCCGGCATTCTGGGAAGATCAACTCTTCAGCGCGGAAGAACACGGCGCCGTGCGCTTCCGCATCGGCGAAGTGAATTTCGAGGGCAGCAATCCCTGCGCGCGCTGCCCCGTTCCCCCGCGCGACCCGCACACTGGAGTTATCATTCCCGGCTTCCAAAAAATCTTTAGCGATTACCGCCGCTCGCATGTCCCGGCGTGGTGCCCCGAAGCCCGCTTCGACCATTACTACCGCCTGGCCACCAACACGCGCGTCGCTTCCAGTGAAGCCGGCAAAGTTCTGCGCGTCGACGACCCGCTTCTTCTGTAGAGGCCGGCCTTGAGTGACGAACGGAGAGCAATTCCCTGTTTGACGCGGTCCTACAAATCCATGGAAATTTTCAGCGCGGCATCTACAAAGGACATTCTTTGAGGGGAAACTTGCCCGATCTTTTTCGTCAGGCGATCCTTGGATATCGCGCGGACCTGTTCACATAGCACGACAGAGTTTTTCGTCAATCCACTTTCGCCCGCGGTAAGTTCTACATGCGTTGGATAGAGACGCCGTTTGTTTTCCCGGCCGGTGAGCGGAACCACGATGACGATGGGAGCGTTAACATTGAGCGCATCCCGGCTGACGATTAAGACGGGCCGCGTTCCGCCCTGTTCGGAGCCTGCGATGGGATCGAGATTGGCCTGGTACACCTCTCCGCGAAGCATCTAAGCACCGGCCAGGTCGCGCTCGCCGATCTCAATCGTTTCGGCATCACTGGCCGAGAATTGTTCCGCAAGACGCAGGGCCTCGCGCTGATACTGCTTGTCCGCGGCAATAGGCCGGAACGCGTCGTCGATCGCTTTTCTCTCCATGGCTCTGACGTAGGCCGTTAAGGCGTTCACGATCAGATCATTCACGCTGCGCTTGTTTCCTCTGTCGACGAACTGCTTGGCCCTCTCGTAAAGCTGTCGCGGCAGCCGCAGTGTCGTCTGTACCTTGCGAGGTGACTTTGTCACGCTGGACGGAGTCACCGGCCGCCTCACTTTTCGATTTCTCATACTGATATCTTAGATGAAGTCACTATCAGACTTCAACTAGCATTCGCCATTTCTGCTGCTCTCCATCCCGCGAAGCGACCTTCCTTCAACCGACCTCGCAACCCCACGCATTCGGAAGGAATCATCCCTATTGAAAATACTTCCTCGGCGGGAACATGCTGCGGCCAAGGAGTTCCTTGCCGCAACGGTGGCGGATCTGCTCCGTCCAGTTGACCCAGCTGTACTCGCTCAAGCCGAGAAAGTGCCGCGCATTTTCACACGGCGCGAGCCCCAGGTAGTAGAGGCGGAACAGCACCATGCGTGAAGCCCAGTCCGGCCCATCGAGAGCAGCCTGCCCCGCCAGCGCAAAATCCGCCGCCCACTCGTTCAGCCGCGGACGAAAGTCAGGCCGCCACAGGAACTTCCCCGTGTCCTTCCAGTTCAGCGCCGAAATGCCGCGCTTCGTCTCCAGCACTTCGCGCGCCCCGCGGTACACTTCCCAGCACACGTCAAACGCCAGCTCCGGTTTGACGCTCATCGCTCCTCCGCTGTCACCTCGCCAGATGTTGATTCACCGGCCTACAGTCGGTTGTCAGCCTGAATTGACCATCTTTAAAGTACTGTTGATGTGCCGTCATCGTTCAGGAGGTCTCGTAGCCCACTACAACACACAACCTCCGTGGGAGTTTCTTCTCTCGGCTTCGCGAACTTCTCTGCAGAGCTTTGAACTCTCGCGTCTCAGCCGTGCTGCCAATCTCCGCAAGGAGATTGGCGCCCTTCTCGACCTTTGGATGGAAGAAAATTCCGCGGCAATGCTCGCGCGATGGCTGATCGACCAGGGGGAACGCCCGCAGCAAGTGCAAGAAGACCCTGTTCCTGGTGAACCTCTCCCGAAAAACGGACATGCCGTGTCCGATAACTTTTTTGCGAATCGGTCGGTCACGCCGCCCGCAAATCGAGGCCCATCTTGAGGTGATGGCTATTTTTTGGTGCCCAATCCAGAGTTTGCTACTAGCTTTGCCGCTCACGAGCCCGCAGTCGGCCGGCGCTGGTAGTGTGCCCAGCGTCGTATGCCCCAGCGGCTGCCACTCTCTCGCCCCAGCATTCCTGCAGATCGCTTCGCACAACCGCGCTTGGCGTCTTCCTTCACCGAACATCGCAGCCGTCGCGTCCACGCGCCTCTCCCCAGACTTACGTCTTGGCTGCTTTATATTTATTAGAGGACGCTAATTCAGAGAAGAAGGCGACTGTTCGGCGACCAACATGGAGACGCTGCGCGATTGAGCGGAAAAAATCGGGAGATTAGAGTACATAGATACTAGCGGCCAGATGGGATCGCGACGGCGGGTCCTATTTCAAGAAGCTGCTCTTTGCGGTAAACGAGAGAATTGATGTCGTAGGTCGCGAGCTCAAAGCCATGGCCGTGCGTGATGGCATCGGTCGGGCACGCTTCCACGCAATAACCGCAGAAGATGCATCGCGAGTAATCGATGTTGTACACGCTGGCGTAGCGCTCACCCGCGGAGATCCGGTTGGCGTCGACGTTCTCCGCAGCTTCGATGTAAATACAATTTGCGGGGCAGGCGGCCGCACACAGGAAGCAGCCAACACACTTTTCCAGTCCGCTTTCATCGCGGTGCAACACGTGGATCCCGCGGTAGCGCGGCTGGAAATGTACTGGCTCGAACGGGTAGTTTTCCGTGACCGTCTTACGGAACATGTTGCGGAATGTTACGCTAAAACCCTTCACCAAAGCGCCGAACGTCTCGCCCACTTCCCGAATGATCGATGCCATATACTACGAGTTTAGCAAACGAGTTCGGGGCGAGCAAATTTGGCCTGGGCGTCGCTGCCTTGTCGTTCACGCCTTCATTGCTTGAATGATCTGCTTGCCATGGAAGCGCCCGTTCTCGATGAAAATCTCGCCGGTGTACCGTCCGCCTATCACCACTCCCGCCAGGTGGATGCCCGGCACATTGCTCTGCAGCGTATTCGCATCTAGCGCCGGCCTGCGGCTTTCCGGATCAAGCCGCACACCGAGCTTTTCGATGAAGGCAAAATCGGGATGGTAGCCGGTCAACGCGAACACGCGTCGCGCGGGTAATTTCTTCTCACCCGCTCCATTTTCGACCACGACTTCCTCATTTGTAATTTGCTTCACGCGCGTCTCGAACAACGCTTTCACTTGGCCGGCCTTGATCCGGTTCTCAATGTCCGGGCGTACCCAATACTTGATTGTTGCACCAAGTTCCCTTTTCCGGTGCACCAGCGTCACGCGCGCGCCATTTCGATACAGATCGAGCGCCGCCTCCGCAGCGGAATTTTTCCCACCAATCACTACGACGTCCTGGTTCCAATATTCGTAAGGCTCCGTGTAGTAATGCGACACGTGCGGAAGATCTTCGCCCGGCACGCCAAGTTGGTTCGGCAGATCGTAATAACCCGTCGCCACGGCAATTTTTTTGCTCTGGTACTTATGCCCCGTTCCCTTCTCCGTTCTCGTTACCACCGTGAGGTTTCCATCGTGGCCATCGACCTGCAATACCCGTTCGTACAGCCGCAATTCAAGCGCATAGTGCTCCGCTGCCTTTCGGTAGTATTTCAGCGCCTCGACGCGAGTAGGCTTTTCTGCCGCGCAGACCAAGGGAAGATCGCCAATTTCGAGCAGTTCCGGCGTGGTGAAAAACACCATGTTCACGGGGTAATGGAAGATCGAATTGCAAAGGCAGGCTTTGTCGATGACCAACGGCCGCATTCCGGCGCGCTTGGCTTCAATGGCGGTCGCCAAGCCCGTCGGCCCCGCTCCAATGCAGATAATGTCGTAGGTCTCCATGTGAAATTCAGTTTGCCGGGAGTTATTCGGAATTGCAAATTACCGCAACTCTACTGCTTCGGAGGCAGATCCAGGATTTCCGTGAGTTCCCGCCAGAACGATTCAAGTTCGCCCAATTTCTCCGGCGTCGCTTCTACTTCCTTCTTTTTCCAAACGAACACTTCGCCTGAGCCGCGCTTCAGCTTCACACTGAGGTTTCCTTCTACAAGGTACGACGGCGGCGCGAGCAATTTAATTCCGCCGTTCGGAACGGCAGCCAACAGCGCAGCGCAATCGCCTTTCCTCATGCACAGCGCACTTTCGTAAGGCGGAATCGCAATGGGGCGAAAGCCAGCCTCGAAGAGCCGCTCGACAATCTGCATTTGCTGCGGCGAAAGTTCAAGCATGGAGTCGGCTTGCAGGTGCAGGTCTCGCGGGCCCTGAGTCTGCTCGAAGGGCCCTGCCCGTTCTTGGGAGTATTACGCCGCTGTCGAATCGGCTTCCGAGGAGGATCCCTCGAGCTGTGCCAGTATTTCGCGCAGCGTCGAAATCAGCTCATCGCGCGAAACATGACTCTTCTTGAACTGAATTCGGAACTTGAACGTCTCCGCTGGCGGCTCGAATTGAAAAATGAATGGCTGAGGCCGTTGCGGTCCCGTATGCTCCTCGCGGCGTTCGCGGCGCGCTTCATCGCGCGTCAGCCCGCCTTGCATGATGCGGTGGAACATTTCGATCATTTTCTTTTCGGTGGGTTGGCGCGCAATCTGGAGCAAAAGCGATTTTGAGAGAATTCCGTGCTCGATGCACTTTTTCCGCAGCGAGTCGGGAATATTGCGCAGCGACAGAGTTTCGGTCACCGACGACCGCGCCCGGCCGATCTTCTTCGCAATGTCCTCGTGCGTGTATTCAAACTGCGCGCTCAGACGGTGCAATCCATCCGCTTCTTCAAACGGCGTCAGGTCTTTCCGCTGAATATTCTCGATCAGCCCGATCTCAAGCGTCTCCGCGTCGTCGGCGGTCTTTTCGATGCACGGCACCTCTCGCAGCCCCGCCGCGCGCGACGCATGATAACGCCGCTCGCCGGAGATGATATGGAAGCAGTCCTCTCGCGGGACGTAGCGCACCAGCAATGGCTCCAGCACGCCCTTTTCGCGGATCGACTCCGTGAGTTCGCGCAGGTCGCCAAGCGCCTTGCGTGGCTGGTCGGGATTCGGGCGGATTTGGTCCACACGAATCATGCGCCCGACCGCCGCCCCGCTATAGCTTGTCAGTGATTCTACGTAATGCGCGTCATGCCGCATCTTCAGCGTGACGGGTAACCCGATCCTCTTCGACACGTTGGATAACCTCCCCTGCGAGTTTCTTGTATTCGACCGCGCCGGGTGATTTCGGCGCAAACGTCAAAATCGTTTCCTTGTATGCCGGGCTCTCTTCCAGCCGCACGTTCTTGGTGATTTTCGTTTTGAACAGTACCTCACCGAACACCGATCGGATCTGCCCGTGCGTGTCCTTCGATATATTCGTTCGCTTGTCAAAAAGCGTAATCACCACGCCCAGAACTTTCAGCGCCGGGTTGGGACGTGCGCGGATTCGCTCGTAGGTCTCCAGCAAATCGTCAGTTCCCTCGATCGCGAAATACGCCGCCTGGATGGGCACGAGCAAATGCGTCGAGGCCACCAGTGCATTCACCGTCAAGATTCCCAGCGACGGCGGAGTATCGAGGATTACGTAGTCATAATCTTTCAGGACCGGGGTCATCGCGTCTTTCAATTTGAAGGGCGCATCGAATTGTCCCGCGAGCGCCTGCTCCAGTTTTGCAAGCGCCAGCCGGCCTGGCCCGAGAAACAACATTGGATCCTTGGTCGGCTTGATGACCGCGGCCAACGTGACGCGGCTGTCGCTCAGCACGTCGAACATGCTCGTGGAAATCTCGCCGGAATCATAAAACGCGATCGTCGAATTGGCCTGTGGATCGAGATCAACCAGCAGTGTACGCTTGCCGCGATGCGCCAGCGCCGCGGACAAGTTAATCGCCGTCGTGGTCTTTCCGACTCCGCCTTTTTGATTCGCAACCGTGATGATGGCAGTCATCTGTTTCTGCCTCCGCCCGCGCGCGAAAAGTCGAGCCGCAGCGATCCGGCAACTGGGTTCCTATATATGGGTGCCGCCTCCAGAAAACCCCCAAGGCCTAGGCTAACTCTACGTTTGCAGCCTGTTCATTGGCAAGGGAAAAGTGGGCGAATCTACGGACCTCGCGGTGGAAAACCGGGAGCACGGCGGTGGGTAGGCGTTGTGTGGGAGAGCGCTAAAAATCGAGTCCCCAAAAATCAGGTGAAGGCTCCTGCAGCTCCAGGCCAAGCTCCCAGCCCGCGCGGCCTTCGTGGCCACGCCAGATCAACACCGCTTCGCAAGAAATCTGGTTGATGAGGTTGACGAGGCGAAGTTTCTGTCCCACGGCAAATCCCTGCGGTACCACGGCAAGGCAGCCTTTCGTACCAATATCGACCGTGTAGCCTTCCGCACGCAGGCTTCGGCCCTCATCGGTCCACTCAATCGCCACCGCAACGCGCGAATTGAGTCGCCCGCTGCTGCGAATATGTCTCATCCGGGCTTCAAAACTTGTATCCTTCAAGAGCGCCACGGCCATTTCCTTAGTTCCCGGGTTTGGGAAAGCTCTCGCGCTGGAATCTCGATCCAATTGTCCTAAATTGGTCTTCCAGTGCTAGGTTCCTCAAACTCAACAATATCATCAGCCTAGGGCTGTTTCCCCACGGGGTCAATGGGACTCCGTTCCCAGTACGCTGCGGAGGTTGACATGACCAAAGGGCCTATCCCTTTTCGTACCAATCGCTCTCAAACCTTGGTGGAGCAAGTACCAAATTGAGCCTTCCCGGCACCGCATTCTTCTTCCACACTGGTTACTCCGGACAAAACACAGCCTGCGCCATCTTCCCTCCTTGGTGCAAGGAGGCATCGATGGAAGTGTACGTATCCGAGCGGCGTATCTCCCCCCGCCATCTTTTGAAAACCGCCCTGCGCGTCCGCGTCTGGAAATCCGGCTCGACCGAGCGGAGAGCAGAATCGCAAAACCTCTCGGAAAGCGGAACCTTTTTCGCCACGGATGAGCCCATGGCTATCGGATCGGCAGTCGAGATCCTCCTGAAAATGCCGGACGAAATCAGCGGTAACCCGACGACGGGGTGGCGGTGCACGGGCCACGTGGTGCGCGTCGAACTGATCGATACGCCGCGGGGCAAGTTGGGTGTCGGCGTACAATTCGACTGCTATGAAATCTTGCGGTCAAAGACGGCTTTTCCGATTTGAGGCTGGTCGCCTCGGCAGGCAAAGCGAGACGCACATCTGCGACCACTCTTTCACTTCGGTTTGAACTAATTCGCAAACCCCTCGCTGGCGCCTGCCAGGGCTCTGAGGATCCGGCGAGCGGTCAAGTTTGCTCCTTTTCCCTGCCCCGCTTAAACTCTTTTCTCTTACTCCGCCGCCCATGCTCGGACTCCAGACACTTCGCGCTGAATTCCGCCCCACGCTGAGTCTAGCCATTCCTCTCGTGCTCGCCGAACTCGGCTGGATGAGCATGGCCATCGTCGATACGATGATGGTAGGGCGCCTCCCTAACAGCGCGACCGCCATGGGCGCGGTCAGCCTGGGCTCCAACATTTTTATCGTGCTGGCTCTCTTCGGTGGCGGCTTGCTCATGGGACTGGATACGCTCGTCTCGCAGGCCTTCGGAGCGGGGCAGCGTGAGGACTGCCATCGTTCCCTGCTCAACAGCATTTACCTCAGCATCGCTTTGACGCCCTTTCTTGCCGCGCCCGTCTGGTTGCTTCCCTCTCTTCTCAGCGGGATGCACGTTGATCCGGGAGTTTTAGCCCTCGCCATTCCCTACACCAAGGCGTTGGCCGCCGGCCTCTTGCCTCTGCTTCTCTATTTCGCCGTGCGCCGCTGCCTGCAAGCGATGAACATGGTCAAGCCCGTGGCGTTCGCACTCGTCAGCGCTAACATCATCAATGCACTCGGCAATTGGATTCTGATCTATGGCAAGTGGGGAGTGCTGGCCATGGGCGCCGTTGGTTCCGGCTGGTCCACAGCGATCGCGCGGCTCTACATGGCCTCTGTGCTGGTCGGCTACCTGCTCTGGTACGACCGAAAACACCGGACCGAACTTTTGAGAACTCCTGTCGACATCGACCTGCCGCGCATCCGCCGCCTCATCACCCTCGGATTGCCTGCCGCGATTCAGTTCACATTGGAGAGCGGCGTCTTTGCGCTTGTCACGGCGCTCATCGCCCGGCTCGGCCCTGTACCGCTTGCCAGCCACCAGATCGCACTGAACACCGTCGCGTTTACTTACATGGTGCCGCTCGGCATCGCTTCCGCGGCCGCCGTGCGCGTGGGCCAGGCCATCGGCCGCAAGGATCTCAAAGCCGCGGGCGATGCCGGCGGCACTGCCATCTTTCTTGGTGCTGCCTTCATGACCTGTGCCGGTGCGATCCTGCTCCTGTTTCCCCGATGGATCGCGCGGATGTACACGCCGGATGAGACCGTCATTCACAGCACCATTCTTCTGCTCGCTGCCGGCGCCGCCTTCCAACTATTCGATGGCATCCAGACCGTCGCCACTGGGGCTCTCCGCGGCGCGGGTGATACGCGCACGCCCATGTTCTGCCACTTCACCGCGTATTGGATTATTGGTCTTCCGCTCGGTGCCTGGCTGTGTTTCCACCGGGGCTGGGGCGCGTTTGGCCTGTGGGCCGGGCTGAGCCTGGCCCTCATTCTGATCGGCATCGTCCTGCTTTTCGCCTGGCGACGCACGGTTCGCAAATTAGGTGCATTATCCTGAGCTCGAATTGCTCTCTGTCAATAGAACCGAGAGACAGAATTGAGCTATTGATACTGGACGTAACCGCAACATCAATTCAAAGAGCAAGGCCCTCCTTTCCAGGAAAGCAGCCTCTATTCTGATCATGTGCGCAACAGCGCAGACGTTTGCGTCCGCGCTGTTGCCCTATGGGAATTCTTTCGTCCAGGTGGAATACCTATGAAGAAGCACATGCATTGGCTTGCCCTGATTTGGATACCCGCGCTATCTCTGTTCCTCCCCCGGCCGATAAGCGCGCAGCAAGCGCCCGCAGCCGCACAGGATTCCGAAGAGGAGGAAGACGCAAGACCAAACCCCATCGCCAATCTAACCGTCACGCTGCCCGAAGCCAACCGTGTCCACGTGAATTTCTATCTGACCGTCGAATCCTCCAACGGGGCCGAAAATGTCGCTGCTGTGGAAAAAGCGCTCGGTTGCAAACTTGAATTGGATTCTAGATTCGTGCGAGCGCGCGCCGTTCTGGATGGCTCCTGTGATATGCACTTTTCGGCAGCAACGTTCCGCCGTGAGGGGCGAATATGGATTGCGCCACTGGCTGACTACGCCCGCTCGAATCATGTCGAACGCTTGATGATCTTCCTCCATCTCCCGGACACAGACACGTTCGATTCCCAGCCGGCTCCGACCGCTCCCGTGTTCGGAAACGAGCGAATCCCTTCCAAACTCTCGCGAAAACTGGATCGCATCCGTATCTATTCATGGTCCTTGGATTCGAGCGTGCCGGAAGCTATCACATTTTCTCTCGGCTACACGCAACACTCCGTCCGTCGCGCGGGCACAATCCTTGCCGTCGTTCTCGTGGCGCCCGTGCTATTCGTCTTTTGGCTGGGACGGAAAGCTCTTTCGGCGCCTGCTGCGGACAAAGCCGCCGTTTGGTTCAGTTACATGCGTTACTTGCAATGGACCCTTAGCGGCTCCCTGATCGGTTGGTGGATTGCCTCCGAATCCATTCACCTAGTGTCCCTGTTAAAGTTTCTCTCTACGGGATGGATCGCTTCCGCCTGGAACTTTCCCGTCACTGCCGTCATCGTGGACTGGATTCCTCCGTGCCTGGTCTGGGTTCTTTGTTTTGCCCTCTCCCACCCGGTGCAGGAAAAACTCCGCGGTCTCAAATGGACGAGACGCGAACTCGTTCTTCAGGGTGTCTTTTCCGTTTGTGCCGCCCTCATCCCGCTGGCGCTGTTCTTGACGGGCCTGCAAACGCTTGGATCCGCCGATTTCCAGAAGGGGATGCTCTGGTTTGTTGCCTCGTTCGTAGTGCGTCTGGTGGCCGCCGGAGCCCTTCAGAAATTGATGGGCACGCTGCCGCAGTCTCTCACAACAGGTGACTTGCGCGACCACGCCTTCGGCATGGCGCAGCACCTGGGCGTGAAGCTCCAACAGGTCTATGTGGTTCCCGCGGGTAAAGGGCAGATGGCTAATGCTTTTGCGCGCACCGGCAACACCATCGCGTTCACGGATTTTCTTTTGCAGCGCATGTCACGGGCGGAAGTGAATTACGTCCTTGGCCACGAACTCGCTCACTTGAAACTCAAGCACCCGGGAAAAATCGCTGCCGCCTGGGTTGCCAGCATGTTCGGCGCATTTTTTGTTGTAGGAATGGTGGCGCCCTTCGGGATGGAATCGCCTGTCCTGCGCTACGGCTTCATTCTGGCGATTGTGACGTTTTTCCCGCTTTTTTGGTCCCGCCGATTCGAGTTCGCCGCCGATGCCGGAGCCGTGCAACTCACCGGTGATCCTCGCTCCGCAATCTCTGCTCTCTTCAAACTTTCGAGTTTAAACATGATGCCGCTCCATTGGAGCAATTGGAGCGAAAAATGGCTCACCCATCCTTCTTCGCTGCGCCGCGCGCAAGCCATCGCCCGCAAAGCTGGCATACCGCTCGAGCAGATTCAGGAGATCGCCGCCGCCAGCATCGCCCGAAATGACCACTACATTCTTCCGGCCACCGTGGCTCCCGGTGCCAAAATTCTCTCCACGCAGAAGAAGCTCAAGAGCAGTGTTCGCGCGACTTTGGCAATGTTGGAAGCGATGATTCTTGTGCCCGCTGCATTTGCATGGCTGGCCCGCTATTATGCGAAGGATCCAGTTCTGCATGGAACTTTCTACCTGGCGGGGCCCGTCGCGGCGCTTGCCACCTATTTGGTGCTGGCAAATTTTGCGCCGCTCTCGGGCCTCCGCGAATTAATCGTTGCCCTCAAAGGCAAGCTCCTGAAGGAAGGAGTCGAGGCCGATGCCTGGGGCGGCGTCACCGTCGGTTTTGCTCCCGCCGCATCACCGCGTATCTACGAACTCAATGCCAATTGGGACATAGGAAGCTTGTTCATCCGCTCAGATCGCCTCTGTTACTGCGGCGAAGAAATAAAATTTGCTCTTCGCCGCGGCGAAGTAACGGCTATCGTCCTTGGCCACGGTCTCCCCGGCCCATTGCCTACTCGGCGAATCTATATCGCCTGGAAGGACGTCGACTTTGGACGCAGCGGCACTTTCAATCTGGGCTGCATCGAGGGAGGTTCCATTCTTGAGTTAAAACGCAGAACCACACAGCTCGAAAAGGTCCTGCAAAATTGGTGGAAAGCCTCAGCGGAGACGCGCCCTCTGCCGCCGCAACTCGCGGAACTCCGATCGCCAGCCATCGGAGCCGTTACGGGTATCGCCCCCAACGCCAACTGGGGATTGGGCCGGGTCTTTAAGGAGCTTTTCTTGACGGGAGTAATCGCTACCGTGGTCGCCGTGCTCTGCGGGTTTCCCTTCCAATTGCTGGCCTATTTATTCTCCATGCCCATCGCCGCCACGGGGAGACACATCTATATTCATTCTCCTGGCGCCGGCTGGTATGTTATTTGCCTGGCCGTGGTACTGCGGGCAGTCGCACTCATTCCTTCCTTACGCTACAAGGACAATCCTGTTGTGGAGGCCCTACCTTCGGCGGGAGAAATGCACGCTGCGCTAAGCAGTCCAGCTCAAACTCAAAAGTCTGAAACAGACACGGTCCTGGCGCGCTGAACGGAATCGCGGAAAGGCCCCGCTCAATTACATCTTGTAGCGGCCGAGGTCCTCGTCGGAAAGGCCATCGAGCCAGGTGCGCAGTTGCTCGTTGGTATTGCGCTCGGAGAATGCGCTCGATATTTTGGAGTTCTTGAGGACTGATTCATCCACGAAGATCGGGCAGTCCATGCGCAGCGCCAGGGCCAGGGCATCGCTAGGACGCGAATCGATCGTCATCATCTGGCCTTCGCGCTCCACCCAGATCAGCGCATAGAAGGTGTCGTCTTTCAGATCATTTACCACGATTTTCTGTACGCGCACTTCAAGCCCTAGAAGAACGTTCTTCAGCAGATCATGGGTCATCGGCCGGGGAGTTTGCACTTTCTCGATTTCCAGCGCGATGGCGTTCGCTTCGTACACGCCCACCCAGATCGGCAGGATCGCCTGGCCCTGTACGTCCTTGAGCACCACGATGGGCATGTTCGTGACGGGGTCCATCATCAGGCCGCGGATCTTCATTTCTACTTCCATCGAGGCCTCCCTGGGCTAGACAGCGTGTTCGCCTACCAGGCTATTCGGACCCGCTCCCGTGACGCGCACCTGCACGTAGGTTCCCAGAAGCTCTCTCTCTTGTGAAGCGAAATTTATCATGCGGTGCGATGTGGTGTACCCGGACCACTGGTACTCGCGGCGCGACTTTCCGCTGACCAGCACTTCAAACGTTTGCCCGGCCATCTCCGCATTCCCGGCCGCCTGAATCTCGCGCTGCTTCTTCTGGACGACGGCAAGCCGCCGGCCCTTCTCCTCTTCGGGAATCGCATCGTCCATCGCGAGCGACGGCGTATTCGGCCGCGGCGAATACTTGAACGCGAACAAACCGGTGTACTTCACTTCCTCGAGCAGGCTGATGGTTTCTTCGAAATCCGATTCCGTTTCGCCCGGAAAGCCCACGATGATGTCCGTAGTGATGGCAATCGGCCTGTTTGCCCCGCGCATCACGGCTATCTTTTCCAGATACTCCTCGCGCGAATACGTCCGCTGCATCGCACGCAGCACTCTGGTCGAACCCGACTGCACCGGCAAGTGTACGTGGTCGCAGATCTTCGGCTGCCGCTCGATTGCTTCCACAATGTCTGGCGTGAAGTCATTCGGGTGCGAGGTAGTGAAACGCACGCGGCGAATTCCCTGCACATCAGCCACTGCCAGCAGCAACTCCGAAAAACGCATCTTTCGCGCCGTCGGATCGGCGTAAGAATTCACAGTTTGCCCAAGAAGCTGAACTTCGGAGTAGCCGAGTTCCGCAAGCTGCCGCACTTCCCTGAGAATGGAATCGCTTGCGCGGCTCCGCTCAGGACCGCGCGTGTACGGCACCACGCAATAAGAGCACGCCTTGTCGCATCCTTCGATGATCGTCAGGTAGGCGCGCCACGGATTGTCGCGTCGCGTTACTTCCGTCTCAAACGTTTCGTCCGTATCCGTATCGAGGCCGGTGACACGCTGATTCCCCGCCTCGAGCTGCGAGATCAATTCCGGCAACTTGCTGTAACTCGCCGAGCCGCACACCAGGCTCACCCACGGCGCGCGCTTAAAGATATCTTCGCCTTCCTGTTGCGCCACGCAGCCCAGCACCCCGATGATCTTGCCCTCGCTCTGCTTCTCCCGGTATTCACCCAGCCGCGAGAAAACTTTCTGCGCCGCTTTCTCGCGAATGCTGCAAGTGTTGTAAAGGATCAAGGAAGCGGCGTCCGGCGTCTCCACTTGTCGATAGCCGCGCGAGAGCAGAACCCCGGCGACCTTCTCCGAATCGTGGTCATTCATCTGGCAGCCAAACGTTTCGAGGAAAAATGTTCCGCCCTCCCCTGCGGCTGCACCACGGACGGCCCCGGAATAAGACGGCTGCCCGGTCAGTCTTTCCAATTCGATGTCGAACAGTTTGCTCATGCCCAAATCGCAGTTTATCACACCTGCCTTAACCCTCAAGAAGCGCCCGGGTGGCGTTCTCAGCAACCATCCTCCCGTTGCACGATTAGCAGCAAAATCAGAAACTTACGCATCCAATTGGTTGCGTGCTCTGGATGCGTGTGCTACGTTTCTTACGCCCAGAAAAATGCTGACCGCGTCGCGGTCACAATTCATTTGCGCTCACTGAGGGGTACATCATTTTTCTGTTCACCACGATTTTTGTCACCGATATCGGAAATATCCTCACGCAAACCGGCTGGGTCGCCCGCGGCGTTCTTCTGATTCTCCTTTCATTCTCGATCATTTCCTGGGCCATGATTCTCCAGAAGCTTGGCCTCTTCGGACGGATCCGCCGCGAGAGCGACCAGTTTCTGCGCATCTTTCGCGCCACGCGGGGCGTGGCGAATCCGCAAGCCCTGGCAACGGCCGGCTCCCCATTTTCTTCGGTCTATGCCGCAGGCTACCGCGAGCTGCAGAGCCAGGTCGGCAGCGCCCCGGGCAATCCGCATCCACCCAAGCTGAAGAGCTTGCAAGCCGTCACCGTCAGCATGCAACTCGCCTCCGCGGACGAAGTGCGCCGCGTCGAAAAAGGCATGTCCTGGCTGGCGACAACTGGTTCTGTGACCCCCTTCATCGGCCTCTTCGGAACCGTGTGGGGCATCATCGACGCGTTCTCCGGCCTCGGCAGCGCTGGTGCCGCCAGCTTGCGCGCCGTGGCACCTGGCATCGCCGAGGCGCTGGTCACCACCGCGGCGGGTCTCTTCGCCGCCATTCCAGCGGTGATCTTTTACAATCAGTTTTTGCAGAATATCCGCGATCTCGCGCAGCGCCTGGACACGTTCGCTCTGGAAGTCACGGCGCAGGTCGAAAAAACTTTTGATTGATCTGTATCTGGGCAAACACCATGTGCTATGCGCAACGATCCAAAGCAACACTCGCGAAGCCATCGAGCCTGACCGCCCGGCCATTCAATAGGAATCGCGTCTCTTTGCTCGATCCTTTTCTTACTTTTAACTTTCAACGATAAACTTTAAACTTCTTCTAGCTATGCCACAACTCTCCAAATCGACGCAGACTTCGCTCTCCGAGATCAACATGGTCCCCTTCGTGGACGTTGTTCTCGTGCTTCTGATTATCTTCATGATCACCGCCCCGATTCTCCAGTCGGGCATCGAAGTCGATGTCCCCAAAACGAGAACCGTGAAGGAAATCAATCAGGAACGCCTGGTCGTCACCGTGGACAAGGCCCAGCGCATCTACCTCGGGAATGAGCCCATCAACATCCACCAGCTCGGCTCCAGAATCCGCGCTCAGTTGAAAAATACCCAGGAGGGCGTCTTCCTCCGCTGCGACGAGACGGTTCCATTCGGTAGTTTTGCCGCCGTTGTCGACGCGCTTCGCCAGTCCGGCATCAACAACATCAGCATCGTCACCGAGCCCATCACCACCCGCGCGCGCACCCAGTAAAGATGACTACAGCCGTCGCCAATTCGATGGACCCCATCGGGGGCACAAACCACGATGACCAGAGCCTCCGGCAGTTCCTCATCTATTCGATCATCATGCATGCCAGCCTGGCCGTCGTCGTTGGCGTGTCCGCTTATATTCAATACCGCGGCACCGCCTGGGGCGGTGTGGGAGGCAAGCTCGGCGGCACCAAAGTGTCTTTGGTCAGCGCCGCTGGAATCCCCATGCCGAAAGAAGCGGTCGTCACCGAAAGCAAGGCGGTCGATCCAACAAAGGGCATTCACAAAGAAGAACCCCCGAAACCGCCCGAGCCAAAGACCGACGCCACGAAAATTCCAAAATTCACGAAAGAAAAACCTCCGCCTCCTTCGCGCCAGTCCAGAACCCTCGAAAACAAGACGCCTACTCCGGACAACGCCGTTCCGTACGGCAAAGGCGGCAATCCGGATCTTCCAACGGGCTATTCTCAGTCTCCCGGCGAAGGCTCGAGTGGCGTTACCGTCCAGGGCCAGGGCGGCGCCGATTTCGCTTCCCGTTATGGCTGGTACATCGAAGCCGTGAAGAACAGAATTTATGGCAACTGGCAGCAATGGACGATTGATGCTGCTGCGCGCGCCTCGCGAAGCATGCACTGCGCGGTCACGTTCACCATCAATCGCGACGGCTCGCTCAAGGACGCGCGCATTTCCGAATCCAGCGGGAATGCTTCCTATGACAATTCGGCCCTGCGGGCCGTGTTAAGCTCCACTCCAGTGACCAAATTGCCGGGCGACTATTCAGGCGCCTATGTGGTCGCAACACTGGATTTCAATCCCCCGTCCATACGTTAAGGACGTGAGTTCTGGTTCCTGGAATTTGCCATGTTGTCGGAGGTGAGGGTGCAATCAAAGCTCAGAGGCTTTAGTTTTTTTTTGGTCTTGGTGATTCTCGCTTTCTGCGGGAGTTCGGCGGCCGCGCAGGACTGGTTTCGTACAGCCATCGGCATGGATACCAACAAGCCCCGCCTGGCGATTACAGACTTCGCCGCGCGATCCGATGCCGCAAAGCCGCACGCTTTCCTCTTCACCCAGGTCGTCCGTGACGATCTCCAATTCAGCGGCATCCTCGAGCTCGCCAGCCCCAGCTTCTACCCTCCTCAGGCCCCCAGCGTCCCGGCCGAACTGAAACCCGCCGTCTGGATCGACCCCCCCACGAACGCCAATTTCCTCGGCTTTGGCAATTTGTCCGAGTCCACGACAGAAGTGGCCATCGAGGCCTGGCTGTATGACGTGCGCAGCCCGTCTTCGCAAGCTGTCATAGGAAAGGTGTATCGTGGCGCCCCTACCGACGCTCAAGTGAGAAAATTTGCCCATCAATTTGCCGACGAAATCATCGGCAAGCTCTCCGGCGGCCTCCCCGGCGTGGCCTCAACGCAGATCGCCTTCGTCAGCTCGCGCAGCGGCTCCAAGGAAATCTGGGTGATGGACTACGACGGTTCCAACCAGCACCAGCTCACCACCCTGAAATCGATTTCTCTCACTCCACGCTGGTCGCCCGACGCTTCGCGCGTCGCGTTCACCTGTTTCGCGCCATACGGGGGCCTCACCAGCGCGCAGATCTGCATGTATTCGCTGGACACCGGCAAACTTGTTTCGTTCCCCCGCTTCCGCGGTACCAATATCACTCCCGCATGGTCTCCCGACGGCTCGCAGATCATTTTTTCATCTTCAATGCAGGGGAATCCTGAACTTTACGTCTCCGACATCAACGGCGGCCGCCCGAAGCGCTTGACCAACGCCAACGGCGCAAGCATGTCTCCCAGTTGGAATCCGAAAACGGGCCAGACCATCGCCTTCGTCAGCGATCGCGGCGGTACTCCCCAGCTCTACCTGATGAATTCAGATGGTACCAGCGATACGAAACTGGACTTACCCGACAAGGGTTATGTCATCGATCCGGCGTGGGCGCCCAATGGCCAATTGCTGGCTTTCAGTTGGCGCCGCCCTAACGATAACTACGATCTCTACATCATGGATGCCGCCACGCGCCAGCTTGTGGAGTTGACCCGCGACCAGGGCCGCAACGAGCGTCCCAGTTGGGCGCCCGACGGCCGCCACCTCGTTTTCGAATCAACCCGCGGCGGCACCCGGCAGATATGGACCATGCTGGCTGATGGCTCGCAGCCGCGCCAGTTGACGACCAGCGGGCATAACGAATCGCCCAATTGGTCGCCCCGGTGAGTTTTTCATGGAACCGGACGGGGGATTCCGTGCATCTTACACGTAGGTGCCCTGTGTCTTGGTTGTGTTGGTCTCGTCGTGTGGGCCGATTTGAATTTTATGCCCCGGCCTCCAGGCACCATGTATAATATATCGTGATACGAGATATTACCCGAACCCAGCCCGCTGGTGTTAGGATATTGGCTCTGGTGGGACCAACACGGGAACTTCACTGAGGAGGATTTGCATGAACTTGGCTTCACGCTCGCTCTACCGAACTGGCTTGCTCGTGACCCTGGCCGCCGCTGTCTTCGCTTTTGGTTGTGCCAAGAAAAAAGTCGCCCCTCCGCCACCTCCACCTCCGCCGCCTCCGGCGGCCGCGCGTCCCACCGTTACACTGCAAGCCAGTCCGAGTTCCATCAATAAGGGCGAATCAGCGACCCTGAGCTGGAATTCCACCGATGCCACGCAGCTCTCTATCGCACCCGATGTCGGCGACGTCACTGCCCAGGGCTCGACCAAGGTCACGCCCTCCGACTCGACGACCTACACGATTACTGCCACGGGTCCGGGCGGCTCCACCAGTGCCACTGCAACCGTCTCCGTGAGTGCTCCACCTCCACCTCCGCCGCCGCCACAGGTTGACCTCGATAAGCTCTTCCGGGAGGAAGTGCGCGACGCCTATTTTGACTATGACAAAGCCGACATTCGTGCCGACGCTCGCGTGGCACTCTCCACGACTGCGGACTTCCTGAAGAGGTACCCATCGATAAGAGCAACCATCGAAGGCCACTGCGACGAGCGGGGCTCCACGGAATACAACTTGGGCCTGGGCGATCGCCGCGCCAGCGCCGTCAAGCAGTACCTCGTTTCTCTGGGCGTTTCTGCCGACCGCCTCAGCACCGTTAGCTTCGGCAAGGAGAAGCCCTTCTGCAACGAGCACAACGAGGCGTGCTACCAGCAGAACCGTCGCGGCCATTTCGTGAAGGCTAACTGAGCCGTTTCACGCTGTTCGCCACGATGACCATTTAGTGACGGAAACAGCCGCGAGGCCCGGCAACCCCTTGCCACCTCGCGGCTCTCTTATTAAAGTGAAAGCTGTTCCCCTGGACTGTATGATTTTTGTTGGCTGCTCTGTGGCCACCATTCATTGGCAGCCTTTCGGAGCCCCTTAGGAGGATTCTTCATGCGTATTCGCCATATCGCCATTTTCAGCTCGGCCGTTCTTGCCGGCGCGCTTGCCGGAAGCTTGATCGGCCCCCGCCCTGCCGAAGCCGTCGCCCGCGAGATCATTGAGCTTCAGCGTGACGTCACCTCCCTGCTCCAGGGACAGAAGGATCTTTCCACTCAAGTGACCCAGGACCACACCGTCATGAAGACGCTCGTCGAGCAATCCAGCGACAACGTCGGCAAGCTCGGTGCCACCATGAGCTCGCTACAGAAGTCCGTCCAGGATGTTCAGGCCAATTCCGGCGCGCGCCTCGACACCATGTCCACGCAGGTGCAGGGTCTGTCGGACAACCTCGAGGAAATCAAGTCGCGCCTCGGCAAGCTCAACCAGCAGCTCGTCGATCTTCAGAATTCCGTTCAGAGCCTCGACGCCAAGATTTCCGGCACCTCACCCGCCCCGGCCGCCGGCGCCGCCAATCCCACCGGTTCCTCGCCTAGCTCCTCCGCCGTCCCCAGCGGCCCGGCCCCCTCCGCCGACACGCTCTATTCCAACGGCCTCCGCGACATCACCAGCGGCAAATACGATCTCGCTCGCTCCGAATTTCAGGACTACCTCAAGTATTACGGCGACACCGACCTCGCTTCCAACGCCCAGTTCTATCTAGGCGAGCTCTATTACAAGCAGAAGCAGTACGGCGAAGCTGTCACCGCATACGACAAAGTGCTTACCGGCTATCCAAAGAGTTTCAAGCTCGGTCCCGCGCGCCTCAGGAAGGGTATGGCCCTCATCGAACTCGGCCAGAAAACCGCGGGTATCCGCGAACTCCGCGAAGTCGTCAAGCGCTTTCCCGGCAGCGACGAAGATCGCCTCGCCCGCGCCAAACTCAAGGAACTAGGCGCCGCCATCACCGCCACCCGCTAACTCCCCGCCCCGCTCTTCCCGTTCTTCTGTAGGGGCGGCCTTCCTAGGCCGTCCGCTCGAACGTCTTAGCTCTTCCGCCTCCAACGTTCAACCTCACAACCTTCAAACGTCCCTCCCCCCCGCCCGTCATTTCGACCAACGGGAGAAATCTCTCTTCTCTTCTTCCTTCCCCTCTACGACACGGAAAACAATCTGACGAGCATCAAGGACGCGAACAACAACACGACCTCATTCACCTATGACGCTTTCGGCAGAGTCACGAAAACGACGTTTCCATGTGGAGTCGAGGTGTGGCGCGGTGGTTTAGATGGAGCCTATCGGTTGCCGACCCTTTCGTCTGTCGGTGCCTCACTAGCTCCGCCATGCTTCCGTTTCCACACCCCGCTCATCGAACCGGACGTGCGGATTTGCCGCATCCGGCTCTCGGAGAAGACTCACGCAATCGCCGAGGCCACTGCATGTGACGCCGTCTGCAACTTCTGAAAACAACTTGGGAGTTATCAGGCTCATCGCCAATCTCCCTTTCGTCGTCGCTTCTTGCGTCCGCCTTCAACTGAGGCCCCTTCCCTCCGCCGGAGTTACCCG
>WNFR01001540.1_pt1 | contig 31992 bp, 33 predicted proteins | sample 5400221 | NCBI WGS metagenome assembly WNFR01 (sample SAMN13153357, study PRJNA577476) | soil metagenome | isolation source: 40 cm soil under Madrone tree | place: USA:California | collected 2016-06-14
TGGAGCAGATCGTCGGCGCGGTCCGCGATTCCGGCGAGGTACGGCCGTTCGTCGCCGAGCTGAAGGCCATCAATTGCCACCACAACTACGTGGCGCGCGAGCGCCACTACGGCCAGAACATTCTGGTCACGCGCAAGGGAGCGGTCCGCGCCCGCGAAGGCGACATGGGCATCATTCCCGGCAGCATGGGAGCGCGTTCCTATATCGTCCGCGGCAAAGGCAACATGGAAAGCTTCACGAGCTGCAGCCACGGCGCGGGCCGCGCGATGTCCCGCACAGAAGCCAAGCGGCGCTTCAGCATGGAAGACCACAAGCGGATGACGGCGGGCGTGGAGTGCCGTAAGGACGCCGACGTCATCGACGAAACTCCGGCGGCTTACAAATCGATTGAGGCCGTGATGGCCGCGCAGAGCGATCTGGTGGAAATCGTCCACACATTGCGCCAAGTCGTTTGTGTGAAAGGTTAAGCAGGGAACGAAAATGAAAAGGGAGGCGGGCCAGGTCGTCCCACCTCCCTTCTTTCCCCTCTCGGGGAACCCGGCCAGTCTGACGGAGGGCGACCAGCCGGTCGTGTGTTGGCCTGTCTATTTATCCCGGAATCTTGAAAAAAGTTCCTGAGAAACGGAAAAAAATGAATAGAATTACGGGGGAAATCCGGCGCCCGACTTCAGGCGCGACACCTCATGCCACGACCTTCACACCTCAGCCCCGATAACATATTGCGTTTTCTGCAAGTTAGAAGCGAGCCCGCGTCCGCGAGCGAGATTGCGCTGGGTCTCCATCTGAAGAAGACCGACAATCGTCCGCTGTTCAAGATGCTTTCAAAGCTCAGGAAACGCGGCGCCATCGAGGAATTGCCCGGCGGACGGTACCGCCTTACGAGCCGCAAGTCGGAACAGAAGGCGTCCGGCCAAAAACCGCGCCAGGAGGCGATGCGGCGTCCACAACCCTCGGCGCTCGCGGATCGCGATGAAGTAAAAGGACGCCTCGTTCTTCACCACGACGGCTATGGCTTCGTCGTCCCGGATTCGCCGATGCCGCAGCTCGACGGCGATGTTTTCATTCCACGCGACGGCATCCAAGACGCCATGCACGGCGACCACGTTCTGGCAAAGATTCAGCGTCTGGGCGGCGTCACCGGCGCGCAGCGTGCTGAAGGCCGCATCATTCGAATCCTGGGCCGCGCGCATCCGACCGTGGTCGGTTTGTTTCGCTACGGAACCCAACACAATGTGGTTCTGCCTTACGATGTTCGAATCCAACACGAGGTGGAGATTCCGCGCGGCAACGAACTGACCCCCGGGCTGTGGAAGAAGCTGGGCTTCAGCGGCTCGGATGAAACCAGCATCCGATCGAGGCGCATCCCGCGGCTGGATGAATTGGATGGAGCCGTCGTGAACGTGGAGTTGCTGCGTTATCCGCACGGAGGCACAGCGGCGACCGGCCGTGTCATCGAAATTCTCGGGCGTCCCGGCGATCTCGGCGTTGATACCGAGATCATCATCCGCAAGCATCATCTCCCGCATTCTTTCTCCGCCGAAGTTCTGGATGAAGCAGCGCGTGGCGCGAAGCCCGTCGATGAGATCCAGCGCGCCGGCCGCGAAGATTTCCGGCACTTGCCGATCGTGACTATCGATGGAGAGACCGCGCGCGATTTCGACGACGCCGTCTACGTCGAACGTCGCGCGGATGGCGGCTGGCATTTGCAAGTCCACATCGCCGATGTAGCGCACTATGTTCGAACGGAGAGCGCTCTCGACCGGGAGGCTCGTCTCCGCGGCACTTCCGTTTACTTCCCCGATCGCGCCGTCCCGATGCTTCCGGAAGCCCTTTCGAATGGCATGTGTTCGCTCAAGCCGCGCGAGGATCGTCTGGTCATGAGCGCGCTCATGGAGTTCGACGCCGCCGGGCGCATGAAATTCTCGCGCATGACTTCCGGCGTCATTCGCTCCGCCGAACGTATGACCTATACGAACGTCAACAAAGTCCTTGAAGGCGATGCTGAAATGACGGAGCGCTACGCCGTGCTAGCCCCCCGCTTCGGCGATATGAAAGAGCTAGCGCTGATCCTCAATGCCCGCCGCAACGAGCATGGCTCCATCGATTTCGATCTCCCTGAACCGGTCATTGAATTCGACGAAGAGCAGCGCATGACCAATATCACGCGCAGCGTGAGAAACATCGCGCACCGGCTCATTGAAGAGTTCATGCTGGCCGCCAATCGCGCCGTCGCCGGTTACCTCCTGCAGCGCGGCATCGAGTCGCTGCATCGCGTTCATGAGAAGCCCGACGCGCGCAAAGTCCTCGAGTTCGAAGAGCTGGCCCGCGCCTTCGGTTACTCTCTCGGCGTCGAAGATTTGCACCAGCGCGAAGTCGCCGTTCGCCATGGCCGCGTTCCGGCGCCCGCGAAAGCCGGCCGGCCCGACTCCTACGGCCACGGGCGTGAGCGCGGCATGAAGGTGGCGCTCCCGGGCGGCGAGCTGCGCATCACGCCACAGCATTATCAGCGCCTGATTCGAAAGGTCGTTGGCAAACCGGAAGAACGCATCATCTCCTACCTCATGCTGCGTTCCCTGAAGCAAGCCCGCTACGCCGCCGAGCCGCTTGGGCATTTCGCCCTCGGCTTCGATGAGTACACGCATTTCACTTCGCCCATTCGGCGATATCCGGACCTCATCGTTCATCGCATTCTGAAATGGGCGCTCGATCATCCGAAGGATGCGCCGGCCTTTTCGAAAGCGCATGTCGCCGCAGCGCCGGGATCGGAGTCCACGCTCTATTCGCACAAGAACCTCGAAGAAATCGCTTCAGAGACGTCCGAAGCGGAGCGCCGCGCCAATGGCGCCGAGCGCGAACTGATGGACTGGAAAACCGCTCAATTTATGGAGGAGCACCTCGGCGAGGAATACGACGGGCTGATCATTTCCGTCCAGAAATTCGGCTGTTTTGTCGAGCTTTTCGAAGTCTTCGTGGAAGGCCTGCTGCCGATCAACGCGCTTGAAGAAGCTGCCAACGCGCGATGCGTTTACCGCGAGAAGGATCACGTCATTGTCGCCATGCCCGGCGGAGACGGCCGCCGCGGAACGCCGGGTGCGGCTCGGGGCCGCGGCGCAAAACCTAAGCAGCTGGTGTGGCAGCACGGAGACCGCGTGCGCGTCCGTGCAGAACGGATCGACCCGATGCGCCGCCGCGTCGAATTCGCCCTCGTCGCACGACCCTGAGCCTCTCCGCTTTGGAATGTGGAGGCCCGACGCCGCTCCGCAGGGCCATGTTTCTCTGCGTACTCCGCGCCTCTGCGTTTCGTTATTCTTCAATCCCTGCCGCTTGTATGTAGGATTTGTATGGCATATACTACATGTCATACAAATTTGCCACTACGGAGAATACCGATGCTTTCCATCCGCTTGAAACCCGCGCTCGAACGGCGCCTCTCGCGCCTCGCACGGCAGACCGGTCGCACCAAGACCTTCTACGCCACCAAACTCATCGAGGAAAACATTGAGGACCTCGAGGACCGCTACCTCGCCGAAGCTCGCCTCGAAAATCGCGGCAAGCGCTACTCCACCACCCAGGTCCGGAGGCAGCTTGGCTTGGACGATTGAGTACGACGAAGGCGCCGTCAAGGACCTCAAGAAACTCGATCATCAGGTACAACGTGAAATCCTCGGCTGCCTGGAAAAGCGCATCGGTCAGGCGAAGGACCCGCGCTCGTTTGGTAAGCCGCTTCGCCACAGCAAGTTCGGTCTATGGCGCTATCGCCTGCGCGACTATCGCATCATCTGCCAGCTTCAGCAGGCCATGCTTATCGTCCTCGTGGTGGCCATCGGCCACCGCAGCATCATCTACGATGACTAATCAGTCCGCTTTCACGTACGGCTTTTCGTAGCGGCGGGCTTCAGCCCGCCATCTTGCTTCTTCCGGACGTGTGTAGCGGCGAGTTTCGCGCCCTTTGCGTCCCCGTTCTGACCGGGAAGCTCGCCATCCTTCCTCTCCCTGTAGGGGCACGGCTTGCCGTGCCCTGCCGTCGCTACCCTCATCACGGTCAGCCGGCAACCTCGTACTCGCTCTGAACCAAACCGCTCGAATAGTGCCGGGTCGCTACATGGCGCAGCCGAATGTCGCGCGGCAGGCTCCCGAACAGGGGAACTCCCACTCCAATGAGCACCGGCACGCGCGTGATAATGAGCCGTTGAATGGCCCCCGCGCGCAGGAACTCTTGAATGGTGACGCCCCCGTCGATGTACAAGTGGTGGACCCCGCGTGCGGCGAGTTGCGAGACGATCTCCGCCGGCGGCCCGGCCATTTGTTCCACAACGCCCCCGCGCACCGCGGAAAAATCGAGCGGGCGGCTGCTCAGCACCACCACCCTCTTGTCAAGGTAGGGCCACCCTTCAAAAGCCAGAACCGTCTCGAAAGTCTTTCGGCCGATCACAATCGCATCGACGCTGGCAATAAACTCGGTGTAGCCGTGGGGCTCGCCGCCGCCCTCCGGCAGAAAGTCGAGATCGCCGTTCGGCCGCGCAATGAAGCCGTCGACGCTGGTGCCGATAAAAACAGATGCCGTCATCGTGAACTCCTCGCCTGTGGCCGCCTAACTATAGATTCAAACGGTTTCTCGCGCAGCAACACCTTGCCGCGCCCGTCCGTCGCTCTGCACATGCGCTCACATGAACAGAAACCGCAAGCTAATCCACTTCGCGATGGGGAGTATATTGGAAAGCCTCCGTCCACTCGTGGACAGGAAGCTCACGGGAACCGCGCATCGAACTCGGGCCCTATCGAGAAAAGGTGCGAACCTTTCTCCGAGGCGAAACCTACCAAATCACGGAACCGCTCACTTCGTCGTCCTCCGCAACCGAAAATCACCGCGAAGTCATTTCCCAAGCACATGGCACTCGTCGTCGGCATCCTTCTCCGAGATAAGGCTCTTATTAGCTTTAACCAGCCGTACAGGGCATCGGCCGAGGGATATCATAATTTTGTGTTTTATGTCCCAGGCGTCCAATTCATTCTAAGTGCTGGGAAACAGATGCCGAGTGACACGCCGGATATTTGCTTCGCCTCCAATTGGGCACGCCCGATATTGGTTGCTGATTTTTCCGAGGATATTAAAGGCCTTTTTCGGAGAATTGTTGTGAAGGCCCACAAGTCGCAGAAGCTAGTGCATTACCTAGCCGGCAAGAAGAGAAATGCGTTTAGGCCGTAACTGTGTGGAGCCGGCCCGCTTCTAAAAATTTTCCGCTATCCCGCCCCGCATCCCCATCCCTGAATTTCAACCTTCACACTCATAACCTGTAATCTTTCCAACGTCTTACAACTCCATTCGAATGATATCCAAAGTCTATATTGACAAACAGAGTACTTTGTGCTAGTCTGTTTCGTATATACTTGCTCTGAGCCCTCGATCGACCTGTCGCGATCCTAACGGGAAGATTCCGGCCCTGTCGAAAAGAGTCGCATCCGATCCTCGCCCACTCGTCTCTTTCCAGTTTACGCCTCCACTTTTTCTCCTCACTAACCACCGTCCGCTGACCTGCCCCGGCCCTGTCGGGGTCACTGCCCACTATTGCCTTAACTCCTTCAGCTGCAACACTTTCATCGGCCGGAGCTTGCGAACCGGCCCTGGGCGTCTCTCCAAAGCTTCCTTTCAACTTTCAACTTTCGACTGTGAACCTCTTCCGTGGCGTTCCTCTCAACACTGCCACATCTGCTATTCTGGAAGACCAACAATGATCACCAGCGCACCACTGCTGCCACAGAACGCCAGACGAAAGAGGCAACCTTAAGCGCTCGCGCCGCCAAACGCGCTTTCAATTTCAACGCGGGTCCGGGGGCGCTTCCTCTTCCAGTCCTCGAACGAATCCGAGAGGAACTCCTCGACTGGCGCGGCAGCGGCATGTCGGTCATGGAGATGAGCCACCGCTCACCGGAATTTGAAAGCATCAACGCTGGCGCAGAACAGAAGCTCCGGAATCTCCTTGGAATCTCGGACGATTATGCGGTCATCTTCGTCCAGGGCGGCGGCAGCATGCAGTTCACCATGGCCCCGATGAACCTCTGCCTTCCTGGAAAGCCCGTTGACGTCCTCCATACCGGCGCCTGGACCGCCAAGGCCATTGGCGAATTGCAAAAAGGCATCCTTCACCATATCGCGGCCTCCACCGAATCGGAAAAGTTCGCGCGGCTTCCCCGCCGCGACGAAATGAAATTCTCCCCAGACGCCTCCTACGTTCACATCTGCACCAATAACACCATCGAAGGCACGCAGTGGACCACCCTGCCGGAAACCGGCAACGTGCCGCTGGTCGCCGACATGTCTTCCGACATCGCCTCGCGCCCCGTCGATGTGAAAAAGTACGGCGTCATCTTCGCCGGCGCCCAGAAAAATCTTGGCCCTTCCGGCGTCACCGTGGTCATCATCCGCAAAGACCTCGCCGAACGCGCCGACAAGAATCTGCCCACGCTTCTTCAATACCGCACGCATATCAAGGAGAAGTCGCTTTATCACACGCCCCCGACTTTCGCGGTCTACATCGTCGGCCTGGTCTTGGAATGGATCGAATCCGAAGGCGGAATTCCGGGCATCGAAAAGCGCAATGAGGCTAAGGCCAAGCTGCTCTACGACACCATCGAATCGAGCGGCGGCTTCTATTCCTGCCCCGTCGAAAAAGCCTCGCGCTCAAAAATGAACGCAGTCTTCCGCGTAGCAGGGGGAGACGACTCCATCGAAAAGAAGTTCGCTGCTGAAGCCGCCGCGGCCAGACTGGTCGGCACGCCCGGCCATCGCTCCGTCGGCGGCATGCGCGTCTCCCTCTACAACGCCGTCACCCGGGAAGCCGTCGAAGCCCTCAGCACTTTCATGCGCGAATTCCGCCGCACCCGCGGCTGAAAACAAAGATATAAAAAACAAAGCGCGCAGAAGGGAGAGTTCCCCCTGCGCGCTTGGTCGGTCGAGTCCATTCTTAGGCCAGGTCGAAGAGCAGGACTTCGGCGTCTTTTACGCCAGTGAGCTCGACGGCCTTTTCGGCGGAGATGGCCGCGCCGTCGCCCGTTTTAAGTGGCGTGCCGTTCAGCCTAACACTGCCTCGTGCTACCTGAACGTAGGCGTGCCGATCTTTCTTGAGTTCGTGCTTCACCGTTTCGCCCGCGCCCAGAACCGTTGCGTACAGCTCGTTGTCCTGACGGATCTTGACCGAGCCATCCCGCCCGTCAGGCGAAGCCACCAGTCGTAGCTTTCCCCGCTTTTCCGCTTCGCTAAAGCTTTTCTGGTCGTACGCCGGCTTAAGACCTTGTTTTTCCGGGAGCATCCATATTTGATACAGGTGCACCGGATCTGTCTTGGACGCGTTGAATTCGCTGTGCGCGACGCCGGTACCCGCGCTCATGTATTGCACGTCACCCGGCTTAATGACGGAGCCGTTGCCCATGCTGTCCTTGTGCTCGAGCGCGCCTTCCAACACGTACGTAACGATCTCCATATCGCGGTGCGGGTGCTTAGGGAAACCGCCGCCGCCCGCAACTCTGTCGTCGTTCATCACCCTCAGCGTGCGGAACTCCACATGCTCGGGATCGAAGTAATCGGCAAACGAAAAGGTGAAATGCGAATCCAGCCAGCCGTGGTTCGCGTGCCCGCGTTCGTCGCTTTTGCGGATATCAATCATGGCCCACCTCCTGGGTCTTGCAAACACACAATACTCGTTATCACGACAATTGTCAAGAGGTATATTTTGACGGAGGCATATTTTGCCCCTCGCCCCCGCCCCTGCCCTTCGACCAACCCTTTGCATTTGTGCGCTTTGCACCGCCCCTTCGGCCAGTTTCCGGCGGCGCCCCCTTTGGTGTACAGTGATAACGAAAGCGCGGCAACCGCTCCGCGGCCTCCGAGGAATTTTCAATGGACTCCCCATTGTCCGCAACGACGACCAGAAAACCAGAGGGCTCCCCCACGCCCCGCGAAACGCTCACCATCACCGACAATCGCACCGGCAAATCCTACGAGGTCCCCATCACCCACGACACCATCCGTGCCGCCGACCTCCGCCAGATCAAAGTCGACCCCAAAGATTTCGGGTATGATGAGCTACGATCCGGCCTTCAACAACACGGCCTCCTGCATTAGTAAAATCACGTTCATCGATGGAGACGCCGGCATCCTGCGTTATCGCGGTTATCCCATCGAAGATCTCGCGGAAAAAAGCACCTATCTGGAAACCGCGTATCTGCTCTTGCATGGCGAACTGCCTACGTCTTCGCAGCTGAAGGATTGGACCTACAACGTCACGCACCACACGTTCATCCACGAAAGCATCAAGAAATTTCTGGACGGCTTTCATTACGACGCCCACCCCATGGGCATGATGATCTCCACGATTGCCGCGCTTTCCACTTTCTATCACGACGCGAAAGACATCTTTAGCGCCGAGTCGCGCAGGAAACAGACCTATCGCCTCGTCGGAAAGGTTCCGACCATCGCGGCGTTCTCTTATCGCCATACCCTGGGCATGCCGTTCGTCTATCCGGACAATGACCTCAGCTATCCGGGCAACTTTCTCAACATGCTCTTTCGTACCACGGAACCCAAGTATCGGCCCAATCCGACGCTCGAACGCGCCCTCGACGTTCTCTTCATCCTTCATGCCGACCACGAGCAGAACTGCTCAGCCAACACCATACGCGGCGTCGGCAGCTCCCACGTCGATCCCTACTCCGCCACCGCCGCTGCCATCGCTGCCCTCTACGGCCCGCTCCACGGCGGCGCCAATGAAGAAGTTCTACGCATGCTCGGGGAGATCGGGTCGGTACAGAAAGTTCCGGAGTTCATCAAGCGCGTCAAAGCCGGCGAGGTCAAGCTCATGGGATTCGGCCATCGCGTCTACAAAAATTACGACCCGCGCGCCCGCATCATCAAGCACATCGCTTACGAAGTATTCGAACTCATGGGCAAGAACCCCCTTCTCGAAATCGCTCTCGAATGCGAACGCATCGCTCTTGAAGACGAATACTTCGTGAAGCGCAAGCTCTATCCCAACGTGGATTTCTACACCGGCCTCATTTATCAATCGATGGGATTCCCGATGACCATGTTTCCCGTCCTCTTCGCGATTCCGCGCACCTCCGGGTGGATCGCGCAGTGGGAAGAGATGCTTCTCGACCCGGAGCAGAAAATCGCGCGCCCGCGCCAGATCTATCTCGGGCACGACACGCGTCATTACGTTCCGATCGATCAACGGAGTTAATAAACACCGTATCCACTTTGAATACGGTCTTCGGGAGGCCCTCGACAATTCCATCCCGGCGCGTATAGTTATTTTATAGAGAGGTTGTATGGCTCAAGTTTCGAACACGCCCATGCACGCGGGAGCGCGGCGCCGCAGTCAGCGCGTGCTGATGCAGGTCGCCATCCGCATACGCGGGAAGGACGCCCAGGGTAAGGACTTTGAGGAGTTCACCGAAACTCTTGCCATTAATGCCCACGGGGCCCTGGTTCTGCTTGGCGCTCGTCTCACCAGCGGCGACGCGGTTCACATGCGGCACAACAAAACGGAAGAGGAACAGGAGTGCCATGTGGCGTTCCTTGGTCCGGTGCGTGGCGGCAAGGCGGAGATCGGTCTGGAGTTCACCGCCCCGCGCCCAACCTTCTGGCGCGTGGCCTTTCCTCCCGAAGACTGGACCCCGAAGAGTTCCGAAGCCCGCACGGTTTCCGGTAACCGCACAAACAAATAGCTCGTTCCCCCCCGCTTTTGCAGTTTCTACGAACTCCGCACTCCATGTGTCCGGGGCCAGATCGAGGAGCCAATTTGTTGTTTTGCGTTACCCAGTGTTTTCTTAGCGGCACCAGGTTCCGGCACCCCAAAGTTCTTTAAATTGGGGCGAGCGGATGACTCTTTGCCTGAATGGCGCTCTGCTGATCCGTCGCGCAATTCAATTTCGGAGTTCAGGCTGAATCTTTATGGTTATTGGTCGAAGGAGACGAAGGCTATTGAAAAACGAGCCAGAAGCTAGGATCGAAAATTTATCCGGTCCGGAAAAATTTCAGCTCCGTGGCCCCTTTTTTCCCATCATCGCCGCCAGCAGCCATTTCCTCAACACCATGAGATAATAGGGTTTGGTCTCTCGAAACATCAACCCCATGCCTTGATCTGGATGAGAATAGATGACGCTTGCTTGCGCCTCAAAAAACTCGGTCTCGGTGAAAAGTTTTATCGCCAGGGACGACCCCATCGGATAAGGAATTTCGGTATCCACATAACAACCATTTAAACTGAGTTCTTTGACGCGCGCCGTCCTCTTGTCTTCGGACGCGCCTTCGCGCATCTCGATGGATCCGGCGAACGGATACCGGGGGCTGCGGCGGCGCTCCTGTTCCATGGGACTCCTGGTCGAGAACCGCGACGATTCTACTCCCGCTTTCCCAATTCTCCTCAAAGAATCTCTGTTGGATTGTTCGACCAAGTTAGAACTCGCGGACGTGAAGACTTACTGCTTGCGTGTCACTCTCTGCTCAATCTCCGCAGGCGCACTCTGCAAACGCTGCGAGAGGAACCGTCTGTTCGCGTTTGCGTTCCTCGCCACGACGCGCTATCTGCTTCGCCGCTGTCGAGCGCGATTGCCGCTGTTTCGCGGGCACGCTCAGCATTTCCCGCAATCTCCGGTGTGCCCGGAAGAGCCTCAGCCGAACCGCCATCGCCGAAATCCCCAGCCGCTCGGCTACTTCCTGGGTCGAGTATTGCAAAACGTCGCGCAGCAGGCATACCTGCCGCAGATCCGGAGCAAGTTGCGTGATCGCGTCCGCCATTAACTTGCGCATTTCGCGCCGCGCGAAACGCTCTTCGGGATTGTCTTCGCACGCCGTCGCGTTGCTTCCCAGCGTTTCGTCGCCCGCCCCGTTCGGTTCTTCGAGCGAGAAGAGTCTCCCGTCGCGTCGCTTGCGGATCACGTCGATCGACGCATTCGCGGCGATGCGCGAAACCCACGCGTGCAGGTCGTCCCGGTTTTCACCCGGCGTGCCGGCAAATTGCTCGAGCCGCGTCATCGCCTTCAGGAATGCAATCTGGCGCACATCTTCGGCGTCCGCGGGATTGCGCGTCAGCCGCAGTGCCCCCAGGTACAACCCAGGAGCGTACGGCAGGATCAGCTTGGCCAGCGATTCGCGGTCGCCCTTTCGCGCCTGCAGGAGCAATTCGGAGCGGGTCGCGCCATCAAGACATAAAGAGGTGCTGCACATGGTGTGGTTAAGATTGGCAGGCCAATCACCACCGTGGCACCCGCTATAAGTACTTGTAAATAAGTATGTTAGTGCCGTTCTGGAATCAGGAGCCCGCAGCGGGAGTGACCGTTTTTGGGACGCGGGGTGGCGATTCCGGTCACTGCTTCATCCCTTCTCGCTCACTCGGCAATTCCGAACACCTTGAAAACCCCCAGATTCAATTGGCGATCTGAAGTTTGTCGCCGTGCATTTCCCACTCGATGCGGATCAGAAAATCGAAATGCATGCCTTCGGTTTTCAGCCAGGCTTCCAGATTTTCGCGGGAATCGGCGCGGAACTCGACGAACATTTTTCCTTCGAGCATGTTGACGAGGACGCGTTCGGCATGAGCGAGCCCTCCAGCCTTCATGCGCTGGGCGAGAGCTTCGGCTCCCTGGCGCGTGAGGCAAGCGAGCGTGTGCTGCGTGAGGTAGCGTGGCATCGGAACTCCTGCGTTCGAATTGGTGTCTAAGTATTCCATAGAAGGCAAAGCATCTGCACGAGCACGCAGGGATTGACGGCCGCAGTGGAATGTTTCTTGAAAACGGAATTCCCCACATCGGACAACGCGGGTGACACATCTCGCATCTCGATGGGAACGCCAGCATGGCACATCGGCGGGGGTGCAAAATGAACACGGTCATCCAAGTACTGTGTCTCTCCTTACTCCTTTGCAATTCCATCCCAGCGCAAGAAAAAACGACCTCGGCCCCAAAACCTAAAAATGTGGAGGCTGCCGGTGAACTGCGCGAAAGCGCGAACTCCGCAGCGGCGAAGCTGCCGGTGCGGCGCGTCGTGCTCTACAAGAACGGCGTGGGCTATTTCGAACATCTGGGACGCGTGCGTGGCAGCCAGGACGTGCATGTCGACTTCACCAGCGCGCAATTGAATGACGTGTTGAAATCACTCACGGTTCTCGATCTTTCGGGCGGAAAAATATCCGGCGTCGCTTACAACTCGGAAGCGCCGCTGGCTCGGAGGCTGGCGACGCTCCGGTTGACGCTCGGCGAAAATCCAACGATGGCGGATTTTCTCGGCGCGTTGCGAGGGGCGAGGCTGGAAGTGCGCAGTGGCAGTGGTGCCGCGATGGTGGGAAAACTCCTGAGCGTGGAGCAAAAATCGCGCGAGAAGGACAAAGGAACGACCGAGTGGACCGAGATTTCCTTGGTGAGTGGCAGCGGTGAAGTACGCACCGCGGAAGTGACCCCAGCCACTAGCGTTCGAATCGTTGAAAAGGATTTACAGGTGGAAGTGGGGCGGTACCTTGGCCTGATCGCTTCTTCGCGGGACCAAGATTTGCGGCGCATGACGATTTCGACGAAAGGCGCTGGCGAACGCAATTTGTATGTTAGCTACATCAGCGAAGTGCCGATCTGGAAAACGACATATCGACTTGTGTTGTCGTCGAGGGCGGAGAAGAAGCCGCTGCTGCAAGGTTGGGCCATCGTGCACAACACGATCGGCGAAGATTGGAACGATGTGGAGGTGTCACTGGTGGCCGGTGCGCCACATTCGTTCATCCAGCAGCTTTCGCAGCCATACTACGGAAGGCGGCCGGTTGTGCCGCTACCGGAGAGTGTGCAACTGACTCCGCAGACGCACGCGGCAACGTTGGAGACAATGGGACGAGGGATGGTGGGTGGAGTTCCGGGTGGAGTTGCAGGAGGAGTAATGGGTGGGGTTGTCAGTGGAATGGGAGCGGTAGCGCAGGTAGGCTTACGGCGCCTATGGTAGCTCCGGGACCACCGCCAGCACCCATGCCAGAGGAAGAGGCAGTCGAAGAATCGCGAGAGGAAAGCGAGCCTGTCGCGGAGGGAAACGCTCTTGGCGATCTCTTCGAGTACAAGCTAAAGGAACGCGTGACGATTCGAAAGAACCAATCGGCGTTGGTGCCGATCCTGCAGACGGACATCGCGGCAGAAAAAGTCTCGTTGTGGAGCGAATCGCTGGGAGTCGCGCGGCCGTTGCGGGCGCTTTGGGTGAACAATGCGAGTTCGCTGACGCTGGACGGCGGAAGCTTCAGCGTGCTGGGCAGCAATACGTTCGCTGGCGAGGGACTCGTCGAGGCCATCAAGCCAGGCGAGAAAAGACTCCTCTCCTATGCGACCGACTTGGGACTGCTGGTTGACACCAAACTGGAGAACGCCCGGGAGCGCGTGACGCGTGTGCGGATCTATCGCGGGACGATGACCACCACCAGCGAGGAGCGCGAGAAGAAAACGTACATCGTTCGAAATGAAGATACCACGCCACGAACCCTGGTCATTGAGCATCCGGCGCGGCCGGAGTGGAAGCTCCGCGAAGACGGCTCGAAACCCGAGGAGAAAGCCGTAGGGCTGTACCGTTTCCGGTTGAATGTAGAGCCGAAGAAGACGGAAAGGCTGGTGGTGAACGAAGCGAAGCCGCTTTATTCGCAATATGAGTTGAACGTGGTGACGAATGATCAGATCGAATTCCTACTGCGGCAGAAATCCATCAACGCAGACATCGAGAAGGCGTTACGAACAGTCACGGCGCAGAAAAAGGTTGTGGCAGATTTGGATGGAACGATCAAAGAGCACCAAAAGGCGATCGACCAGATCTTCACCGATCAGGGGCGGCTGCGCGAGAACATGAAGGCCCTGAAAGGCAGCGCTGAAGAGAGGGCACTGCTGCAACGCTACACAAAGCAACTCGACGAGGAAGAGACAGAGTTTGACGCGCTGCGAAAAAAGAAGCAGGACACTGAGGCGCAGCAGAAGCTGGCGAATGTCGTGCTTCAAAATACGATTCAGGAAGTCCAGATGGATGTAACTCTGTAAGAGCTCTCTCAGCTCGCGAGGGTTACACGTAGAAAAGCGAAAAGCTTCGAGCGCGCGGACCTGTCCGAGCTGGCAGGTTGCCGGTGAAGCACATTTTCCGCATACCGCAATTCGCCGTGCCGAACACGCTTTACACTCAGAGTTAGTGAGCTGGAACTTGCCTCGAACAGCCGGGAGGCACGGCCTTTCCACGTTGGTTCACGGGTTGAGCACGGATAAGGATGAAAAGAATGAGACGCGCACTTCTGTTGATTGTGATTTTTCTGTTGGTGCTGGCCGCAGTACGCGAGACATCGGCCGCCCCGCAAAGGAAAGGATCGTCCACGTTGAGCGGGGTGGTTCTGGGCCCGGATGATAGGCCGGTGGCGCACGCGAGTGTGTCCTATCAATCGTCGAGCGGGAGCGCACCGCACGTGGTGCGCACGGACGCGCACGGGCAATTCTCGATTTCGAAGCTGAAGGCCGACAACTACGATCTCCGGGCCTCGGGAAAGGGAGTTTTTTCCACCTGGGAGAAGAACGTCACGTTGCGGTCCGGGGAGACGAAAAACCTGACGCTGCGCCTGATTTACGCAAAAGAAATTCCGAAGGCTTATGTGAAGAGCAAGCCCAAGCAGTAAATCTCTTCCCTCCTGAATCCGGCGCGGCAGAGATCTTCGATACACGCGTCGCAAGTTCTTCGAGGCGAACTACACCGCAGTAATCCAGACTTCTTATTGATAGATGAGCTGGGCGAGCTCGTGCAGATCGGAGGCCGAGACGTCCGAGATGGCGCAGTATTCCATCCCCTGATGTCGCCAGTGAACCCACTGATAACCCTGGCGGGCACCCGGCGGATGAATGGGCGTGTCCGGCTCCTTGGTGGGCAGAACAAAAACGTTAATGAGGTGCTTGCGGCGCGAATAGACCAGAGCGGCGACATTCTGGCCGGCGAGAACATCGAGACGCCCGCCGACGAGCGGAAAACCTTCATCCGCATAATCCTTCACCGGTGGAGCAAAGGCGAGCTTGCCGTCGAACCAGGGCTTGACAGTGTGCTGGTCGGTGGAAGCTACGTCGGTAAGGTGGCCGGGCTGCAGGGAGCGAACGTGAGCGTCGATGATCTCGGCAGCCGTGAAGGGGGCAGAAGCGGCGCTATTCTGCACACGCGGCCAGGCAAACCAGGAAACCGTGGCGACAATCAGCAACGCGGCGGCGGCGGCAAGCCACCGCCAAGCGGGAATCCCCCTGGCAGCGGAAGAAGCGGTGGCAGCATCGAGATCGGCGCGAATTTTCTTGCGGAGGGCAACGGGGGCGTTTTCGTAAAGACCGCTGCGCTGAAGCAACGAGCGCAGCGATTCCTCGGCTCCGAGAGCCGTGGCGCATTCGCGGCAGGATTCCAGGTGACGCTCAAATTCCGCGGCACCGGTGGCATCCAGCTCGCCATCCAAATAGCCGTGGAGGACCGTGCGCGTTAATTCACAACTCACGGGAGGCCTCCTGCGGAGAGGCGTGCGTGAGCGCCCTCTGGAGCCGCTGGCGGGCCCGGGCAAGGGCGGACATCACGGTGCCGATCGGAATCGCAGTGATGGCGGCAATCTCCTTATAAGAGCAGCCTTCGAGCTCGCGAAGGACAAGAACTTCACGAAAACGTGGCGGAAGCGTTTCGAGCGCACGGGTCAGACGCTCTCGATTGTCTCCAGCAATGGCCAGAGCTTCGGGAGAGGTGCTGGGCTGAGGATGCAATTCCTCGTCGAATTCGGTCATGAGTTCCACGGGGCGGTTCTTCTCCAACCAGGTATAACAAGTATTGCGGACAATCTGCAAAAGCCAGGCGCGCGCGTCGCCCCCGTGAAACCCACGGAAAAAGCGGTAGGCACGGAGCATGGCCTCCTGGGCAACGTCTTCTGAATCCGCGCGGCTTCTTAGCAGCCACCGCGCCAGATTGAAGGCCGCATCGAGATGCGGCAGCACGAGCTGCTCGAAGCGCGCCCGGTCCTGCGCATCCAACACGTCCGCACCCTTTCCCTGGTCAGAGCCACTCATAGGCAGGAACCGCCTAAACGGTCATTTTATTCCCAATTCCCTCTTGGATGTGACGTAGCGACAAAGGTTTGGTAATCGGCCAGCCCGGGAATAATTGACGGCCTTAGGTGGTCTGGATAAGCGAAACACGTCCCATATGCGGCGCGGGCTCCCTGGACTCTCTCTCCCGCGCCGCCCTCCAAGAGAATTGGCGGGTAAGGGCGTCAATGAATAGTTACGGATACTGGTGTCTTCAGATGTCGAGGAGGAAAAAAATGACGGGTAAGGTGAAAGACGAAATCACGCACGATCACAACGGCGACGGGATCGACCGGCGGGGCTTTCTGAAGTGCATGGCGTGGGCGGGTACGGGAGCCCTTTGCGTGATGAGCGGCGGCGTGCTGAAATCGTACAGCCTAAGCCGGCTACCGGACTTGAGCCAGAAGCAAGCCCTGGGCGAACTGAGCTTTGTGCAGATCAGCGACAGCCACATGGGCTTCAATAAGCCTGCAAATCCGGACGTTGCGGGCACGTTGAAAGCCGCAGTGGACAAGATTAACGCCTTGTCAGCGGCGCCGGAATTCATGCTGCACACGGGCGACATCAGCCACCTCTCGAAGCCGGAGGAGTTCGATAGCGTCGACCAAATTCTGAAAAGCGCAAAGCCCAAAGATGTTTTTTACGTGCCGGGTGAGCACGACGTACTGAACGACGACGGGAAGCAGTTCCTCGAGCGTTATGGAAAAGGCAGCAAAGGCGGGGGATGGTACAGCTTCGATAAGAAGGGCGCGCACTTCATCGGGCTCGTCAACGTCATGAATCTGAAAGCCGGCGGGCTCGGAACGCTGGGCCACGAGCAACTCGAATGGCTGGAAGACGACGTGAAGCGCCTGAAACACAGCACACCCATCGTGGTATTCGCGCACATTCCACTCTGGTCGGTCTATCCGGAGTGGGGTTGGGGTACGGAAGATAGCGCTCAGGCGCTGGCGTACCTGAAAAAGTTCGGCTCCGTGACCGTGCTGAACGGTCACATTCACCAGACGATGCAAAAGGTCGAAGGAAACGTAACGTTCCACACTGCTGCGTCAACTGCGTTCCCGCAACCGCAGCCGGGCAAAGCGGATTCGCCGGGGCCGATGAAAGTGCCGGCGGAGCAACTGAAGAGCGTTCTTGGAATCACCGATGTGAACTACGTTCAGGGGCAGCACGCGCTGGCCGTCGTGGATTCGACGCTTGCCTGACCCGGAAGTAGCCAAGAAACCAACCCAATCGGAAAATAAATTGAACAGGAGAAAAAGCATGAGGAGAAGTGTATCCATTGCAGTTCTGACAGCGGCGCTGGTGATTGGAATGGGAACGATCTCCATGGGACATAAGAACTTCCTGGCAGGCGCGCAGCAGAAGCAGGAAGCAACGGAGGTGAAGATCGATAATTTCAGCTTCGGCCCGGCGACTCTCACGGTACCGGTGGGAACAAGTGTGACGTGGACCAATCGCGACGATATTCCACACACGGTCGTCAGCACTGATGGAGTGTTTAAATCCAAAGTGCTCGATACGGACGAGAAGTTCTCCTTTACGTTCAGCAAAGCGGGAACTTTTCCGTATTTCTGCTCGATTCACCCGAAGATGACCGGCAAGATCATCGCGCAGTGAGTGAGGAGCGACCTTGCATCCGTTCGACCTCAAAGCCGCGCTGCTGGCGAAACACGCGCAACACGTGGTTCTGATTCATTTTCCGATCGCCCTGTTTATCGCCGGCGTGGCCTTTGATTTTCTGGCGCAGTGGACGAAACGGCAATTTCTGGCCGCAGCAGCGTATTGCAATTTGCTGGCTGCGGCAGTGATTACGGTGCCGGTATTGATTACCGGAATTCTCGCCTGGCAATGGCAGCTCGAAGGGCAGCGGCTAAAGGGGATCCTCCTGATGCATCTGGTCCTCGGTTGTGCTTCCAGCCTTCTGATCTGGATAGTCTTCCTCGTCCACCTGAGAGCCCAGCGCAAGCATGAAGGAGTTTTGCCCAGTTACCGACTGCCTATCCAGGCGGTCGGAGTTGCACTTGTGACTTTGACCGGGCACCTCGGCGGATTCTTGAGCGGCGTGAATGGGTCGCGATAGCGATCTTTAGCCAAAGAGGCAGCTATCTCACCCCCTATTTTTTTTGGTCGAAGAGAGCGCAATTCGATGAAAAGAAAAGAGTTGTGATTTTCGCGAGTGCAAAAAAACCCAGAAGAGTGCGCAAGAATATGAAAAGAAAGGGAATAGGGGATTGGAGATCGATGATCGAGTTGATGCATATATTTGAAAATAAAGGACTTACTAAAATTGGTTTTCGTAATCGATAGATTCTAAAGGACATGTTTTTCGTTGCCGGGGACGAGCAAGAGCAGAACAGGGAGCCCCGAAGAAAGAAAAGTGGCAGCGATCTCCCGCAATCCAAATGGAGTTTTCTACAGCATCAAGTATGCCAGTGGATAGGGGAAGGATCCAGGAAAACTTTGACCGTGTGTCAATTTCCGGTTTGCCCGGCACTTGGGAGTGATTCCCTTCAAGGCATGATTAGCGATCCCTTTTGCGTGGTCGCGCCTGACACCGACACCTTTGATCAGCGGGCGGTTACAAAATCAGTCCGATAATTAAGTCCATCGCTGCATCGCGCGCCTCCTGGATGGCCGCACGCGCGGCGGTAACCTCACGAATGGGGCACACCGCGGGGGTGCCTTCGTGTGTCATTCGTTGGCCTAGACTTTCGTGGGTAGGGTGAAACAAAAACTTGCGCCGCGCGGGGAGTTGTTGGCAGCCCACAAGCGGCCACCATGCGATTCGATGATGGAGCGGCTGATGCGAAGTCCCATGCCGGTGCCGTTGGGCTTGGTAGTAAAGAAGGCATTGAAGATCTGGTCCGCCTGCTGCGGGGGCAGTCCCACGCCGGTATCGCCGACGGAGACCAGTAGGTGCTCATTTTCGGAATTCTGCGACTTGATCACCAACTCACGCGTGTCATCCACATCCTTCATCGCATCGATGCTGTTCATGATGAGGTTCATCATGACCTGCAGCAATTGCACGCGATCTCCTCTGACTTGCGGAAGATCCGCGGCCAGCTCCGTCCGGACTGATATGGAGTATCGTGTTGTCTCGCCGCGCAGGAGGACGATCATCTCTCCAATGACTTCGTTTACATCAACCAAGTCGTGCTGCGGAGTACCTTTCTTGAAGAGCAGGCGGATCCGGCTGATGATTTCCCCCGCACGCCTTCCGTCAATCACGATTCTCGTGGCCGCCGCGCGTGCCTCTTCCACATTCGGAGGGTTGGCGGCGAGCCAGCGCAAGGAGGTGTTGGCGTTGGTGACTGCTGCGGCGATCGGTTGATTCACTTCGTGGGCCAGGGAAGCAGTCAGCTCTCCCATGGTGGTTACCCGGCTGACGTGTGCGAGATCCGCCTGCGCCTGGCGCAGCGCCTCTTCAGCCTGCTTGCGCTTGGTGAGATCGACCATGACACCACGCAAGCGCGTTACGCGATCTCCCTCCACAACCACAGTTACCAGGTCGCGCAGCCACACCACACTTCCGTCGGCAGCGATCATGCGGTATTCAAATTCATGGTCGCGTTTCTCGGTGGTTGCACTTTGGCAGAACTGCAGAGCCCAATCTCGGTCATCGGGATGCACGTGGTCCTTCCAGAATGTCGGTTCGGACAGCCAGCGTTCCACCGGGTAGCCGAGGACGCGCTCGGCCTGCTTGCTGATGAACAAAAACTGGAAACTCGGCACATCCGCTTCCCAAACAATCCCCTCGACCGAATTGACCAGGTCGCGGAACCGCTGCTGCGCAGCGACCGCTTCGGCGAAGGACGCTCGCTCACTAGCCAGCAATCTCTCGCGCTCTTCATCCGCCCGCTTGCGCTCGGTGACGTCCGTCGAGTTGCCCACGAATTGCACTACATCTCCGGCTGCGTTCAAAACAGGATGGCCGACGGCGTGTATGTATTTGACAGTGCCGTCCGGAAGAACGATTCGGACTTCCACTTCGTAGTCCGACTTTTCACGGATTGCTCGATCGACTGCTGCTTGCCACTTGGCTCGATCCTCCGGATTAGTGCGCTGCAGCCGCTTCTCCCAAGCCGACAAGCCCTCTTCTGGATCGAAGCCATATATGCGGTACCATTCCTCGGAGAGATGCAAGGCCTCTCTTCCCGTTACCTGCCAGGCCCAACTCCCCGTATGGGCGAGTTTCTGCGCTTCCGCCAGATAGCTCTCGCTCCGCCGCAGGGCTTCTACTGCCTGCTTGCGCTCCGTGATGTCCGTCGCGCTACCCACGAATTCCATCAAATCACCGGATGCGTTCAAAACAGGATGGCCGACGGTGTGGATGTATTTGACAGTGCCGCCTGGAAGAAGGATTCGGAATTCCACTTCGTAATCCGACTTTTCAGCGATTGCCCGATTGATTGTCTCCCGCCACTTGGGTCGATCCTCGGGATGAACGCGCTGCAGGCGTTGTTCCCAAGTCGGCATGCCCTCTTCTGGATCGAAGCCATATATGCGGTACCATTCCTCGGACAGATGCACGGCCTCTCTTCCCGCTACCCGCCAGGCCCAACTGCCCGTGTGCGTGAGGCTCTGCGCTTCCGCCAGATTACTCTCGCTCCGCCGCAGGGCTTCTACTGCCCGATCGCGCTCGATGGCGATACTCGCAAGATGGGTGATCCGCTCTATGACATTCTGCTCTTGCGGAGTGGGGCTACGCGGTTCGCGATAGTAGATCGCGAAGGCCCCCAACACCCTACCTGCTGAGGAGAGTACCGGCGTCGACCAGCACGCTCGCAGTCCGTGCGCCGACGCCAGGTCGCGGTAATCCGCCCACAGGGGATCCGTGGCGATGTCGGAGACGATCACTGGCTCTCCCCGGTAAGCGGCTGTCCCGCACGAACCCACCGACGGGCCGACGACGGCACCATCGATTGCCTGAGTGTAGGTTATTGGCAGGCTGGGCGCTGCGCCGTGCCGAAGGCAGTTGGCGTTGGGGTCCAACAAAAGGATCGAAGACAGAGAACCGCTGGCCAGTTCTTCCACGAGCCGACATAAGGCATCGAGAGTGAAGGCGCGAGAATCGCCCCTGGCTATCATCTCGAGAAGGCGTTTCTCGCCGGCCAGCAACACCTCGGCCCGCTTGCGGTCTTCGATCTCGATAGCGGTTCCGTACCATTTAACGATGTTTCCCAGCTCATCGCGCAGCGGCACGTTGCGGATTAGCAACCAGCGATAATCCCCGTCCCTCCCGCGCACCCGCACTTCACTCTCCATCGGCTCCCCAGCTGCCAGTGCTGCGCGCCACACACCGACCTCCCTGGGCATATCATCGGGATGATGCGTGGAACGCCATCCCCAGCCCAGTAATTCCTCGTTTGATCGACCTGTAAATTCCAAGAAACGTTGATTGATGAAATCCACGGAGCCGTCAGGCAGAGTGCTCCAGGCATACGCGGGAATTGTGTCAATAATCTGTCGAATTCTTCCTTCCGCCTGCTTTGCCGCGGTGACGTCCATCACCGCCCCAACAAACTCGAGGCCGTCCGATTCATCGTTCAAGGCATGAGCCATAACATGGACATATTTGACGGACCCATCCGGCATCACTAAGCGACATTCATATTCAAAATCCTTCCCATCCTGCGACGCGCGCTCAATTGTCTGTTTCACCAAGGCCGCGTCGTCCGGATCAACCCGTTGGAGGACAAGTTCGACGGTCGGTTTCGTCGCTCGGTCGTATTTGAAGATTCGAAAGGTCTCCTCGGACCAGAGGATCTCGCCGGTGGAGGGCCTCCAGCCGAAGCTCCCCGTGTGACTAAGCCTTTGAGCTTCCGCCAAGTACGCCTCGCTTCGCTGCAGCTTCTCTTCCTGCAGTTCCAAGGCTTGGGCAGCGAATCGCCTATCCACCCAGGACGTCAGCAGAGCTAGCCCGAGGACAATGAAGGTGACGGCGGCAATTCCGGCGGTGCCAAGTGCGGAGATGCTTACGGCGTGAGACATGTCCGCTGGCGTGCCGGAGGGCGTGAAACTGGCTGCGGCCATGCCGGTGTAATGCATGACGGGGATCGCAGCACCCATCACGACGGCTCCGGCTGTCTTTCCCCAGCCGATCCCTGTTTTCTCATCTCGGAAGTGAAAGGTGATCCATAGCGCGGCGAGAGAAATCAGAACCGCGAACACGACGGACAGGACGACGAGAAAGGAATTAAACTCGCATACGGCAGGTAAACGCATGGCGGCCATGCCGATGTAATGCATACTTGCAATACCCGCGCCCATTAGGACACTTCCGGCGAGCGCTCGGGACGCACCCATTTTCTGTTGGCTCACCACGTACAGCGCAATGATCGACGCGAGAATGGCCGCAAACAGTGACAGCAGAACGGTCGGCCAATGGTAGGCCACGGCAATCGGCAGGACGAACGCCAGCATCCCAATGTAGTGCATGGACCAAATGCCAGTCCCCATCGCGCCGGCCCCGCCCAGCAGCCAAACCGCGCGAGTCCAACCGCCCGCGGCCGTTACGCGACCTGCAAGATCCAAAGCAGCGTACGACGCAAACATGGCGATCAACACCGAGAGCGCCACGAGCGCGTAGTTGTACGAGCCAATCAAGTTCACGGCAGCTATTTGACTCCAACCGGTTGCCACGCGGAACAGTCGCGCCGCACTTCAATTAAAAATTAACCTTTCCCTAGCACCATCGCCAACTCTTGCCGGGTTCGAAAGAACGGTCGCGCACTTCTTCCGGCGTTTCGATATGGGGTCGACTGGAGCAGTGACTCCGTGTTTGGAAGTCCATGCACGCGATGCGTGTAGCAATTGTGATACTTCTTCTGTTCGCCGTCCGCAACAAACGGCGAGCCTGTGGCTTCAAACCGCTCAATAGTATCTCGAATCGCAACTTCATAGAGAGGAGCGGGGTTGGGATCCTCGCTGTCGGCTTTTGCGATTCTCTCGATGAGATCAACGAGTCTCGGGATTCTGCCAATTGGTTCGGTAGGTATCGTGACTGGCGCTTGCTTGGCCATATTAACCGCCTTACGGCAGGAAATTTAGCTCACTGCGGTGAAAGTTAACAAGCTCGAGTTCGCCGTGAATCAATGAAGCATTTGATGCTTTTCGGTAGCTCCCGGATATGTCAGCAACTCGGTAACTATGCCAAAGCCTATCGGGTCCTGAGAGTAGTGGTCACTTGGTGTGTGGCCGGATAACCGGAAACTTACCCACTACTAAAACTCTGCAGACCGAGAGATCGCACAGGTGCGCCCAATTGCAAGTGTTTCCGATTTATCCGCACGCTACTCTTGCTAGGGGAGGAGGGGGAATGAAGCTGGAATGCGGGCCGATGAAGAGTAGTACTATTGGGGAAAGCGGGCAAGGAATCAGCGCGCTGTTCTAAGTGCATCCTATTGCAATTGAATGACTTAGTGTGATTGAGGTTCCTTCGAGGCGCTTGAATGAAGAGCCCGTTGTACTACAACCCAGGTACTCCGTCGAGTGGCTCTGCGGACCCATTGAGGCACGCAATGCAGATGCGTAGTGTCTTAAGAACGGGTTGGGGGCCGCGCGGGGACAGCGGCTCCGCAAGGGGTCGTGTGCGAGCTACCCAACCCGCCAGTTTCTTTTTCTGCTTCCCTCTCCACTTCAAGCCAGAGCACGCGGGAGGAAGGCCTACACCCAGGCCCTCCTTTTCTTTTGCGGCAATCGGTAACCGCCTTGCATCCTACAGTTGCCGCATGCACAGATATTTCCATAAGCTGCTCTCAAATGAGTGCGTTAAGAATAACCTCGTTGGTGCAATCTGAAAGGTTTGCGCGACAAGTGAAGGCCATAAACTACACCGCCCCAAGAGTCATTGCGTTTCTGCTAGCCGCGCTGGCGCTGCAACAGATGTCTGCGCCCGTCGCGCAGGCCGGCGAACCAGCGCTCCCAAAATTGAAAACGGAGACCCAGGGAGCGTTTGAACGCTACCTAACACTAGCTGAAGCGCGAAATGAAGGCGAGTTGAGGCGCGGTACGCACCTGATGTGGGTCGATGGACTCCCCGAGGAGCAGCGCGCCGAGGCCTACGCGGCACTGAAACGCGGCGAAGTAAAGATGCGGAGGCTGGAAATCTTCGACAGCGACAAGAGCATCCCTTGTCCCGGCGGAATGATCCATCACTGGACCGGCGTGGTGTTCATTCCCGGAGCGAAGCTCGAGGACGCGCTGGGCGTGCTTGAAGATTATGACCGGCATTCCGCGTATTACGCACCGGACGTAGAACAATCCAAACTCGAATCGCGAGAGGGTGATCATTTCCGGGTCTTCCTGCGGTTTCGGCGGCACAAAGTGATCACCGTGGTGCTGAACACCGAGCATGAAGTGCGATACTTCCGCGATGCGCCGGGGAGGGCTCATAGCCGCAGCTCGGCGGTGCGCATTGCGGAAGTCGTAAACGCCGGGAAGAGCGATGAACGCGAAAAAACACCTGGCAACGATGACGGATTCATGTGGCGGATGGAAACGTGGTGGCGCATGGAAGAGCGCGACGGCGGCGTTTACGTACAAAGCGAAGTGGCTTCACTGACGCGAGACATACCCACGGGGCTTGGCTGGATGATCAAACCTTTTGTGACCGACATCCCAAAGGAGTCGCTCACATTCACGCTGCAAGCGACGCGCAAAGCAGCGGAAGCGCTTCGCACCCGTCGCTGATCCGCGGCTGCGCCCTAGCGTCGCCGCGCAGGAGACGGAAGCTTTCTGCCAGCAGCGTCCCTCAGAAGCTCCCAGACAGCAGCGGCGTTGCGGTCCCAGGTCCACTCCAGAGATGCTCTTGCGGCGGCTTGCCCCATGCGGGTGCGCCATTCGGCCTTCTGGTAAAGCGCGCGAATCATCGTGGCGAGTGTTTTGGCGTCGTGCGGGTCGCGGAGGATGAGGCTATCCACGCCATCGTGGAGAAGGGAAGATATGCCTGCAAGAACAGAGGTTATGACCGGCAGGCCGCAGGCCATCGCTTCGGCAACAGGCATGCCGAAAGAATCCTCCCGGCTGGGACTGACGTACAGGTCAGCAGCGGCGTAGGCGTCGAGAATATCCGCCGTGGCAGGTTCCCAGAAACATCGGTCGAAAACATGCAGACGCTGGGCCAATTCGCGGGACGCTGAAGTGGGATCGTCGCCAACGATAATCAGCCTTGCCGGAATTTCGAGTTGAACTGAAATGGCTTCGAGGACCGCGGGCAGGCCTTTGTTATTTAAATCATTACCAACTAGGAGAAGTACAAAGTCTTCCTGGCGAAACTGTCGGCGTGCGCGGGCCAGTTCTCGCCTCGCGAGTCGTGCCGAAGGAGAGAAATACGCGGTGTCCACGCCGTTGGGGATAACCGCGACATCCTGACGATGAAAATACTTACTGAGCAGCGCGGCCGTTCGCTGTGAGACAGCGGCCAGAGTGACTTTTGGATTGGTGTAGATGCCACGTTCCAAGCGGGTAAGAAGGGCGTAATAGGCAGTCCGATGGAGTCGCCGAAGAAGACTGGGCTTAGCCGCATCGAGGTCCTCTTCGTGCGCAAGTTCCTGGAGGCGATGGAAGAGCGCGTGAACAATGACGATATCGGCGTCCAGACAGTTTATTCCAGGTGAAACGACAAGATCGAATCGAAGTCCGTGGACCCAGCGATCCCACGCGCGGCGGATTGAATTCAGGAAAAGCCAGGCGAGAAATTGCAGGAGATGGGGGCCGGGGAGGGATGGAACTTTATGCCAGATAATCAGGCCGGATTCTTGCGTGTGAGTAACACCTGGTTGATCGAGGGCAAGGCCTTCGACGCGCTGGGCATAGAGATGAATCTCGCAATGTTCTTTGCGCGCGAGGCGCTCCAGCAATTCGGCAAGCGCGCGCTCCGTGCCATGCCGGCGGTCTATGAAGGGTGAGGCGACGGCGAGGCGCAAGTTAGCCCATCCGTATCCGTGGGTCATACATAGGGGGAGGCTGAGCGGTGACATAGAATTGCGGGGAGGGCGCGAGCGTGGGCAAACGGAACAAGATTCCAAGGAGCAGCCAGAGGTAGGCGTTCATGACAAAATCTTCATAGGATTGGAGGCCAACGAAAGTGATTGGTATTAGAAGGAGTCCGGCATACCAGAAGGTGACAAATGCCAGTGGAAACCAGGGTGAACCTCTTAGCTTCTTTACGACTCCCCATGCCGAGAACAAAATTGCGAAGCTCATGACCAGCCATAGGATGAGCCCGCCGATCCCCATCTCCACAACGAGTATGCCGAAGCCACTCTCCACACCGATGACTGGAGGTTTTGCGTTAAAGATACGCGTGACATACTGAATCCCGAGGGAAGTCGTGCCGATGCCGTACCCGTAAGGCCAGCGTTCGTAACCGAACGCGCCGAGGAAATTCGCCACTGGGTAAGTCCAAGTCCGGTGCTGTAGCTTGCTCGCGCTGCTGCTGGGCGAAAGAGTCTCTGTGTAGAGCGCGACGCGAGAGAGGAGCGCCTCCGGGCAAGTAGCAAGCAGGATCACGATGCCAAGAACGATGCCTAGGGCTGTGCGCTGGACACTCCTCAAGACCCGCAACACCTCGCGCTGACGCCAGGGCGCGCCCCAGACGAACGCGACACTGCCAACGAGCGCCGAACCGGCGCTCCAAAGGACGACGTCTCGTGACGAGCAGAGCGCCAGACCCGCAGCGGTAAGAGCGAAAACAATGAAGGCAAAAGACCTGCCGCGTTTGTGGCGCAGGAGAAGGTAAGCACTAAAACCAAAAACGAGCAACCAAGTCACCAGGAGAAAATTCCCGAAACGGCCGGTACTGACGAACACCGATGTAGGACGGTACATGATTAGACCAGAGATGGGTGAGACTCTGTAGAGAGAACTCAATTCGCGAATATCCTCGGCAACAATTTGGGGACTCCAGAATGTATGACCGATGATGGCCTGCGCTATCCCCAGGGAAACAATGATCAACGCAAGTATCATATTGACAAAAAGGAGCGGCGTAATTCGGCCTCGGAATTGAGCAGGGCGTATCCCACAAAGAGCAACGGAACGTAGTAGAAAAAGAGCTGCAAGCCCATAACGCCGTACATTAAATGGGTAGACGCCGGATTAAAAGCCTGCATCGCTCCAAACCAGAAAAAAAGAAGAAGCGGCACGAGGAACGGAGGCCGGAAAGATGTGACTTCTTTTCGCCGGTAAGCCAGGAAAAAGGAGAGATAAACAACGGCAACCAGAAAATCCTTGGCGAAATAGATCGCCATGTTGTTGCCGAGGTATTTTCTCGCAAAATCTTCGAATAGCAGCCAAGTCAAGAAGAAATATAAACCGTTGCGCCAGTTATTGAGTATTACGAGCACGATGGCGCCAGCGGCAAACGCCAGAGCAACAAAGGCAAGGCTTGTCATATCCGCGGCAAGCACATAACCGGCGACTTTGTAGGCAGCGACGACAAAAAAGACAGGGAACCCCATGACGGCGAGCGGGCTCCGGTGGAAATTCTTGAAACCGGCTTGGGCGGGAATTCTCATGACGCTGCCTCAACAACAAAAATGTGATTGTCACCCAGGAGTGCATTACCGGAAAAAGCAATGGAGGCGAATCGCATAGCCCATGCGATCGGCTTTCGCGTCAACTGGTAGCCGTTGGGGGGGAAGACGAGATGCTCGCGGAGCCGCAACCCGGCACGCGGCAGAAACTGGCGCTGCAGAAGATCGAAAAACACCGGCGAGATATGCGTGGGCTCGCTGTGCTCGTCCATGGTGCGAATTTTTCCTTTGAGAAGGAATTTGGAGCGTGCGGGGAGGGAGTCAACATTCGGAGTGGTCAGCACTGCCACGCCGCCAGGCGAGATAAGATGGCCAATGTTGCGCAGAAAGCCGATGGGACTCTCCACATGCTCGATGACTTCAATGGCCGTGACCAGGCCAAACGATGCGGCGCCAATTTGCGAAGCAAAATCTGTCTGGTCGAAATCTAGAGAAATATGCGGCACTTGGGCTTCGAAACCCTTCAAATCGCGATCGACGGCGACGACGTCACATCCAAGCGATCGCAGCCGCGCTGCCATCGCGCCGGGGCCCGCACCAAGGTCAGCGGCGCGGACGCCGGGACGCGCGTAACGTGCGAGCACTCGTTCGCCAACGAAATCGTGAAGCCCGCTGTTAGTAGTGGTACGAAGGATCAATCTTTCGCCGCCGAGCACCCTTCACGATAAACGTGGGTGTGAGCTTCTATCATACGGCTCTTGCTGCAAAAATCGAGCGCTCGCTGCCGCGCGCGCTGGCCGAGAGCGGAGCCGAGCGGCGGATCGTCGAGCAAGCGTGAAATCGCAGCCGCAAGATCCGCCGCGTCTCCGGTGCGGAACACCAGCCCCGTGTCGCCAAGCACTTCGGTGAAGGCCCCTAGGTCCGACGCGACAATCGGCATCGCCCTCGCCATATTCTCAGCGACCACCAGTCCGAACACTTCTCCACCAAGTGATGGCACGACGACGACAGAGGACTGCGCGAGCGCCGTTTCCAGTTGCTCGCCACTTAGACGGCCGGCAAAGCGAACCTGTGCCCCTAGCTGAGAATCGCGCGCGAATTGTTCAAGTGCGGCGCGCTCCGGGCCGTCGCCGATGATCAGCAATTCGAACGAACGCTTTTGCTCCCGCAGAATCATTGCGGCTTGCAATAAGATGCGCGCTCCTTTGGTAGTAACGATGCGCCCCAAAAATGCGATCGCTGCTATGCCGGAGATCCGCACCTGGCGTGTCGCTGCTTCTGCGAATTCGAGTCCATGCGGGATGACGGCCACGCGCGGGAGATGTAGCAACCCGCCCAGCCATTGCGTTGGCGTGATGTTTGCCGTGACGCGTGCGCACAAGAAACGCCGCGCAAAAGTTAGAACCCAGAGTTTCCACGACGCAAGCCAGCCTGGACCTGAATTGCACCGCAGGCACTCAGCGTGACGGCCCGCCATGAAGTGGCCCGGGCACGGTATGCTCATGGGCTCGATAACAAGTTGCCCGTTGGGACAAATCGTTTGAAAGCCGTGGTGTTCGATGATTGCCGGTCTCCCTGCCATCAGGCTCATGAGCAAGGGAGCGAGCGCAGGCCCGGCAACGTGGACCACATCGGATTTTCGAATGAGCTGCCACAGCGGGATGAGTCCTGGCTTGCGGATCACGCGAAATGGATGTACACCGTCCTCGTAATTCCCTGCCGGAGTTTGCGTGACAAGCGTAATTTCGAATTGCGGCGCGCCGATCGAATCGCGGAGTTCAGCCAGGCCACCGGCCAAGGAAAGAACTATGGTTTCGACGCCGCCCACGCTGGGGGCAAAAAAGTGAGAATAGATAAGCAGCTTCATTCGCGGAGCTTTGGCGTGGCGGCAGGCGCGGACTGGTGCGCGTTGGAATCGTCAAGTGCGGCCGATGGGCGAAGGCCAGCGTGCGTGACAGCGATCCGAATGGCCTCGACGGTTGCGGCGATGTTGCGCTCGGGCGACCACGTCTGGATGTGCGCCAGGGCCGCCCGTGCGACCGATTGAAGGCGCGCACGATCCGCAGCGACATCCGTTAAAATTTTCGCGAGCGCGTCCACATCGCGGCAAGGAAAAACAAATTGTGGCGCAATAGGCGCGACAAGATCCCGCGCGGCGCCAACACGATCGCTCGCCACTACCGGGCATCCGCAGCACATGGCTTCATTCACCACTACGGCAAACGGCTCATACTCCGAAGGCAGGACCATGACATCCGCCGAGGCATAGACCGCGGGAAGCTGCGATTGATTGACGAACCCAAGAAAACGGACGCTCGGAGCGACGCCGAGAGCGGCGGCTTCGGATTCGAGCTGTGAACGAAGCGGGCCTTCACCGGCAAAAAGCAGCAGCGCATCCGGAATATTTGCCTTTGCGAAGGCGCGAAGCAGATCGGCGGGCCGTTTCCAGGGCTGCAGCTTGGCGCAGAAAAGCACAACGCTCGTGTCCGGTCCCGCGCCCCACGCACCGCGCACGGCGCTGCGATGGACTTGCGACGCTTGTTGCATCCACCAGTCATTGTCGACGGAATAGGGCGTGAGCGTGACGCGGTCACCGGGAATGCCGAGAGAAAGCATCACATCGCGCGAGCCGGAAGAAGGGACGATCACTTGATCGGCAAGGCGGAATAGCCGGGGCCAGAGGATTTCCTTGAACGCCGCCTTCCAGGCGCGGCCATCGCGTGACGCAAGAGTAGTGGTGTCCGTGCCGAAGAGGAAAGCGCTCTTTGAAAGTTTCGCCGCAAGTAGCGCCATCCAAAACGTGGCGCGAACGTAACCGACGAAACAGAGGACCGCGTCATACTTTCCGCTGCGGATGAACTTCCCCATCCCCGGATTGAAGAGGCCGAAGAACGATTCCGCTCCGGAGCCGCGATTCGGGACGTGCGTCCAGGAGCAGCCGTCGAGAAGGGGCACGTCCCATTGAATGTCGGCGCCAAATTCCGGGTCGTGGCCAGCTTCCGCGCCGCGAAGAGAGCAATAAGCCACCTGGAAATCCAGCAAAGGGTGCTCGGCCATGCGGCGGAAAATCGGCGTCATGTATTGGACGGGATGCGTCGCGACGGCGAGGACGCGGTACCGGCGGTCAGGCATGGCAGGACCTTGGTTTTTTGGCGCGATGCGCGGCGGCAATGCAAAAATCTATCGGATTCAACTAGATGCCCCGCAGTGGAGTATAACCCGTTTCCCGCTGTGGATGGCTGTGCTAAACTACCGTGGTTCCGCAGGGGTTTGCGGTTCACCGTAAGTCTCCGCATTGGTGTTATTTTTTTTGGCGGCCGTAAGACGGCCGATTTTTTTGGCGGCCGTAAGACGGCCGACTTTCTTGGCGACCGTTCCCCGGTTCGCGAGGTGTTTGGCAGCGACACGGCCGCTGTAGAGTGCGGCCGCAAAACAGCCGGCATTCTCCGAAACCGCTCTGCGGCGCAAAAATTCTTCCATCGTTGACCCCGGCCAGGCCGCGGTCACGCGAAACAAACGAGGATGTGTCATGTCCGGGCATTCAAAATGGGCCACGATTAAACATAAGAAAGGGGCCACCGACGCGAAGCGCGGCCGCGTATTCACGCGAATCATCCGGGAAATCAGCATTGCCGCGCGCATCGGCGGAGGCGAACCGAACTCCAACCCGCGCTTGCGAACTGCGATTCTGGCGGCAAAGGCTGCGAACATGCCAGGTGAAAACGTCGAGCGCGCCATTCTTCGCGGCACCGGCCAGCTGGAAGGCGAGCAGTATGAGGAAGCCACCTTTGAAGGATACGGCCCGGGCGGAGTGGGCATGCTGATTCAAGTCGTCACCACCAACCGCAACCGCGTGGTCGGTGAGTTCCGCCATCTCATGAGCAAGAACGGCGGCAACATGGCCGAAGCCGGCGCCGTCGGGTGGATGTTCCACCGCAAGGGTGAAATTTCCGTGCCCAAGGAGGCCGCGAGCGAAGACAAGCTGCTGGACCTCGTGCTGGAAGCGGGCGCCGAAGATCTGAAAGACGATGGCTCCGCATGGTACATCGTCACGCCGCCCGACGCGCTCGAGAAAGTGAAGGAAGCGCTGACGAAGGCGGGAATTACTCCGACGTCTGCGGAAATCGCCATGGTCCCGCAGAACTACATCAAGCTGACGGGCCCGCAAGCCACGCAAATGGTGCGCTTGGTGGAAGCGCTCGAAGAGCACGACGACGTGCAGCATGTTTACGCGAACTTCGATATCGACGAATCGGAAATCCAGGCCGCGGTCGGCGCGAACTAGTGTGGTGTCCCAGCTAATTCTTTGCAACGGCGCACTTTGTCGAGGATGACATCCGCTGTGGCCTTCCAAACGAAAGGGTGGGGCTTGTTATTCCAATTGGCAAGCCACGCATAGATGGCGCGTTCGAGTTCTTCC
>WNFR01003936.1_pt1 | contig 31988 bp, 34 predicted proteins | sample 5400221 | NCBI WGS metagenome assembly WNFR01 (sample SAMN13153357, study PRJNA577476) | soil metagenome | isolation source: 40 cm soil under Madrone tree | place: USA:California | collected 2016-06-14
CCGCTCCAGAAAACGCTTCATGACTTGCCTCCGGCTTCTTGTTTGTTGGCGCAAACATATAATGCCAAAAGTGAGTCATGGAGCGTTGCTTATTTTGGTTGCGGCGTGAGCCGCGCTGTGTAATCTGCGGATACTGATCTTCACGTTGAGCATTCAGCAAGATGCTAGAATGCCGTCACCCCGATGGAAGCGCATAACTTTTTCCTTAACGAAGCGGGACATCTCCGCAGCGGATGGCGTCTGGCGATATTTGCGGTCGCTTTTCTGATCTGCACCCAATTGAGTCAGGCCCTGCTGTTCCTGGGCCTGGCAGTTGCCCTTCGTCGGAGCGCTCTTGAACTCGCGGACAGCAACTGGGCCTTTGTCGCGGGGCACGGATCGATTCTAATTTCCGCCATGCTCGTTGGTTGGGGCTGTGGAGCAATTCTCGAAGAGTTGCCCTTTCGGGCGTTGGGATGTTCTCCGCGTCACGGCTGGCTTAAGAACATAGGACTGGGATCGTTTTTGGGCACCGTGACGCTTTTTCTGGCAGCTCTTTTGACAACCGTAACTCGCGGCGTCCACTTCCGCTTCGACACGGCAGGCTCGGGGGTGATCGGTCAGACATTAGCGGTGTCATTACTCCTCTTTGTGTTTGCGGCGGCGGCTGAAGAAATGCTCTTCCGCGGCTATCCATTACAGACATTGACGCGCGCAAATCTCGCTTGGCTTGGCGTGTTGCTTACTTCGGTCCCATTTGCCGCGGTCCATCTGAACAATCCGCACGCCGTGCCCGGTTTCACTTTTGTTAATACGGCGCTCGCCGGCGTCTGGCTGGCGGTCGCATACCTGCGGACGCGCAGCTTATGGCTGCCGCTGGCTCTGCATTGGTCATGGAATTGGGCCCAGGCATCTTTGCTCGGTTTTCCGGTGAGCGGCATCGAGCGAATCGCACCCGCACCTTTGTTGCAAGCCGTAAATGCGGGACCTGATTGGTTGACCGGCGGCTCTTACGGGATCGAAGGAGGCGCGGCCTGCACTGTGGCCCTGCTGATCTCGACGCTGGTCATCTGGCGCACGAAACTATTCTCGATCGCTGACGTACCAACGGACTGAGCTGGCAGCGTGGCGCGGCCTTCAGTTTAGAAGCGGGCTACCGCCCGCTCAGTCGGGCATTGGCCCGACTCTAAACCATTCTGTTAACACTCTCTCCACGATTCCCGTCTTAGCCATGTCAGACAAACGCAAAGGTCAGATATTACCGAGCACTAAAGCCCTTGCGTTTGAGTTCGCCGCAACCGATCGTTCGCAAGATCTCCAGAGAGGCGCAGGGATGTTAGAGGCTGAAGCAACCGCAGACACGCTGCTCATGACTCAACCATTCACCGCGCCTATTGCAACTGAGCAGCCAATTGAAGTCGTTCTGGTAAAGGCGGTGTTGAGCGGCGAGCGGGATAGGTTCGCCCGTCTATACGAACTGTACGCGCCGATGGTCCATGGAATTCTGCTGGCGCGGGTTCCCCGCAGTGAAGTCGACGATCTGGTGCAGGACATTTTCCTGCACGCGCTGCGTAAGCTGCATACGCTGCGCGACGCCTGCGCCTTTGGTCCCTGGATCGCAATGATCGCGCGAAACCGCGCGATGGACTTTTATCGCAGCTCCAGGGAAACCGTCGAAGTGACTGAGCAGATGGCTGTCGAGCGGCCACCGAATCGAACCGCCAGAGAGATTCTGGATCTGATTTGCCGTTTGCCGGAGGCTTATCGCGAAACGCTGGTCTTAAGGTTTGTCGAAGGAATGACTGGACCTGAAATCGCCGCGCGCACAGGATTAACGCCGGCTTCAGTAAGAGTCAACCTTCATCGTGGAACAAAACTGTTGCGCGAAAAGATTGGAGCAGTAGCCCAACTTTGATTCAGCGTGGTTCGGGGCACCAGCCCGACCGTGAGGGAGGGCCCGGAGACAGAAATGAAAGATATGAATGACAACTATCTTTGGGATCGTTCAGGTGAACCTGATCCTGAAATTCAAAAGCTCGAAGAAATTCTCGGCACGCTGCGATATCAACCGCAGCCGCTGGAGATTCCGCACCACATCCGGATAGATCGCCGCCGAAGTTTCTTTCCAACAATGGCGATTGCCGCAGTGATAGCTCTCGTCGGCCTGGTCCTGGGTCTTTGGTTTAGTTTCAATCGGCGCCCGGCTCCGGCACTTGCAGCCAGGAATTCTTTACCTTTTTCGCCTATTGATCAGCCGGCCAGTTCAGCGACGGCGCCGTTGAACAATCAGATTCAGATAGCTAAGGTGGTTAAGAGTCCAAAGCAAACCGGCATTCAAAAGCATCGCGAAGCCCCGCGAAATCTTCTGGCCGGCAACCAGAGTCGCGTCCGTCGGACTGAGATTCGACAACCCGAGTTAACCCCAGAGGAACTAGCCGAGAAGCAACAAGTACTGGTAGCGCTGCGACTGGTCAGTGCCAAGCTCAATCTCGCGCAGCGGAAGACGCAGGGCGTGCCGCAACTCAACACAATTCGCAATCAACACAGAATAGGATGAACGAACTATGAAGAATCTCTTCCAAACTACGTGGAAAATCGCGCCGGTGCTCCTGCTGTTGCTCCTCGGCAGTGCATTGACAGCCCGGGCCCAGGGTCCAAAGCTGCAGATGGATCAGCTCGACTTCCTCGCCAACAAGGCCAGCGAAACGGTCGACGTCAAGTTGGACGAGCGCCTGATGCAAACAACCGCCAGGTTCTTTTCGAGCAAGGATGATGCCGAGGTCAAGGAAGTTCTGAAAGGCATTAAAGGGATTTACGTCAAGAGCTTTACCTTCGAAAAGGAAGGCGAGTATTCGCAGGCTGAAGTTGACTCAGTTATGTCCCAGCTTCACGGCAGCACCTGGAGCAAAATCCTGTCGGTCAAGAGCAGGAAGGGCGGCGATAACGTCGAAGTCTATCTCAATATGGTTGGCGAGCAGATCACTGGCCTGGCCGTGCTCAGCATCGAGCCCAGGGAGTTCACCGTTGTCAACATCGTTGGACCCATTGACCTCGACAAACTGAGCAAACTGGAAGGTCAGTTCGGCGTTCCCGATCTCGGTATCGAGCAGGATAAGACCAAAAAGAAATAGGCGTCCGCGATGAAGACTAAACTCACCATTGCCGGATTAGTCACCGCCTTGCTGCTCTGTGCCGCGCCCGCAAACGTGCTGGCGCATGGCGATGGCTTCAACGACGCCGTGAAAATTATTGAGCAGTTCTATCATGTCAAACACCAGAGCATTCCGCTGTTGGCGCGTGCCGGGATGACCGCCGCCCGCACCGCCGCGCGGATCAAAGGTGGCGAGTACAAACGTCTGGCCGAAGCCGGCAGCGTACGCTTGGCCTTCTTTGAAGATCAGGATTTTGATTCGCGCGGCCAGATCGCCACCTTCAAAGCATCGATGCAGGCGACCTTGGCGGGAAACTGGTCGCCGCTGGTGCAAACCCTCGCGCCCAGGAACGAAGAGCAGACTTACATTTACATCCGAGACGCCGCGGACAAATTTCATGTTTTGGTTGTCACCATCGAGCGGCACGAAGCCACCGTAGTCCAGGCCACGGTGGCGCCGGAAATCCTGGCGCAGCTAATGAAAGATCCAGGCGAAATGGGCAAGGCCCTGACCGAAGACGCAACCATTAACGACAACTAATGCCCTATCAGAAGCCCGACCATGAGGGAGCGTGCAGTAACAGGAGCGCATACAATGAACGTATCGAACAAATCTCACGCAAAGACGCAAAGGCGCAAAGGTCAAACCATGAAACGGACTTCGGTCATCTGGCTGGGTCTCTTTCTCATGATATTCATTCCGTCTTCGGCCTCGGCCCAGGAAGTGGCCGAAACCATTCGCGTGCGCACTCGCGTCGTCTTTATGGACGCACTGGTCAAAGACAAGAGGACCGGCGTCCCGATCTCGGATCTCAAGCCTGAGAATTTCGAGCTGTTCGACGATGGACAGCCACGCCCGATCTCTTACTTCACGCGTGAAGGTCAGGCACGCAAGCCGCTGGCACTGGTCCTAATTCTGGACCTGCGCGACGACGGCGCGGGCCGGTTTCTGAAACGCGAAGAGATCCGCCGAGCACTTGTCGACGAGCTGGCCAAGCTCCCGCCGGGTGATGAGGTCGCTATCTTAGCGATCAATTTGAATAGCGTGGACGACAAGACTGCGGCCATTAGAAATGGGAAGGCCTTGTGGCTGACTCAATTCACGCGGGACCGTAACCAACTCGAGACTGCTCTGGCTCGTATACCAGCTCTCATCGCTGCTAGACCGGAGTCTGACCAGAACGATGAGGCGAAACGCGATCAGAGCAACCAGAACCGCGAGGGCAGCGCCAGCGTGACGGTGAAATCAGACCCCAATGAGAGCAAACCGGACGAGGGGGCACCGGCCAAACCCAAAGACGAGATCCTCGAGACTGAGACGATCAAAGGAAAAAACGGAGCGGTAATAACTCGCACCACTAAGAAGGATGGATCCGTCAGCGTCAAACGTGTAAGCGGCAACGGCAAGGTCAATATTGAGCTGGACAATATTTATGATATGGCGGGCGCCACGCGAGACGGGGCGAAGCTGGCTGCGGACAAGAGACCTGATCACCAGGCCGCCATCGTGTGGCTATCCGATGGCATTGCGCCAATCTTTTACGAAGACCGGGACGCGACCGAACGAATCCTGATTCGGGAAAACGCGATCTTCAACTCGCTGACGGTAGATATGCGCACGCTCTACAAGTTTTTGCTGCCTTTCGGTCAGCCGATGATCGGCTGGACAGGCCTCAGCCTGGCGGGCAGCGCCAAGCGACTGGCGCAACAAAGCGGTGGCGAAGCCGTGCGTGTTAGTCGGACGAGCGACTATGGCGCGGGTCTCGCAAAGATCATCGGGAATCTTACCGCGCGATACAGTCTGGGCTTTTCGCTCAGCGAGAACGAAAAAGATGACGGGCGCATGCACGAACTCGTCGTGCGCGTGAAAGCAATCGACGGCAACGGCAAACAGCGCAAGTTGGAAGTCAGTTCACGGCGTGGTTACTACACGCCCAGGAGCGATACCGACCAAGCCGCAGCCAACAAGTAGCGCCGGCCCCATCAAATAAGTAGAATGAAGCTTCGTCAGCGTCCAGATGATCAGCGTGACGTGTGGTCATCTGAAATCGTTATGAAGCTTTTCACCATCGAAGAAGCCAATTCCCTACTTCCCAGTGTTCGGCCGATCGTAAAGTCAATTCAGCGATCGCATCGCCGTCTGACTTCGTTTCAAACGACGGCGAACCATGCCGCGGCCGGCGCCGAGAGCGGTGGCGGCGGCATGGTGCAGGGGTATAGGTACGCGCGCTTGCTGGTTGATTTGTCGCTGGGTGCCGGTCAATTGGAAAGCCTGGGCGTGCAACTGAAAGACTATTCACAGGGACTAATTGATTTTCCAACGATGCGGGACGGCCGCGTCGTGCTCCTTTGTTGGAAGGCAGACGAAGGTGATGAACTCGAATGGTGGCATGACCTCGAAGCCGGGTTCGGCGGTCGCCAGCCCCTCTAGTCACATAGACTTTCGTCTGCGATCGCTGCTCCTTCATTCACCATAGACCAAAGTCTGTGCCACTCAACCTCAAGCCCTGCTATATTTTCTCGTTGACGACTTAAAGTAAAGTCTGATACTATCCGCCTCGATTAGCCTGTAGGGCTTGGGCCGTTTGGATCGTTGCTCATCCCCTGGTTTGATTTACTGAGCTGACTGAGACTTTTCTGATCCAGGTCTGCGACGTCGCTCATAATGGCAACTCAGATACTGCCCCGTATCTTTTCACGATCCAAGATGCAAGAACCGCTACCGAATACATCCATCGAAAAAATCATTACCGACAGTGGACTCGCCGAGAATCTTTGCGACGATCCATTGAATCCGGCAGGGAAAAGGCAAGAAACCTCTACCTTGATCGAATTCCCCGGTACGGCGAGGCCCTTGCCAGAGTGGCGAAAGCAGTTGAGCCAGCGTGTGCGTGAAGTTCAGGAACGCCGTGCGCGCGAAGCTGCGGAAGAAGCCACAGCGGCTCAGGAAGCGGGCATGGTTTCGTGTGCGCTGCCATCGGCTCAGCTTGAGTTGGTCCCCGATCTTGACCAACCGGTGATGAATCCGATCGTCTCAAAGGTACTGGAACGGCTGGAGCGAGCCCGCCGCCCCGATCAAGTCGGAGGCGGATTAACGGGTGCGGCGACCGCCCCGGCGCTCGAACCGATCGGCGATATCGGAACGGAACCGGAAGTCGACGAACCGACCCCGGTCGAGACCAAACCGAAGCTGACAGTCGTCGCTCCTTCAAAGCCTAAAACTGAAATCAGCGCGCGCAGGCCGAAACGCGTGATTTCCGATGGCGTTGACGACGTCGCGCTGTCTTACCTCGAGACTTGCCTGTCCGTACCGCCATTCGCTGATGATACCCGGAATGACGGCGCCGGTTTCGGCCGTCGGATCATCGCGGGCATTTTCGATCTGTTACTGGTAGCGTTGATGGCCGCACCTGCAGCAGCCGCGATTGAATTTTCGGATGGCAACTGGGCGGACCCAAGAGTAATCGGTTTGATGATCGGCGTTAGCGTAGTAACAATGTTCGCCTATTTCACGATCTCAATCGCGCTGACTGGCAGGACTCTGGCAATGCGAATGTTTTCGCTGCGAACGATCGACACCCGGACGGGTTTGATTCCGACCGGAGGTCAGGCGATGAAACGCGCTCTCGGTTATATCTTCGCACTGGCCCTGGTTCTGGGACTCCTGTATGCGCTCATCGATCCGGACGGCCGCACCATCTACGACCGTTTTTCCAAGACCATCGTCATTCGCGATTAGCGACAGAGACCCGCATTAAAGGATCGTACATTGGAAGAAAGGCGAAGGCTTCGGCTTTCGCCTTTTGCTTTCTTAGGCACGTACCCCAAATGCGAGGCACGCAGTCTTGCTTTTTGAGCGATTCACTTACGGGGTAAAGCGATCCACGAAATCACCCGAAGCTCCACCAGCTTTGTTCGTGCGATTTGGCGTGATTTCGTGGATCGTTCTTGTCCAAAGTGGAAAGAAAGCACGAAACCAGGATGTTGACAGTACCAAACGCTCGTCATCCTAAGGACCTTTCTGTGCTAATTTCTTTGATCGAGACAATGGACGATGAAGCAATCAAAGAGATAGTCGCAGAGATCCAGGCACTGATGATCGGTCGTGCGCCTGGAAAAATATTTCAGCTCTCACCCCTTTCATTCGTGATCGATTTTCGTTTGCGAGATCACGGTGACCTTTTTATCAGCGTCGAGCCGGCTCGGCCCGGAATTTATCTGATTAGACGCCGGGTTCGTGAACTTGAAAAGCAGAGTATTCCGTTGACCCAATTCACGCAGGGATTACGAAAGGAACTCTCAAATACAACTCTACAGACGATCGAGAAGGACGCTAATGATCGAATAGTTTGGTTTCATTTTTCTGGAGTTGACGAACTGGGCGAGAACCAGAAACGTACGATGATCGTCCAGTTGACTGGCCGCGCAGCGAATTTGTTCATGGTCGATCCCAGGGGCGTCATTACGAATCAGGCCCGCGAGGGCAAGGGCACAGGTCAAAAGATCGGCGAAACCTATCACCAGCCGCCGGCGACAGGCGTCCGCTTCGCAAAACCCCGCGCGAACAAACTAGTCCAGGCGATTCGCGACGGTCAGCACGCATCGGCGTCCGCAGCCGCGGATGCTTACTTCAGTTCCCTGCTGCGGCAACAAACTTTTGACAACCGCGCTGCGGCTGCCCGCGCCGAATTGCGAAAGAAGATTAACCACCACCAGAAGCTACTCAAACAGCTCGAACTGGATTTGGCCAGCCACGCCAACGCCGAGCTTCACAAACGCCTGGGCGATCTCTTGCTGGCAAACCTAAGTACCGCCCGACGAGAAGGACAGAGAGTTACATTAATCGACTACTTTGCCGAGGAGGCAGGCCCTGTTGAGATTGAAATTGACGAGCACTCGACACTTCCGGAAGAAGCTGAGCGCCGCTTTGCTCTCTACTCCCGTTCGAAGCGCGCCGTGAAGCAAATAACCTCGCGTCTCGCAACCACTCGCACTGAGTTTGACTTGATCAGTTCACAATCCGAGGCCCTGGAAAAAATCATCGCCGAACGCGATGAGGCAGCGCTCGAAAAGTTTACCGCAAAAAAATTAGTGTCGCCGGTGCGCGCACGCGGATCAAAGATCGAGAAAAAGATCCCCGGCACCCGCAGCTATCTTTCTTCAGATGGTTTTGAAATCCTGGTGGGCCGGACCGCGCGTGATAATGATTATCTAACCTTCAAAGTGGCTAAGCCGAACGACTTGTGGCTACATACCGGCGATTATTCCGGCTCGCATGTAGTCGTCCGCAATGCCACTCGCAAGGACGTTCCCCATCGAACGCTGATTGAAGCGGCCCAGCTGGCGGCCCAGTTTTCCCAGGCGCGCAAGGATCCGAAAGTCGACGTGCACTACACCCAGCGCAAGTTTGTTTCGAAACCAAAAGGTGCCGCGCCCGGGCTGGTGCGGCTGATGCGTTTCAAGAACATAACGGTTGAGCCTAAGGAACACCTGGATCGCCTCTGACAACGACGCTTCCCCGTCTTGCGTCAGCCCTCGGCAATGGTAGAATGCAGACCATGAAGAAGATTATCCAGGTTCACATTCACAAAGGTGAGAAGTACTACATCGCTGAGTGTCTCGACCTTCCAGTCGTGACTCAGGCTCAGTCATTGGACGAGCTTGCCGATAATCTCAGGGAAGCGTTAGCACTCCATTTGGAGGATGAGGATCTTTCGGAATTTGACCTTGCTCCCAATCCATCAATTCTCGCGAGCTTCGAACTCGAATCGCTGAGTTTCTAACTGACTCGCAACGAGGAAGCCACGTTAAGCTGCGCCGCATTCTTTCCGACGGCACGCGACAAACCCTTACAATTCCGAACCATCGCGAACTGGATACAGGTACGTTGAGAGCGATCTATCGTCAAGCGCTTCGCTACATTGCGGATGAGGACTTAAGACCGCGCTTCTATTTGCTTTAGAGTGCTAGTTTGCATATACCCTTGATTCTTATCACAGTCGGTTCGACATCGATGTAGGGGCGGAGTGACTGCTTCGCTTGTGACCTCCTGTTTGCCTTGAGTACCTAGAAAGTCAACTCCGGTTGACGTCAATCTCCGCACCCCAGAATCACCACCCCTAGTCCCATCAGAAAATCGTGACTCCAGCAAATACAAATCCGCGTTGTCAAAGTCCTCAATCGACATATCAAGTTGTTCTTTGAGCTTCGCAACGTCATTGTATTCGAACCGATAATCCCCCGGTCGTACAGTAGCTTCGCAATCCGGAAGGCATTAGTAAGTCGATCACTCGTCACTTTCTCTCCGGTCATTTGTTAGTGCGTTAGTCTCTCATACGACCTCAATCGGCAATTCGATTCGAAAGGTCGTGCCCTTACCCGGTTCGCTTTCAACTGCGATGTTCCCACCGTGAAGGTCGACGATTTGTCGGACGATTGACAGGCCCAAACCCGTGCCACGTTTCTTGGTGGTGAAGAATGGTTCGAACAGACGGGCTTGCGTCTTGGCGTCCATGCCGGTGCCTTGATCGGTGATCAGAATGCGCACTACACCGCCGTCTCTGCGCGCCGGGGCGTCGATCGATTTGGATCCATTGTCGGATTCCACTAGTTCCGTGGTGATTTTAACCGGCGACTTTGGACCGCTGGCGTCGATGGCGTTGCCAATCAGATTGACAAAAACTTCACGCAATTGCTCCTCGTCCCAGTTTCCCCGAATCGTGGGCGCGGCAAAGTTCTTTTCAACCAGGGTCTCTTTCTTCTGGACGCGATCGGCTACCAGATCCAGACTCGAATCAATCAACTCGTGCAGGTCAAACTCCGACATATCCAAGTGGCGGCGCCGTGAAAACTGAGTCACGTCGACTACGAGTTTATTTAAGTGGTCGATGCCGCGTCCCACCAGCCCCATCGTCTTCAAAGCATCCGCGGTGACCATATACTCACTCAGCATTTCGATTCCCAGTCGAATGCTGCCCAGCGGATTCTTGATCTCGTGTGCCAGTTGCGCCGCCGCTTCGCCGACTGCAGCCAGCGCTTCGCTGCGCCGCAAAGCGGCCTCGGATTTTGTCGCCTCAGTTACATCCACCAGCGTCAGGATCTGGCCACGCTCGAGATCGATCTCCAGTGGCGACGAATAAACATCAAAGGTGCGCTCGGCTCCATCCTCGCTCAAATTCCAACGGCCACGATAGGTCGCCGTCTCGACCTGTGAAGCAGTCGCAGTTTCCAGCAATCTGATGCCCTCGGGCGAGCCCACCTGCTCGTGGATCGAAGAGCCAATGGTCGCCTCGGGAAAGATGTTCAGGAATGCGGCGTTAGCGCTGCGGATGCGATCCCGTCGATCAATTGCGGCGATCGCACTGACCATGCCTTCCAGCATTTGATTGCTAAACTCGCGCTCGCGGCGCGCGGCTTCGGTGCTTTGTTTGTTCTGGCGAAAACGGCGCTGCACCTGCCAGATCGTTGCCACCGCTACTCCCAATCCCGCCAGCAGCGCAAACCAATTCCAGATTCTAATCGAACGGGCGGCCGCTCTTTGCATCGAGTCAGCTTGCACAAATACCTGTTGCTCTTCGATCGCCGAATCCTTAATGAGATCGTCTAGTCCAAGGTCTACATCACGAAAGCGCGCAAAACCTTCCTCCAAATATCGATTTTTATCTTTCGTGGTTTCCACATAAGCAGCGAGGTCGTCGTGGAACTTGTGTAGCGTCGGTAATTGAGCCAGTGGCGCATGCTCCAGTTCGGCTATGAGATTAACCACCTCTCCCCGAGCCGTATCCAGACGTATATCGAAGGGCGGAGCCAGCTCGCGACGGGCGGTCGCTTCCATCCGCTTACGCGCTTCAACATCGAGTTTCGTGAGCGACACGCGCAGTTTCAGCAACAAACCAACTTTGGTCGCATGAGTCTGCTCGTCGTTCAGAACCGCGCTGCTGGTGTCTTCCAGGCGCCGCACGCTCAAACTACCCAGGATCCAAACCAGCAGTAACAAGAGCGCGAAGCCGGCTACCAGCGGCAGCAGAGTGGGATCAAGCCGCGATTCTTTCTTACCGCCGGTGGCGGGCGGCAACACGCGTCGATAGACGACTTCGCCGTCGGTCTCCTGTTTTGGTTTCTGCTTTAGCGCCATTGATTGTGTTAAAGAGCAGCCCTCCCTAACGGTCGGGCTACTGCCGTCTGCTTACTGCTTACTGCTTCTTCGCGTCCATCCAATTGTCGCCGATACCGGTTTCCGCAACCAGGGGCACGTCGATTCTCACCGCCTGCTCCATCTCACGCTTGAGTGTCTCGGCAACTCTGCCGGCTTCGTTGGCCGGACACTCCACCAGTAACTCGTCATGCACCTGCATCAGGATTCTCGCGTTCAGGCCCTCTCGGCGAAAGGCGTCTTCAACGTGCAACATCGCAATTTTTACGATATCACTCGCGGTACCCTGAATCGGCATGTTGATCGCTTCGCGCTCGGCCGCGCGGCGAATGTTCGCGTTGCGGTCGTTGATTCCTGCCAGCGGACGAATGCGACCATAGAGCGAACGCACATAGCCGTGCTCGCGGGCCTGCACTGGAATCTCGTCCATGTAACGGCGCACGCCTTTGTAGGTCGCATAGTAATCGTCAATCACTTTGCGTGCTTCCTGTCGCGAGATTCTTCGCCTTTCTGAAAAGCGTCGAGCATCACTTCATCGCGCGTGATGTGGGCCAGCAGACGCAGTTCAAGCTGTGAATAATCCGCTGAGATTAGTTTATGACCACGCTCAGGAACGAACGCTCGCCTAATGCTGCGCCCCAGTTCGGTGCGAATCGGAATGTTCTGCAAGTTGGGATCGCTGGATGACAGCCGGCCCGTCGCGGCAACAGTTTGATTAAGCTGCCCGTGAATGCGTCCGTCAGCGGCGATTTGGTGAGGCAACGCGTCGGTATAGACGCTCTTCAACTTGTCGAGCTCACGATACTCAATGATGAGCCGCGGCAGTTCGTAGGTTTGGGCCAACTCTTCGAGTACTGCTTTACTGGTCGAGACGCGGCCGGTGGAAGTCTTCCGCCCTGAGACTATGTTCAGCGATTCAAAGCACTCAGCCACTTGTTTGGGTGAGTTGATATTGAATTCGCGGCCGGCGAGTTGGCAGATCTTATCAGTGAGTCTCGCCAGTTCCCCACCGAGATGATGAGACAGTTCATTCAGGACGTTTAGATCGACCCGAATGCCGGCCTGCTCCATCCGATAAAGCATGGGCGCCAGGGGCAACTCGATTTCGCGGTAAATGCTGCCCAGATCCTTCTCGTCGATGCGTTGATGCAAAACGCGCGCAACCTGCGAGGTCAAATCTGCTACTTCGGCAGTTTGCCATCCAGTTTCGCTCCAGCCGTCATAGGGAGGACCACCGCCTTCCGCCCCCACCGTTTCGCGCGCCAAATCAGTTAGTTCGTACTTGCTGCGCGTGGGATCGATAACATAAGCGGCGATCAGAGTATCGTCAGTAACCCCGGCTAATTCAACACCCAGCGGCGTCAACAACGCCGTAGCTCTTTTCAGATCGTGAACCGACTTTTCAATCAATCCGTTGCCGAGTAACTCGCGCATCGCCTGCAGCGCGGCTTCTCTTCCTTCGGCAAAACTGTCGAAGTCGACGAACGCTGATGTGCCTGCGCGCGGCGCGAACGCGATCCCGTGTGCGGGTCCATCGTGCATGCTCTGCTGCTGACCTGCTCCGGGAGGCGAAGAATTCGAAATCGCAAGTCCGATATGTTCGGCCTGCCACAACTGCTGTATCAGGGCGTCGAGTTCCGTCCGGTTGCGGACCATTGAATAGGTGCGCTCGCCCTCAACCTTTGCCGCTGCCACAGCTCCGTCGGCAAACTCATTCGTGAGCGCAGTGAACTCCAGTTCGCGGAATAAATCGTAGGCTGCGGCGCGATCGGGCGGGCGTCTTTCCAGTTCATTCAAATCAAGATGCACATCGACGTCAATTCTGATTCGCGCCAGCTCGCGCGATTTGCGAATCAGCTCCGCATTGTTGTGCAGAGACTCGCGATACGTTTTGTGTTTGACGTCTTCCCAGTGCTCGAGCGCGTTTTCAATCGAACCGTAAGTTTGAATCAGTTGCACTGCACCCTTGGACCCAATTCCCGGCGCGCCGGGAATGTTGTCGACCGAATCACCCATCAAGCCGAGCAGGTCAACAACCTGCGCGGCGGTAACACCGAACTTTTTTTCGACCCAGGCTTCGTCGCACCATTCAATCTGCGGCACTGGCTCTTTGCGCTTGATGACCTGCGAATTCTGTCGCATGCAAACAATCAACGGATCGCGCACCAACTGGCACATGTCCTTGTCGTTGGAAACGATGACTGATTGTAAGCCCTGGCCGGCTGCCTGCATCGCCAGCGCGCCAATCACATCGTCGGCTTCGAATCCCGGCACGCTGATCATCGGCACGTTGTAAGCTTCACACAGGCGCTTAATGTAAGGCATCTGTGAGGCCAGATCGTCTGGCATCTGCTGGCGGTTGGCCTTGTAATCGCTGAAGGTCTCATGACGAAAAGTTTTTTCGCCGGACTCAAAAACTGCCGCAATGTATTTCGGCTGCTCATCCTGAATAAGCTTCCGCAGCATGTTGGTGAAGATATAGACGGCCTGGGTAACCTGACCCCTGGAGTTCGCCAGCGGCGCCGCGCGATTGGCCATCGGCGCATAGAAAGCCCGGAAGATGTGCGACATCGAGTCGATGAGAAAGACTCGTTCAGCCGGCTTAGTCCCGTCAGGGGAACTCTTTGGTGGCATTATGACTTCGATCATAGGGTTGTGATTTCAGGGTGTCAATTTGCAGTCAAGAGTCAAAGGAGCTTTTCTTCTTTGCGCCTCGCGACTTTTCTTTGCGCCTTTGCGTGAAAATCAGCGCGGGCGTAGCGGTGCTCGCAAAGGCGCAAAGGCATTAGGTAAGACGCTAAGGAAGATCGATCTGGTTCGAAGGGCAGGAAACAGAGGATTTGGTTCGAGTGATTTCGTGTTGGGTTCGTGGACCGCTTTTCTGTGGTCGTCAGACAATCTCGTTTAGCCATGGTGAGGAAGTTGAGTCGACCTCGTGGTAGCTCTGCCGCGCACAGTGCGCACAACCGTAGCGGCCGCGCCACATGCTTGATCGCAATCGTCACAGTTTTCGCATACGCTTGCAGGGCATGAGACTTGCTCCAGTAGGTTCGCCTTAGTTCCAGCACTCGCGAATGAAACAATCGAACCACACCAGCGCACGCCAAACAACACTGGCCGAATCGGTCCAAGCCCGTGGCATCGGTTTGCATACCGCGGTTCCGGTCCAGGTGCGTCTGACGCCTGCCCCGCCGGACACTGGATATGTTTTCCGTCGCACCGATTTGGGAGGATTTGAAATCCCCGCTACTGTCGAATCAGTCGCGCATTGCAGCTATGCGACGACGCTGATGCGGACCGGCGTGATGCTTTCGACCGTTGAGCATCTGTTGTCGGCTTTACGCGGATGCGGTGTCGATAACGCGTATGTCGAAGTCGACAACCTCGAAGTCCCGATTATGGACGGTTCGGCCGAGGCCTTCGCGGAAATGATCGAAAGCGCGGGCCTCGTAGATCAGCCAACCGCACGCCGCGTTCTGCTGGTAAGAGAAAAAGTTTCGGCAGTTTCTGGTAATCGCAGTATTAGCATTGAGCCGGCCGATGCCTACGAGATCGATTGCGTCATAGACTTTCCGCATCCACTTATCGGTGTGCAGCATCGCTCGGTCACTTTGGGTAACGGTTCTTTTGCTCGAGAGATCGCTTCCGCCCGAACGTTTGGCTTTATCGAAGAAGTCGAAGCGTTGCGACGCGCAAACCTGATTCGCGGCGGCTCGCTCGATAACGCGATCGTTTTGACCCGCGACGGTATGTTGAATGAAACGGGTCTGCGCTGGTCCGATGAGTTCGTGCGTCACAAGATTCTCGACATTATTGGCGACCTGGCCCTGCTGGGCATGCCCCTGCTGGGCCGAGTGAAGGCCGAACGCAGCGGTCATCTGCTTCATGCCGCTTTGATGGCGTCACTGCTTCGAAACCGCGCCGCCTGGGAAATTGTTGATTTGCCCGCATCAATCGGAGCGCGCGCACCGGCGCTCGCGTAACCCCGTCACTCGCATCCATCAGGATTGTCTTTGCGCCTTCCGACTTGAGCGCCTTTGCGTGAACCAAAAGTGGGCCCCGGATTTCACGCAAAGGCGCTAAGAAAATACCGAAGGCGCAAAGAAAGAGTGACTTCCACCTCCTTCGGCGGTTACGGAACCTGCCGACCTGTCTGCTAAAATCAGAATCCAGTTCAACGTTTTAAGAAATATTGGCATCCAAGGCTGCGATTACTTGCTGGAGGCATTTTGATTTGATGAAACATCGCATAACGCTCGCTCTGCTTTTTGGCCTGGCTTTGGCATTTTGCGCGTCCACCCGCCTGGCAGCGCAACCGAGAACCGGAACCGGGGTCCAGGAGACCGAAGACGAATACAAGGTCACCACCTATAAAAGGTTCGTCGAAAATCGCGAGCCGAATCCCGGCGCTGCTTACCGGGCCGCGAAGGATTACATGGCGCGTTACAACAAGGAAGACGATCAGTACACGCGCTACCTGAAACAGTGGATTAGCGCCTTTGAAAAGGACGAGCGTCAGGACACGCTGTTGCGTTCGATCTATGGCGAGAAAAACTACACCGCTGGTTTCGGGTTGGCGAAGCAAGTTCTGGCCGACGATTCCGAAGACGTTAAGGCTCTAATCGCTCTTGGCTATGGCGGCTATCTCGCCACCACCAACGCGAAAAACGAGACCTTCAACGCCGACTCTGTCCGGTACGCTCAAAAAGCGATTCAATTGCTCGAGAGCGGAAAAACGCCGGACGCGTGGGAGCCATTTAAGAGTCGAGAGGACGCGGTCGCTTCTTTGAATTACGCGATCGGCTTTATCGAATTGAAGCCGCGTCCGGAGGAAGCCATCGGCCGCTTTATCAAAGTCATCCAGATTGACAGTGAACTGAGAAAGACTCCATCACCATATTTCCTGCTCGCCGGAGCGTATGAGAAAGGGCCTTATCAAAGACTGTCGGCCGACTACAGCAAGCGTTTTGCGAACCAACCGGAAACTCCGGAGAGCAAGGCGGCGCTGGACAATATCAACCGGGTGATGGATCGGATCATCGATGCCTACGCGCGGGCCGTGGCGCTGGCCGGAAATAATCCGCAATATCAGGTGGGCAAAGCTGAGTGGACCAAACAACTGACGGCACTCTACAAGTTTCGCCACGAGAATTCTGATGCCGGTTTAAACGAGTTCATCGCGGGTGTGCTGGCGACACCCATGCCGCAACCATAGGCAAAAGAGCGGCTGTGATTTCAGCAAGGCGACAATCACAGACTGAAGTTTGTGCCACTGCTGCCCCCGTTGCCTTGACAAGCTATCGCGAATCCTTAGAATCGAAACTCGTTGAAAAGCGGGAGTAGCTCAGTGGTAGAGCATCGCCTTGCCAAGGCGAGGGTCGCGAGTTCAAATCTCGTCTCCCGCTCCAATCTCAGGCATGAAGGCGGAAGAATGAAGAACCAGTTTTCAGTTTTCGGTTTTCAGTGTTGCAGCCGCTAAATCGCGGTCCGGCTGAAAACTGCAAACTGAAGACAGAAAACTCTTCATCCTTCCGCCTTTATCCTTTATCCTTCCGATATGGCGGCGTAGCCAAGTGGTAAGGCAGAGGTCTGCAAAACCTTTATTCATCGGTTCGATTCCGATCGCCGCCTCCAATCCTTTCAATAACTTACAAGAACGCGCGACCGCGATTTTTCCACAAAAATCCCGATTTGTGTGCCAAATGTGTGCCACTTTTTGACCTCGAAATGTACCAACCTCATCAAATACTTCAAGTACACCCGCGTCTCTTAACTTTGTGTTCGCCATCTCCAATTCTTCTCGGCTGGCAGCGCCAATCTCAAGCAGCTTGACAGTCCTTGCGTCCAGCGCTTGCTTTACCTCTTGCATGACTTTGGTCGCCTTGACTCTGGACTCCACTCCAGAGTTTATACTCCAATGGTCAGAATGGGTGCTATGAACAGAGGGCTTCAAATCGGCGAAGTAGCGAAACGTGCTGGCGTGAGCATCGACACGCTTCGCTATTACGAGAAGGTGAAGCTCTTGCCGAGGCCTGCCCGGTCTTCCGGTGGTTTTCGACTATTCGCTCCCGAACACATTGAGCGAGTACTTTTCATTAGGCAGGCTCAGGAGTTGGGTTTCTCACTCGAGGAGATAAAGGGTTTGCTGGCGACGGGCGGCGCTGAAGAGTGTCGCAACGTCCGCGATCTGTTGCAGCGAAAGTTGACGGAACTCGATGATCGGCTCAAAGCCATGAAGGGTTTTCGCCGCCTGCTTGCTCGACATCTATCCGAGTGTGAAGCAGAGCTTAAGCAACACGGTGAATCCGCCTGTTGCCCAGTAGTGGCTGGCGGGAAGCACACGAAGGGCTAAAGACAGGGTAACTAGAGGTTATGGATTGTTGTCCAACACAAACCGAGACTGATGTCCAGAATGGCGATGCGAGTGCAAACGAAGTCTCAACCGAACGTTGTCATGGTTGCGGAGCGCAGACCCGGCCTGTCTCTCGCAAGACCGTGCTGTTGATGCTCAGGCCGCACTTCCTGGAAGACGCCTTGTCTGGGACTTTCAGTTTCTGCCCGGATAGTGATTGTCGCATCGTCTATTTCAAGGAGCATGGTACTCGCGTTTTCACTACTGATGATTTGCGGATCGTTGTCGGAGTCAAAGCAAACTCAGACCCGATTCCCGTGTGCTATTGCTTCGGCTTTGATGAGAGTCATTTTCGCGAAGATATTTCCCGGACGGGAAGCAACACCATTCCTGATCGGATTTCCAGTCTTATTCGAGAAGGTTTATGTGCGTGTGACACGCGAAATCCTTCCGGTGTTTGTTGTCTCGGCGAAGTGAACCGGACAGCAAAGAGACTGAAGCAAGAGGCTTTCAGTGAGTGACTGAAAGATTCTGCTTGACTCTAGACTCAACTCCAGAGTGTAGACTCGTTGTATGACAATGAAGTTGGGTTTTCAGGGAGGTCAATTGCGTCAGAGAAGAATGCTTCATCGATTAACCTTTGCGGCCGTTACGCTTATTGCGGTTGTCTTCGTTACGGCGGGTGCTCCTCGCAGTGCCGCAGACTCGCCGATGCAGGATCTTAGCAGCTCGGATCAGCTGAAGCAGAGACTGCAACAGGATTCCGGCAAGGTTAAGTTGATCGCGCTTTTGTCACCCGTTTGTCCTTATTGCCGCCGAGGATTTGCGGACATGCAGAACGTGCTGAAGAATGTTTCTGACGATCGTGTACGAGCCTACATCGTTTGGCTGCCCATGTTTCCCGGCGACAGTCGCGGTTGGGCGCAAACCCGGTCAAACGAGTTCAGCGATCCGAGACTAAGTTACTACTGGGACGGTGGTAAGTTAACTGGCGAGGATTGGGGCAAGACGCTGGGCATCGACCGGACTGCTTGGGATGTCTATTTCTTATATGGCGCTAATGCGGAATGGAACAAGGGAACACCTACACCAGCGTTCTGGATGCACCAGTTGGGCGGAGTAACGAAAGCGCCCATGTTAAATAAAGGTGATTTTGAAACGAAGCTCAAGGAGTTACTGGCTTCGAAGTAGTTCTGATGTAAGTCTATGAAAGTCTCGCGCAGCGGTGTTGCGAATAGCGTCTCGGTTGTATCGGCATTTTTTTCCGTTCTGCCGTTAAGCTGCTGTGTGTTTCCCGTTGCCCTTTCTTTTCTGGGAGCATCCGGTCTTGCTTTTGCGGCTGCGCTTACTCCCTATCGCCCATACTTCATTGGCTTGACGCTGCTCTCATTGGGCACCGCCTTCTTCTTTACCTACCGACCACAGAAAGATTGTGCGCCGGAAGAGGCCTGCGCTCTGCCAAGGCGCCGCAAATTTCAAGTCATTGTTCTCTGGACCGTAACGGTGCTCGTTGTGCTGCTCCTAATTTTTCCGTATTTGGTGCCATTCTTACCGATTTAATGAGCCCTCAAATGCGAGTGATTGCAATCATCGGTTTTCTGTTCTGTAGCGTGGCAGTCGCGCAGGAGCCAAAACCACTGGCTCAGTTTTCATTGCCAAAACTCGACGGCCAGACACTACGTTCCGAAGAACTTAAGGACAACATTGTAGTGCTGGATTTCTGGGCCACCTGGTGCGAGAACTGCATCGGGGAAATTCCAGCCTTCAATAAGTTGCAAGAAGAGTATTCAACGCGCGGCGTCAAAGTCATCGGCATGGCCGTGCAGTCCGGCTGGGCGAGCGATATCCAGAAATTCGCGAGCGATTACAAGATGCAGTATCCGATTCTGGTGGGCAATGACGATACGGTCTCTGACTTTGGCGTAATCAGCTTTCCAGCCACGTACGTCATCGCTCCCGGTTGGAAGTTGTATAAGAAGTATTCCGGCTCGCCCGCGAATAAGGGCGCTGACATTGAACGCGACATCGAAACTCTGCTAGAAGCAAAGGCAAAAGCCCACTGAGAGGACGTTAAGCTTATGCGACTTGGGACACTCAAAAGCGGATTACTTTTGGCTGCGTGCCTACTAACGCTTCATGGCGCCGCAAATGCAGCCAGCGATCAAGGTCAGCTCAACTCTCAAGATCAAAAAGTCATCGATTATTTGGTGAAAGATTGGGGTCAGGATTTCAGCGTCACCAGCGTCGACATCGCGATGGCTGCGCTGAACGTTGAGCAGTCGGACGAGACAAGGTTTCGCATTGGCAACTACATCAAGACCCATCCCGAACTGCATGAAATCGTTCGGCGCTGGGGATGGGTAACGCTGGTGTTCACTCCGGACGAGAAGTTGATTGCACGAGCGCTGATCAATGCTGAACGTGATTCCAAGCCGACGCCGAGCACGTCTGAGGTAGCCAAAGCAGTTGGACTAGGCGAAGCAGAAGTGAAGCGCGGACTGAATATGCTTGAGCGATACGAAATTCTTAAGAAAGACAGTACCGCCGGCAAAGTAGGTTATCGCGTAGTCCCACGCTACATAAAGTGGGAGCCTCGACTGGACTTTGTCTTTCATAAGATAAGCCTGGACAGTGGGCGTCAGTTCAACGTGAATTGAGCGCTCGATTCACTGTCGCTGGTCAGCGACAAACTCGCAAGTGAAAAAGTTACAATAGATGATTCCTCGCCAGAGAGTACCGCGCGGATTCACCTCGTCTTTGATAAGGCCAAGTTGATCAAAGCACAGCCCGCGTCTACGATCTTCTTCGCGGGCGGTGGTTGAGGAGTCATCAACTTCTTCAGGTCTGAAGAAGCACTTAACAAATGGCTTGCCAGATATCCGGAACTTAAAGACAAGCCGCATGGCACAATCGAAGAGACGTTAGCGGAAATCAAGAAGCGGCAGAAGTGAGTAGAAGAGTATTGACTCCACAATGAAGCGGCGACTCATCATCATCCTTGCGATCCTGATCGTTGGTTTGGGCGCGCTCGCTTACTACCTCTATGGCGGCAACACCGTTCCTGCCGGCCAACAACCCCTCGTCCGACTGAGCGAAACTAATCTCTCGTCACTAAGAGACTCATTTAATGCCTCGGCCAATTCAGTCCGCGTGATTGTGATGCTCTCGCCGACTTGACCCGTCTGCTTGCGGGGGGCCTCCGCATTCGAAAAGCTACTCGAGGAACAGCATGGATCGAACGTGCGGGTGTTTATAATTTGGGAACCCGTGCTGCCGTCCGATTTGTTTGCGCCGTCGACTTCCTCGCTGAAACGAATCTCAGACGGGAGAGTCGCTCAGTACTGGGACAAACAACGTCTCGTCTCTCATTCGATGGGTGAAACGGATCACAACTCTATCGTTTGGGACTATGTTGCCGTCTATGAGGCCGGAAAACTATGGGACAAAACGCCGCCCGAGCCGGCCTATCAGGGTAATCCGGTTGTCGACGTTATCGACAAGACGAGAACAACAATCCGACAAGAGTTAGAACCAAGCAATAAGCAGAAGTGATCTGCCATAAAGCCATCACCGAGTCGAAGACTCATCTCTTTGAGGCACCTATTGCAGTTGCGCCTTGTTGAGGCACGAATCGATCGTTCGTTAGCGATCAGAATATCGACGAAAGGGCTACGGCAATTGTCAGAACGCAGGGGTTCGGATGAATTCTTTAGTTCCTTCCGCGTCGGCCATTTCGAACAACCACAGTCATCACCTGGTTCCACTGTTATGCGGAGCCGCAGAAACGGAACGTGTTGTTCTCCGCAGCTTCCGATTCGTATTCAAGGAGCACCGCGCGGCCCACTAGTTGAGTCGCTCGCTCCTAAATCAGCGTGAGACACCATAGACGCAGAGATGCCAGTATCGATCTATTAATCGACGCCCATTTGGCTCAGATCGCAGATTTTTCTTTTCGGCGTCCCGCAGAAGACAACAGCTTTTCGAGTTTCTCCGATGCTCTTTGCTGCATGGTCGGCAACACATGGCTGTAGGTGTCGAGCGTGAGCACGATGGTGGAATGGCCCAGACGCTCGCTCACCACCTTGGGATTCTCATCTGCGATCAAAAGAAGCGTCGCACAGGAATGGCGCAGGTCATACAACCGAATCCGCGGCAGCTTGGCTTCTTCGAGGATCGGCCGGAAATAGCGATAGGTAAGATTCGGAATGGTAAGCGGGTTGCCTACTTCTCCACAGAAGATCAAATCATGTGCTTCCCAATCAGACCCCAACTTTAGTCGGCGCTCACCTTGTTTTCGCCGATGCGCCTTAAGTCTTCGCATCATTGGTGCGAGCAGATGGATAGTGCGTCGGCTGCGGCTGGTTTTGGTTTCCTGAAAGCTCCAGCCGCCTTTGTGCCAAACAATCGCTCGTCGCACTTGGACCGTATTCCGTTTGAAGTCCAAGTCCGACCACTGCAGCGCCAGGTATTCTTCCGGTCGCATTCCGGTCAACAATGCAAACTCAAAAATCAAACCGTGTGGTTTGAGTCGTGCGACCCTCAAGAACTGCGCCGCTTCTTCCGGTGACAACACCCGCTGCTCTCGGTACGGGACTTTCGGGAGCTCGACAAGATCAGAAGGATTTTGAGCAATCAGCCGCCACTTGACCGCTTGTTTCAAAGCGTTATGTAGAGCGGAGTGTGTGTGGCGCACCACTCGCGCAGATAGACCACGAGCGATCATCTGTCCGTAGACATTCTGAATGTCCAGCGGCTGCAACTTGTCGATTTGCCGTTTCCCAAGAACGGGTCTAATGTATCGTCTTAATAAGGCTTCATAACCATCAGCCGTGCGAACCTGGACGCGCGGGCGTGCTGCTGACTCCAACCACTTCTTAATATATTCATCAAGGGTAAGCGGTGACGGCTCAACGAACATGCCGCGATCCATGTCGAGTAGTGTCTTGCGCAGATATTTTTCGGCGGAGTTTTTCTTACCTCGAATGGTTTTGTTGAGATAGCGTCGCTTACCCTCTGCGTCTCGACCCTCAAAGATACGGACGAGCCATGAATTCTTTCCTCTCTTGATAATTTGCCCGGCCATAATGACAACGCTGAATCTAAACGATCCGAATTCTATACTTAATGTATAGCTCACGCAATAGGGAACTCTTGAGGCACTTCCCTTTTTTGCTTCTCCTTGACGTATGATGAGCGTCGATGAAGGGGAAGGAGCTAAAGCGCCGGCGCAATGCACTCAAGCTAACCCAGGTCGAGCTGTCTGAAATCTTCGGTGTGCGCTCAAACACCGTCGCCAGATGGGAGAATGGTGTATCCCCGATTCCTAAACTTGTCCCGTTGGCCATGGAGACGATTGAACGACATCCTAGCCAGAATGCGCTCAAGAAGACCCAGATTAAGCGGAGGGAATGATCTCTTCTTTGTCGCTCAGGCGGTGATACCATGATTCTGATTCCGTTTCTTTGCATCCGCAGCGACATCCAATCCGACGCTCTCAGTTACGCCGCCGCGCTCGACCCACTCAAATAGGACCTTCTCTGAAAACCTGACCTGTCGACCGAGCCGCAGGTGGGGAATCATCTTACGTCTGGCAAGCTCGTAAACCCGGGCTTCGGTGACACACATTATTTCGGCAACTTCGGATGCAATCAGCAATTTCATTTCAAAGGCTCCAAGTCTATGTTTACTGTTCTTCGAATCTCGTCTTCAAGTTGGAGAGATCGTCGGTGTACGATCCCCAGCGACTAGCGTGCCAATGTCTCTTACAGGATCAAACGGACTCTCTGCGGGTGACGAGAGTTGTGAAGAGATTCTTCAAGCTCTAAACCCTTATTGACCGAGTGTTAATACGTGACCTTCCAACGTGCTTGTCTTCGCAGGGGAACAGCCTTGGGCCGTTGTAAAAGCTCTCAGGGCTTTCGTGTGGATGTCGGAACAGCGACCCCGAACGAAGGACGCAAATTAGGAGCAATGATGAGTCCTACGGTCGCGAGAAATCAGAACAGCATTGGTTGATTATCATCGGCCAGCGAATTGATGCTGTTGCTATCACCGGAGCTTCGACCGCCACCGACCTCAAGATTGCCAGCACCGGCGCTGGTCTGCTGAAGCAGCATTCGAGCTATCCCATAAGCAGCCTCACGAGCCTCTAGACTGTGTGACTCGAAACGCGCGGAAATGGCGTCGGCGGTAATGCCCTGCTCCCTGAGTGCTGGCGACGTTAGGTCTTTCCAAATCACCTCTCGCGTGCCATGTGCTGCTGCGAACGTTTCTTGCAGGAGCTTTAGATTGAAGCCTTCAATCCTCAGTGACTTTTCACCGAGTGCGACGGCTCTTAGGACGAGGGTATGGAGTGTCTCGATGGCTTGGCCTATACCGTTGTCAGCTTTGTCTAATGTGTCCAGTCCGGCGGCGCGACGACGACGGTTAGCCAGGGCTTCATCCAACAACGTGCGGAGGACCGGGGCATCCTTGTCGGCGCCGGTGGCTTCCATGACTGCCTGGATCTGCGTGGCCTGATCCAGATACATATTGAAGGATGTCACTTTCTTGGCGAGTCTTCTCTTGCTGCCCGGTGCTTTATTCGGCATTAATGGCCTCCGCTTTATGGCAGAGAAACATTGCAAGTGGTAAGCCACAAATGACGTCCATCCTAAAGTCATAAGTTATTGATGTCTCGACGCTTGACGCCTTGTTCCCAGCCGCCCAAGTTTCCCCACTAAATTCCTAAAGTAATAAAGCGATTGAAAGACAGGGCTTACGAGACAATCCTGGCTCATCATATTGCCTATCCTGTCTGCCCACTTTATGCCGACGCTTTATCGAGTCGGCGTATTTCTTTATGAATCCCAGAATCATGACAGCGCGCAACAACACGTTCGGCCAGTGAGGAGCGAGTTCAAATCAATAACCTCACTCAGGTCCCAGGATAAAGTGGCTGTCACAATACACGCGGGTGCGCGTGAGCGCGCGAAATCACGACCTCCCGCTAGAGCGGTTTTTTGTCCTCATTTCCATAAATCAATAACCTGCTGAAGAGGTCGCTTAGGATAAACCGGATCACCTATTGGTTATGGGGATATCACTTTGTACGTGCAGCGCGCGGCGGTAACGTGCTGCTCGAAAACTGAGTAGAATGACGGCGATGAAAGATAGCCAATTCAATCTCAAAGACGCCGTAGCCGTTCTTGAGCGAACGCCCGCAGGCCTGACCGCATTGCTTTACGGGCTACCAGAGACTTGGATAAGGGCCACAGAAGGAGAAAGAACGTGGTCGCCGTATGCTGTCAATGGACACCTAATACATGGAGAACGCACAGACTGGATTCCGCGGGCTCGGCACATTCTGGCCGGCGAGACGCGACCATTTGAAAGGTTCGACCAGATGGCTCAATTTACTGATAGTCAGGGTAAGAGCCTTGGTGAACTATTGGAGATCTTTGCCGACCTCCGGAGAGAAAACGTCGCCGCCCTGGTAGGGATGAATCTGACGGAAGCCGATCTTGAACGGAACGGTCTGCATCCTGAGCTTGGCGCGGTCACGCTCGGCCAATTGCTGGCGACGTGGGTGGTACACGATCTCGACCATGTCGCGCAGGTCGCCCGTACCATGGCAAAGGCCTACGGGGAGGCAACCGGGCCGTGGACTGCGTATCTTTCAATCTTGCGGGACCGGGTATAGATGACCGGCGAGGTTAGCGTGATAGTGGCGACGCAAACTCCCAAGCGGTATTCGCGGCTGCGGGTTGAGTCGCTTCCAACGTCGGCGAAGGCGAGCCATAGCTTTTGGACGCAAGCGCATAAGTCGCCGGAACCGGTCCTGATTCCAATCCGCGCGGGTTTCCCTCACCTCGCTTTCGATCCGCGTCAATAGAGTCATAGCCTGGGCAGCCAATTCGCGATCTGGTGGTAAGCATTTCGTCGGCGACGTCGTTATTAACGGAAAGCTGTAACAGCGGATGGTCAAAGCCCAGCCGCTGGCATTCACTCCGCGCGACGCCCCGACTTCTTTAACGCAACTGATGATTGGAACTATCGGCATTTGTCCTCCACCTCACTCGAAGTCCAAAGCCAGTTGCGTCTCACTCGGCTCTCCGATGCGCTCCCTTGGCGGGAACCAGTCCGGCGGAGGTGTGAGAGCAAATGGATCGGTGTCCTCGACCGGTGCCTGGGTGTTAGGTAGCGCATTGCCTTTCTCCTCAGGGGCCGTCTCGGCTTCTGCAACAGGAACAAACCACTCGTCCAACTCAACGATCTGAGGCGGTGCCAACTCGGTCTGTTCAATCTCTGCGATCGGGTCGTCGTCGGCTAAAACGTCGCTGACCAGGACCGGATAGCGAGAGAGCAAGTCCAAAAGCATAGCGAGGCCGGCGTCCTCGTCGGTGGGGATAAAGAATCGTTGCTTCCAATCAATTTGTTCATTGATAAGTCCAAGACTGCGAATCTCGGCAAACTTGTAGGGATCGACTCCGACTAGCTCTATGACCGGTTCTCGGTGAACCACTTTTCGGCAAAGCTTCAAACCCGAAACGAGCGTGACTTCTTCGCCTTCGTCCAGGATGCCGGTAAAGATTTCGTCCGGCTCGCGCAGGTCGCGAGTCGCGCCAAGCGCCGCAACAATTGGGCCGACCTGCTCAGGCGGTATACGAATGCCGACAATCCGCTGCCCGTCATCTGTAGTGACTCGCACAACTCTCAAGCGCGCTTCCTCATGCGTCTTGAATCTCTGCCACAGCGGAATGATCGCGCCGCCTATGATGTGCGTCTCGTGGGTTTCAATGGGCGGCACCATCGCGTGTTTCTTGATCCACCAGTCGCGGGCTTTCGAGGGAATCACGGCGCGGTACTTCTCCTTTAACTCGTCGTCGTGAATGTAAGTGCTTCGCGCAGCTTCCGGTTTCCAGACTGCAAAAGTGCGATAGCTGTTTCCGTTCTCGGCGTTCGTATGGAGTCCAGATTCGATTGCGAGAATGAAGTGACCATTCTTACGATGGCGAAAGAATGCGCCCGTCTTTCGCTTTCGTACCCGCTCGGCTTCGTCGAAGCTAATGGCCTTCGATGGCACGTCAATCTCAAGTGTGTAGTGAGTCGTTTGGGCGTTGGTGATTTCATCGGTATGTACGACGCGCTGAGGTTTCGCGATCCGAATCGCCAGCGCTTTGATATCGGTCACGCCTTCGTCAAATGTGCCGTTGGCTTTCGCATACCGCACAGTCTGATCGAACAAGTCAACGAAGTGGTCAAATAGTGCATTCTGGTGGTCCACGTCGAGGGCCAACACGCGGTTAAGGAATCGGGGCACGTTGTAGAGATCGTTTTTGCGTACCTCTTCGCAACCGTCGCGGTTTCTCACAAGTAAGCCAGCATGAGACACAAAGCAGCTCGGCCTTCTTCTGTTTCAAAGTTGTACTTCGCGAGGTCGCCGCTGTCGGCTGCGCTTCGGTCGCCTTTAGTCAATGCACCCAGACTGCCAAGCCGTCGCGCGATCGTGGAGCTAAAACGCTTCTCGCCTCCTAACTCGGTTGAGAGCAACACGTACTCAGGCGGCATGGCTTGATCTGATCGGTGCGTCCGGCCAAAGGTCTGCATCTGTTTGTCGGCACTCCAGCCAAGCTCAAGCGTGACGTGTACTCGGCGTTGTTTGTTCTCCGCGCGGTTAGAAGCATGAAGCGAGATTCCCATGGCGGCAGCATCGCTGATAATCGCAACCCGCTTCTTGCCGGTTTGAAACTGTTCCATTTCGTGAACGTTAGTGCGGTGCATGGCAACACCTTCGGGATTTCGCTTCTTGTATTCAACATGCCCGCGTGAATCGCGAATCAGGCGGCGCGTTCGTCCGGTAAGCTCGGCAACGTTGCGCTCCCAAAAGTGATTGACAAGCTGGTCAAGTGGATTTTCCGGCAACTCTAAAGCTGACAAGCCATCGATTACCTCTTGCTTCATGCGCAACGCTTCTTTGCTCTGTACCGTGTTACCCTGACCGTCTCTCACAGGTACTTGGATTGTCTTGCCCGTTCCTGGGTCTGTGACGTCTTGATAGAGGGTGGTCGGAAAGCCTCGATCGACCATTGCGGCGATTACTTCGCGGGGCGAGAAGTCCAAGTCCTCAAGCATCCCGCCGTTGGCTGTCGCCTTTGCAACCTGTTCCTTGGTTCGTGCCTCGCCAGTGCCTACCAGTGAGATCACAACTGACTTACTCTCGCTCAATGCTGCTTCGGTCTCGGCGATCACACTTGGCACTTTGAACGCGCAGATAACTTGGCGAAAGAAGCGCTGATGATCTCCCCAAAACTTGTTGAGAGCGATAGCGCGGGCCCGTGTTCCGCCGTGCGTGATTTCTAAAGCCGCGTCGATGTTTCGTAACACGCTCTGCCACGCATCGGCCGCGCGGTTGTACATTTCTCGCTGTTGCGGTGTTAGTTGGTGAATGCGCTCGCGATACTCAACGGCCTTTCCACTCTGAGGACAGACGCCAAAAGAGATTGAGCCTGACAGGTACATGCCAAGGGCTTTCATATCGCGGCTGACCATTTCCATGGCGCCCACTCCGCCGGATTCAATCTCCTGCATGAACTCTTGAAACCCGCCGGGAAAGCTGGTTCCTATTCCCCACAAGCCAAGCCTCGTCATATAGGCCATGTTGCGCACGTCCGTTGCTCCGGTAGCTGACGAATAGACCACGCGATAATCTGCATTGCGCTCCGGGTCTTGTAGGTCTATTACAGCTTGTCCGGTTAGGGTTGGTTCGCCGCGTCCACCTGCGAGGGCGTTCTTCGCTTTGTGCGCTTCGTCAAAGATGACTACTCCATCGCTGCCAAGCCAGCGTTGGATTTGGTCTATCCGTTTCTCTCCCGTTTTGGCGGCGGCGATCAGGGATGAATAAGAACTAAAGATAACGCCGCGAGGTAAGGTGATTTCTCCGGCTGGTGGATAGTCATTGATTCGCGCTAGCGTGATGCTCTCTAAGCCTAAGTCAGTGAGATCGCGGCGGGCTGATTCGAGTAAATTATTATTAACGGACAGCCAGATCGCCCGTTGTCGATTCTGATTCCAGTTGTCGGCGATGATGCCGGCCAATACTCGGCCTTTGCCAACTCCGGTGCCGTCGCCAACAAAGAACCCTGCGCGTGATCCGTCCGGTAGTCTCTGCTCGTGTCTCTGTCCGGCATAGATAACTCGCTCAAGCTGAATGTCTGACAGTAGTCCTTCGCTGACAATCTCCGGCGCGAGGTGCGGCTTGTAGGTAATGTCTGGCGGCGTGACTGCGGCCATTGATGCCGATTCAACGATTACGGCCGGGTGAGGTCTGCCGCCTTTTAGCTTCGCTGGTATGTAAGGGACAAACAGATTGCCGCTCGGTTCGAGGTCGTCTGGATCGTCGGGCGTCGGTACAGATTCAACTAAATGCTTGAGCGCTTCCCAGGCATCTTCAAGCGTCGCCGCGCTTCCCCAACTAATCTGCTTTAGCTGCTCTTGCCAGTTCGCTCCGGGTGTCGCTCCCGCCTTATCAATGACGAGGATCTGAACGTCCGGCGCGGCTCCGTATTTCGCATACTCTTTGCCGTCGAGCGTGACGTTTGCGCGAATGTTGCAGAGACAAGCGATCCGTTGCCACCATTCGCTAAAGCTCGAATGGTGAAAGCTCATCGCTTCGCTGACGATTGCGACCAGGCGTCCACCGTCTTTCAGTCTGCGCAAGGCGCTGGCGACGTGTCGCCCTCCGTAAATTGGGTTTGTGCTTTTGACCCTGCCGCTCGTGGTGCTAAACGGCGGATTCATTAAGACGGCGGTTGGCTGAATCTCGGCGGGTAACAGGTCGTCGATAAACTCGGCGTCAAGCGGAAACGGTTCGAAGTTGAGGACACAGCGAAGCAATGAGAATCGGCGCAAGCTTGTCTCGTTACAGATAACCTTCGCGCCAACTGCGCGAGGCCAGATCGCGAGGCTGCCGGTTCCGGCTGATGGCTCTAAGACAATGTCGTCGGGTTTTGGATTGAGCAGTCGCGCGGCGAGGTAAGCGAGCGTCGGCGGTGTCGAGAATTGCTGTAGCTCGTTCTGCTCTAACGTGCGATCCGTCTGTCGCGGTAGTCGCTGAATCAATGGACGCAAGACAGAAGAAAGCGCTTCGGTCACGTCCATCTGCATTAGCTCTGCGGCGTGTTTCTCTAATAGATACCTATTGACGGCGATTTCTACGGCGTCATAAGCATCGCGCGGCGTATATCTGCCTTGCGCTCTGCTGCCGCCGAATATTCGATCAGCGGTTCTGGTTAGCTTCGGATTGTCAAACGGCTCACCGTCCTCGATCCGTTCTTCTAGTTCGGTGATTAGCTCATGGATATTGCAAACAAGCGCGTTTGTTCTGGCCGCGCAAACACCTGTACTCTGATCTGGCATCTGGCTTTGCTCCTTGAATTCGGACAAGTCACGGTGTAAGCGGCGCGGGTGGTGGTAACACCCGCGCTGCTCGTTTCTTTCGTCTGTCGCTGCTAGTACTCAGACGGAAGCAAGACCGTGGTCGCGCTTCGGTCTGCCTCGGTGATGATCCAAAGCTGCTGGCCCTTTCCGGTTTGGTAGTTGCTCAACAGTCGGAAACCCTGCTCAAGTGAAAGCTCGTTCTCGCGTAAGTCGTCGTCGGAAAGCTCTCCCCAATCGCAGGACATGTGACGGCGCAAAAACTCAATCGCAGTCTGTCCGGCAATCTGGAGTGCTTCTTCGGCTCCGGGCGTGATGTAGGTTTGACCAAGCGCAAAGCGCGTCACGCTGGTTTGCGTGGCTGTGTTATGGTTTCGTCGCATCGATTTTTCTCCTGTTACGGGTTAAAGGTTGGTGCCTGGGCTAGGCGAGCGTGTCAGCGCTTCCTAGCCCCTTCTGTTCGTCAACTTCCTTCCAAGCGAACTTGGGCCACTGCAAAACGGGGCAAGCCGCGTTTGCGGTTGGCTTGCCGTACCAGTTCGCTTCGTCCTCAGATTCAACCGCGACTTCTCGAACGGTTTGATCAAAGTTCGCCTGATCCGATTCGCATTTGAGCTTGATGATTCGCATCGCTCTCCTTTCGTGTTTTGGTTCTAGGCCTCGGCCTCGGCGTGTTGTTCGGCTTGTAGTCGCCCGGCTCGCAGGATTTGATCTGCCGCGCGGAAAATCTTCTGGGCGCTTTTCTCGGGGATGGCGTCGCCGTTGTATCCGATGGCGGGGCAAAGCCAGTTCTGGATGTAGCCGCGGCAATACTCCGCGCCTTCGAGGTTCAGGGCTTCGCAGCAAAGCAGGGCGACCGCTTCCGCTTCGACTTCGCGCAGGTTCTTCGGCGTTCTTTCGGTGTCGGTAAAATCGGCTTCGCTGGTGTGGCCTAGAATGACGTGGGCCGTCTCGTGAAAAAGGGTCTTGTGCGGGAGTTGGGCCACGGGATTGATCGCGATCTGCCGCTTCCGCGCGTATCCCTGACAGTTGCCGTCCGTGTCGGTAAATGCGATCCGTTCAATGTCGAGGGCGGCTAATGCTCGCTCGGCGTCCCACTCGGGCAAGCGTGGCGCTGTGAATTCGTCGCCGATGGTCTGGCTAATGGCGAACCATCGCGCCTTATGCATAAAGCTGGTAAATCTGCGCTCGCCGTTCTCGCCTTCGCTCTCTGGTGCTTCTTGATCGCGAACCTTGCGGGTGATCGGCATGCAAAGGATAAGGGCTCGCTCACCGCGTTTGACTGTGCGGCCTAGAGCTTGCCATCCGGGAAAGGTATTGATCGGGCCGGGTTCAAGTCCGCGCAATTGGCATTGCACGAGCGCAAGGATTTGATTTCCAATCGAGTAGTTGTGAAAAGCGGAATAAGCTTCCATGATCAGACCTGGCTTGTTGACTGCTTCAACTAACAGGGCTGACCACTTGGGAACGTCGGGCGCTGGTTTGGTGGCGTATCGTTGCATGGTTTGGTGCTCCTTTCGCTGCTCGGGGTTTGGTATTGAAAATGCGTTTTCCCCCTTCCGTAGTGGAGTCGAAGCACGGGTGGGTGCTCAGCGTCGCACCTGGAAGGTCGCAACGAAGTGGAGAACCGGAATGGAGCCTGCGGAATGGAGGTTGCGGCGATGGGCTCCCGTGCGAAGATGGGAACGAAGGAAGGGGGGGAAAAGTAATTCAGCTTTCTCGTCTGGAATGAAGCGCAGCGGAATGACAGGCGAGACCTATTCACGTAAAGCTGAAACTGCTAAGTTTGCACTGTCGTTCACCGGCCGCCTCCAATGTCTATTCCGGAAACCACATCTGCTGAGAGTTTCGAACGCTACGTAGGCGGCAAGGTATTGTTCGAGAGCCGTGGTGAGACGTGGCGAGACCTGAAGGCGTGGCTTGTTTCGCTACCGGCAGTT